>Ga0114999_10007645_pt1 | contig 12226 bp, 12 predicted proteins | sample ArcticOcean_MG_C_3_FD_89820 | JGI IMG/M metagenome (GOLD analysis project Ga0114999, IMG submission 89820) | Marine microbial communities from western Arctic Ocean - ArcticOcean_MG_CB8_126 | ecosystem: Environmental > Aquatic > Marine > Oceanic | place: Arctic Ocean: Canada Basin | collected...
AACGTCTCGGCATTGCTGTCAGCGCTGTCCTCAGAAGACTGCGTCAGTCTGCTGAGCACAGGTAGCGTCGAGTTGGGAGGCTACGCCATCGACGCAGATGACATCGTTGTGCGACGCTCTCCCAAGGAGGGCGTCGTGGTAGTAACGGACGGCACTCTCTCCGTGGCACTTGACACGCACCTCACCCCAGAGTTGGCCACGGAAGGTGTGGCTCGAGAGGTGGTATCGGCGGTGCAGAAGCTTCGCCGAGATGCGGGCTTTGACATCTCCGATCGGATCACTCTGGGATGGTCAACTCAAGACGAAGCGGTGCAACAGGCTATTTCGCAGCACAAAGACCTCATTGCCGCCGAAGTGCTGGCAACCAGCGTTGAAGAGGACGCGACAGGCGAATCCGTTCAGATAGGAAGCGTCTCTGTTCGCTTGAAGCTGACCAACGCCAACAGCTAGAGACCGCTAACCGCGCTCCCAGGGCCGCCGAGAAGGTTCTCGAAGCTCATCAGCGTCACCATCATCAGCTGCCAAAGGTACCTCATCTACCGGCGGCGGCGGCTCTTCTATCGACCGCATCACATCAGAGAGTCGTGTACCGGCGAAGCGATCTTCTGCCTGCTCAACAGCCGCTGGGATCTCGTGCAACGTTGTCTCTTCGGTCTCGTCGACCAAAGAGACGGGGTCGACGAAGCCAACTAGCCCGATCTCAGGCACGGTGTGCACGGGAGGTACTTCAAAGACGGGTGCTTCGGTGACGGCTGCGGCTGCCGGCACTGTGGGCTCAGCCGCTATAGCTTCTTGTCCAAGGGCGTCAGCTGCGGCAGTCGCAGCTCCGGCGATGGAGTTGAAACTTGTCTGTAACGCCCCAAGCTCGGCTTTGAGCCGAGTATGACGTTCGAGATCGGCCTGATACTGCGCCTCGTCGACAGCCGACACTGTTTTCCCCGCAGACACGGACTCGGCTTCTGCCCGGGCTTCGGCAACAATCCGATCTGCTGTTCGCTGCGCTTCAATCAGAGCTCCCGATACAGCGTGATCGGGGTCTCCGCCATCGCCCTTGGCCAGTGACACGATCCGCTGATCTCTGTCGGCGACCATCTGATGGAGGGTTCTTAGCGACGCCACCACATCATCGAGGAACTGGTCTACTTCGTCTTCTGCGTAGCCACGGAACGACGCGTGGAAGGTTTGCTGCTCTACATCAACGTGGGTGAGACCGTTCATCGGGATGTCCATGGGCGTCAGCCTATCCAATTAAGGAGCATTTCCTGTAGCAATCTCAGCGCGACGATCAGAAATAGCGGAGCTAGATCGAGATTGACGGCGCCCAGACGCAACGGCGGGAGGATTCCGCGCAACGGGATGAGCACTGGGTCGGTCAATCGGGCGGCGGCGATGCGCACACGAGCGACAGGGTGCTCGTGCGGAACTTGGATCCACGTGAGCACGATTCGCGCGATAAGGACCCAAACATAGATGCCTACGATTTGTGAGAGTAGAACTGCCACTTCAGCTAATGATCAATCTCAAGCTCGTACAGGCCAGCCTCAGCGAGGCGTCGCTTCTCGTCGCGTCCCAAGCTGACACGGGCAGGCAACACCAAGATCAAGCCTGTGCCGACCTTGCGCATTGAACCGTCGAGGGCGTACGTCAGCCCGGTTGCGAAGTCGACGACACGTCGCACCGTACCCGCTTCAACTTCTCGCAGATCAAGCACTACTGGCGTCCGTTCACGAATGTTGTCTGCCAGACCGCGAACTTCATCAAAAGAGTGCGGCATGATGACGGCAGGGGCCCGCTCGGTTGAGCGCACTGCCCGGACGCTTCCACGCGCCCTCGTAGCTTGCGTTGCGCCAACGGGTGGATCGACCCTACGACCAGCCACGGACGAGAGCCCGGTCGCCATCGGCGGCGCGATGTCGCCAGCATCTCCAGTCGGTTGGACTGACATCGGTTGCCCCTGGACCGCACCCGCGTTAGGAACCGCCGTCCCGGGATCGGCCCGCTGGGTTTGGGGTTCCTCATCCACGAGGCCGAGGTAGACCATTGTTTTCGACCAAAACGTTGACATGCTTCTCTCTAATGCTGGTTGATTGTCTGTTACTTGCGTGCCCCAAAGATAGTGCGACCCACTCGTATACAGGTTGATCCTAGCTCAATCGCTAGCTCAAAATCGTCTGACATGCCCATACTCAGACCCGTAACGATGGGGTGTTCGCCGACAGTGTGATCTCGCAACCGGGCCATGACCTGGAACCAAGCCCTGGCATCCTCAGGTGCACCTCGTGGGGGAATGGCCATGAGCCCGATCGCTCGGATCCCGAGTCCACCAAGATCATCGATGAACTCGCTCAGATCACCAGGAGCCACACCCGACTTTTGGGGTTCTTCACCTACGTTGACTTGGACAAACACGGGCGGTGGCAGCCCAGGTCCCTTGATCCACGCGTCGGCCAGCGACCGCCGATCCATCGAATGTAGCTGGTGGACGATGGGGCGAACCATCCGAACCTTGTTGCGCTGAAGCGGTCCGATCATGTGCCACCTCACATCATCCGGTAGCCAAGCTCGGTGCTCGGCGAGTTCTTGTGCCCGGTTCTCCCCAAAGTCCCGAAGACCGCCTTCGTAGGCTGCTACAAGCCGGTCTCGGGACTGTTTCTTTGACACCCCAACAATGGTGACCTCATCAGTCCTGCCAGCGAGCCCGGAAGCCGCGGCGACTCGATCACGGACGTCCGCGAGGTTTGCTGCGACATCTAGACCAGCCACGTCAACCCCACGAGTCTGTCGCTAGTGCGGTCACGGCGGTGGGAAGGAAGAGTCGAATCACAACGGGTACAACGGTCGTCGGTAACGACTTCGAGGCCCCCCAACTGTTGGGCAATGACGGAGCCCAAATCGATGGAAGCGGTTCCCCATGTCGTTTCGGCTTCAAAACCGGGGAACTGCTCCAGAACCTCCGGCCCGACCTCAAAACAACACGGCCCTATTGCCGGGCCCACCGCTGCCCTTCTGGGTTCGTGACCGTCGCGCTTCATCGCGATTAGGAGTTCAGGGACCACCCCGGCAGCCGCACCGCGCCATCCAGAATGGGCTGCTCCCACCGCGGTCGCTGAAGAGACCAGCACCGTGGGACAATCGGCGCCAAACACGGCAAGTGGGAGCTCCTGTTGGCTAGTGAACATGGCGTCAGCCTCCCCCGACAGACCCGAAGTCAAGACGTGAAGGACTCGGCTCCCATGCACCTGTTGCAGCTCAGCCCAGTCCGGGCTGGCACCGACACGTCGCGCGAACCTTTGCCTGTTGGCGGCTTCTCGCTGAGGGCCGTCGTCTCCGTCGGAGAACGCCATGCCGGACCACATCATCCCTGAACGAAGCTTGGGATCCCTAGGTCATCGTCGTCGATCGCGGACGGAGAAGCGGAAAGCCCTCCCTCGAGAACGCTACGCATTCCCGAGGGTTTGCCATCTAGGCCCGCCGCAATCACCGTTACACGCATCTCGTCGCCCAAGGAGTCTTCCACGACAGCGCCGAAGATGATCTCAGCGTCGGGATCACAATGAGCTGTGACCGCGTTTGCGGCATCGCTCACTTCAAAGAGCGACATGTCCGAGGGCCCGGCGATCGAGAGCAGTACCCCCCGCGCTCCTTCCATGGAAGTTTCAAGCAGTGGGCTGGAAATGGCTCGTTGGGCGGCTTGGATTGCTCGTTCGTCACCAGAGGCCTTACCAATCCCTAACACAGCGGAACCAGCATCTTCCATGACCGTCCGCACATCAGCGAAGTCAACGTTGATCAGACCAGGTGTAGTGATGAGATCGGTGATACCTCCGACTCCTGCCGTCAGCACCTCGTCAGCCATTCGGAAAGCGTCGACCACAGGCATCCGATTATCAGCGAGATCGAGCAGCCTGTTGTTGGGGATCACAATGAGCGTGTCCACTGATTCACGAAGATTCTGAATACCCTGTTCTGCCTGGAGTGAGCGCCTGCGCCCCTCAAAGCCAAATGGGCGAGTCACGACACCGACCGTCAGAGCCCCAATGTCCTTAGCGATTTGGGCGACGATGGGAGCGCCACCAGTTCCGGTACCTCCACCTTCACCTGCGGTAACAAACACCATGTCGGAGCCTGCAAGCACCTTCTCGAGCTCGTCACGATGGGCTTCAGCTGCGGCGCGACCGACCTCGGGGTTTGCACCGGCTCCAAGGCCTCTGGTGATGTCTCGACCCAGATCGAGTTTGATATCAGCATCGGACATCAAGAGCGCTTGCGCATCAGTGTTGATCGCAATGAACTCAACCCCGCGAATACCGGCCTCGATCATCCGGTTGACAGCATTAACACCGCCGCCACCCACACCAATCACCTTGATAACAGCGAGATAGTTCTGGGGTGTTGTTAGACGTGTGCTCATACGACGAAACCTTACCTCGAGATCTTCTGTCAAGCTTACCAACTGTCAACCTAAACCATCGCTTTAGCCAACACTCAAGTGAAAGGTCTGACTGCAAGCTTCAGGGTTACGCTTCCGCTCAAGCGTCGGGAGATTCGACGGCCGGGCGCTCGGGAGCTATCAGATGCACAATCGCCCCTGTCGGAAGGCCGCCCTGCATGAGGCCGGCCAACACAGCTGCTTTCTTCTGCATGTCCACTGGGCGACCCAGTCGCACCTCTACATCGAACTCGGCAAGGGCTACCCACAGCTCCCCTTCTCTTTCCGTGGCAACCGCCTGTGCCGCGTAGGATCCGGGGAGAGCTGCCATGAACTCCGCGAGCCCTCGTACACGAGCATCAGCGAATTGTTTGCCGAGGAGGGGAACGGCGATTCCCCCAAGCTCAATCAGTGGGTTCGCTCCCGGTTCCGGTCCAGCGTCCACCGCAACTCCATCTGCAGCAACCAGCATGTAGGCGTTCCCTACTGTGACCCACGCAACCCCAGTTCGTTCCCGCACCACCACGTGGATCGTGTTGGGGAACCGGATCTCCACTGTTGCTTCTTCGATCCACGGGTCTGCCAGCAGCGCCGCTTGTGCGTCCTTAGGGCGGAGTCGTAGCAGCGGCTGTTCGAGAAGTACTCCCTCTCGGTCGAGAATCTCCAATGTTCCAGAATTGCTCACCCCCGCAACGAGTATCTCTTGCACTTGGAACGAGGAAGACTGAGTGAACCAGCCAACCGAGACAAGCAGCGCTCCAATCAGGATCCACCGCATCAGTCGGCGAATGCTGGACCTCGCCGTATCTTGGTGCACATCGCTGCGACGTTTGGCAATCCGAGGATCAAGGGTCACTCAAATCCCACCAGTCTGATTTCGGGTACCAGTTGCATCTCGGTCGCCTCTAGGACGCGGCTCGCCACCAGGGTGATGAGATCAAAAACATCCTGAGCCACACCATCTGGACCGACGACGAAAAAGTTGGCGTGCTTCTCAGAGACACTGGCGCCACCGACGGTGAGGCCCTTGAGCCCTAGAGAGTCAATGATCCGGCCCGCCGAGTCGCCATCAGGATTCTTGAAGACGCTCCCTGCGTTGCGCGTACCTCCCGGTTGATTGTCCCGCCGCCAACGGGTGACTTCTCGTAACTCTTGCTTCAAGGTTGCTTCCGGTGCCGGAGAAACAGAGAAGCGAGCGGACATGACCAGTTCATCGCTCCCAAGCTTCGCGTGCCGGTACCCGAACTCGAACGAGCTTGCTGTTCTCACTTCGGACTCCCCCGAGCGCAGGTCGTGAACGTGGGCATCAACCAGCACGTCTGTGACCTCCCTGCCAAAGCACCCTGCGTTCATAGCAACCGCTCCGCCGACTGAGCCCGGTATCCCGACGAAAAAGCCGAGACCGCCTGTCGAACGGGAGGCAGCCGCTCTGGCCAACACGGGCAGCGCAACGCCTCCCTCTGCGTACACATGCGTAGTGTCGAACGTCATGTCTGACAGATGTTGACCGACGTGGATCACGAGACCAGCGAACCCGGTGTCAGCGACCAGAAGGTTGGATCCTCTACCCAATACGAGCACCGGAATCTCCGCCGGCACCTTAAGACCGTCTAACGCATCGGGCCCCCCGGGCGACAAAAACCATCTGGCTCGGCCGCCCCTGCCGTACGTTGTGAGAGACCCCAGCTCAACGTGTTGGCGCATCCCAGGCAAGTCTGCCCACTCTTGGCTAGACATCGCGAGCAGCCAACGCCTGAGCCAGCTTGTCCGGAAGCACCGTGATATCACCAGCCCCCATAGTGAGCACGAGGTCACCCTCTTCAAGGAGGGGAACAAGCGCGTCAGGGACTTCGGACATGTGGGGTATGTATCGCACGTTCGCCCCGGTCCGGGCTTCAGCGGCATCAGCGATCAGGTGCCCGGAGATTCCCGGCTGTGGATCCTCTCTCGACGCGAAGACATCAAGGACGATCAGTTCGTCAACTCCAGCGAATGCCTGGCCGAACTCCTGATAGAGGGCTGCGGTCCGAGAATACAAGTGCGGTTGGAATACCACCCAGGTTCGATTCCAATCGCCCTGTTGAGCGGCGTTCAACACTGAGAGCACCTCAGTGGGGTGGTGAGCGTAATCATCGATGAACGTGACACCGTTCACGGTTGCTCGCAGCTCGTAACGACGTGCCACCCCTTGAAAAGAGCTGAGGGCTGCCGCGGCTTCAGCGACGTCGTACCCAAGCTCTCCAAGCAACGCCAACGCACCCGCAGCGTTCCGTGCGGAGTGAATACCCGGCTTTCCGACCGTGACAAGGACATCTACCGTGCTCGAGACGATCCGGAAGCTGACCGACAACGCTCGCTCAACCAGCTCACTCATCTGCCAGGCGGAGCCTTCAGAGAATCCATAGGAGATTCCGCCAGCTCGCTCCCTCACTCTACGAGCCCCCGGGTCGTCTAGGCACACCACGACCGGCCCCGAGACACCGCGCATTACGTCGACATAGCAATCGGCCATTCGATCAGCAGTTCCAAAGTAGTCGAGGTGTTCTGGCTCCACGTTGGTAACAATCAGGCCGCTGATATTGATATGGGTGAAGGTTCCGAACGCCTCGTCGATCTCTAGAACAAACGGTTGCGAGCCGCTAAAGGATGCAGCAGTCTGCACGTTCACGAGCTTGCCGCCGACCACAAAAGAAGGATCCGCATCAAGCGCTCGAAGGGCGTGCACAAGCATGGCTGAAGTGGACGTCTTCCCATGAGTGCCCGTGGCACCGATCGCAGGGAAGTGCTCTGTAAGTTCTCGGAGAAGCTTGGGCCGGTCCCACGCGGTGATCCCGGCCTCTCTTGCCGCGAAGAGTTCCGGATCCGAGGGAGGGACCGCTGAGGAAGCTACCACAAGATCAAGTCCTTGCATCTTGGACGGATCATGACCCTGCCAGACGTCAGCTCCGAGCTCCCCAATGGATCGCAGCGTCGGGCCCATCACAAGATCCGACCCGCTCAGCGTGTGCCCCGATTGGATAAGCAATTTGGCAATTCCGCTCATCCCCGCGCCGCCCGCTCCAATGACATGCACTCTTTCGTACTGACTACCTAGAAGCATCGAGTAACACCTTTGCAATTCTTTCCGCTGCGTCGGGTTTGGCTACAGCCATCGAGCTGGCGGCCATCTCCGCTAGGGCAGGCCCGTCCTTCGTCAAACGTAAGACCTCCTCGGCCAACGCTTCGCCCAGGTCTTCCTCTGCTAAGACTACGGCCGCTCCGGCCTTTGCAAGCATCCCAGCCGAAGCCGCCTGATGCCCAGCCGACCCATGACTTCCCGGGACGAGGATCACGGGGGTTCCTGTGACCGTGATTTCGGCGATCATTCCACCGGCCCGCGATAGCAGGAGGTCGACAGCTCCGTAGAAGAGGTCCATGCGCTCCTCGAACCCAATCACCTTCCAATCGATGTCCACGTGCTCTGCCCGCTCTTTCATGGCGGCTTCATATCGACTGCCGGCGAGGTGGATCACTTGGATGTCTGCACGCTCCCACCTGGCGGCCGCTTCGAACGATGCATCGTTCAGCGCACCCGAACCCAACGACCCGCCCACTACCCCAAGGGTAAAGCGGTGTGGGTCTATTCCGTAGTACTCGACTGAGGCGCGCCTCACTTGTCCCTTTGAAAAGTCAGCAAACTCAGCGCGGATCGGATTGCCAACATGGAGGGCCTCAGGAAGGCCCTCTGTTTTCTCAAATGAGGTGAACGCCCCTGCAGCCTTCCGAGCCATGAGCCGATTGGCGAGCCCGGCGTGGGCGTTCTGCTCAGCGATAAAGTAGGGAATGCCGACCAAACGAGCAGCTAAAGCGGCCGGCACCGTAACGTACCCGCCCATGCAAAGCAGCGCCTTCACCTCTCGCTCGCGGAACTCTCTAGTAATGGTTCGCACGGCTCGCAGGACGGTGAATGGAATCAAGAGGTTCTTTAAGGTGAAGCTCCGTTGAAGCCCCCTCAACCGGACTTCCACAAACTCGAAGCCCGCCCTCGGCACAGCTTCCTTCTCAAACCTGTTTCCTCCAAAGAAAACAACAGGAGCCTTACCAAAGATGGCGTCGGCTACTGCTATCGCTGGTAGCACATGCCCTCCCGTGCCCGCGGCGGCGATAGCAATGCTCACCGTTTCACTCCGGACACTCCCTTTGAGGCAATATTCAGTAGGACTCCTACCGCTCCAAGCGTGGTGATGAGCGATGAGCCTCCAGCTGAAACAAAGGGAAGAGTAATCCCCGTCAGGGGAATCATCCCCGTGACGCCGCCCACGTTGATGAACGCTTGTAACGAGATCCATGCGGTGATACCAGCGGCCACCATCATCCCAAAGCGATCGGGAGCTCGGGCGGCTATGACGACTCCGAGCACTGAGATGCCAAGAAACAGAAGGATCACAAACACTGCTCCACCGAAACCCAGTTCTTCGGCGATGATGCTGAAGATGAAGTCAGTGTGCGCGTTGGGAAGGTAAAGCCACCTGAATCTGCTCTGGCCGAGCCCAACTCCGAAAGGCCCCCCACTACCAATGGCGATTTTGCTCTGGCTGACTTGATACGCAATCCCAGCTAGGTCTACCGAGGGATTTCTCCACGACTCGATACGTGCGGCTTGGTACTCGTTTGTCCGCACCGATAGCGTCGCTAGCGTGGCTCCGAGGATGCCCAGGAACCCGAGGTGCACCAACTTCGTCCTTGCAGCAACCATGACCCCGAAACCAGCACCCAAAATGACCGCGGTGGTGCCGAGATCAGTCTGGGTTACAACAAGCAGCGCCACTCCGCCAAGGATGACCGCGGTGGGGACAAAGAAGTGTCCAGCCTCGCCTAGCTGTTTGAGACGTTCCTTCTTCTCATAGATCAGGGCCAACGAGATGATCACGGCGAACTTGGCCAAATCGGAGGGTTGCCACTCAATCGGGCCTACATCTAGCCACCGCTTTGCTCCCCCATGCCACACGCCCATCGGAGACCACTTCACAGCGATCAAGGCCACCATAGATCCCAACCACAACGGGATAGCAAGCTTCCTATACAGCTTGTACGGCGCCCTTGCTGCAATCACCATCACTACTAGACCGATTGCGGCGAAGAGCGCCTGATTTTTGAAGTCGGCGTTCCAAGCATCACCACGAGCTGCTGCGACGACGGAGGATGCCGAAAGGGTGGCTGCCAACCCGATAACCAACAGGATGCCGGTGGCGGTAACTAGGAAAATCTGGGTGCGAAGGTTCTGTTCTGTTGTCTTGGCCTTTGACTTAGCCTTGATGCGGGTCTTGGTTATGGAGGCGACAGGGGTCATGAGAGCCGCTCCTGCTTCAAGTCGAGTGCAGTGTGAACCGCCCGGACAAAGTCGTCGCCCCTGGCTCCGTAGGAATGAAACATATCAAATGAGGCGCAACCTGGCGCAAGGAGGACGGTATCCCCAGCGACAGCGACACCGAGAGCACGCTCCAACGCATCGTCAAAGCCGGAGACCTTGGTGACCTTGCCCGGCCCGGCAGCGACGAGTTCGTCGGCTGCCTCTCCCAAAGCAAAGACATGCTTCACCTGCTCAGCTGCAACCATCGGCGAGAGATCAAGGCCCTTGGCCTGCCCTCCAGCGATCAACAAAACCGACCGGTAGGTGGCTATGGCAGCCATCGCAGCATGCGGGTTGGTAGCTTTCGAATCATCCACATACGTAACACCGTTGCTTACTCGGATCACCATTCGCCGATGCTGACTTGGGGTGAAGGCTCGTGCCACTGACTCAACGGCAGCCGGGGATGCTCCCCCAGCCAAAGCGGCTGCCCCCGCCAGCAGTAAGTCCGACAGGAAGGCGTTGTCGCTCACGTTTAATTCTCGGATTGGGACACCAAAAGAACCGAACCACAAGGCACCGTCGCGGACCCCGTACTCGGCGAGCCCTGACGTGACGGACACAACCGTGAGGCGGGCCCGAGAGCCCTTAGCAATATTGACAACGTCGGGGTCGTCACGGTTGAAGATCACGCGATCATACTCGCCCTGGTTCTCTACGATCCGAGCTTTCGCGGCAACGTAAGCGTCCCTATCGGCGTGCCAATCCAGATGGTCGGAGGCCACGTTGATGAGCACCGAAATCGCCGGGCGGAACTGATCGACGAATCGCAGCTGGAAGCTAGAAAGCTCAACTACAGCGACATCGTATTCGTCCTCGATGATGTCGCTAAGCGGCAGGCCAATGTTCCCCGCAGCGATGCTCCGATGCCCTGAGGCAACAAACATGTCATGGACAAGCTGGGTTACGGTGGTCTTCCCGTTCGTCCCAGTGATGGCTATGACAGGCATCAAGAGGTACGGAAACGCCAGCTCCGGTTCACTAATTACCGGGATAGACGCCTCAAGGGCAGCCCGTATCGGCCTTGAGTGCTCTGGGAAGCCGGGAGAAGCCACCACCCTTGTGATGCCTTCCAAGATCGAGTCGTCCCACTCTGGTCCGGCAACCGTCTCGCTCCCCAAGGTCGATTGGCCACTCTCATCGAACAGCCTGAACGGCTTTCCCTTGTGTTGTAGCAGCCGCACCGCTGCTCGTCCCGAGAGGCCGGCACCCAACACCAACGTTGTCATAGGACACCGCCCGAGTGGATGACGAAGTCCGCGTAGAACAGCCCAATGCCAACAGCGACCGACAGGGCGGCAATGATCCAGAATCGGATAACTATCAGGGTCTCAGGCCAACCCCGTAACTCGAAGGCGTGGTGTATGGGAGTCATCTTGAAGATACGCCGACCGAAGACTCGATACGCAAACACCTGCAGGATGACCGTGGCGGTGATCCAAACGAAGAGACCGCCGATTATGAGAACGAGCAACGCAGTATTAGTGAGCAAGGCGACGGCAGCCAACGCACCGCCAAGACCCTGTGAACCGACATCTCCCATGAAGATCTGGGCCGGGGCTGCGTTGTACCAAAGGAAGCCCAACGCAGCAGCGAAGATGGCCGCGCTGACTCGGGCAATGTCAACGGCTGACAGGTCCAGAGCCATGAACGTGCCATAGAAGTCAGCGTTACGAAAGATCCAGTAGGTGATGATGGTGTAGGCACCAAACACGAGCGCAGAGGAACCAGCCGCAAGCCCGTCGAGACCATCGGTCAGGTTCACAGCATTGGCAAAACCAGAGAGCATGAACAACACCCATAAGGCGAAGAGGATCGGAGGGACAGCCATTCCGAACGACCTGACGACACTGATCGACGGTTCCACTCCTGCGCCGACTGCACCCCAAGCAAAGAGGCCTGCAATAAGGAGTTGGCCACCGAACTTCCATCGCTTGTTCAAACCGAGGTTCCGCTCAGCCCGAACCTTGGAGTAGTCATCAAGCAGGCCGATTACAGCCATCCCCACCATTGCAAAGAGTACCAAGAGTCCTCCAGATGTGGGATTGAGCCACGAAAGACCAAAACCTTCACCAGCGGTGAACGGCGAAATATGCGACACGAAATACCCAACGATCACACCAAGGACAATGACAATCCCACCCATTGTTGGAGTGCCGTGCTTGTGGTCGTGGCCTTCCACATCTTGGTTGATGAACTGGCCGATGTCGCGCTTGCCGAGCTGACGGATCGCTGGAGGCAACAAAGACACGGTGAAAACGAACGAAACGGCCGCGGCGATGAGCATCGAGATCATGGAGCAACTCCCAGAAAATCTCTCACGACGTGCCGGTCGTCGAATCGGTGAGCCACCCCCATAATTTCTTGGGTAGCTTCATGCCCTTTGCCGAGAATCAGCACCATGTCGC
>Ga0114999_10007646_pt1 | contig 12226 bp, 14 predicted proteins | sample ArcticOcean_MG_C_3_FD_89820 | JGI IMG/M metagenome (GOLD analysis project Ga0114999, IMG submission 89820) | Marine microbial communities from western Arctic Ocean - ArcticOcean_MG_CB8_126 | ecosystem: Environmental > Aquatic > Marine > Oceanic | place: Arctic Ocean: Canada Basin | collected...
TAGACTCTTTGGTTAAAAGTCTTTCTACCGCAGGAACAGGTCCGTATCCCATAACGGAAGGGGAGACACCAGCACGCACAAAAGATTTTACTTCCACAAGCCTTTCTTCGCTAAAGCCGAGAGATAAAGCAAATTCTCTTTCCATTACGAGGAGTGCCGCAGCGCCATCGGCAACTGACGAGCTATTACCAGCCGTTACACTTCCACTATCTTTATTGAAGACGGGAGGGAGGCGTGAGAGATTTGCAGCGGTGGTGGAGGGTCTTACGGGTTCATCTGTAGACGAAAGAGCGTAGGAGCCGCCCTCGGACGTTAGATGGGATGGCGTGGAGACTATCTCGGCAGAAAAATCAGCCTTAGACGCCCTTCTGTGTGATCGTTCTGAAAAAACATCTTGATCCCTTCTATCTATGTCGCTAGCTATAGAAACATATTCTGCTGTGTAACCCATGATCTGGGAAGCTCGCGAGGAACTGAGACAGTAAAGAGAGTTTTCATCGTAGTTTAGATCCATAGGGATGTGGCCCATATGTTCAACGCCAGCCGCGATGTAGCAAACCCCTTCTCCGATCATGATTTGCCTCGCGGCATCATTGATAGCTTCAAGGGAAGATCCGCAGAGAAAGTTTATTGTTTTTGCGGTGCATTCGGCGGGCAGGTGCGACTGGAGGGTAACAAATCTAGCAATATTGAACCCTTGTTCTTTTTGCTGATTAGCACACCCAAATATAACCTCGTCAATGAGAGTCGGATCTACCTCATTTCGGGTAAGGAGAGCGTTTACTACAGTTACCCCCAAAGTTTCCGCCCGTATGTTCCTGTATATTCCCTTTTTGGACTTCCCCATTGGGGTTCTGACAGCATCTACTATAACTGGCTTTTTCATAAGTTTGAAAACTCCTCACTGGACAGTAAGCCACCTTTGAATGGAGGGAATCCAGCACCAAACACCATTGACATATTTATTTCATAAGGGTGATTAACAATTCCCTCCTCTAATATTCGAACAGCCTCTTCTTTCATTGGGGTCATAAGTCTTTCTTGGATCTCCTGCGGGACTTCTTTTCTTAGTCCACAATCCGCGAACTTACTTCCTCTCTTAGTTCCAGTCCAGTTGTAGAATCCAGCCCCAGTCTTTTGTCCAAGAGCGTTTTTCTCATAAAGATGAGTGCAGGTGCTTTCCTCTGCCAGATCGACATAGTCATACGCTTTTGCCATGCTCTCGGAGCCATGATAAATTATGTCAAGACCTACCAAGTCACATAGCTCTGCTGGCCCCATCGGCCATCCATAATTCTTCATTACCTCATCTATGTGTTCAAAGTCATACCCTTCTGCCAGCATCTTGTCGAATTCGATTAGATATGGCATAAGTAGTCTATTAACGACAAATCCACTACAGTCCTTGCAGACCACGGGAGTTTTGCCCATTGCCAACGCGACCTTGCACAGAACTCCGATAGTCTCCTCCGAAGTGTATTCTCCAGCGACGATCTCAACAAGTGGCATTTTTGAAACTGGATTAAAGAAGTGCATCCCTCCAAAGTTAGGATATCCAGCAATATCGTCAACCTTAAAGGTCGAAGTGTTTGTAGCAACAAACTTGCTCGAATCGCAATTATAAACAAGATCCCTTTTTAAGTCCACAACTTCTGGAACAGCTTCAATAATTAGCTCTGGAATTGATGTCGCTTCATCTATGTCTGTTGTTATCCTTATGTGTGAAAGGACGCGATCTACTTCCTCGGATGTTATATATCCCTTGCTGGCCTTGTCATTTAAGTAACTTTTAGCTGAATCTCTTGCTGCATTCAGTTGTTTCTCAGAAATATCGTAGAGGATAACTGGAAGATTAGCTTTATTGGCTAGACAAAGTGCAATACCAGCCCCCATAGTCCCGGCTCCAAGCACTCCAACACTTTTAGGCATATCTACCCTTGAGGCTAACTTTTGAGAGGTTGCCTTGAGCTTTCTTTCTCCAAAGAATATCTCTATAAGATTCTTGGAAGTAGAAGTTTTAACTAACTCGCAGAAAGCGGATTTTTCAGCTTCAAGAGCTTCATCGCGAAACATTTTTCTGCAACTCTCAATAACTGAAAGGGCTTTTAAGGGGGCTGGATAATTCTTTCCCGCCTTCTTTGAAATCATCGCCTTTGCTAGCTTGAAAGTCATCATGGACTCTATAATGTTGAGCTTTAGGGGTGAGCATTTTTGACTTCTTCTTTGCTCTAGCTCGATTTCTAGAGCCGGAATAGAACCTTCCACTAGATCTGAAACTTCGTCGCATGACAGCTTGTGAAAGGGAGTGGGGACATTTAAATCTAAGAGGGAATCGACAAGGCCCATAGCCAGAGCGTCTTTTGGTCGGATACTTCTTCCTGAGCAGATAAGATCAATTGCATTATCAGCACCGATTAGTCTGGGGAGCCTAGTTGTTCCTCCCCACGCCGGAAGGATGCCTACCTGTGTTTCTGGCAAAGATATTTGGATGGATGGGTCGTTTACAGCAATTCTACCACTACAGGCGAGTGCTAGCTCTAGACCGCCACCCATAGCAGCACCATTAATTACTGCTAGTGTGGGAATTTTAAGGTCTTCTATTCGGTTGAATAAATTATGACCCTTTGAAACGATCTCTTTAATTCTTTCATCGTCTGCTTCATGAGCATTGGCAATTTGTTTTATGTCAGCTCCAGCAATGAAGCTCTTTTTTTTACTACAGAACACTATGGCTCTAAACGACAAGGAGAGATCAAGGTGTGCTTCTAGTTGATCCAGAGCCTCCTCGTTAAAGACATTTACATCGCTATCAGGCGTATCAAAAAACACATACAGGATATCGTTCCTGAGAGTCCTGCTAAAATACTTTTTCATTCTTAGTACCTCATCATAATAGAGCTTACGTCAAGATCGCAATCGGCCCCGCTAATCCTTTTACCAGTCGAAGAAATCTTCTTGATCTGGGCATCCGTTGGATGTCTCCCGGTTATTTTATTTCTTAGCAACTCGCATGACACGTCTGCTACCTCTAGTGTCGTGACGTTATTTAGGTCGTTATACGCATAACCTATTGTAGCAATCATAGTGATTAGATTTTGGATTTTTTTAGACAACAGGGAAATTGTACATTGTCGGTCTGCCAGTTTAAGCTGATGTTTTCTCATTGTCGAACTAATTTCTGAGGAGCATCTTTGCAGATTTCTCATGGCAAAATCAGTGTGAGACTCTAGACTTTTTCCGAGAACACGATTGTCAATATCGAACGCAACTCTATCGCGATCTCTTGGGCAACATGTATCAGAGAGCAGCCATTTGGAATAGGGGACAAAGCACTTGTAGTTTCTAGCAATATCAAGGGGAGAGGGGTTTTTCTTATTAAGTCGCGCCATCATCTTTCCCACAGGCTCAAAATATTTAACTCCATGATCCTTTACAAGACTTTTAAAGAAGGCCATCCCTAGCATATCCCCTTCTCCTTCATAAATTAAAGGGGCTAAGAATTCATGAATGTTGTCTCCAATTAAATGACCAGACAGAAAAGACCTTCCTCCGTGAGTCTTCATACACAGGTCTATTGCGGCTTCCTTCTGGCATTCAGATCCGAAGTTTTTAGCCACGATACATTCTAACTCGCCCCTGTACCCTTCGTCAATAAGGGTAGAACACCACGAGACAAGAGCGTCACAGGAAAGTATATGTGCGGCTAGAGTGCCTATTCGACTCTGCACGAGTTCCCTCTTGCGAATTTCCTGCCCGTAAGTTGTTCTATAACCGCCCCAAGGTAGCATTGAAGATAGCATCTTCTTCATGCACCCAGAAGCATTTGCGCAGAGAGAGACCCTTCCAAGATTTAAACCATTGTATGCTACTGTTAGACCATTCCCCTTCTCCAGTTGGATAAGGTTTTCTTTGGGAACTCTATGGTTTTTGAAAACTAAGGCATTGTTATGTAGCTTCTTAAGAGCGTGTAGACCGTAAGTTTCGATCTTAAAGGTATCTGTATCTGACGATGGCAAGTCAACCAGTAAAATCTGTGGGGTATCGTCTACAAGGCAAACAACTGAAACTAGTCTTCCGTAAGTCGCGTTGGTGATAAATAGCTTCCTACCGTTAAGGATATAATCTTCGCCGTTGAGGTGAGCGCAGCTTTTTAGAGCCGTCATATCTGAACCTGCCCCCGGCTCAGTAAGAGCAAACGCAGAAAGCCTTTCTCCAGATGCGAGCATCGGGAGCCACTTATCCTTTTGCTCTTGCGATCCAAATGTTTTGACAGGATCTACAGACCCTATACATCCATGAACTGATGCAAGACCAGCAACACTTGGTTCTAAGAATGCCATCTCTGATAGAAAAGGTGCAAATTCTGAAAAGGTGATAGCTGGCTTATCTGGAAGCGGGACTAGGAGTCCAAAGTACCCACTCTTCGCTAGGTCTGAAAGTAGTGCTTCACTTAGCTTTCCATTCCAGTAGAGAGTTCCCTGATCCCGGTGACGCTTGACTGTATCAAGGCAGTTAAGTAGGGTTTTGCGATGAGTATTGTCTTTAGAGAAATTATCAAAGAACTCTGCGGTGGGAAATTTTCTGTCCCAGACCGCCTTGTAAGCTGGACTATTGTTTGTTTTGTGCTTATCCTTAAATAAAAGCTCTACTTGATCGTCGGCAGAATCAATTTTACCGATGCTCTGGGATTCTTCCTTGCTCTTGCCACCCATTTCCATCGCCACTTCTGCAAAAGACTTATCACTCATTTTCCAAACTCCGCTAATGCCTTCTTGACTAACTCTTCCAGACCGATACCAGCATAATAAACTTGTTCAACAGCCTTTTTGGCCTCCCCTTCCTTAAACCCATAGGTTTTCATTATCTGAACAGCCTGCTTCTTGAGTGAGTTAGCCGAACCGGAAGGGTCTGGCTTAGTCGGTATGGACTGCTTTGGTTTTTTCTTGAGGGGAGTAGCTTTGGGTGGCCCTTTCTCTTTCTTACTTTCCTGCAAAACACCTATGGTGAATGGGTGTATAGTAAGCCCCTCAGAACACTCCGAGCAATTGTGGTAGCTCGGAGTGCTTTGGGGGATGTCGTAGTTTCTAAGACGAAAATACTTCTTGCAGCTTGGACACTGTAAATGAATATCAACCTCATATTCAATAAACACAGCGTCTTTCATCTTTTATACCTTTTATACTTGGGGGGGATTCTCTCCTCAAGAGAGGAGAAAGGGTAAGACATTTGTCTATCTCTTTACAAGTTGACTACGGACGGTCACTTCTTCTTTTTGCCATTAGTCAGTTCCACTGAGGATCACCGAGATCGGAGTACTCATCTTCTTCTTCTTCGTATTGCCACTCATCACCATCGTTCATGTAGAGATTATACTCCATAACTCCCTCATAATCACGAACAACAGTGTATTCGCAGGTGCGAAGTTTCTGGCAGTCAGAACAGTGGGGAACGCTTACGACGTTCTCTGGACTGATCTTAATGATGATAACCTTGTCGCTCTCAGGAGAGTCATGGAAGCTACCGTAGGACTGGACGTACTCCAGCGTCCCTGCGTGAAGACCGGCAGAGCAGCCATGATTCCTGTCATCATCGACAGCAAACCGCTTCATCTTGGCTACAGTTCCAACAGTGTTGTCATAACTACCACTCCACTTGTCAGCGTAGTTGTGCTTGACAGCCTTGTATGCAAGAAAGTCTCCGTCTTCAGTAAGAGGAAGGTTCTTATGCTCAAGGAAGTCGAACAACTCTCTCCTAGCCGCATAGCTAGGATTGAGCATCATCTTCTCCATAAAGTTTATCAGAGGTTTTACCGGGAGTTCTTCTCCCATAAAGGCAAGAAGCCTCTCTGTAAGACTGTTGTGGACTTCTTCACCATCGTAGAGAACACAGCCGTCTTTGACTTCGATAAGACCTGACTCAGAAGTGAAGTCTCGGATTGCTACGGTCTTGTCGATGAGGCTAAGAAGTTCATCTTCAGTAGCACTGTCACGCAAGGCATCAAGAATCCTAGCGTGTTGACTATCTTCGACGGTGACAAAGTATTGCTCGCCAAAGAGGATAAGGGTAATGTTGCCGTCACCAGAGATCATATAGGGTACGTTAGACATGATTAGTTTCCTTTGTTTTCCTTGTAAAAATCAATAGCATTAATTACTTCAATAAGATTGTTTACTTTTTCCTTAGTTCCTCGATATGAGAGTTCATACATACAGTTGTCCAGCAAAACCCCATATCTATTCTGAACTTGGCTTTGCAGCTTTACTATCTCCTTGTTATTTTTCTTAGAGTCCTCAAGGTCTAGCGGATAACCAGACGTTGAGACAATTCTTCTCACAGAAGGGGTAGCCATCTTGGTTTTACTTACAGTCTTGATAAAACTAAGCAGCTTCGCGAACGGACCATCTTCAGACTCAATCCTCTTGGTTCCTTCCTTAATTATCCCCCTGTAAGAATCAAGATGATCAATCTCATCTCGACTGTTGGCATTAGTCATAGCCAGAATCGTTTCAGGGTTATCAAATTGCTTACACTGTTCGTAAAGCCACTGTTTAAGAGTGATGGCCCCTTTCTTTTTAGAAAGCCTGTTAATATCCTTTGCCTTGACTCCATAAATGTCCGGTACTTCAATGCCCAGAGCATTTAGATCGTCCCTTACATATTCCAGATTGACATTACGACATTCAGTATTAGTCTCATAGTTAACCCACTCGACATAGATAAATTCTTCAGAGTCCTCCTTAGCAAACTCAATCTCTTGCCAGTGTCTCGCCTTGTATCTTTTCTGCTTCCACATACCATCCCTATTGGGGCAGAACTTGTAGCCATCTATATAGGTTTTTCTAGGTACGCCCCTGCTTCCCCCTCTGCTGTAAGTTCCACGGGGAGGATCAGGAAGTTCACTAGCAAGGTATACAACATTGTCTTCTGGAGAACATCCAAGTTCCGCCATAACCTCGGACATACTTTCAGCTATGACTAGATATACGTTCTTGTCATGCTCATGGCAAAAGTGTCTGGAGCGACTATCAAACTTGCTCTTGATGTCTTTGATGACAACTACTGTCTTTCTGTTGATAGGCACAATATTTTCGGGTTGTCTTGAGCATTTGACTCGATGCTCAGTCCAGTATTTCCTGACAACTTCTGGACCGGCAGAATGAGGGATCTGCTTTCCCTTGAACTCTATATCTCCAATAAGTTTGCCAGCACTGTATCCAAGACTTCCCTGAATAGAACCCAAAAGGATTCTGGCTTGCCAAGCGCTCTTGCACTCGTTTACTTTCTTACTACATCGTTCTTGTAAATCTTCCCTAACCTCGTCCAGAGTATCTCTTATCTTCTGAATAGTCTTTTCATTATACTCCAGAGACTCTCTAGAAGGAGTGATAGAAATATCGCCAATGCCTACACTTACAACAATGCCAGACTGGATTAGATGAGAGTAATGGTCGCTCCACTCTTTCATAATCTGGTCACGACTAATAGGATAGCCTATATTGCCCATTACTACATAAGACGAATCGTAGTTAGAAGATTCCTTAATAATAAACCAGCTATCACCGCTAATCAGCTTTTCATATTCAACGACAGAGAAAGCACCATTTCCGGTGACGTTAGGGGTAGTTTCAAAGAAAGAATAAACCTTCGACGCTGTTTCTGCAAAGTCATTGAAGTCATCTGGTTTTACTGAGAAAGAAATCTCTACCCCATTCTCCTCGCTTGTTTCATAAGAAGCAAACTCATTGAGTTCTGGAATAGAATTCTCATTGTAACCCAGAGTGTAGAGGGTCATCGTTCCATCATTGTAAGTCTTGATGTTGAACGAATCGGAATAAGCAAGTGGAGTCTTAGATCCAATTCCAAAGAAGCCAGTCTCACTGTTAGTAGAAGTCTTATCGGACTTCATGTAGTTGATATAGACATCGTAGATGACATCCTCGGTCATGCCAATGCCATAGTCCCTGATACGCAAATGTGGATCAAGAGTATTGGGGAGCTTCACATCGAACTGCCGATTGGGAATACCGGCTCGAATGTGGGAATCTGCTGCGTTAGCACCAATCTCTTGCAAGATTGCCTTGATGGGATCAGAATACTGACGTGCAAGCATCTCAAACGCTTTCGCGTTGACCACCATGCCGCATTCAGTCTTCCTTTGAACACCGGATCGAACGATAGTTTTTAGCTCTTGTGTAGACTTCATCTGTTACACTTCTCCTTGATATGAAATTGCCAACCGACAATTGTGTCTCGTCACAGGTCATTATAAGAGTATATCGGCAGAAGTCAACCCCAGTCTTCATCTTTTGTTTCATCATCCATGATTTCTATTATAATTTCCACAATTTCAGATGCTTTAAAAATAATATCCTCGTCATGTTCCTCAAACCCTATCTCTGAAACCTTGTAAAACCCGTCCACAGGGATTCCGTGAAAGCGAAATCGCACGGCATCAATGCACGCTTTCAAGGACGTTGGTGCGTCTACGACAGTTTCTTCTACTTTATCTGTTATGTAGAACTTGGGCATTCTCTACCTTCTCTAACAGTGCGTTTGAGGGTTCTTTGAGCGGCCTTCAAATTATCATACACATATTGAGGGGTCATACCTAAGTAACTGGCTATTTCTTTTACTCCCATCTTCTTTTGTGATATTCCAGCCCAGTATGAAAAAATAGTTTTTTGATTCTCTGGCAACGAGTTATCAACTAGCAAAACAAGATCCGCCATGCAGGGTCTTGCCTCTAGTTCGTCCTCATCATCGAAAAACTGGTCGTGATTGATATTGTCTGTGCTAACCCTCCTTTGACCGCGAGGAGAGCAGGATAGCAGCTTCTTTATTCTTTTCTCACTCAGAGTTGTTTCTTCTGAAATTTTCTGAATATCTGAAGAATCTACATTGTTAATCTTTCTAAGGTCTTCTGCTGCCCGTCTGGTAAATGAGACAGCGGTTCTGATTGAGTACCGAGCATCATTAATCATATCTATGAATGAGTTTCTTATATACCAAGTGGCAACCGTTGTTATATTCCCTTTGGCAACGTCCCAGTTATCAACGGCTCGGATAAGTGCTATGTTTCCCTCTTGAATAAAGTCCTCTAGCTCGATATGTTTGTTATTGAATCTAAACTTTTTAGCTATGTCGATGACCAGAGGGAGACAGCTATATATCACTTTTCCTCTAGCGTTGTCGTCCCCATTCTGAATTTGAGCATGAAGACCTTCCTGCTGTTCCTTGGTAAATTTGCGATAGATACTGTCAACGTCTCTTTGATAAATATATTTCATTTAGTCGTAGTCCTTATTAGTTATAGATCTTTTCAAAGTCGAAAAAGCGCCATCGGTTATAGTGTTGTTCATCCCATCCAGAGTCTACATCTCCAAGATAGTGTATTAGATCGTCAAATGTAGAGAACATATGCTCATGAGGCATGACTCCGAATAACCAGTTTGGGATATTCTCCTTCCCCTGTTTGCAAATGATGAGAAGTGGTTTCTTCTGTTGTATGGAAACGAAAGCCTCATGGTACGAGCCGCACATGTGGGAGTCTATGTCCATATACATGATAACAAAGTGTGCTATATCCACCATACGGAGGTCTATCGCTGCGATATCTCTCATCATAGACTTAACTTCGTCAAAACTCCCATTAACCTTTAGCGTGTTTACGGTGGATCTAAAGGAATCGTCCTCTAACGCAAAGTGGGTTGGCTTGTCGCTAGGGTCCAGAACTCCAACTCCAACTCCTTTGAGTATGGGAGTGATATATCTACGCCATCCTATACCGCCGTCGTCAACGCGATCCATGGGGCCACAGAGATAGCACATGGTATTCTTTAGTTTATTGGTCTTCATACCTATCTTCTTCCTGTGTCAGCATGATTATCTCCTTTGGATTTACTATCCCAACTCGATGTTGCCAAAATTCAGTGAGTAGCCTTCTTCCTAGAATAAGCATGAACTCATCAATTTCTTCTATACTAGCATAAACTCTCGGGTAGTTTATAGCAGCGATTTCCCATCCATCTTCTTCATAATTAGTCCCCGATACAAACGTAGTGCTGCTTAGGCGTATCGGAATAATAGTCTTGTATTGCTCTTGCTGTTTTCCTATTGTCTCTAGAAGGGCTGGCTCTCTGATAAGGGAGGGTCTCTGGTCGGTATTCTTGACAGAGCCTATATATATCCTGCTTTCATAATATGGGTTAATCACCATCTCCACACATCCCCCATCCATCAATCTCTGCTATTAAGAGCCACTCTCCACGCCTCAGTTGTTCGTAATGATTTGTGGTATAGGTATTAGGCACTATCTCCATAAAATCGAACATATGTTCTTCTTCTTCAAAGAAGACAGTAAATGGGTGAACTACATAGTTGGGGTCATAAATAGGAACGCACTCTATTTTATAATTGTTCATGGGCCTATTCTAATTTATATTCATCGAGAAAGTGTTTAACATATGCTTTGCTAACCGAAGTGGCGCACGCAGCAAAATTAGCTAGAGGGACGGAGACTTCATTGAAGGATAAAACTTCTGAGCCTCTATATAAACACTGGCTGATGACCACCTGCGAATAATCATTAGACAGGTATACTGTAGTCTCCACCCCTGAGCAGGTTAGCTTGTCGTCAAATTTATGCAGTAACATTGTTGGTCGCTGTTAAGATAATCAAGTCCATGTAACCGTCTCGGGAGGAGTCCTTTCGGGAAAGCGACGTGGCATCATGCCACAGAACCCTATCATTTATATAAGCCAATTCCCCATTTTCAAGAGCAATGTTGGCTATTGGGGGAGAATCTTTTTTTCTGTGGACAAGAAGGTGTCCTCCTTTTATGTTGTGTCTTTCTACGCAGGCTATGCAGATTCCGTCGTACCCGTCTTGATGAACTCCTTCGGGAGCCACAGGGGTCTCGTCTTCAAGGGTTATAACTCTCATTTGGTGGGCTTCGATTACGTTGTTGAGTGGAAAGCTGAACGTGTTTATAAAACGACTACATAGTTCCCAGAAAGCAAAGCACTTGACAACGTCGTCACTTATGTTTTCAAAACTTCGAGCTACATCTCCTTGAAAGCTGTTATATTCAGAGCTTTGGGTAAACTTGTTACCTTCGAGGATTTCATATACCATTGTCTCAGGAGACATTTGTACTCGAGAGTACCTTCGTAGTCTATACTTGCCATCCGCATGATTTGTAGTGGGAAGGTCATCAAAAATACCAGAGAGCTTGTCGAGAGCCGCACTGCTCATTTTATCTAGCTGCATCTTATACATATACATCTTCTCCCCTTTACAGTTCATGATGGTAACACACGATCTCCCATTCCTTCAAGTTATAAAGTTCCTTAACTACCCGTGCCATGTGCATGGCTAGCCGATGATCAAGCCGTTCTGTTCTAACCTCAAAAGAGTATGTGACGAATGAAGCAATCTGTTGGACTTCTCTCTTAAAGACTATATGTATCGTCGTTGTAAGGGAATGTGTGGGCATAGAGGTTAGTTCATCCTTCTCCACCAATATCCAAGTGGAAGGGATGTCGTGAGTTGTTGTGGTCTTCGATATCATAGTCTTCGTAAAGTCCAAGCAGACGCCGAAAATTCTCCCTTTCTTCATCGTTCATCCTTATGTATCTGTACCAACATTCCCTAATAAGTTGGTAATTCATATGTTCATCTCGTCTATCTCCATTTGCTTCGAGATAGTCCTATACGTCAGGTGATACGCGATTTTAGAAATAGCACATAGCTCGTCGCCCTTTTGTGGATCTTCCCCGCCTATGTAGTCGGCAAGAGCCTCTATGAATGATTCCATTACAAGGAAGAATTCAGTATTCTCCCTACCTATATTTGATTGAAATTCTCTAACCCCGAAGGTTTTGTTTTTAGCATAGATTTCTTCTATGATGCTTTCTATGGTTTCGGCCTTTATCTTTGGGATTTGCATAGAACCTCTCTTTTTCTTTTTGCTGTTTGGATTCCCCCAAACAAAATCTGCTAGATCCATATTTTATACACCTTATTTGAGGGTTCTATCAAGAGTAGATTTATTTTTCCAATTTTCAGCCTTCGTTATGATGCAGTATCTTTAGAGTCCTCCCCTGTGAAGGTGTCGTTTATCTTTTGAAGAAGATACACATAGTAACACTCATGGCATCCCCCACACCCACATAGAGGTCTACCATTCCTTATCTCTTTCATTCTATTATGAATAAAATTATTAGA
>Ga0114999_10007647_pt1 | contig 12225 bp, 10 predicted proteins | sample ArcticOcean_MG_C_3_FD_89820 | JGI IMG/M metagenome (GOLD analysis project Ga0114999, IMG submission 89820) | Marine microbial communities from western Arctic Ocean - ArcticOcean_MG_CB8_126 | ecosystem: Environmental > Aquatic > Marine > Oceanic | place: Arctic Ocean: Canada Basin | collected...
CGACTCGATCGACGCCGAAACGGCGCTGCGATCCGGGCTGGTGAGTCGCGTGGTGCCGCACGAAGAGTTGATGCAAACCGCCGGTCAGATCGCGAGCCGGATCGCCGGACACAACCCGCTGGCCGTCACCGCAGTACGTGAGGTTGCGAACTCGACCGAAGACATGAGCCTGCCGCTTGCACTGCGGTTCGGCAGCGCGTTGCGCTGGATCATCGGCCAGACTGAGGAGGCGCAGACTGGCTCGCAACGCTGGGTGGAACGGAAGTAGCGAGCGCCGCTCACTCTGGGGGCGGCGGCGACGTGTTGACGCTCAGGAGCGACGATGTACTTGAACCAGTTCGCCCCCGGCGCTGAGCCGATCGACATGACAGACTCGGACGAGTTCCGCAGCCTGCTTGAGAGCGCTGCTGACCTCGGCCTGATCGAATCCGTCGACGCGCATCCTCGCTATGTCTCGCGGAACGTCGTGGTGAATGGCCTCCGCGTGCACGTGCTGGAGTGGGGTGATGCCACTGCGCCGCCCGTCCTCCTGCTCCACGGTGGCAACCAGAGCGCGCATAGCTGGGATCTGGTCAGTTTGGCGCTGGCTCATCACTACCACGTGATCGCGATCGATCAGCGCGCGCATGGCGACACCGAATGGCCGCGCGACGGCGAGGCGTCGAGGCACTCGATGGCGCTGGACGCGCGCGGTGTCCTAGAGCAGCTCGGCGTCGAGCGCCCCGTGGTCGTGGGGCACTCGATGGGTGGAATCGTGGCGATGACGCTGCTCACCGCGCATCCAGATCTCGCACGTCAGGCGGTGTTCGTGGACATCGCGCCGGAGCTACCCGGGTCGGGCGGACCGAACGCGGGTCAGCAGCAGATCCGCGATTTCATCTCCAGCGCGCGCGAATTCGATTCGATCGACGCCTATGTCGATCGGGTGGCCGAGTACGATCCGTTCCGGTCTCGGGCACATATCGGTCGCACGCTGATCTACAACCTGATGCAACGCAGCGACGGCAAGTACGTGAGCAAGAACGGGCTGCGCCGCACCACCGAAGCTGCGCGGCCGGGCGACGAACTTGGTACGCGGCCGACGCTCGAGGACATTCGCACGATTGAGTGTCCGGCACTGGTGATTCGCGGCGCCGAAAGCCGCGTATTGGCTGCTGACGACGCGACGACCTTCGCGGAGGCGCTCCCCGCCGGCCACTTAGCGGTGGTGCCTGAGTGCGGCCACAATGTTCATTCACAGAACACGCGGGGCTTCCTCGACGCACTGCTCCCGTTCCTGGGCGAGTGACGGACCGCGCAGCTGAGGGCGCTTCAAGCGCTCGGGACGGGCTTAGTCGGGTCAGTCGACCACGGTCACCTGGTTGGTCAGGGACTCGCCTCGCTGCCAGCGCCCGAGGTTGTCCAGGAACATGGCAGTCGCCCGATCGTCGTTGCCACTCGAGACGGCCGAGTTGTGCGGCGTGAGGATGACCTGCGGCAGGGTCCAAAGCTCAGAATCCTGCGACAGCGGTTCCTCATCGAACACATCGAGGTAGGCGCCGGCGATCGATCCACTCTTCAGTGCCTCGATGAGTGCCGCTTCGATGATGATCGGTCCGCGCGCTACGTTGATCAGCCGCGCGTGGCGGGGAAGCCGTGCGAGAGCATCCGCGTCGATCATACCGCGCGTCTCGTCAGTCAGTGGACATGCGAGGGCGAGCCAATCCGCCCGCGGCAGGAGGTCGCGCAGGTCTGCTGGCGCTCGAACCTCGTCGAACGACTCGCCGGGCCGTCCGGGAGAGCGCCGGACGCCGACTACATGGAGGCCGAGCGCCCCGGCGAGCCTCGCCAGGTGGGTGCCGATCGAGCCGGCGCCGACGATCACGATCGTCTGGTTTCTGAGGTCGCGCGGCTCGTTCGGCGCTTCGACCCTCGCCCAGCGACGCTCGCGCTGTGCCTGCTGCCAGTCCGGGAAGCCGCGAGCGAGCCAGATCAGCGCACCGATGGCGGTCTGGGCGATGGGCTCGGCATGGGAACCAGCGGAGTTACTGAGCAGCACCCCGCGCTCAAGCAGTTGAGCGTAGAACCGCCCGTTCATTCCGGCATGAAAGACGTGCAGCCAGCGTAACTGCGGCGCTCGCTCAAGCGCGGAGAAGAACGGTTGTCCGCCGGCGACGTAGCGGTCGCGCGAAAAGTGCGCCAGCTCGACACGCTCGAGGTCTGCGCTCGCGACCGACCCGTCGTCCGCAAGCAGCACCGGCTCTAATGCCAGGCCGACCTCGGAAGCGGTGGCCAACACGCGATCGCGATAGCGCTCGTGGAACGCCTCGGTGAGGAGGATGGTCGTCGGTGGTGTGTCGTTCATCGCTAGTGAGCGGAGGATACGCGCTTGGAGCAGTTACGTGGCTCGGACGGTTCGATAGCCGCCGGTCGCTGAAAGCACCTCCATTCAGACCGGCCTCGATCGCCGCGGCACCGATCTTCTGACTGGCGATGGGGAGTATCGTGCATGGAATCGGGTGAGGCGATAGGAGCGAAGCGATGCGGGCACTGGTGATCGGTGGGACCGGACCAACTGGGCCGAGTGTCGTCCGCGGGCTACTCGATCGAGGCTACGAAGTTGCGATCTACCACCGAGGAACGCACGAGACGGCCGCGCTCCCAGCGGTTCAGCACCACCTCCACGGCAATCCGGACGACCTCGCGGCGCTGAACGCCGATTTCCGCGACAGCAGATGGGACCTCGTGGTGTCGATGTACGGCCGGCTGCGGCTGATCGCGGAGGCGATGGCCGGGCGCTGCGAGCGATTCATCGCGATCGGCGGCAAAGGCGGGAACATGCCGACCTCATTGCTCCCATTCCCGGAGGGGCGCGGCTTCCCACGCGATGAGACGCACCCGCGGTTCGAACAACGCGAGCAGAGTGGCGTGGGGTGGGCCGTCGCGCAGACGGAACGCGACCTGTTCGCGCGCCACCACGCCGGGGACTTTCGGGCGACAGTGTTGCGCTACACCGATCTGTACGGCCCGCGGGTCCCTCGACAGTGGCTGTGGCCGCTGGTCCGACGGGTCCTGGACGGCCGCACTCAGGTGATCCTGCCGGGCGACGGCGGGCAGCTTCGACCTGCGTGCTACATAGAGAACGCGGCACAGCAGGTGCTGACGATCGTCGATCACGAGGAGTCCGGCGGGCAAGCGTTCCACGCCGTCGATACGAAGGCGCTGAACCTGCGGGACGTCGTCCGACTGGTGGCCGACGAGCTGGGCCACAGTTGGGAGGCAGTGCCGATCGCCAACCCTCTTGCTACGCAGCTAGCGGCCGGCTACGCCGTGCCCAGCGAGCAGTTCGATACGGCGGGCCTGCGTGGGCTCGGCTACCGAGATGCGGTCGCGCCTGCCGAGGCGATCAGGGCGACGGTACGCTGGCTCGCCGAACATCGAGACGAGATCGACGAGGCGCAGGTGGACTCGCTCGTACCGAATCCATACGCATACGAGATCGAAGATCGGCTGATCGAGTCGTACCGGGCGTGGGGGGCGCAGGTCGCCGAAGAGCTCCCCGCGCCAGAAGTTGGTCCGGCGCTCGGCCCCGGTTTCCGTGCGGGCTACGGTCCCACATCCGACTGATCGGTAACAACAAGCATCCGCAGCCCGTCCCCCCCTCCGCAACGACTCATCCGCACGGTCTCGTCCGCTAGAGTCCCTGCTCTCGGCAGAGGTCTTGGTCGAAGAGGATGTTGCCGGTGAAGCTCTGCGGCGGCTGCTCGCAGATCCAGACCGCGGCCTTGCCGAGTTCGTCGGCCACCTCGAAAGGGAGGTCGTCGACGGGAGTGTCGCGGCGGGTGAAGTACAGCAGGCCGGGCGTGTTGATACCGCTTTGCGGTGAGAGCACGTTGACGGAGATGTTGTCGGACTGCACTTGGCGGGCGACATCCTGCGAGAACCGCTCGAGGCCGGCCTTGAGCATGCCGTAGAACGAACCCCGGACGATACCTCGGTCGATCCTCGGTTCATCCGGATCTTGCGTGTACGGCCCGGGGCCGGGAAAGACGGCGCGCACGGACGAGACGTTGATGACGTGACCGCCGCCGCCGGCCCGCATGTGAGGCAAGGCATGGTGCATGAGCAGCACCGGTCCACGCAGGTCGACGCCCCACAGCAACTCCAAATGGCGTGGTTCGAAGTCGTCAATAGTGCCGGGCATCTGTGCCGCGGCGTTGTTGACTACGATGTCGAGCCGGCCGAGTTGCTCGACGGTCTGGGTGGTGGCCGCCTCGATCGAGTCGGGATCACGCATGTCCACGCGAATCGCGATCGCGCGGCCGCCATCGTTGGCGATCTCCTGCGCGATGGAGTGGATCGTGCCCGGGAGGCGCTCGTTCTGCTGTTCTTCCGTGCGTGCGCACACCGCGACGGCCGCTCCGGCCCTCGCGAGGTACTTCGCGACATCGGCACCGATGCCACGACTGGCGCCGGTGACCAGTGCCACGCGACCGCTCAGACTACCTGGCGCCATGATCTCCTCCTCAGCCGCGTTCGACGCGGCACGTCTGTTGTCAGGTCGTCGCGGGGGCGATAAACCACATCTGAAACTTACCCCGTAACGCAGTATTATTGCGCACATGAGTCAGGTGACGCCTACGGGAGCTGAGGTCGTAGTGATTGGCGGCGGGATCGCGGGATGTGCGACCGCCTATGAACTGGCGCGGCGTGGTACTTCCGTCACGCTCATCGACAAAGGCGAGATCGGCTTTGAGCAGTCGACCCGCAACTGGGGTTGGGTTCATCAGCAGGTCCGCTATCCGCACCTGGTTCCCCTGGGGGTCGAGTCGGTACGGATCTGGGATCGGCTGGCGGACGAGCTGGACGCCGACGTGGGCTGGGTGCAGGGGGGCAACCTCAGTCTCGGCTTCGACGATGTCGACCTTCAGGACTTTGAACTCTGGTCGCGGCAAGCGGCCGAGCGCGGGCTGGCGACGCACATGCTCTCCCGCGGAGAAGTGCGAGAACTGCTGCCGGAGATGCGCGGCGAGTGGCTCGGTGGGCTACAGGTCCCCTCGGACGGACAGGCCGATCCGGATCTCGTCACCTCTGCGTTCGCAGCAGCCGCGGAGGCGAACGGAGCGACGATTCACAGCGACTGTGCTGCGATTCGCATCGAGCTGACGGGCGGCCGAGTCAGCGGCGTGGTGACCGAGGCGGGCTCGATTGAGGCAACGACGGTGGTGTGCGCAGCGGGAGCGTGGTCCGCCCGCCTCCTCCGAGGCGTCGGCGTGAAGATCCCGCAGCGCTCCGTGCGCTCAACAGTCGTGCGAACGACGCCGACGGCACCAATGACGGACCTGACGGCGTGGGGCGACGGCGTCACGTTCCGACAGGACCGCGTCGGTCGATTCATCATCGCGGGTGGCGCTTCGTCGATCTACGACCTCGATGGCGACCTGCTGCGCGACGTCGGTCGGTTTCTGCCGATGGCGTGGCGGAACCGTCGGTGGGTGCGGATGCGAGCAGGCCGGCGCTTCATCGCCGATCTGAGTGCGATGGTTCCTGGCACGGCCGCGAAGCGGGAGTTCTGGCAGCGCCGACGCCGGATCGATCCTGAGCCGGATCGCGCCTCGGTTGATGCCAGCCTCGATCGGTTCCGCGCGATGTTTCCCACGGTCGAGGTGGGGGTCGAACGGAGCTGGGCTGGATACATCGATTCGACGCCAGACCAGGCGCCGGTGCTGGGCCCGGTCAAGGGCGTCCCGGGTCTCCACATCCTGACGGGCCTGAGCGGACATGGGTTCGCGCTTGGACCAGGCGCGGCGCAGTTGCTAACCGAACTGATCGTGGGCGAGGATCCGTCCGTGGATCCGCGACCGTTTCGTCACGCTCGGTTCGCGGAGAACGACCTGCCGCCGGTTCACAGCTACCGTCGCTGAGCAACTCCGGCCAGAGAGGTGCATCAATGACCACAGCACGCACGCACCGTCCCCCGATCACCGGGCGCACGCATATGATCTCTGCCGGCCACTATCTGGCCGCCGCTGCCGGGTACCGAATCCTCGAGGCCGGCGGGAATGCGATCGACGCCGGGGTCGCCTCGGGAATCGCGATCAACGTGGTGCTACCCGAGAACACGAGCTTTGGCGGTGTGGCGCCGATCATGATCTACGACGCGGCGGCGGATGAGGTGGTCACGATTAGCGGCCTCGGACGCTGGCCTCAGGCGGCGTCTGCGCAGTTCTTCCGTGAGCAAGCAGGCGGGGTGATTCCGGTTGGCATCCTGCGCAGCATCGTGCCCTCGGCGGTGGACGCGTGGATGACGGCGCTGGCTCGCTACGGAACGATGACGTTTGAGCAGGTGGTCGGCCCGGCGCTCGAGCTCGCGGCCGGCGGTGTGCCGATGCAACCCGTCGTACGCGCGGCGCTGCTCCAGGACCTCGAGTCCGAGGACAGTGTGTTGAAGCGCTGGCCGTCCTCTCAGGCGGTGTTCATGCCCGAAGGTCGTGTCCCAGAGTCGTTCGAGCCGTTTCTGCAACCCGACCTCGCGCGGAGCTTCAGCCGCCTGATCGAAGCGGAGCGTGGCGCCGCCTCGGCGGGTCGGGTGAAAGCAATCGAGGCGGCGCGCAATCGCTTCTATCGGGGCGATATCGCCGAGGAGATGGCGCGCTTCAGCGAGGATCAGGGCGGGCTGCTGGTATACGAGGACTTCGCGGAGTTCGCGGTCCGAGTCGAGGAACCGGTCACCGCGCAATTCCGCGACGATACGATTTATACTTGTGGCCCCTGGTGTCAAGGGCCGGTCGTCGCGCAGGCGTTACAAACGCTCGAAGATGACGATCTTGCTGCGTTGGGCCACAACAGCGTGGATTACATCCACCTCCTGTCGCAGGCCCTCAACCTGTCCTTCGCCGACCGAAACGCGTACTACGGCGACCCCGACTTCGTAGACGTGCCGATCGCAGAGCTGCTGAGCCGCGAATACACCCGAGAACAGCGCCAGCGGATCGACATGACGCGAGCGTTCGAGGCGATGCCAGACCCCGGACGACCCTCGGAGCCAGCGGTAGCCGCTCCGGCGCCCGCAGCGGTTGCCGGAAGCGAGGAGCTGGACACGAGCTTTACCTGCGTGGTCGACCGGTGGGGCAACGGCTTCGCGGCAACGCCGTCCGATGCCCTCTTTCATTCACCTGTGGTCCCCGGCCTCGGGCACATCATGTCGGGGCGCGGCTCGCAGAGCTGGCTCGAGGAGGGGCATCCCTCGAAGGTCGAGCCCGGCAAGCGCCCGCGGCTGACTCCGAACCCCTCGATGGTCTTTCGCGACGGGCGGCTGTTCATGCCGTTCGGCTGTCCGGGTGGGGATGCGCAGCCGCAGGCGATGGTGCAGTTCTACCTCAACGTCGCGGAGTTTGGGATGAACCCGCAAGCCGCAGTGGAGGCGCCGCGTTTCACGTCGTCGAACTTCCCGAATTCGTTCTGGCCGCATACCTACCTGCCGGGCCGGCTCAACCTCGAGGGGCGGATCGACTCGAAGACGGCGGATGCGCTGACGGCGCGTGGCCACGATGTACGGATGCGCAGCGACTGGGAACCGATGAGCATGGCTGCACTGTCCGCGATCGTGGTCGATCAGGAGGCGGGGACACTCAGCGGCGGCGCGGACCCTCGGCGCGACACCTACGCGATCGGTCGGTAGCGTTTCGGACTCCCGAGCGGGGGGACTGAGCGGGTCACTGCGGCGCTAGTGGAGCTGTTCGATCCAGGCCTCGGCCTGCCGACCGCAGATCTGCAGGAAGCCGACGGTACCAAGCTGCGTATTGAGGTTGTGGGGGAACGTCGGCGAACCGGAGTTGACGATCATCACTCCATCCCACTCAGCCACCACCGGCACGTGCGTGTCGCCCGCGACGACGATGTCGACCGGCCCTCCGAAATGGAGTGCCATCTGCTCTTCGATGTCCGTCAGGAACGCGCCGTATGGGCGATCAGGGAAGGCGTGTGTCATTCCCAGCTTCAACCCGTTGATATGTAGCAACTGATTGTGGGCCAGTCGGTCGTCATCGGGCGCGAGCGGACGCCCGGCATCTCCGTCGTCACCGTTCCCTCTGGCCGCGAGCACTGGAGCCAGCTCCTGCAGCCAGTCGAGCACAACGATGTCGTGCAAGTCGCCGCCGTGGAGGATCAGGTCGACGTCGCGGAACGCTTCGTAGACCTCGTCGAAGAGCGAGGCGCGGGCCTCGGGGATGTGCGTGTCGGAGATCAGCCCGATCAACATGTCGCCAGCGAAGGTATGCTCGTCGAGCCGGACCGGCGGTGGTTTGTGCTGAGCCACGGACCCCGCCGATCTTTCACCCGCTTCAGGCGAACCCCACCGTCTCTCGCCGGGATCAGCCAGGGCCTGAAGGAACGCCCGTCCGGTTATGATAGCTGTCCGCTATCATGACGTTCGAGATGGAAGTTAGCTCGGTTCGAGCAGCTCCGGGAGCGAGGCGTCCGACATTCCTGAGTGGGTGTCGGTCGATTGACGCTCTATGTTCAGGGGTCGACTATCCAGACCACGTGACTGACGGGAAGAGTCCGATGAACAATGGAGCAATGGGGCGCTGCAGATGACTCGGCAGATGCACCTCAACCTGTTCATCCAGAGCCGCGGGCACCACGAGGCGTCGTGGCGCCACCCGCTGGCCTCTCCGCTGCCGCTGACGGACATCCGTTACTACACGGACCTGGCACAGCGAGCGGAAGCGGGCCTCTTCGATTCGGTTTTCCTGGCTGACCAACTTGCGGTTGGCGAGGAGATCAAGCAGGGCCCGCGGACCGGACTCGAGCCGATCACCGTGCTGGCGGCGCTGGCGATGAGTACCAGCCAAATCGGACTGATCGCGACCGCCTCGACGACCTACACCGAGCCGTTCAACTTGGCACGACAGTTCGCGTCGCTCGATCACATTAGTGGCGGGCGCATCGGGTGGAATATCGTCACATCGTGGCTAGCCGCCGCAGCCCGAAACTATGGCGGGGCCGCGCAGGTGACGCACGCGGATCGCTACGAGCGCGCTGAGGAGTTCATGGCCGTCGTGAACGGTCTGTGGGATAGCTGGGCGGCGGACGCGATCCTCGATGACCGGGCAAGTGGGCAGTACTCGCGGCCGGACCGGATCCGCGCCGTGAACCACCAGGGGCCCCATTACCAGGTCGCCGGCCCGCTCAACGTGCCGCGCCCGCCGCAAGGACGGCCGGTGCTCGTCCAGGCTGGGTCCTCGGACGCCGGGCGTGACTTCGCCGCCCGTCACGGGGAGGCGATCTTCACAGCACAACTGGAGAAAGAGACGGCGCGGGAGTTTTACGCCGACCTGAAATCACGGGCAGGGGCACAGGGACGAGCGGCCGCGGAGATCATCGTCCTGCCCGGCCTGAGCCCGCTGATCGCGTCAACCGAGGCCGAGGCGGCGCGGATGTCGAACGAACTCGGCGCGCTTGCCGACCCCGAGGTGGGGCGTCGCCGCATCTCAGCTCGCTTCGGCGGCTACGACTTTTCGCATCTACCGCTGGACGAGCCGCTCAGCCCCGACGACTTTCCGGATCCGGCAACGGTCGAGGCGGCTCGCAGCCGCACCGAAGTGATCCTGGGAATCGTGCGTCGAGAACAGCCGACGTTACGTGAACTGCTGGCGACGCTGGCCGGCGCGAGGGGGCACTACACCTATGCCGGCACGCCGGATCAGGTCGCGGATCTGATGGAAGAGTGGTTCACCGATGGCGCCGCTGACGGGTTCAACGTGATGCCGCCCTTGTTGCCGACGATGCTCAAGGCCTTCGTCGAGGAAGTCGTCCCCTTGCTCCAGCAGCGCGGACTCTTCAGAACCGCCTACGAGGGCGACACGCTCCGGTCGCACTACGGTCTGGCTCAGCCAGCGAGTCAATTCGACTAGGGGACCGATCGTCGCCCCAGCTGGACGGTGAGCTACCTAGAGTATTCGGCGTAGGCTCCCGCCAGGCGCTCGACGGCGAGCTCGAGTTCGGCGACCTCATAGAGGGCGAAGCTGATCCGGAGCGAGTTGGAGAACTGTCCGGAGGGGGAGAAGCGCGGTCCGGGCCGATATGAGACACCGGCAGCATCGGCGAGCGGCAGCAGTTTCTCAGTATCGACATCCGGCGGAAGCGTGACCCAACAGAAGTAGCCCCCACCCGGGACCGCGAAGCTCGCCCGATCGCCGAAACCGGCGTGCAGCGCGTTCGTCAGAGTCTCGACGCGGTTCGCATACACCTCACGTAGCCGCTCGATGTTTGGGCCGAGCGAGCCACGCGCGAGCGCTGTCTGGACCACCACCGACGCGAAGTGGTTCAGCCCGCCACCGCTCGCAACGAGACCCAGCGCGACGAAGCGACTGAGCAACTGCGGGGCTGTCTGGACCCATCCGAGACGGAGGCCGGGTGCCAGAATCTTCGAGAACGAGCCTAGCGAGACGACCCGCCCGTCCGCGGTGTGGTCGAAGGCAACGATCGGCGGCGGAGGTGGCGGGCCGTAGTGGAGCAGCTGATAGACGTCGTCGGAGAGCACGAGGAAGCGATACCGATCCGCGAGCTCGACAAGCGCCCGCCGTCGGGCTGCCGGTAGCACCGTGCCAGAGGGGTTCTGAAAAGTTGGAATGATGTACAACGCCGCCGGTCCGGGCACATTCGGGTCCTGCACCATCGACTCTAGAGCATCAATGCGCAGCCCATTTGCGTCGGTTGGCACACCCACCACGCGCAGGCCGTGATCACGGAAGATCTGCGAGACGAGGTAGTAGGTCGGCTCCTCCACGAAGATCGTGTCGCCCGGCTTGGTGAGCGCGGTACACGCTAGATCGAGCGCCTGCGACACGCCTGCTGTGAGGAAGAGCGACGCTGGTTCCACGGTCATCGCATAGGCGTCTTGCTGAGACAGGAACTCTGCCAGTGACTCCAGCAATGCGCCGAAGCCCTGTTCGGCTCCGTATTGCAGCGCAACGACACCATCGCGCTCGAAGACAGTCGCCGCTGCATCTCGAATCGCCTCGACCGCATGTAGGCGAGGTGAGGGATGGCCCCAGCTCAGATCCAGAACCCCGTCTGGTATCGACACCAGCACATCGGGCAGAGGGGGGATGGTCATGTCGCACGTCCAGCTGGAGCCCGCAGACCTGGAGTGTCCCAGATTCGTCGAAAATACGACGCCCTGACCGCTCGGGATCTCAGTGCTTCCGCTCCCAGGGTGCAGCTGTATGTTCCTCGCTGGCCCAGATCCGAGAGTGTAGGCGGCCTCTGCTTCCAGGGGTTGGGAGCGCCCTCGATGCCGCATTCCGGACAACACGAAGGCCGGCTTGCGTCCCAGAGGAATCGGGAACCTGCCTGAGTCAGGCCGACAAACTTGGACGAGGCATATTACCTCAATCGTGATAGAAAAGAGGGGTGGAGTGCGTAATTTTTAGGTTTGTTTCGCACTCTAGGAGCCGAGTCGCTCGTCCGAACCGAGCACGCCATTCCTGGGGAGGGAGTCGGGTGGGGCCGGCGCGAAGGTGCTCGATCGTCCAGTGGCCTACGGTGTCAGTTCGTAAAGCTCCGTCCGCACTGCCTCCAGCACGGTCTCACCCGTCTGTCGGGTAGTCACATCCCTCAGGCGGGCGACACACCGCTTCGGGTCGCTGCTGGGGCGCGCATCGAGGATTTCGCTTTCGACAGTGATGGTGTCACCGGGATAGACCGGAGCTGTGAAGCGCACGCTCTCGTAGCCCAGCAGAGCCACCAACTGAAAGCCCTGGTCGGCCATGAGGCCGCGCACGCGGCTGGTGTTCGCGAGGCCCATCGTGGTGCTGAGCACACAGACCCCTGGCAGGATCCGCTCGCCGAACGCCGTCGATCTCATGTGCTCAGAATCGGCATGGATCGAACCGATCGTCCAGTTCAGGTTGACCAGCAAGCTGAAGTCCCCCTCGCTGATCGTCCTGCCGATGCTGGAGCGCTTCTTGCCGTACGAGATTGCTTTGAGCAGGTCTTCCATAGCGGTCTCCTCCTCGCACGATCAGCCTAGCCTCAGGGATCTGAGCGCGGCCCGCGCGTAGCCATGTTGGTGAGTCACTCAGTGGACCGCTCAGCGGCCGTCAGCCGGGCGTCACTTCCATCAGGTCTTCTCCGAGGATGATCGGCCCGTCGTAGTACTGAGCGATCTCATCAACGATCAGCTGACTGGCGACGGGATCGTCATAACGGTCGCCCATCATGTGCACGATCACCAGTTGC
>Ga0114999_10007650_pt1 | contig 12222 bp, 12 predicted proteins | sample ArcticOcean_MG_C_3_FD_89820 | JGI IMG/M metagenome (GOLD analysis project Ga0114999, IMG submission 89820) | Marine microbial communities from western Arctic Ocean - ArcticOcean_MG_CB8_126 | ecosystem: Environmental > Aquatic > Marine > Oceanic | place: Arctic Ocean: Canada Basin | collected...
AAAAATATACATATTAAATATATTTTTGTTAATCATCGGTATAGCATGCCAAGTCCCGAACGGTGAAACATCCAGTAACACTGAATTAATAATCTTTGCAGCATCATCTTTAAAAGAACCTTTTGAAGAAATTATTAGAGAATTCTCTGAAAACCACCCTCATACATCAATAAAATCCAACTATGCTGGAAGCCAGAAACTTCTAATGCAAATCCAGCACGGAGGATATGCTGACATATTTGCGTCGGCAGATATGAATCAGATATCTCAACTCTTAAATTCAGAAATGACTCTGGATATTCCTGAAGTTTTTGCAGAAAATTCTCTTTCCATAATAGTAAACAACCGGCAAAAAGAAAGAATCCAGAATTACTCAGATTTAACTAACAAAAATCTCAAAATAGTGCTGGGCCACCCAGGCGTCCCTATTGGTATGCATTCAAATACTTTAATCAACAATATTTCACAAGATTTGCGACATGTAAATCCATTGTTTAAGCAACAAATTTATAACAACGTAGTGTCTTATGAGAACAGTGTAAAATCCGTAATCATGAAGGTAGTCATTGGTGAAGCAGATGCTGGTGTGGTTTACCATTCTGATTTAACAGTTGACGATGTAGTAAAATTTACATATCAATTACCAATTAAAGACAGGCTAAATGTTATTGCGTCATACCCTGTGACTGTATTAAAGCAGTCTAATAATCCTATAAATTCTAAGGAGTTCATTGAATTTTTACGTTCAGAACCCAGCTTAGCAATATTGCAAAACCATGGGTTTACTAATTAGTAAAATGAATAAATCTTCAGTAAACAAAATGACAACTTTAAAATTTAAAAACCTATTTGGTTCTTTTAGCATAACTCTATACATTTTATTCATAGGTTTGCCAATTTTGGCACTAATAATTAAGGGTCTGACTAATGGATTATCGCTTAACGATATTTTGTCCCCAACTTCCATACAATCCATTAAACTTTCCTTACTCACAAGTGGCATAAGTGTCATGGTCATAATCATAGTTGGAACACCAGTGGCATACGTTATATCCAGATCCAATTCGTTAGCATTACGTATTTTGGATATATGTATTGAACTACCGATAATACTGCCGCCAATCGTAGCGGGAGTAGCTATGCTCATGGCATTCGGTCGGCAAGGAATTCTTGGAGGGTTTTTAAATCAGATTGGAATACAATTACCATTCACTATGACTGCTGTTATATTTGCACAAATATTCGTGTCAGCTCCGTTCTATATCAGAGCAGCACGAATATCATTCGCAGCGGTAGATCAAAATCTTGAAGAGCTATCAGTATCTTTGGGAGTATCACCTTTAGCTACTTTCTGGAAAATAACTCTACCTTTGACTTGGAGTGGGTTGATTACTGGATTAGCTCTCACATGGGCAAGAAGTCTATCTGAGTTCGGGGCAACCATTATGTTTGCCGGTAACATGATGGGGGAAACTCAAACCATGCCACTTGGCATATTAATGGCGATGGAAACCAATCTGAATACAGCTATAACACTGTCTTTAGTTTTATTAACAATATCATTGATAATATTGATAGGATTAAGTGTTCTATCAAATAAATTTTCTAACGGGAATCGTAGATAACATGAATGCAGTCGAAATTAAATTAACTTACGAAATTGAAGATTTTCATTTATCGATACAAGCTCAAATTGAACAAAACGACCGTATGATATTATTCGGAGCCTCCGGATCTGGGAAAACCACCATACTGAAGCTTATATTAGGTTTAATAGCTCCAGATTCTGGAAACATAAGTATAAACAATAAAATAATATTTAACTCTAGCATAAATTATGCAATGCCAACTCATGAGCGACAGATTGGGTATGTTCCGCAAAACTACAAATTGTTCCCTCATTTAAATGTAAAAAATAATATTACCTACGGTATTCCCAAGAAAAAACTCTCTCACAATTTAGATTATGTAGATGGAATTATAAATAAATTAGGTTTAGAACATATGCAAGAAAGATCAGTGTTAAACCTATCTGGAGGAGAAATGCAGAGAGTTGCCATAGCTCGAGCTTTGGCGATACGTCCCAATTTACTATTACTCGATGAACCATTCGCTTCCTTAGATGTTGAGCTCCATCACTCACTAAGGTTATTAATAAAACAACTGCAAGAAGAATCTCATATTCCCATGATTATCGTCACTCATGATCATGAAGAAGCCATATCTCTAGGTACTAAATTGCATGTCCTCCATGAAGGTCAATTCATAGAATCTGGGATTCCTATAGAAATTTTAGGACAACCACAAAAAATAGCTACAGCAGACCTTTTAGGAGTAGAGAATACTATTACGAGCACTGTTTTATCTGTAGATAATGCAAATGGCATTATGCTTTGCGGAAACCCAGACTTGCAACTCGAAGTCCCATTGTATGATGCCGCTATATCAGACAAAGTCGTCGTTGGAATAAGATCTTCAGATGTAATCATTGCAACGGAGCCACCTGTTCACATATCAGCGCGAAATATTATTAAAGCGCGTATCAAATCCATCAACACGCAAGCCTCTGGAATAGAATTGATTTGTGAAATTGGAAGTACTGAAATTCGCAGTAAAATCACCTTATCTTCGTTGGAAGATCTTCAATTAACTGTCAATCAAGAAATACATGTTTTCTTCAAAGCTTCATCATGCTTTATTATAAGCAACTAATCAAAGTGATGGATACTGACCTAAATCCATAACTAATCCTAACCGGTCTAATAAAGCTTGTTGCTCTAACTTATTCAATAAATCACCAAAAGGATGAATGCCATTTATATTAGTAAGTCGTTCTTTTAGCTGATTAATATCATCTAGCAAAATTTGAGGAATATCCTCTCCTTGAAAATCCCAAATTACTGTTCGTATTTTTATATCGCTATGAAAAGTCAATCCTTGGTCAATTCCCCATAGTTTATTGTTCAAATCTATAATTACATGATCAGCTTTACGGTCAGTATTATTCGCAATCAAGTCAAAACATGCAATTTTTTTCAGCTCATCAGTATGAGAATTGTTTAATTGATAATAATTATTATTAGGATTGTGGTCTACAAATAATTGAACTGACCCAATTCCGTACATTCCATCTCTTACGATCGTGGTAGGAATAATATTCCAGTCTAATAACTCATCCAATACAAACGATGCACATTCTCGTTTATAAAGAGTTCCTGAAGGGAAATCCCATAACGGTGCTTCACCTCTACGAGGCTTATAAATAACAAATAACGTCTTTCCATTTAAGTTCAATTCTGACAAAAAAGTGTAGTTAGAGCCTTTTGCAGTTAAATTACAAGAAAGCATTTCACCGTTTTTTAATATGTTGAGTTCTTCTTCTGTCATGCAAAAGATGCTCGGTCCTATATTATACTACAGCTTGCTGTGACCATTAGATTTAGGACAAAAATGTCCGTCAGGATCTATTGGATTGTGGCATAGGCCACAAATTGGGCGGCCTGATTCACAAATGGATATAGCTGCTTTACTCAAAGATTCAGCTTGGCTACCTGAAATAAAAAAACAGGTTGATGACATATCATCAATAGTTTCTCCTTCTTCTCTACATTCTATATAGAATAAGCCTCTATCTTTTTGAAAAGAAACCGACATCTGTCTACATTTGAAATCCATTCCGTTGTAGTCATTACCTAATTGAGAAGGGACAGTTTCTGTTGAATTTAAATCAATTGACTCATCATCGCATGCTTCTTGTAAGTATTTTCCTAATTCATACAATTGTTCTTTTTCTGTCCAAACTATACCTTCATGGTCATCATTCCGTAATATTAATCTAAATGTTCTATTACCAGGTTCGCCAAAAGTTTCTGGGATTATTCGAATCAATGACCCGAATTGATATCTAATTTCTCTATTTTCCATTTCTATCCATCTTTATATTAAGGTTTACAAATCACAATATACTAGTGTACCTAATCATGCAATAAAACCCCTCCTACAGATGCAAATCCATAAGATCATGTGCGACCAATATAGGGCCACTATAAACTTTTCTGGCTTCATCTACTAGTAAGGATTCTTTACCATGGTATTGAGTACTAATATGAGTCAAAATTAATTGGTTTACTCCAGCCTGCGATGCTACCAAGCCAGCGTCATGAGCACTAGAATGCTTCACAAGTTTCAGTATGTCTGAATCTTGTTTCAATCCGTAAACTTCATGTATCAGAACATCCGCTCCGGCAGCATTAGAAACAGTATTTTCGGTATATTGAGTGTCTCCTGAAAATACTACAACTTGATTTTCTGATTGTAATCTCCATCCTAAAGATCCTTCAATATGATCAGCCCTGTGAGGTCTTATAATTAGATCATTTATAATGAATTCTTTACCTGTCTCAACCGAATTCCATTTCAAAGTCATATTTTTGCTTCTATTCACTCCACTATCGTCCACTTTAAATCCCTTATTCATTGTCAAGAAATAGTTTGTGACCTCTGATAACGCTATCTTAGAACCATATACATTTAAGGGGTTAGGTATGCTACGAACATAACGATATGATTCCAGGTATTCTAATCCTTTAGCGTGATCATGGTGAGAATGACTGAGTAATAAATGGTTTATGCCATTCAAATCCAAGCCTAGTTTATAAGCATTTACCAGTGCTGAATTTCCGGATGCCGCGTCTAATAAAATAATAGATGATCCTATTTCAACATAAATTGAAGTGTGGCACCTCTGGATGCTTCCTCCTGATCCTGTTCCTAAAAAAGCTATTCTCATAGATTAATTCTCTAGTTCCATAGCTTTAACCAATTCTGAACAGGCACGCTCTGGATCGTTTGCTAATCCTACGGCACTTGTAACGCATATACTTTTAATTCCTATAGCCGCTACAGAGGAGATATTTTCTTGGTTGATGCCTCCAATCGCCACAAGTGGTAAATTGGCAATGCCATACGCTTCTTCCAATCTTTCAATACCTTGTGGTTCTCTAATTATAGCTTTAGTTTTAGTTCCAAATACTGGCCCAAAAGCTAAATGATCAATGTCTAATTTTTGTGAATTTTCCAGTTGATCAAATTCTCGATTAGATCTACCTATATGTTGGTGTGGCGATAACACATCTCTAGATGCTTCAACTGATAAATCTGTCTGGCCGACATGTAGGCCAAAGCTTTTGACAGCGCAAGCTATATCGGCGTGATCGTTAATGATCAATTCCACTCCATTGCTCGAACACAGTTCATTCAAGTGATGCGCTAGTTCTAATATATTACCTTTATCAGATTTTTTGTCTCTCAATTGCAGTACGCTAGCACCGCCATTTATAGCCGCTTTAGCAATTATTATTGGGTCCCTATCGTTAGTAAATTCAGGGTCTATAATAACGTAAAGGCCATTGATGTTATTCCTATGTTCTGATCTTAAGGTAGCCCCATAATAAACCGAAATATTTTTTAAACTAACTTTAATTTCTTTAGGTATATCTCTAAATTCCAACATTAAGTAATTACATAAATTTATGGTGCTTTGAGTCTCAAATCTAATATCTTTAGTATCTATTACAATATTCTGTGCATCCAAATATTGGCTTATTTTCAAACGTTCTTTTGTTAAATACGGAACTAAACGTATTTCACAAAACAAGAAGGATAAATCTCTTATAAAACTCTCAAATTGACTCATAACTACCTCAATAAAAAATATTCAACAAACTTAGAACTATTAAGGTTTTTTAAAGTTCTTGATTTGGCTTTTGAATTCATTAGAAACATTCCCTTGTTTAGCCTGTTTTATCCTATTCATATGTTTAGAAACAGAAGATGGATCTGATTGATCGACATCAGACAATGTTTCTTTACTAGGCAACCAATTTAAGTTGTCTATTGGGGAAGCTTTAATTGAAAACACTGAAATCAATTTCCTAATATTTGTCTGATCACATTTTTTACAATGCAATTGTTCTTCTTTAGACCAAGGAAATACTAAATATTCATTAACATTGTCACAATTATCACAATAATATTCGTATATAGGCATCAAATACTCCTGCCCCTCATTGTATCATCAGAATACATTCTTAATCTAAACCATTATAAATTCTAAGCCATATTCCACAGCGAAAACAGCCTAACTAATGTATAATACTTGAATCAACAGTAGGGGGGTGCTATGCAAATTCCATTGGACTCAAATCCGTCCTCCTCAAACCTTCTCATCTTGATAGATGGCCACGCTATAGTTCACCGTGCATTTAGAGGTATAAGTGCTCAAGGAAACAACTTGACTGTGTCTACCACAGGAGAAGATGTGACCGGAGTTTACGGGTTTCTAACTATATTGTTTCGATCTTTAATGGAATGGAAGCCTAGTCATTGCATCGTAACTTTCGATACTCCAAAACCAACGTTCAGACACTTAGAATTCCCAGAATATAAAGCACAAAGAGCTGAAACCCCTCAAGAGCTTAAGCCTCAATTTGGACGAGTCAGAGAGATAATGGAGTCTTTCCAAGTCCCCGTCTTTTCTTTAGACGGGTACGAGGCTGATGACCTCATTGGCACTATAAGTAAGCAAGCGGAAGAAAATGGATTAAGTACTGTGATTTTAACTGGCGACAGAGACACCTTCCAATTGATAACCAATAAAACCAAAGTAGACTTGGGTTCAAATTCTAGAGACCGCAAATTATATGGTGAAGCAGAATTAATTGACAGATATGGCGGGTTAACAGCTGACCAACAAACTGATTTCAAAGCTTTACTAGGAGATAATTCAGATAATATACCAGGAGTACCTAGGGTTGGTGAAAAAAGAGCTATAGGTTTACTAAGTTCATATTACAACCTTGAAGGGATTTATAAAAACCTGGACGACATTCACCCACCTAGTGTAAAGGCTTCATTAGCAGAGCATGAAAGCCGCGCATTTTCTAATAGAGAATTAATGACCATCATGAGAGAAGCCCCTATTAAAGTAGATTTTGAAAAAGCAAAATTCGACAATTTCAGTATCACAGACGTTATAGAATCATTAACCCAATTAGAGTTTAATAGTTTAATAGATCGAATACCCAGACCCAATTCAGATGCAAACAACGAAGAAAATCCAATAGCTATTAGCAAGCCGGTCATAGATGATACAACTAATTATATTTGTGTGGATACTGAATCCAAGTTACAAGACTTAACAATTGCTCTAAATCAAGCAACAAAAATAGCATTTGATACAGAAACAACGAATATAAATCCCATGCTTGCGCAGTTAGTCGGGATAAGTTTGTCAGTAAAATCAGGAGAAGCATGGTATGTGCCTGTGGGCCATACTGAGGGAACTCAATTAAATATTAACCACGTATTAACAACTTTAATACCAATCCTTAACCAAAAAACCACAGAACTGTGCGCCCATAACGCTAATTATGACCTCATGGTTCTGTCTAATTACGGAATACATATTAATACTCTATCCTTCGACACTATGATTGCAGCTCATTTACTCGGCCATAATTCAATAGGTTTGAAAAATTTAAGCCAAAGCATTTTAGGAATCGAAATGCAACCCATATCAGAGTTAATCGGCGTTGGGAAAAAGCAGATTTTATTCAGCGAAGTTCCAATTGAGCTTGCATTTAAATACGCATCAGCCGATTCAGACTGCACTTTCAGGCTTTGGGAGCACTTTGAGAACAAAATACAGTCGTCTTATGCGAATAAAATTATGCACCAAGTAGAAATGCCGTTAATTCCTGTAATTTTGGAAATGCAAACCAATGGGATAACCCTAGAAACAAGCGATTTAGAGATTATGTCAAAAGAACTAGAGCATGAATTAGAAATATTACAGTCAAGCATTATCTCTTTTGCAGGACATGAGATAAATGTGAATTCTCCAAGCCAACTCAGCGAAGTTCTATTCAATGAACTAGAGTTACCAAAAACCAAAAAAACCAAAACGGGATATTCCACTGATGCCAATTCACTAGAATTTTTAAAAAACACACATCCTATAATTGAGCAGATATTAAATTACAGAGAGCTGTCTAAACTTAAATCAACTTATGTAGATGCTTTACCAAGCATGATCAATCCTAAAACTGATCGAATACATACTAGTTACAACCAAACTGGATCTATCACCGGAAGAATGTCATCAAGCGATCCAAATTTACAAAATATTCCAGTAAGAACTGAACGAGGTCGAAAAGTCAGAAGCGCTTTCATAGCTCCAGATTCTGACACGATATTATTTGCGGCAGACTACTCACAAATAGAATTACGAGTCTTAGCCCACTTGTCACAAGACCCGGGACTGCTAAATGCATTTCACAATGGAGAAGACATCCATTCCTCTACCGCTTCCTTAATGTTCGACGTAGCCCTCACAGATGTGACTTCTGAAATGAGGCGCATAGCGAAAGTACTAAATTTTGGAGTAATTTATGGATTGTCCGCACACGGTATAACTCAACAAACAGGTTTTTCACGCGAGGAAGGAAACAATTTCATACAAACTTATTTTTCAAAATACCCGGGTATACAAAATTATTTAGAAGAAATAAAACAATTTACACGTGAAAAACAATACGTTGAAACTCTACTGGGACGCCGTAGGTATGTACCAGAGATCAATGCCTCTAACTTTAATGTCCGCAGCGCTGCTGAGCGCATATCAATTAACATGCCTATCCAAGGAACTGCTGCAGACATTATGAAACTTGCTATGATACGAGTCTATGAATCTTTAATAAAAACTACCTTACAATCAAAAATATTAATGCAAGTACACGATGAATTAGTATTTGAAGTTCCAACAAACGAACTTGAAGAGCTCAAATCCATAGTCGTAACAGAAATGCCTAGTGCTATGGAATTAGATGTTGAGCTTAAAGTAGAAACTAAACAAGGCCAAAGCTGGGGAGCAATGGAGTGATATCATGAATAATATACACAGCCTTATATTTGTACCAGGCAACCGAGAAAATATGCTTGAAAAGGCACTATCTTTCGATGCGGATATAATCATGGTAGACCTAGAAGATTCAGTTCCAACTAGCCAAAAAACTGCTGCAGTTCCCATCGCAAAGAAATGGATAGTCAAACTTGCTGAAGCCGGCAAAACTGTGATGGTTCGTCTAAATTCTCTTGATACAGGAACAACAAAATCAGAAATGCTTGAATTAGCATCCGGTCATATATTGGGGTTTAGTGTCGGAAAACTTAATACAGCTCAAGATGTAAAAATTATAGCAACATTAATGAAAGAATCCGAACTCAAATGTGGATTAGAGCCAAACGCTCTCAAATTTATAGCATGGATAGAAACAGCTAGATCCATTATGAATTTATCTTCAATATCTACTGCAAGTAACAGAACAATTGCACTAGCTTTTGGGGCAGAGGATCTAACGAGTGATATGGAAATAACCAGAACTGAACTGGGATCCGAAATAGCTGTCCCAAGAGCACTGGTCCCAATAGCAGCTAAATCCGTGAATTTACCAGCATTCGATAGCCCGTTTGTTACTTTCAACGATGACAATACCTTGGCCATAGATGCTAACAACGCAAAAGCCATAGGATATAAAGGTAAGTTTGCAATTCATCCAAACCAACTCAGCACCATAAATAAAATTTTTGCTCCCTCTCCTGAAGAAATAGCATATGCACAACTAGTGATGGAAGCATGGCATACAGCTGAATCTAAAGGAGAAGGTTCTATAGCATTAGACGGTAAAATGATCGATATTCCAGTAGTCAAGAGAGCCCAAAATGTTCTTTTAGATGCCGGCTTACTGAAAGAAAAAACAACTTTGTAATATTAGCATAGCAATAAGGCCAGAAAGAGGTATTAATTGAATCAGGATCAAATTAGTCTTACTAAAATAGAATTTTATGGATATCACGGTGTACACCCCGAAGAGAATATTTTAGGGCAGCGTTTTTCAGTAGATCTCACAGTAACACATGACTTATCTTCGGCAGGACAAACTGATGACATCAATAAAACAATAAGTTATTCGCTACTATACAAACTTACAAAACAAATAATTGAGGGGGCTCCTCATAAGCTTCTTGAATCAGTAGCAGAGTCTGTTGCACAAGCAATACTATCTAATACTCCTGCTAATTCAATAACTATAAAATTATCCAAAATGCATCCTCCAATTAAAGGAGCTAAGTTGGAATCGGCATCAATACAAATATCTAGAACAACTAAAAATGTTTCATAGAACTATGAAACAAAACTTAATTGTAAGAGTTTAATCAGTGTTATCTAGGAAACTTTCCAGATCTTTTCCCTTTTATTATGGATGGATAGTGCTGTTTTCTTTAGGCACTTCTCAAATTGTTCGTAATTCAGCTGCAAGTCTTTTAATTGGGATATTCATTATACCTATGGGCGCGGAACTAGGATGGAGCAGGACACTAATGGCTGGAGCAGCCAGCGCAGGCGGGTTGGCAGCATCTGTGGCATCTGTACCAGCTGGATGGATTGTAGACAAATATAAGACACAAATAGTAATAACCATTAGTATATTGATACTAGGGCTTGCAACTATATCTCTCAGCTGGGTTACTACTCCATTAGCATTTTACATCGCATACGGTATAGGCAGAGTCTTATTTAACAGCACAATCCAAATAGGCTCTTCAGTATGTGTTTCAAGATGGTTTGTACAATACAGAGGAAGAGCCACAGGTATTCTTTATTCATGCCATTCAATAGGAATGCTAACATTTCCTTTAATCGCTTGGCTGATCATTCAATTCTATGACTGGAGATCAGCTTGGTTCATATTGGGATTATTGGCATTAATAATAGCTGTGCCTTGTTCGTTCCTGTTTATAGCTCACAGGCCGGAAGACATTGGCCTCTTACCAGATGGTCAAACGGTTGCTGAGCATGAGGACGTCAACAACAAATCCATTTACGAAGAACTCAATTGGACTTTAAAAGAAGCAGTAAACACGAAAGTTCTTTGGATACTAGCCGCTTCTGGTGGTATCCTATTCTTACTACAATCAGGAATGAATGTTCATCAAGCCGCTTTAATTTTAGACAAAGGTTTAGCGCCGTGGGTAGCAATCATGGGTGTATCTTGCAACGCTATTTTTACGGGAATCGGTAGTGTTATCTGGGGAAGGGTTTTGGAATTCTTACCGGCGAAATTTGCGTATGCTATTGACGCTTTAATTTTAGGAGTGGTACTGGGATTATTCACACTGATTTCAGGCCCAATTTCAGTTTTTATTTTATCTTCTCTTTTCGGGATAGCCATTGCCGGTATTTTATGCATTCCTCCGGTAACGTATGCAAATTATTACGGCAGAGAGCATTTAGGGAAAATCCGAGGAGTTACAGAACCTTTTATATCCATAGGCCAAGCAATAGGTGCTTTAAGTTCGGGTATCATTTTCGATATGTATCAGTCCTATGATGTGGCACTCTTGATATATTGTGTTTTAGGAATTGTAGCTTCAGTTTCTTTCTTAACAATCAAACAACCCATTTACAAAAATTAATCACACCATCAATGTTTGTCTCAGAGGCAAACAAGTTTAGACTCATCTGCCTCTGTCATAACTTTAAACTAAAACACCAAAACCAGACTTAGTGCAAATCTCCAATCGATTACCATCTAAATCTTCAAAGTAGAATGCCCGTTGTCCATCATTTCTAGTCTGTATATCCGTCAGAGCTTCTACATTTTTACCTTTAAAATAAGCTCTTGAAGCCTCAATATCATCAACTTCAAATGCTACGTGATGAGAAGGAGCAGAAGGTGCGTCAGGGTGTTCAATAATATGAATCATGGCTCCACTAGGCAATTGCAACCAATACAAATGATCACTATCAACCATCTTAGGGATTTGCCCAAGGCCCAAGATTTCTGTGTACCACTTTAATGCGACATCTTTATCTTTTACACAATAAGTACTGTGATTTATAGCTTTAAGTCTAATATTATCATCCATGTGTGTGATTCTCCTTTAATTTCCATTCAGCGATGGTAATGCAGTTTATATCAAAATTTGAATAAAAAGAAAAGGACTCCTGATATCAGGAGTCCTTGACTCGTTACGTTTTGAATTAGGTTAGTTCGCTGCTTCTGCTGCTGCTGCCTCTGCTTCTGCGGCTGCTGCCTCTGCTGCTGCTGCCTCACCGGCGGCTGCTTCTGCTGCTGCTGCTTCTGCGGCTGCTTCTGCCTC
>Ga0114999_10007652_pt1 | contig 12221 bp, 12 predicted proteins | sample ArcticOcean_MG_C_3_FD_89820 | JGI IMG/M metagenome (GOLD analysis project Ga0114999, IMG submission 89820) | Marine microbial communities from western Arctic Ocean - ArcticOcean_MG_CB8_126 | ecosystem: Environmental > Aquatic > Marine > Oceanic | place: Arctic Ocean: Canada Basin | collected...
CGCTTGTGATAGCACTTACGAATGCCTCAATTTTTAATAATGCTTTTTGAATTTTTTCTGAATGTATTCCGTTTGCACCTCCTCTTAGTTCTGTGTGAAGGGCTGCTTGATTTTCCGTTTTGTTTATTTTTCTCCCTTTGAACATTGAATCTCTATACTCTTCTACTCGCCGCTCACTTGAGAGGATTAAAAGTAAATCGAGAGTTCTTTGTGTTATACGATTTTTAGAAAAATCAAAAAGTAAACTTTTAAACTTCAATGAGAATTGCTCAAATCGAATGGGATCTTCTTGGAAAAGATTGAAACTATGCAGATTACTTATTTTAATCTTATGCTCTTGCAGAACTTTCCAGGCAGGTGTTTCTGATAGTTTCATGAATAGCCAAATAATTTAGAGATTAAAAATATTCGTGAATATTACTATAATTTTTTTATGACTATATATTGGCAGTTAATAGAATTAGATAAAATCTTTATTATTTATAATAATGAGTACAATATTTTTTTGTATTATTATTCTAATTATTGTTTACCCTTAGCAACAGCTTTTTCAGAGGTTAATAACATTAAAAATTTCCATAATGGCATTCACTTGGCCTGAAGCAAACTGATTTAGATTTAATCTGGGGACTTTAAGTTTAGGGAGAGAATTTAATTATTATAAAGACCTAAAATGATAGCAGGCCTTTTTTTCTTCTCTTTCTTTTTACATGAACAGTCTTTCCATCTGTAACAGGTTTACCAAGCGCTTCCGCGCTTTTGATTCGTTTTTGTTCTTCTTTGGGATTAATTATTGACCCTTCATAGGGTTTTTCATCAGACCAAAAAATTAATCTATCAACAAACCGCTTATCTTCCTGAGAGAATATTGTTGTTTCTTTTTCAATAATTTGGCGGATTGATGGATCAGCATTTTTTGCACCAGTGGTTCGTAAAAAAGCTGCTATACCTGGGGAAGTTAATTTTTGATTGTCTTTTCCTTGATTGGTGCGATTCTCTCCAAGAACTGCATTCTTAGCTAATTTCACAGAAGAAACTTGCTTAGGTTGCAGTCCTTGTGCAGGAGGTCGAAGACCATAGTCTGGTGGTTGGCTTAGTGGAGGTCGCTGGTATACTAAAAATTCATCTGGGCCGGTCTTCTTAAGACCGAAAGTTTTACGAGCAGAATCGCAACTTGATAAGATCACAATAACCAGGAGTACTGACGGTGTTAATGTAAATCTTTTCATGAATTAAATAGTCCATTTATGGTTAAAATTAGTTAGTGTGATTTCAATCAATGCTATATTATTGTACTTTAGCCTTTTTTTTCAGTGATTAACAATGATTCTAAAATAAGAAGTGCTGCACCAATACAAATAGCTGAGTCTGCAACGTTAAATGCTGGCCAATGAAAACTAGAAACATAGAAGTCTAAAAAATCAATTACGGCTCCAATTAAAACTCGATCGGTGATATTTCCAATAGCACCCCCAATTATCATACCAAAGGAAATTATGTTTAAGGAATTTTTTGCTGTTGATAACCACCGAATAAGTATTAAAGAAATTGCTATTGTTAAGCTAACCAGAATCCAACGTGCCACTTCTGAATCATTCGCAAATAATCCAAAGCTTACCCCAGTATTATAAGTTAAAACAATATTGAGAAAGTCTGTAATTGGAATTATTTCTCTTGTATCTTTGAGGTTAATAGTGATCCACCACTTGCTGTATTGATCACAGAAAATTATAATAATAGCAATTCCAAAACCATAGAATAGTTTTTTAAGCATCGCGGTTGATTGTCTCGTTATTAGAATATTAGTTGTGTTCAATTTGGAAATTTTTAGCAGCATCTGTACATCGGCCACAAACATTTTCATTATTATGGTTGATTTCAATATCTTCACGAAATTGATAACAGCGGGCACATCTAGCCCCTTTAGATATATCGGTTATAACTGCAATATTATCTACCCCTAAAACCTTAAAGGCATTATTTGGAGCCTTATTTAATGAAAATGTTGCGTCTGATGTGATAAAAATTTCTGCAGGATTAAGGGCATTGAACAAATTTATATTAGATTTTTTTGTATAAATAATTGGATGGGCTTGCAAACTTGACCCAATCCTTTTTTCAGCTCTTTCAATTTCCAAAGCACCAGTTACAACGCGGCGGACTTCCCGAATTGCAAACCATTTTTCAGCTAAAATAGTATCATGCCACTCGTCGGGTACTATTGGAAATGTTTTGAGATGGATACTATCGTTTTTGGTTTTTTGTTTATTGTGGGATAACCAAGCTTCTTCTGCGGTAAAACAGATAAAGGGAGCAAGCCAAGTAGTTAAAAATTTGAATAATTCGTTTAGCACGGTGCGTGTAGACCTTCGGCCAATACTGTCTGCCCGGTCGCAGTAGAGGCTATCTTTGCGAATGTCAAGATAGAAAGCTGAGAGATCGGTCGCACAAAAGTTGTGCAGTTCAGTATAAAGGATATGAAACTCAAAATTTTCACAGGATTCTCTTATTAGACAGTCTAATTCCCAAAGTCGATGTAGCACCCAACGATCTAATTCTGGCATTTCTTTGAAATCTATAGAGTCCTCTTCTTTAAAGCCGTTTAAATTACCCATAATAAATCGGAGTGTGTTTCTAAGCCTGCGATAAACATCTGCATGTTGTTTTAAAATTTCTGGACCAATCCTTAAGTCTTCAGAATAATCTGATCCGATAACCCAAAGTCTGAGTACATCTGCGCCAAATTGATCAACAACTTTATGAGGGAAAATCTGATTATTTAATGACTTAGACATTTTTTGGCCATCTTCAGCCATTACAAACCCATGGGTTAAAACAGCTTTATATGGAGCGTATCCCCGTGTCCCGACTGATTCAAGCAACGAAGAATGAAACCAACCCCTATGTTGATCGGACCCTTCTAAATATAACGAAGCGGGAGATTTTAAATTAGGCCATTCATCTCCTTCTAAAACAAAAGCATGTGTAGATCCAGAGTCAAACCACACATCTAAAATATCTGTCACTTGCTCAAAGTCTTCTGCATTATAGTTCTTTCCTAAGAACCGCTCTTTCGGAGACTCAAACCATGCATCGGAACCTTCTGCTCTAAAAATTTCAATAATTCTATCTACAACTTTTTGATCACGTAAGGGTTGGCCAGAATCTCTATTTACAAAAACTGTGATTGGAACCCCCCATGCCCTTTGCCTTGAGACGCACCAATCGGGTCGAGCTTCAATCATGCTCTTAAGTCTGGCTTTTCCGCTTTTCGGAATGAAGTTAGTTCCATCAATGGCCTTCAAGGCTTTATCCCTAAGGTTGGTTTTCTCCATTGAAATAAACCATTGAGAAGTATTTCGAAATATTAATGGTTTTTTTGATCTCCAGCTATGGGGATATCGGTGAACGAGTTCTTCCTGACCTAACAGGGAACCTGCTTCATTTAAAATTTGTGCGACAGTATCATTACATTTATATACGTGCATTCCTGAAAATAAAGGGACATGCTCGTAGAAACAGCCATCTTCACCAACTGTTTGTGGAATTTCAATTCCATTTTTACAACCTAATACCCAATCATCCTCTCCATGACCTGGTGCGATATGAATGAACCCAGTTCCCTCGTCAGTGTTCGCGAAGTCCGCCTCTAAAATAGGCACCTCAAAATCGTATCCTTGGCCATTTAGTGGGTGGGTACATAAAGATTCTAAGAAAAGGCTCCCTTTTAAAGTATCTTCGAGTAAATACTGTTCTATTTTACATTTTTCTATAAAACTTTTGAGAAGCATTTTCGACAAAACCAGTCTTTCATTAATGACTGCAAGGCTTCCATTTTTGACTCCAGTGACTAAAATTACTACGTAATCGATATCAGCTCCACATGCAATTGCACGGTTGCCTGGCATGGTCCAGGGAGTCGTAGTCCAAATTACTATTGAACTATTCTTAAGTATTGGGTTAGAAGTAGTAACTATTGGAAAGCGCACAAAAATTGTTGATGAGGTATGGTCATGATATTCCACCTCGGCTTCAGCTAGGGCTGTTTTTTCTACTGGAGACCAAAGAACTGGTTTTGTCCCTCTATAGAGAGACCCGTCCATTAAAAATTTACTTAATTCTGCTGCAATTGTAGCCTCTGCATCTTTAGTCATCGTAGTATAAGGGTGGTCCCAGTCCCCTAAGATACCAAGGCGTTTGAATTCATCACGCTGAATATTTATCCAGTATTCTGCAAATTCTCTGCACTCTTTTCGAAATTCTACGATAGGGACATCATCTTTATTCTTTTTTTTCTTACGGTACTTTTCTTCGATTTTCCATTCTATAGGAAGACCATGGCAGTCCCATCCAGGGACATAGTTTGAGCTTTTTCCTAACATCATTTGAGTTCGGTTTATTACATCTTTCAAAATTTTATTGAGAGCATGGCCAATATGAAGGTTCCCATTTGCATAGGGTGGTCCATCATGGAGGATGAACGGTTCTCTATTCTCTCCTATTTTATGGATCTTGTTTTCTAGCCTCATTTCATGCCATCGCTTAAGTAACTCTGGTTCTTTAATAGGCAAGCCAGCTTTCATTGGAAAGTCAGTTTTAGGGAGATATACAGTTGATTTTAAGTCCTCAGTCATTTTATAGATTCCATTAGTCGTTTGATTTAGTTTTCAATAAATTTTTTGCTCTCTTAATATCTCGCTTCATCTCTGCTACCATTAACTCAAGATTGTTAAACTTAATTTCAGGTCGAAGGTATTCGATAAGATCTACTTTTACACGTTGTCCGTATATATTTTCCTTAAAATTAAAGATAAATACTTCTAAGAGCTCATTATTTCCTCCTATGGTAGGTCGGATACCTATATTTGCAACGCCATTAACAGAACCCTTTTTGCTGTCATCTATAAAGCATAAATGCACAGCATAAACACCATATTTGGGCCGAATATGGTCTCCTAAAAAAATATTAGCTGTTGGGAACCCTAATTTTCTACCAAGTTTATCTCCATGTGCAATACGGCCTTGAATTGAGTAATAGCGACCTAAATTCATTTTAACTTTGTGAAGAGCTCCTAATTCTAAGTATTTACGAATGTTTGTAGATGAATACACTTTTTTTTCTATACTTTCGATAGGATTAATTGGAGTGAACGAAAAGCCTAACTCGGCTCCCATTTTAAATAACAAGTCACAACCTCCGGCACGATTGTGGCCAAAGACAAAGTCAGATCCTGCAATGATATGATTTGCATTAAGTTCTTCAACTAAAATTTTTTTTACAAAATTTTCAGCAGTGCAATTTGAAAATTGATTATTAAACTGTTTAATAATTAGAGTGTGTAATCCTAGTTTTTTTAATTCTTGGACTTTTGTGCGAAAGGGAGTGATACGAAAGGGCTTAGATTTTTGCAAAAATATAGATTTTGGATGTGGCTCAAATGTGAGTATGCTGAAGGGAATGTTTTTGTTAGCAGCAATTTTACCTGCCTCTTTGATAAGTGAAGCATGGCCAATATGGACGCCATCAAAATTTCCTATCGCAATGGCAGCATTTTGAATTTCTTTGGGGACTGGGCTCTGATATCTAAAAATACGCATGGTTAACTGAAATGTTTGCTATGAGAAAATAGTTGCTATTTTGCAGTTTGTATACTCATGATTACGGAACAACAATAGTCTATTGTCGAATTTAATTACTGAATTTAATAATTCCATTAATTCTCCTGATTTATTTTGAAGGGACTAGTACCTTTGCTTCGCCACAAAGAACAGCTTTCTCCCTGACGGAGCAAGTAGTTTTTAACTCTGCTATTTTTTTTAGTAGAATTAATTTAGTAATTTTAACAGTTGCTACTATAGTGTCTCCTATAAATACTGGGGCTTTGAAGCGGAGGCTTTGGCTTAGATATATGCTCTCAGGACCAGGGAGTTTTGTTCCAATTACAGTTGAAATTAATCCAGCGGCAAGCATCCCATGAGCTACACAGCTTTTAAATATAGTGTGAGAACCAAAATTCTTATCTAAATGAAGTGGATTTGTGTCTCCGGATACACCAGCATATGCGAGTATATGTGCTTCAGATATGGTTTTAGAGAACAGGCCCCACATGCCTAACTCTAAGTCTTCAAAATAGTATCCATGGAGTTTATCGAATGTTTTTTTTGTTTCATCCATTAAGGGAAACCACATGTCCATAAACGAGCTTAAAAATAAATGACTTCAGGTATTTTATATGGACGATATACACTAAATTAGAGTACCACAAGTTAGATTGATGAAAAATGAAATAAGAAAAAAATATGTTAAATTTGAATTATAAGGTTTTATTTTTGCTGCTTTTAAGTGATTTACTACTTCACAATCGAATAGGATACTCGCGCCCCCAATTAAAATTTGATTTGCCGATTGATTGTAAGGTTGGAAAAACCTGTTGGGTGGTCAACCTTGTTGATTTGGAGAAAAGCAAAAAAGTTCTGGACTATCAGTGTCGCAAGCAAAGTTATGATGGCCATAAAGGGATCGATATTCGTATCCGTGATTTGACCTCTATGAATAGGGGAGTCTTTGTGCTTGCTCCTGCCAAAGGTATTGTTAAAGCTATTCGGCAAAATGAGATGGATAGAGATATTCGCCTTCCCTTAAGTCCTAATATAAATCAAAAAGAATGTGGAAACGGAATTATTTTAACTCATGGAGATAATTGGGAAACACAATATTGTCATTTGAAACGGGCAAGTATTTTGGTTAAAAAGGGAAGCATGGTAACAAAAGGCCAAAAGCTAGGGTTAGTAGGCCTTTCAGGCAAGACTGAATTTCCACATCTGCATTTTTCTGTTCGACACAACGGGTTTGTAATTGATCCATTTATTGGAGAGTCGACACTTCGATTGTGCCGACCAAGTAAGCTAGCAATGTGGAGTTCAGGTGTTTTAAAAGAGCTTGATATGCCACTTTCAAATATCTATAATTTTGGGTTTTCTGCTGAAGTTCCTGTTAAAGGAAAAGTTTTTTTGGGATCGTATAGAGACAAGATTCTTTCGACTAAAGCACCCTCTATTATTCTTTGGGGAGAGTTAAATAGACCTAAAAGTGGTCAAATTTTGAGTTTAAAAATTTTTGATCCAGTAGGTAAAATAGTTCTAAGGAAAAAAATTGAAATAAGAAGGAATCAAGCACGGTATTTTTTTTATGCAGGGAAAAAACGAACTAGGTCATTTTTGAAAGAGGGTATTTATAGAGGTCAAATTAAACTTATTGGAAGCAATTTTGAGGGTAATTTTCGTGAGATTAAAAGAGAGCTTCCAATATTAATTGAATGAGAGAGTAGGTGCGTATATGCAATTTTTTATTCCTTTGATAATAACATCTGAAAGACAACGAATATGTAAGTTTAATCTAATTTTAATAGCCAGGTTGTTAAGTCATTAATTGTATAATTGATACTAATATTTTTAGAATCTGCTGCTGCCCATCTTAAATTTGATTTAATCCATACTGTGGTCATTCCTAAATCAGCGGCTGGAAGTAAATTACAGGCCATGTCCTCAACCATGACAGCAGCTTTTGGATTAATCTTCAGTTTTTCTATCATATTTTTATAAATTGATTTATTTGGTTTTGGAATATAATTAGATGCAACAATATCAAATATAGAATCAAAGTGGTGTCTAATGCCTAAGTGGTTAGTAATATTATTAGCATGAGTTTTTGACCCATTAGTAAAAATTACTTTACGACCAGGAAGCTGCTGAAGAGCTTGGTTTAATTGAGTATTATTTTTAGGTATTGCAGACAAATTAATATCATGTACAAAATTTAAGAATTGCAAGGGATCAATTTTGTTTTCAATCATTAAGCCACGGAGCGTTGTTCCGTATTTTTTGAAATAAATTTTTTGAACTTTATAGGCACTTTCTTGATTTAAGTGAAGTTCTTTCATTATAAATAGTGTCATTTTCAAACTAATTTGATCAAACAAGCGTGAGGTGGCTGGATATAATGTGTTGTCAAGATCAAAAATCCAAGTTTCTATTTTTCTTATCTTATTAGCCAAATGCTAGTTCCTTTTTGTATGCATTAAAATAGTTTGGCTCTATGAAATTCATATAAAGTCGAAAAGATTTTAGTGAAAAATGTTAATTATTTCAAATTAGTTTTGTCTGAGCTATTATTAATATAAATTTATGTGATAATTCACTAATTTCAACTTAGTCAATTTGTCTTTAGTAAAGTGCCTGCTCCACCAGCGGTAAATAGCTCTATTAAAATACTGTGCCGAACTGTCCCATCCAAGATAGCTGCACATTCAACACCAGAATTAATAGCCTGGATGCAAGTTTTGATTTTTGGAATCATCCCTCCTGTTATAATTCCTTCTGACATCAATTGCTCAGCCTCACTGATTGAGATATCAGAAATTAAGTTTCCATCATTGCCAATAACTCCAGGAACGTCGGTAAGCATATACAGACGACTTGCCTTAGTCGCACTTGAAATAGCTCCAGCAACAGTGTCTGCATTAATGTTTAAAGTCTCCCCGTTAGGGCCAATCCCAATGGGAGCAATAACTGGGATAATATTAGAAGTTTTAAATGCCTCGAGGATGTGAGGGTCAACAATTTTAGGTTCGCCTACTAGGCCAAGGTCCTCATCACGAACAGAGCTTGAGATTGGTAGTTTTATTTTTTCTGCGTATAATAAGTTCCCATCTTTCCCACAAACGCCAACTGCACGGCCTCCAGCAGTATTAATTTTGCTCACAATATCTTTGTTTATTGATCCAGAAAGCACCATTTCGACAATATCCATTGTTTTTTCATCAGTAACTCTCAGTCCATTGATAAAGCTGCTTTTTATACCGAGCTTTTCTAACATAGTTTCAATCTGCGGTCCTCCACCATGAATGACTATTGGATGTATTCCAACTTGTCGCAACAAGACAATATCTAGGGCAAAAAATTTTGCAAGTTCAGGGTCTGCCATTGCATGACCACCAAATTTTATAACTATTGTTTCACCGCTAAACTGCCGCATATAAGGAAGTGCTTCAGATAAGATTTTTACCTGATCACTCCATTTAGTTTTATTTGATAAAATTGATTTATTCATAAAAACACCTTACCTCAGTTAATCTATAGGCGCTAGTTTTACAAGTGCGGCTCTTAGCTCTGGCAGACCTTCACCTGTTTTCGAACTAGTCCATATGATCTTGGGGTAAGCGGCTGGATGGTGATTCAGTATTTGTTGGGTTTTCTCCAAAATTGAAATCAATGCAGTAGGGTTAATTTTATCACATTTTGTCAAAATTAATTGGTAAGATTGGGCTGCTTTGTCCAACATTTTTAACATATTATAATCATTGGGTTTTAAGCCATGACGTGAGTCAATCAGAACGAAGGTTCTTCGTAAGTTAGCTCTTCCCTTTAGATAAGTATTTACTAAATTAGTCCATTTCTTAATTTGAAGTTTTGGTGCTCGAGCATACCCATATCCGGGTAGATCAGTTAAAACCATCTGTTCACTTAGATTAAAAAAATTAATTTCACGGGTTCTTCCTGGAGTATTAGAGATGCGAGCAAGAGCTTTTTGATTTACGAGTGCATTAATTAAGCTTGACTTTCCAACATTAGAACGCCCCCCAAAAGCAACTTCTGTGATACTTATATCTGGAATTTGATCAAGCGTCGCACACCCAGTAATAAAATCACAGTCCTTAGAAAAAAGATGGCGCCCTGATTCAAGCTCTTCATTAGAAAAAGGGACCGACCTAATAGGAGTCTTTTGCATCTTTCCCCACAATTAATCCGTTATTGTTTAATTTTTTTCATTGGAGCGCTGCTTTTGTGGTTATTCCCATTCGGCGCATTATTACCCATTGTTGAAGAATAGATAGAGTATTATTACATGCCCAATAAATCACTAGGCCTGCTGGGAATGTGGCTAAAAGAAATGTAAACATTATAGGAAGGAACATAAAGATCTTTGCTTGAATTGGATCAGTTGGTTGTGGGTTTAGTTTTTGCTGGAGCCACATGGTCAATCCCATGATGAGAGGCCAGATGCCAATCATTAAGAAGTCAGGGGGTGTAAATGGAAGTAATCCAAAAAGATTAAAAATACTAGTAGGATCAGGGGCAGAGAGGTCTTGAATCCAGCCAAAAAATGGAGCATGGCGCATTTCAATTGTGACAAATAAAACTTTATAGAGAGCAAAAAATACTGGAATTTGTATGAGAATGGGAAGACAGCCAGATGCAGGGTTTACTTTTTCTCTTTTGTATAATGCCATCATCTCTTGGTTAAGCTTCATCTTATCATTTTCAAATCTATCGCGAAGCTTTGTCATCTGCGGTTGCAGTTTCTTCATTCGGCTCATGGACGTATAGGATTTATTTGCTAAGGGAAATAATATAAGTTTTATCCCAAAAGTTAGCAAAATTATTGCTACCCCAAGGTTTAAAACTCTTTCATTAATCCATATAAGGGCATAGAAAATTGGCTTCGTTCAAAAATAAAACCATCCAAAATCAATGGCTAAATCAAATCGTTTAACTGCCAGATTTTCCTCGTAGGCATCTAGTAATAAGGCCTCTTTAGCACCAGCAAAAAAATGACTTTCTGCTGAAATAGTCCCACCGGCCGATACAATTTTTTGTGGTCCTAAGAAATCTATTTGAAACTTATCATCAGGACCTTGATTGTGATGGAGGAAACGACTTTCGACATTCTCTTTTTGATTAGGGATTAGGGCGGTAAGCCAATATTTATCAGTAATTCCGATCCATCCACCTCTTGCATTTTGCTTAATTTGGCCTTGATCCTTTAAATCATCATAGTCTACCTCAGATAACGTTCCTTCTGATACGCCAAGAAGGCCTTCATGTAGAATATAGAACCCAGTAGTTTCTGGAATGCCGTGGCGTGAGACAAAAGAATAAGCATTTAACGCGATCTGTTTATCACTTGAATTGTGCACTGATTGAGTAACTTGGAACATGAAATCATTATCAATTGAAAAGGTTCGTTTGAATATTAGACCTTCTTTATTATCCCAGATCAGAGTTACTGGTTTTTCAGGCGTTAGAGTTGTTCTGTTCCCATTCCAGACAGTTGCTTGGTCCGGGACTTTTGTTCCTCCAGATCCAACCCACCCAAATTGGGCGTAATAAGCTTTAGCAGAATTTTTAGGTGATAGGAGAACAATTTCAGGGCTGTTAGGGTCAAGCGTTTCTCGATAATCTATTAAAGTTAAGTCGTCAATTCGGCCTCCAGTAAGCGCAATGGATCCATGCAAGCGAGGCGTTTCAATCGATATTCGATTAGTTTCAGCTAATATTGCTGAACGAGCAATGATTTTAGATGGTTTCGATCCTGGAATAACGGGGACTTCTGAATTAGTAAATTTAGTAACCTTTAGTGGATCTGATGTAGGTTGAGGTATAGCTTTTGATGAGTTTTTTATAATCTCTTCGTTTGTTGTTTCAGATTGATCAGGAGCTGGGGGACGCATCGCGTCAAAATATAGTTGAGATCCTAATAATATTGCTACTGAAAGCACAATAGCGAGAATCATATTGCGGTTATCTATCATTTTGGTATTAAACCCTTATGGTTAAGCGCACTATTTACTATCATTGTTAATTAGCTTTTCTGGAACAGGGTCATCTCCGAACCCTCCCCACGGATGGCATTTTAGGATGCGTTTTACTATGAGTATTACTCCATTTAATAATCCATGACATACTAAAGCTTCAAGTGCATAATTGGAACATGTAGGATGATACCTACAACGAGCAGGAATTAAAGGAGAAATTAGTAATTGGTACCCACGAATAATGAATCTTAGAAAAAGCGAAATGGAATAATCAAATATTTTCATGATTCTGCTCTGGGTGTTTCGATTTGGGGACAAGGTTCTCCATCGCATATCTTAAATCTTCAAGGATACTTAAAAAGGGTGCAGTTAAAGATCCTTTCCTACCAATTATAACGATTTCTTGTCTGTTTTGGGCAATTTCTGGCAAAAGTTGAGAGACTACAGCTTTGAGGCGGCGTTTTATACGATTGCGAACAACAGCATTCCCAACAGTTTTGGTTACGGTAAACCCAACATAGACATTGCTTTCTTCTTTTAATAGTTCGTCTTTTTGTTTAATCCTAGCCTGAACAACCATGCTTTGGGTGACCCACTTTTCCCTAATTTTGCAACCCTTAAAAAATC
>Ga0114999_10007653_pt1 | contig 12220 bp, 12 predicted proteins | sample ArcticOcean_MG_C_3_FD_89820 | JGI IMG/M metagenome (GOLD analysis project Ga0114999, IMG submission 89820) | Marine microbial communities from western Arctic Ocean - ArcticOcean_MG_CB8_126 | ecosystem: Environmental > Aquatic > Marine > Oceanic | place: Arctic Ocean: Canada Basin | collected...
ACCCCGGCCGTTCATGTTGATGCCCGCGCCCTGGGTTGGGCGAATTATCACGCCAACGAGTGGCTCGAAGAGGTGGAGACCAAGGGCACGATCTCCGAGATCGCCTATGACAAACCCCCGTACAGCGAGCGCTATCCCAAACTCGCCCGCATCCTCGAGGGTGAACCGAGGGCGCCGGAAGGCACCTTGGTGGCCCGCAATGTCAGCGTCGGTGGCCGCTGGGACGGTATCACCCCTGATGCCCGGCCGTACGTGACCCTCAAGGACAATCTGGTTGGAGCCGATCCTCATTTCATCGACGCGGAAAATCAGAACTTCCAGCTGCGCACAGACTCCCCCGCATTTGAGATCGGCTTTGAGCGCATCCCCATCAGCCGCATCGGGCTCATCGACGACGACACCCGCGCCTCGTGGCCGGTCCATCACACCGTGCGTCCGGTTGAAAGACAGGCACGGCCACGCGCCGACGGTAGTGCCCCTACGGTGCTGCCGATCGCCCGTACAACAGCAGTGATTGCCGTGGACGGCAGGATAACGGAGGCTGAATGGGGCGACGCATCAAGCAGCATCGCGATCGAGCAGGATCAACGGGGAGGAAAGACGCAACACGCCAGTCGAGCGTGGATTGTGCATGATGGCGTTAACTTGTTGATCGCCTCCTCCAACCCGGTGAACCCGGACTCCGTAATTCATGCCGGCAACGTCTGGGGCGTCGATGAGGCGGTTGAGATCGCCGTATGCAACACGGACGCAGGAAGCGCCGCGCCCATCCTGATACTGCGCGGCTTCGTCTCCGGATACTTCGAGAGTAGTGACGAGGCGAACGCGCCAACCAGGGAAACCGAACGCGCCGCAGAGGGAGTGGAGTACGCGGCGCGCCTGGTAAACCCGAGTTTGTGGACAGCCGAATGGCGCGTCCCCTTGGCATCCCTTGGAATCGATCCGGCCACCGACACCAGGGTGGCCTTCAATCTCACCGTGCGCAAAACCGCCGATGGTTTGTGGCAGATGTGGCGCGGCACTGGCGGTCCGACATGGGATGTGTTTGAAGCCGGATTCATCGAGTTAGTCAAATAATTCCATCAACGCGAAACCAGGAGAGCCGCATGCGTGTCAAACTTGCCCTGCCCTTGCTGTGTATGAGCGCCGGCGTTGCCCTTGCCCAGGAAGAGGCCCCCACCGAGCCCTGGAGCCACAAACTCGTCGGCGGCGTCAACGCCACCCACGTTCAACTCAAAGACTGGTCCCAGGGCGGCGAAGACGCCCTGGCGTGGACGGTCACCCTCGATGGTGAGTCCAGTTACGATTCCGAACGCTACAACCTGGCCAACACCTACCAGTTCGCCTTCGGTCAGACCAAACTCGGTTCCGGTGGATTGCGCAAGACGGACGACCGCATCGACCTGTCATCGGCCCTCACGTACAAGCTCGGCAGCTTTCTCAATCCGTACGTGGCAGCCACCTTCAAGACGCAATTTGCCGCCGGACACACCTACGAGTCCAAAGTGGCCATCTCTCAATTCCTAGACCCGGCCTACATCACCCAGAGCGCCGGCGTCGGCTATCAGCCGATTCCCGAGGTCAACACTCGACTCGGACTGGGCCTGCGAGAGGTGATCACGCGCGACTACCCGCGGTTCGCTGATGACCCTGCGACCGCCAAGATCGAGGACGTCAGCGTCGATGGCGGCCTCGAGTCGGTAACCAACGCCGAATGGCAGCTACGAGAGAACGTGCGCCTCACCGCAAAGCTGGAGATCTTCACGCCTCTTACCGCGGTCAGTGAGACCGTTCTGCGCAACAATAACAGGCTGACCGTCAAGGTGAGCGAGTACGTGAACGTCAACCTGAATCTGGAGATCGTGCAGGACGACAAGGCCAACGACAAGGTCCAGGTCAAGAATGTCATGGCCTTGGGCCTCAACTATTCCTTTATATAACTGAAGCCCATCCCTGCGCCGACTATCTCAGCGCCTCATCCACCACCGCCTTACCGGGAGCTCCCGTGACCAATCGCCTGCGCGTGGCCGCCATCATCACCATCTACCACCCCAAGTCGCACGCTGACGTCACCGTCACCAAGTTCCTCAAGGGCGCCTCGACCGACGAGGGGCACTACGCCTTCGACGATATCGAGATCGTCTCCATCTACCTCGACCACGCCCTCGAGAACGACATCGGCCTGGGTATGGCCGAGCAGTTTGGTGTGCCGGTCTACCCGAGCATCCACCGCGCCCTGCTCGCCGGCAGTGACCAGCTCAATGTCGATGCCGTCCTCCTGATCGGTGAGCACGGCGACTATCCCCATAACGAACGCGACCGCCACATGTACCCGCGGCGCTATTTCTTCGAGCAGATCGCCGGCGTCTTCGCCCAGAGCGGTCGCAGCGTGCCGGTGTTCAATGACAAGCACCTCGCCTACAGCTTCACCGACGCCCGCTGGATGTGGGACCGTGCCGCCGAACTGAACATCCCGCTGATGGCCGGCTCGTCGTTGCCGCTATGCTGGCGACGTCCCTGGCTGGAGTACGAAAAGGGTGTTGTCGAACTGGATGAAGCCCTGGCCATTAGCTACGGCAGCATCGAAGCCTATGGCTTTCACGCGCTGGAGACGATGCAGTGTATGGTGGAACGTCGACGTGGCGGTGAGACCGGCATCGTCTCGGTACAGTGCCTGGAGGGGGATGATGTCTGGCGTGCCCGCGATCGGGGCGAGTGGCCCGGCGACCTGGCCGCTGCGGCCATAGCGCTTTGCGAACACAAGGACACCGACGACCTCACTGAGTGCGACAAGCCGGCCGTCTTCCTGCTGCGCTATGCCGACGGGTTGAAGGGCACCGTCCTCCACCTCGATGAGACAGTGCGGGAGTTCGCTTACGCCGCGCGCCACCAGGATGGGCACATCGACGCCGTCGAATTCTACCTGCAGAACGATGGTCCGTTCGCCCACTTCGGCTATCTGTGTCAGAATATTGAACAGTTTTTCAGGACCGCAGTCGCCCCCTATCCGCCAGAGCGAACCCTGTTGACAACGGGAGCCATCGACGCCGTCATGAACTCACGCTACGAGCAGCACCGCGTCATCGACACCAGCGCCCAGCTGCAGATCAGCTACCAATCCTACGACCAGATGCCCAACCGCCCTCGCGGCGAGCGACCGACGGGGGCCAGTATTGACCCGCTGGCCGCGGATATTATCTAGTCCGGCCAGGACCACGGTTTGGTGGCATCCTTTGCGTGACACCACCGATGATGCGCTTTATCCTCTCTGTCTGCTACTCAATTACCCGGCCATAGAAAGGCTCTACTACACCCCATGGGCAATCAGATGACCTTAAAACAGCTGCTGGCGCGCGACCAACTCCTCGTCGCTCCCTGCTGCTATGACATGATTTCGGCCAAGCTCATTGAGCAGGCCGGTTTTGACGCCGTGTACCTGGGCGGTTACGCCCACGTGGCCTCCCACCTCGGCTTGCCCGACGCCGGACTGGCCACGTTCTCTGAAATGTTGGAGCGCGTCCACAACCTGGTCCGCTGTGTCGGCCTGCCGATCCTCGCCGATGGCGACACCGGGTACGGTAATGCGCTCAACATGCGGCGCACGGTACAGGAGTACGAGCAGGCGGGTGCCCAGGCCATTCAGGTCGAGGACCAGGAGATGCCGAAAAAATGCGGCCACACGCCCGGCAAGCGCCTGGTCTCAGCAAACGAGATGGCGCTGAAGATCGAGGCCGCCGCCGCCTCTCGGCGCAGCGACGATTTCCTGATTATCGCCCGTACCGACGCCATTGCCGTGGAGGGCTTTGAGGAAGCGATACGGCGTGGCCACCTCTACGAGAAGGCCGGGGCCGACGTCGTTTTTCTCGAGGCTCCGACCACCGACGATGAGCTCAAGGCGGCAGCCGAGTCCTTCGACGTGCCAACGATGGCCAACATGATCGAAGGGGGAAAGACACCCTTCCACACCACCGACGAACTGCAGGCCATGGGCTTCAGCATTGCTGCCTATCCACACTCCCTCATCCTTCGCTGCATCCGCACCATCCAGAAGACACTCACTGCGCTGAAGGAGACGGGGACGACGCAGGCGGCCCCTGACCAGATGGCGGACTTCAAGGAATTGGATGAACTCATCGGCTTCCCCGAGGCCAGAGCGTGGGAAGCTAAATACTCTGACCCTGAACGATCATAACAGAACAAACGAAAGAGATCATGACCGAATCGACGAAGCAGCACGTTTTCGACCTATACGACGATTACTGCCATGGCCGCATCGACCGGCGCGGCTTTTTCAGTCGCGCCGCGGCATTAACCGTCGGCGGGCTGTCCGCCCTGGCGTTTGCCGAGAGTCTGCTGCCAAACTACGCCGCAGCGGAGACCGTTTCGCCTTCAGACAAGCGCATCCAGGCGTCCTACGTGGACTACGACTCCCCGGGTGGTACTTCAGGGTCGATGCGCGGCTATTTCGTGCGCCCGGCAGGATGAGAGAAAGTCCCCGCCGTTCTCGTCATTCACGAGAACCGCGGGCTCAACCCGTACATCGAGGATGTCGCGCGACAAGCCGCCGTCGCGGGTTTTTCAACCCTGGCACCAGATGGTCTGTCGCCGATCGGAGGATATCCAGGTAACGACGACGACGGCAGAGCCATGCAAAGCACCCTCGATCAGAAAAAGCTGCTGCGAGACATGATCAACAGCGACCGGTACATCAAGAATTACCACTGATCGACCGGAGGGCTGGCGGTCCCCGGATTCTGCTGGGGTGGAAGTACCACAAACCTCGTCGCCGTGCGGCTGGGAGCTGTTGTGCAAGCGGCCGCCCCGTTCTACGGCAGCGCACCCGATCCGAAGGATGTAAAACGGATTCGTGCCGACATGCTCATGCACTACGCCGAGAACGACAAGCGTGTCAATGCTACGCGTGCTGGCTACGAAGCGGCGCTGAAGGAAGCCGGCACTTCATACGAAGCGCACACCTACAAGGGAACCGGTCACGGCTTCCACAACAACACGACTCCGCGACTACGACGAGGCGGCGGCCAACCTGGCCTGGCAACGCACGATGGACTGGTTCCACAAGCGTGTTCCTCTTGCGCCCAAACCCTAGATCAGATCGCCCTGTTCTCCAACGAGTACTCCGACGTGCCACCGTGGACCCACAGCCCCCGGAACAGCGTCCTCCGCTTCGACGGCATGGTCTGGATGATTTCGTGCGCCAGGTTGAGCCCGTGAAACTGAGACCAGATCGAATTGTAGCAGTTGAAGATGGCACAGCGAGGGTTATCGGGGTTGGTCCAGTCATTGGCCGCGTGCGCCAGACTCTCGGTAAAAATGAGCACTGAACCCGCCGGACAGCTGTAGTCCTCCATCGCCGCCCGCAGGCTCTCCTCCCAGGGTGAGTCAGCGATATTGGGCTGATAGGGATCGGGACCGCCGTAGTTGAAATGGGCCTTGTGCGAACCGCTGAGAAAGGTGGTGCCGCCATCGCCTGCTTTGACCTCCTCCAGTTCCCACACCACCCGCGTCAGACCCGAATAGATCTTCTTCCCCGACACCTGATAGCGCAGGGCATTGGCCTGCTGCGGTGGGCGCACAACGTGGGGCATGCTGGTGGGCTCGGGCTTGCCCCATCCCGGAGGACGCACGGAAATGAACGAGCCTTCACAGCGAAAACCGTAACTCTCATCGCGCAAGAACGGCTCTTCTGTCAGAATCTCGGAGAGGATGCCGACGATGGATGGATGATCGAGCAGATCCTGTAGCGCCCCTTTGTAGCTTGAAGTGCCCGCGTAACACTCGGCCTTCATCGCTTCGATCTCCGCCTCCGCCAGCACCGCAGGCAGAAGGATCCAACCGCGCAGGTCGAAGAAGAACTTCTGTTCCTCGGTCATGGGGATCACGGGTGTCAGGGGATACTCTTTCGCTGCGGTCATCAGCTCCTCTTTACGGTTTCAGTTTCCAGATCCTGGCCGCGGTCTTGCCGAGAACCCATTCGATGTCATCTGCTTCAGCGAACGCCGAGTGTGTTCTTACGCCGTTGAGGGCATTGGCATAACCCTCGCGACCCGCGCACGGCGGAAAATCGCTACCCCACATCATCCGTTGCGGCCCGAAAGCGTCACGGGCCATCTCGAACAGGGGTGGTAAGTCCTCGAAGTGGCAATGCGGCTGCAATCGCGAAGGCCGTAGTGCAATCTCTCCCAGGCCGGGAACCTTGATGCTCGTGTTCGGTCGCTGTGCGAGTTTCAACGCCTTCTCGAAGTCACTGAAGGGTGCATCCGATGGCGACACCCCGGCCAGATGCTCGATGACGATCTGGGTTTCAGGACATGCGTCGACGATCCTGGCGAAGTCATCGCCAGCAAAGTCCGCGCAGCTGCCCATCGCGCTCACCACTAGGCCTAGTGCCCCTGCACGACGCCACATCTCAACCGCGTCGTCGACGTAGGCGAACGTGCCCCGGGGATAGAGGCGGACGCCGGCAGCACCACGCTCGGCCAGTCTGGTCAACGCACCAAGCGGGTCGGCGTCCTCCGGATCGACCAGCAAGGCCACCTTGAAACGTCCAGACCGTGCTGCCGCCGCTTCCAACAGATAGTCATGGTCGTAGGTGCCCCCATGTTGAATCAACACGGCGCCGTCGACGCCGTTCTGCTTCATTACCGCCTCCAGCGTCTCAATCGGTTCGAACCAGTTGCGGCCGGCGTGGCAATGCGTATCCAGTATCATCATGTCTCTTCGATGTAGGGTGCACGGCGCACGGAGTTACCGAGCGGGTGGGCGCCGGTAGCGGCCAGCAAGGAGCCGATTCGATCCAGACCAGCTCGCAGAACATCCGCTTCTCTGCCAAAACTCAAGCGCACCGCCTGACGATCTTCGAACACCTCGGCCGGCATCAGCAGCACACTCTGCTCTCGCAGCAGTCGACGACAAAATTCAGCGGAGGTGCCGGGACCGTCGTACGCCAGGTAGGCGAACGGAGTACCCTGCGGTTCGATCAGGGACAGGGCCGGTTGAGCCTGCACCCACTCCCGCAATATGGTAAGTCCACCGTGACAGAGTCGCTCAAAGCGCTCGAGATAATGGCCTCGATTCTCCCCCAGCACCTGGAGTGCCAACTGCTCACACAGCGATGAATTACAGACGCTGGTGTATCGCTTCAGGTTCACCATCCGATCCACCGCCTCCTTGTCCCCGACCAGCCAGCCAATGCGCAAACCGGGAAAGCCGTAGATCTTCGACAGACTGCTGACCGCGTAACCGGAAACGCGGTTGAATGCCGAGCCCCCGTAGTCTGTGCGGTACTCCTCGTCGACAAGAGCCTGAATACCCCGTTGTGCGCACAACCCCTCGAGTTGCTTCCAGTCGGACTCGGACAGCGTCGTGCCCAGCGGGTTGTTCGGCGAACACAAGATCAACAGGCGGGTGTTGTCCCGCAGGTTGTCGGAGACCGCTTGCCAATCAATCGCGTACCCGGAATCCTGGGTCAGGGCGATTTTCGTGACCTGCGCGCCGAGGTGCACGGGCACCTCCCACGACTGCTGCCAGCCGGGCGTAAAGGTGAGAACGTGATCGGCGGGACCAACGTGGCAACCGTAAAACAGGTACAGCGCTTCCTGGCTACCGTGGGTGATGATGATGTTTTCCGGGCCGGCGCCGTAGAGCTCGCCGATCCGCGCGCGCAGCTCCTCGTTGCCACGGTCCTGCGAGTAGTTCAGATCGAACGCCGGATCTGGCTCGAGGTCGCGCAGATAGTGATGCTGGATACCGCTCTCTCCCAGATCGATCTCAAACGCACCCTGGGCCTCTTCGAAGAGCCACTGCTGAATCGTGTACGTGCGGATCTGCGATGTCGATGGCTTCATGTGGTGTGGACTCTCTCTGCTGGGTTAGTGTTCGGGTGAATCGGCGACCGCCGAACCTGTATGCTGCGCGCACCAGCGCCGTCGCTTACAGCGGCTGAAAATCGAACAGTCCGTACTCCCCCGCGTACCCTGGAGGCGCCAGGTACTGGGCCGCCCACGGGTTAATGGCATCGACGTGATGCAGATGACAGTGTCCCGTCAGGATCGCCACCAGGTTTTCTGCCTGGTTCACAAGCCGGACAAACTCATGCGTCGCCGTTGTCGTCTCGTCAACAAAGTTTTCGATCCGCTGCTCCGGAGCCCAGTCCGGATCGGCCATCATGATGGGACTGCCGTTCATCGCCTCCATGACGGCGCCACGCAGCGTCGGCAGGCTGATTGGAATGTGGCAGAGCAGGACCGTCGGCAGACCTCGTGCCAGCGCCTGCCGCATGAACTCCAGCTGATCCTCTTCAACCTGGTAAATCGAGTTGTCGACGGTGACGAACTGCAGGCCACCTATTTCGCGACGCGAAAAGGCCGGCTCGCCACCGGTCAACGAATCCAGTCGGGGCCAGAAGGTCCGGCGCACCGCTGCCGTCTGCTCCTCACCGAAGAAGCACCAATCGTGGTTTCCCGACGTGTACACGGATGGAATACCGCACTCCTCGATCAGGCCGGCGGCGTACTCGACGTTGGCTGCAGCTGGAAAATCGACGATATCGCCAATCAGAGCTAGCACATCAACCTGCTCCTGCTTCGCCACCTCAAGGATGTGCCGGAAGGCCGTCTCCTGAGGGATCGTGTTGCCGTCGGCGTCGTTATTGGCATGGCGATGATGAAAGCGCTCGCCCTTGCCGACGCAGACTTCGAGCCTGTCGGAATCGCGCTCGTCGACGACGGCCATGTGGAGGTCACCCAGATGCAGTGCCTTGACCGATTGCCGCAGTCCTTCTACCCGAATGAGGGCCCGGTTGCCCTCCCAACCGTGCGTCACTCTCATGGCAGTGCCGCTACCGCGGAGACTTCAACCAGGAAATCCTCGCTCGCCAAGCCTTCGACCACCAGCAACGTAGCGGTAGGGTAGTTTCCATCCGGGAAGGCTTCGTCAAAAATGGCCGTGCGCGCCTCCATAAACCCCGCTACCGAACTCCTGCCGACGATGTAGTACATCAACTCAACAACATCGGCGAAGCTGCCGCCCGCCGTCTTGAGCACATGGCCAAGATTTTCGAAAACCTGGCGCGTCTGTGTAACCACATCGTCCTTACCGACAAAATCGCCGGCCGCGTTCATGGCCACCTGCCCGGAGACAAAGAGCAGTTCCCCGCCACGCACCCGTATGGCGTGCGTGTACTTGCCGCCCGGGGGGGCGACACCATCGGGAATCATCACGGAACGCTGAAGATCGCTCATACCGTCACTCCTGTGTTTTATACTGGAATTTCCATGCTGGACGATGATTGGGTCTCTTGGATTCGATGACTCAGAGGCCCAGCAGACGCTCGGTGTTTCGGTAGGTGAGGTCGGCGAAATGATCGTCATCGCAATGCTCGCGCAACAGCGGTAGCATCAGGCCCGAAAGACAGTCGCGCTGGCCGCCGTTCACCATGTCCCCCTTGCCATTGAGGCAGGGACAGTCGCTTCCCCACATCAGCTTGGCACGGTGCCGCTTTAAAAAATCGGTCGTGAACTCGGGCTCGCGGGTCAGCGCGAAGAAGGCGGAACGCGCCGAGACGTCGGCGTAGAGGTTGGGGTACTTCTCCAGCCACAGGTCGATCAAGCCGCCGCGCACGATCGGACCTATTGGGTATTCGAGGAACCCGGGCGAGGTATAATCTCGCTCAACCTCGGCGCTGATATTCGCCCACCACGACTGGGCATGGCCGATGAACCGGGTGTCCGGGCAAGCTTCGAGCACCTTGTCGAACGCCTCGATGTTGTAGTTGTGAAAATCCTGGTAGTCGAAGTGCATGAGCACCGGCCACCCGACGTCACCACAAAACCGGTAGATCTCCATGGAGGCCGGATGGTCACACGCTATGCGGACCTTGTGTTCACCGAAGCCGCGAAAGATGCCCGTTGCATGGTGCGCTTGCAGCTGATCCATGGCATCCAGCGCCAGCGGATTGACGTGGCAGAAGGGGATGACTTTCTCGGGGTAACGCTTGAACGCCTCGACCGTAAGTTCAGTACGCCAATCGGCATTGCCGGGCCCTACACCGGTACAGTCGCCGGCTTCGATCGGCAGTACCACCGATCGTCCTTCGCCATAGAGTTCCAGGTGAGCGAACACATTCTCGATGGAGCGTCCCGTCGTGATGTGCGTGTGACAATCCAGCAGCATCAGCGGCCACAACCCTGCGCCGCAAGTTCATCCGCAAGTTCATCCGCTTGGGCGGCGACCTTCGCGAAGGCCTTCACGTACTGGGCAATCAACTCGTCAGCCGGCCGAGTGAACGACGGCAGCATGAGCGTGTCATCCGGTGACTCGGGATCCTCCGTCACCGGCAGCGTACCCGGACCGCTGGCCATATGGGCAGCCCCCGGACCCAGAAGCTCCTGCAGAATGTCTCCCGTGCCGGACTCGTTTCCGGCGAACACCGGATGCATGTGCAGAGCTCGCGGCAAATCAGTGTGCGGGATACGCGTCTCCTTGCGAGCGGCGGAGGTGACCTTGCCACCCTCGGCCACGAGCGCTTGCACCAGCGTCTCCCTGTCGACGCCACCCAGCTGGGCGGGATCGAAGCAGAGGTGGCCGCGGTCGTACGCTGAGTCCACATAGTCGGGCACCACGGGTCCCTGAAAGCCTTTGATTTGCGCCAGTGCCGCGCCCAGCTTGCGACTGTTGGCGCGCCGATCAATCACGTGCTGATCCCACTTCTTCATCTGTTCACAGCCGATGGCCGCGGTCAGCGTCGCCATCCGGTACTTTTCGCCAAAGCTGAACCCGGAGACTCCGCGGTATTTTGGATCAGGCATCTCCTTCAGTCTCTCGTAGTGGCCGAGGGAGGTCGCCCGCTGGTAGACGTCGACATCGTTGGTGATCATCACTCCCCCTTCTCCGGCTGAGGTCAGTTTGCCATCCTGGAAACTGATGGCGCCCGCGTCCCCCATGCTGCCACACATCTTGCCGCGATACAGTGTGCCCTGCGATACGCAGTTGTCCTCAATCACCTTGATGTTGTGACGACGGCCGATATCGAGCATGGCATCCATGTCGACGGGCATGCCATTCCAATGCACGACGATGACGGCCTTGGTTCTGGATGTGATCCGGCGCTCCACGTCCGCGGGGTCGAGTGTCGTCAGTTGGCGATCCAGATCAGCGAAAATCGGGATGGCTCCACAACCGACGATCGGCATGCAGGCATAAGGGTGCACGGCCGACTGCACGATGACTTCGTCGCCTGGCAGCACGCCAACGCCGAAAAGCGCCGCGCGCAGTGATGCGGTACCACTGGAATGCGCAACGGCAAACTTGACACCCCAACGCCGCGCCACCACCTGCTCAAGTTCGACGATCGGTCCGCCTGGGTGTGTGCTGGAGAGCCGGTGATTGCGAACCAGGTCGGCCGCAACCAGAGCTTCCTCCTCACCGTAAATCGGCCACTGGGCAAAGTGGGCATGATCCATAGTGATCACGGGGGTGCCCCCGAGGATGGCTAGCTTGTCGGACATTGGGCTCCGCTGAATAGTCTGGTGAATAGATAGTGACCCTGCATTCGAGGGAAGGTATCGCAGCGAATGGTGATGTCAATCCGACGGCAGATTCCCGATGGCGTCCTGATGGCGACATTCTCGAACCCCGTCGTTATCTTGCAGTTTGACAAGTTTCACCAACCGGCACGGAAGATGATCTCTATGGACGAAATTGACCTGACCAACACGCTTATGAACATCCACCTCTTCGAGGGGGCATCCTACGAGCAGGTCCAGCGAATTCTTGCAGCGGCGAAGCAGCGCGTCCTGACACCCGGCACCGTGCTGTGCCAGCCCGACACCATCGATGAACGCCTGTACGTATTCCTCGACGGCGAACTCCGCATCGAAACCTCAGACGGTTTGAAGCTGGCGGCAGTGACGGAGATCCGGATCATTGGCGAAATGGGAGTCCTCATCGGTCAGCCGCGCAACTCAAGGGTGGTCGCGGAGGAGGCGTCGACGGTGCTCGATTTGCACGGTGCTGACCTGCAGCTGATCGCCGACGACGAACCCGATCTCGGCCAGCGGCTACTCATCAATCTGTGCAAGCTGTTGTACGCCCGCACGCACGGGATGAACAAAGACCTTGGGGCCTTACAGCGGCAGAAGGAACAGATCCGCGAACGTCTGGCGGAGCTTGCGCCGGACGACCCCCTGGCCCAAACCGAGCC
>Ga0114999_10007662_pt1 | contig 12209 bp, 10 predicted proteins | sample ArcticOcean_MG_C_3_FD_89820 | JGI IMG/M metagenome (GOLD analysis project Ga0114999, IMG submission 89820) | Marine microbial communities from western Arctic Ocean - ArcticOcean_MG_CB8_126 | ecosystem: Environmental > Aquatic > Marine > Oceanic | place: Arctic Ocean: Canada Basin | collected...
ATTTCATCAAATGCAACATTTTCTGCAAATGTAACTACTTCTGGAGCAAATGTTTATATTAATGGTACAGATTTATTGGTTTCATCAAATACTAGATTACCATCAATTACAGCAAATACTACTTTAGTAACTCTTTCTCCCGCTAAAGTTGAGTTTTCAGGAACTACATTGAATGCTACGGCAAATGTTGTATTACCATCATTTACAGCAAATACGATTGAAGTTGATATTACAACAACTACATTAGATGTAAATGCAAATTTGGCAGTTCATACAACATTACTGGCGAATTCTACTAATGTAACCCTAGCTGGTACTTCTGGTTCAATTTCATCAAATGCAACATTTTCAGCTAATGTAACTACTTCTGGCGCTAACGTATATATTAACGGTACAGATTTATTGGTTTCATCAAATACCAGACTGCCGGGAATTACAGCTAATACTACTCATACATTGTTATCGGGTACAACTGAAGTTGATATTACAACAACTACATTGGATGTGAACGCCAATCTTGCTGTACATTCTACTTTAACAGCAAATTCTTCAGCATTAGTGGCTACAGGTACAGCTGATGCCGCAGATACAATTTACCTCAGAGAAAATGCTGGAACTGCTGGTAAAATTAGAATTCATGCTGATCAAGGAACAGCATCCACTGAAGGTACCGGTTCTGTTCAGCTTATATCTGATGTTGGCGGAATTGGAATTAAGTCTGGATTAAACGCAGCAAATTCGATTCAAATTATAGCAGATGGTGGAACTTCAGAAACAATTCAAATTCATTCAGATCAAGGAACGACTGCCGGCGCAATTAATATAGTTTCTGATGTAGGTGGAGTTAAAATTCTATCAGGACATACTACACACGGTGTAGCAATCGGTACAGGAACATCTGCGGTGCCAATTTCTATAGGCCATTCTACGTCTGAAACTACTATTAATGATAATCTTACAGTCACGGGCGATTTAACTGTAAGTGGTAATCAATATTCAATTGAATCACAATCTATAACTATAAAAGATAAAACATTAATTATTGCCGGCTTAACAAATGTTATAGCAAATAGTGCATTTACTGCTGCGAATCCTGCAGTTGTTACATCAGCTTCACATGGATTGTTAGATGGTTCTGTAATATTTGTAACATCTGTTAGGACTGGTTCCGGTGTCACTAATGAAACTGTTTATACTGTCGCTAACAAAACAACAAATACATTTCAATTATCTGGCCAAGATGCTTCATCTGGAGTTGCTGGTTATATCGACTATGTAGGACCTGTATCTGATGCCCTCGCGGATGATTCTGGACTTATTATTCCTGGTACAACGGCTAAATCATTACTTTGGGATAATACTGATGGTAGATGGGAATTTTCTGATGATCTTTTAGTAACAGGAAATACTTACACAAATTATGTAGTACATGAAGGTGATGATAATAATTATCTACAATTTGGAACTGACATACAAGACTTTTATACTGCTGGAGGTAGAAGAGCAAGAATTGATGCCGGTGGTAATGTTGTGTTTGGATCAAGTTCGGCTACTGGAGATGCAGCGGTAGAAATTGAAGGAACGGCTAATGTCCAAGGAAATTTCAATGCAACGGGTACTTCTTTCACAGTAACAGCTAATACTACACTTCCTTCATTTACAGCAAACACGATTGAAGTAGATGTTACTACAACTACATTGGATGTAAATGCCAATCTTGCTGTTCACACTACACTATTAGCTAATTCCACTAATGTAACACTTGCTGGAACATCAGGAACAATTTCATCAAATGCAACATTTTCTGCAAATGTAACTACTTCTGGAGCAAATGTTTATATTAATGGCACCGATTTATTAGTTTCATCAAATACTAGATTGCCATCATTTACAGCAAATACAATTGAAGTTGATATTACAACAACTACATTAGATGTAAATGCTAATCTTGCCGTTCACACTACACTATTAGCTAATTCCACTAATGTTACACTTGCGGGTACATCTGGTTCTATTTCTTCAAACGCAACATTTTCCGCAAATGTAACTACTTCTGGCGCTAACGTATATATTAATGGCACAGATTTATTAGTTGCGTCAAATACTAGATTACCATCAATTACGGCTAATTCCACTTTAGTAACTATTAATCCTGCTAAAGTTGATTTTTCTGGAACCACATTGAATGCTACGGCAAATGTTGTATTACCTTCATTTACAGCAAATACAATTGAAGTTGATATTACAACAACCACACTGGATGTGAACGCCAATCTTGCCGTTCATACAACATTACTGGCGAATTCTACTAATGTAACTCTTGCGGGAACATCAGGAACCATTTCTTCAAATGCAACATTTTCAGCTAATGTAACTACTTCTGGCGCTAACGTATATATTAACGGTACAGATTTATTGGTTTCATCAAATACTAGATTACCATCAATTACAGCAAATACTACTTTAGTAACTATTAATCCCACTAAAGTTGAGTTTTCTGGAACTACATTAAATGCCACAGCAAATGTTGTATTACCATCATTTACAGCAAATACGATTGAAGTTGATATTACAACAACTACATTAGATGTAAATGCTAATCTCGCTGTTCATAGTACATTAACCGCTAATTCTTCAGCATTAGTGACTACAGGAACAGCTGATGCAGCAGATACAATTTATCTCAGAGAAAATGCTGGAACTTCAGGAACAATTAGAATTCGTGCTGACCAAGGGACATCTAAAGCAGAAGGCGCAGCATCAGTTCAACTTTTGTCTGATGTTGGTGGAATCGGAATTAAATCTGGAATAAATTCCGCAAATGGTATTCATATTATTTCAGATGGTGGTACATCTGGTACTATAATGATACATAATGATCAAGGTACTGCTGTTGCTGAAGGCGCCACATCATTACAACTTTTGTCTGATGTTGGAGGAATTGAACTTAAATCGGGACTTAATGCCGCAAATGCTGTTAATATTATCGCAGATGGTGGAACTTCAGAATCGATTGAAATTCATTCGGATCAAGGAACAGGTGCCGCCTCAATTAATATAGTTTCTGATGTGGGTGGAATTAAAATTCTATCTGGTAGTACGGGTCAAGGTCTTGTATTGGCTACGGGCACATCCGGCGTACCAATTTCTATAGGTCATACTACTTCCGAAACTACTGTTAATGATAATCTTACGGTTACAGGTGTACTAAATATAGTAACACAGACAAAAATGACTGAATTAGGGTCAGATCCGACCGCGGCAGCTGGTTATAATTATGTATATTCGAAAGACCCATCTGCAGGAGGTTCTGGATTGTTTTTTGTTAATGATACAACATCTGGAGAAATGTGTTCTAAAGCAAAAGCAGTAACTTTTGCATTGATTTTTTAAGGGAGAATTTTTAAATGAGTATAGCAAAAGCTTCAATCTTAACTTCTGCCACTACGGCATATACCTCGTCAGGTGCTACAGCTATCACTTCAATGTTTATCTGTAATTTTGATACTTCAAATGATTGTCACGTAACGGTATATATTGTGCCTAGTGGCGATTCTGCTGATGATACTACTACTATATTTAAAGAATTGACTATAGAGGCGGGAGATACATACATATTTAATACAGAACGTTTTCTTTTAGCGAATGGAGATACTGTAAAAATGACGGCAGAAACTGCTGGAGATTTATCTTCAGTAATAAGCTATACATCAGTTTAATTTTATGAAATTATTAGAATCTAATAATAAAGAAGAAATTCAGGTTTTTTCTTTAGATGAAGTTTATATAAAGTGGGATTCAAATATGACTCCAGAAATATATAAAAAAATAGAGGCTGAAATAAAAGAAAATGGTATGTATTCTCCTATTTTATTATTGAGAATGATTCCTGACGAATGGAAGAACGACCCTAAAATTGTTTATAATGTGCCCGAAGGAGTAAAATTTATTAATACAATAGAATATGGAAGCACTCGTTATCGTTACGCAAAGGAAAATGGTTATACTCACATTCATGGGGTCGTATTCACAATGATAGAGGCTCTAAGATTATATGAAAAGAAACTCAATAAATGGTATCGTGATTGGATAACATCAAGAGGAACAACTAGTTATTTAGACTAAGGTAAATCATGTCAGGATTTTTAAAGAAATTAGCATTAATAGGGGCAAATACAACTCAATCAGGTATTGTCCAACTTATTGATAGTACAACAAGTACATCTGCCACTTTGGCCCCTACCGCTAATGCTGTTACAACTGCAATGAAATCTACAGCATCTCCAGCTGCTGATACTCAGATAGTTTTTAATGATGGTGGTACATTCGCAAACGGTGATGCCAATTTAACTTGGACTAAAGGCACTGCAACACTCCTCGTAGATGGAAAAGTAGATATTACAGGTACTACATTAAACAGTACAGCCAATGTAGTATTTCCATCTTTCACGGCAAATACAATTAAAGTAGAAGTTACTGGTACATCATTAAATGTTACGGCAAATGTTACTATGCCATCATTTACAGCCAATACAATAGAAGTTGATGTTACCACAACAACATTTGACGTAAATGCTAATTTAGCGGTACATTCTACTCTAACAGCAAATTCTACAGTATTAGTGGCTACAGGAACAGCTGATGCCGCAGATACAATTTACCTCAGAGAAAATGCTGGAACTTCTGGTAAAATTAGAATTCACGCAGATCAAGGAACTTCTAAAGCCGAAGGCGCGGCATCAGTACAACTTTTGTCTGATGTGGGTGGTGTTGGAATCAAATCAGGAATAAATTCGGCAAATGGTGTTCATATCATTTCAGATGGTGGTACAGCCGGTACTATAATGATACATAATGACCAAGGTACTGCTGCTACTGAAGGCGCCGCATCTATTGAAGTTATATCAGATGTGGGGGGAATTGAACTTAAATCAAGTCTTAATGCTGCAAATGCTGTTAATATTATTGCGGATGGTGGTACATCCGAAACGATTGAAATCCACGCAGATCAGGGAACAGGTGCCACATCAGTTGATATAGTTTCTGATGCTGGGGGTGTTTCTATCTTAGCGGGAAGTACTACTCATGGTGTAAAAATAGCAACTGGAACAACGGGTGTTCCTGTAACAATCGGTCATTCCACTTCAGAAGTTACAATTTCAGATAATTTAATTGTTACAGGAGATTTTACTGTTACGGGCACAACTACTAGTGGTGATGCTACAACAACAGTAGTAAAAGATAAAACTTTAGTTATAGGTGGTACAACAAATGTTGTAGCAAATAGTGCATTTACTGCTGCCAACCCAGCAGTTGTTACATCAGCATCACATGGATTAGCGGATGGTGATGAAATATTTGTAACAGCAATACGTTCTGGTTCTGGTGTTACTAACGAAACTGTCTATACTGTCGCCAATAAAACAACAAATACATTTCAATTATCTGGTCAAGATGCTTCATCTGGAGTTGCCGGTACCCTTGACTATGTAGGAGCTGTATCCGACGCACTTGTAGATGATGCTGGAATTCTTATACCAGGTACAACAGTAAAATCATTACTTTGGGATAATTCAGATACTAGGTGGGAATTTTCAGACGATCTTTTGGTGACGGGAAATACTTATTTAAATTATTTGGTACATGAAGGTGACGATAATAATTATTTACAATTTGGAACCGATATACAAGATTTTTATACTGCTGGAGGTAGAAGAGCGAGAATTGATGCCGGTGGTAATGTCGTGTTTGGATCGAGTTCTGCTACTGGAGATGCTGCCGTAGAAATTGAAGGAACCGCTAATGTACAAGGAAATTTTAGTGCAACAGGCACTACTTTTACAGTAACAGCCAATACTACTTTACCTTCAATTGTTGCTAATACTACTGTAGTAACTCTATCTCCCACTACAGTTGATTTTTCAGGAACTACATTAAACAGTACAGCAAATGTTGTATTTCCATCACTTACGGCTAATACAATTAAAGTTGATATTACTGGAACTACATTAAACTGTACAGCAAATGTTGTATTTCCATCATTTCAAGCCAATACAATTGAAGTTGATATTGCTGGAACTCTATTTGATATTTCTGCCAATGTAGATATTGATTGTACTAATGTTGATATAGACGCAAATCTTTCTGTCCATACTACTTTTTATGCCAATTCAACAGCAGTTGGAATTGCAAATGTCACTCCCACAGCCGCTGTAGTACAGATCGGTGGACGTGGAGTGGATGATGATGGTAAATTATATGTGGGGGTTGATAACTACGGTTCAGATGTAAAATTCTTTGGCGCAACCGCTTCGAAATATATGTTATGGGACGCATCTGCAGACCAATTACAAGTTGTTGGAGCTGGGGGTATTACTATTAATGGATCTGGAGTTGCATCAGTTGGGGGTACAGATACACAAGTTCAGTTTAATGACGGTGGTAGTACTATAGGCGGAGATGCCGGTCTTGTTTTTAATAAAACAACAGATACACTTACTGCTGGACAAATAACAATTGACAAAAATCATACAGCCGCAACTGCTGCTTCCGTTACAGGATTACACGTTGATTTTGACAGAACTGTACCTGGTTCTGGAACTGCAACTTTCACAGATATTGGAATTGATTTAGATGTAAATTCTGCCGGTCTAGGAACAACTACTACAACTGGATTGGATGTTGATGTTGTCGGTGCTACTACAGGAACACATACAGCAACAGGAATCAACATTGCAGTTGGTTCTGCTGATACCAATTATGCATTGATTACTTCAGGTGGAAATGTTGGTATTGGCGTAGCTACTCCTGGTGCCGCACTTGATGTACAGGGACCTGTAGGATCAGGAACAGCTTCTGCTGGAGTTTTGAGATTATCCACTGCTGAAACAACCGTAGTAGATGCAGACCAATTAGGAAGAATAGAATTTATTGCCCCTGTAGAAGGTAGTGGAACAGATGCGATTTTGGTCGGAGCATCCATATACGCAGAAGCAGACGACACATTTGCAGCAGATAATAATGCAACTGAATTGGTATTTGCAACTGGTGCATCTGCAGCCGCAGCAGAAAAAGTTCGTATTACAAGTGACGGTAAAGTCGGTATAGGGACTGCTACACCAGTTACAGACTTAACAATTGAGGGGCCTATAACATTAAAAGAACAAGCTGACGCTGATGCAGATACGGCCGCATATGGACAAATATGGGTAAACACTGCTACACCAAATGAATTATATTTTACAACCGATGCTGGAAATGATATTCAAATTACATCTGGTTCAGCAATAGCAGCAACACCTGGTGGTTCTGATACTCAGGTTCAATTCAATTCTAGTTCAACATTTGGTGGACATTCTGGTATGACTTATGTATCTGGTACTGGACTGTTGACGGTAACAGCTTTGACAGAATCATCTGATATTTCATTGAAAGAAAATATTACCAATTATAATTCTCAGGAAGCATTACAAGCGGTAATGTCATTACAAGCACATAGATATTCTTTCAAAGAATCGGGCGTTAAAGAGATAGGTTTAATTGCGGATGAAGTTGAAAACATATTGCCCGAACTGGTTTCTGTTAGAGAAATGGATAATATGAAAAGTTTGAAATATACAAAACTAGTAGCAGTTTTAACAGAAGCAATGAAAGAACAGCAAGATCAAATTGATGATCTCAGGGGCGAGCTACAAAAACTTAAAAATTAATAAGGCCAAAACTATTTTATTATAAATATCTATAGATAATAATTTTATTTTTACTAGGAGAAGATAATGAGTGAATTTACTACAAAAGATTTTGTTGATGCTATTGTTACAGGAGATAATGCTCGATCCAAAGACGCACTTGTAGGGGTTTTAGGAACTAAAGTAATAGATGAGCTAGAAACAAAAAAAGTAGAAGTGGCTTCTACTATGTTTAACCCTTCGTTCGCTTCTCCCACTAAATCTCCACCCGACCCTAAAGAAGGAGAGGAAAATGAAGACGTTTAACGAGTTTAGGCACCTTTCAGAAAAGGAATCTGAAGTTGAGATAAATCTTTCTGAAGATGAGGATTACTGTTATGATGAAAATGAGATCAGAAGTGCTTGTCGAGTAGAAGGAATGTCTGAACTTGAAATTGACAATTTCTTAGAAGAAAATTTTGATGAAGTAGAAGTGGATGATGTAGAAGTGGATGATGTAGAAGTGGATGATGTAGAGAAAGAAGAAGTATAGAATGAAACAATTCCGCAAACTTAAATCAGAGATAACAGAAGATTACGACAATCATGAAGATGCGGAGGGGCGTAGAGCTAAAGCGCAACTCTTTAAACTTATGAAATATTCTCATAAGTTAATATCTTTACTTGATGATGATGATGATCTTGAAAGTTGGATACAGGATAAAATTTCTGTAGCATCTGATAATATGTCATCTGTTTATCATTATTTGGATTATGAAATGTCCTTTCCTCAATTTGAGGATGATGATGATGAATATGGTGGAAGTTCTAATGGATATTATGAAAGTGTTCAAGAAGGAATAATATCTGATTTACAAAAAATAGCAAAATCTAAAAGAACATCTGAAGTACGATTTAAAAATGGAGCTAAACTTCCTGTAGATCACAAAACTGCAGAATTATTAATTGGTGTATATAATGAGTTAGATACTTCTAATAGAAAAAAAATGGAAACAAATATTAATAAAGGAGAATTGAGTTTTATGAAAATGATTGATTTTGCACAAGAAAATAAGCCTAAAGGATAACAATGTCAGAAGTACTTCAAATTATACAAAAATTTACGAGAAAAGATAGTATCGGTACGTCTTCCGCACAATCTGCCGCCTTTACTCCCACATCTACTGGAATAATTAGAGTTACTAATGATTCTGTTCAAGGTGGTTATGTAGAAATTAGTGGAAATCCCACAGCAACAACATCTAGTGTTTTTCTTGGAAGTGGCCTGTCAAATACTACAGTCACGTCCGGAGGAACATCTACTGCTTTATTGTCTGTAAAGCCAAAAAGATCAACTGTATCTGCCTGTTCAAAAGTAAATGGTCAGCCTGTAATAACTCTTAGTACTGACCGAGAAGGTAATCCATTTAGAGTGGGAGATTACATGACTATGACGGGAGCATCGGTAGGTGGTTATAATACAGCTATAGCTCATATTTTAATTGCCGCACAAAATACTACAACCGTTACATGTACAGCCACAGTAGATACTAGTGGTTTATCAGATTTCGCTGGAACAGCTGTTTTAAGAACATCTTATAAAGTTGCCGGAATTACAGCGGCAGGAACTATGACACTTAATTTACAAGAAGTTGCGGTGACGGGATAATGAAAGTTTTCAATCTTCTTATAACTGAATTGCGTGAAGCAATGTTTAGAAGAGTCGACCGAGTTAGAACACGTAAAAGAGTCGATCCAAAGACTGGCCAAACAAAAAAAATAAAATTAAAACAACGTAGATTCAAACTTTCTTCAAGGTCAAAATATAAAAGGAAGGCAAACCCAAAAACGGGGCAAGTGAAATTTGTAAGAATGCCTGAGAAAGAAATACGTAAACGAAAGGGTATAGGTGCCCCAATGGTTAAACGTGGTATTCGTAAAAAGAAAATTAGGAGAGTTAGAGCAAATATAGAATTAAGAAAAACTAAACGATTGGGGTTTTTCAAAGCCGCGCAAAAAAGAAGAAAAACATTCAAAAGAAAATGATGAAGACCTTAGAAGAAGTAAAACTAGAATCTGTTGGATTAGAATATATTCTTTTAGATGAGAAGGGTCCTGGGAGAGTATTATCTGCGACAAAAAGGCGTATGCAGGGAATGAAGTTTGGTAGAAGAGCCAAAACAGCTTCATTTCAACATCGAAAAAGAATATCGTTATTAAGACCACCTACAAAGCAAAAACTTGAAACTTTAGCAAAAAGAACTATTCGTAAAAGATTTAAGTTAAGGTTGACAAAGGGTAAATATGGTTCTTTGTCTCTTGCTCAAAGAGTCATGATTGATCAAAAAGTGAATAAACGGTTATATCAAAGAACGAAAACAAAGGCGGGAAAAGAAAAGTGGGTATTAAAACCCAAAGTAAATACTTGGATTCGCCAATTGATCCCTAAAAAACGAATAGAAAGAAAAGAAATGAGACAAAGAATGTTAGCGGGCGCAAAAGTCGGCAAAAAGGAGAAAGAATGAAACTGATTACCGAAGAATTAACTGATGTTGAGTTTCTTACTGAAGGAACTGAAAAGCAAAAAAAATATTTTATTGAAGGTATTTTCATGCAAGGTGATGTTAAGAATAGAAATGGAAGAGTTTATCCAAAAGATATTCTTATGAAAGAAGTTAAGCGTTATAACGAAAAATATGTAAAAGCAAAGAGAGCATTTGGTGAATTAGGTCATCCAGAAGGGCCAACAGTCAACTTGGAAAGAGTTTCACACATGATTACTGAATTAAAGCCCGATGGAACAGATGTTAGAGGAAGAGCAAAAATTATGGATACTCCTTACGGAAACATTGTTAAAAATTTAATTAACGAAGGTGCCAAATTAGGGGTGTCTAGTAGAGGAATGGGAACTTTGTCTCCTGGTAGAAGTGGAGCACAAGAAGTACAAAAAGATTTTTATCTTGCAACTGCTGCTGATATTGTAGCGGACCCATCCGCACCAGCTGCATTTGTAGAGGGTATCATGGAAGGTAAAGAATGGATCTGGAATAACGGCATAATTCAAGAAGTTACCGTTAATTCTTACAAAAAAGCGATCCAAAATTCTACAATGAAAGAATTAGATGAGGTTAAACTAAAAACCTTCGCTGATTTTATGTCAAGATTATAATTTTTATAAATAATATCATAAAGATTTATCTAGAAAAATCTACAATTTCAAAAAATTAAGGAGAATTAATGTCTGCTACTGAGGAAATACAAGAAGTAAAGAGTGGTGGAGCTGTACACGATGTAGGAGGACCTTCTCATGAGGATCATGCTCATGAAAGCACGGGAAAAGAGGCAAGCGCCAAATTAAAGCCAGCTTCTAAACCGTCAGTTGGAAAGGGATCCACCGCCGGCTCAGAAAAGAGAGATGATGTAACAGGAGAAGTTCAAGACCTCGGTCCCGCATCAGTTTCCCCCACACAAGACAGTTCACCGGGAAAAGCGGCATCAAAAGCTGCCGGTAAAACAGTCACACCTAAAGCCCAAAAAGAAGAAACGGAAAACGAAGGAGAAGAACTTTCTGAACCTGAAACCCAGGAAGATGAAGGGGAAGAAATTTCTGAAAGCCGTACAACTAAAATGGGTATGATTAAATCTATCTATGAAAAACTAGATAGTATGAAAAAGGCGGAAATAGAAGCTACATATGATGCTATTTTAGCCGCAACTAATCTTAATGAAACACGAGAAGACACAGTAGTTTCAGAAGATACTTCTATTTCTGATAAATTGGAAGAAGTATTGCCACAAGAAACAGAAATTGATGTTAAACAAGATGTTGAAGCATTAGTTGGTGGTGAAGAACTTTCAGAAGAATTTAAAGAAAAAGCTGCAACAATTTTTGAAGCAGCAGTATTTTCTAAAGTTACAGAAGAAGTAAATTCTCGTATTAAGAAAATGGATGAAACATATATTAAGGAACTTGACGAATCCATTTCTAAATATAAAGAAGAAATTACAGATAAGGTTGATGATTACCTCAATTATGTCATCAAAGAATGGTTGGAAGAAAATGAATTAGCCGTAGAAAAAGGTATTAAAGCTGAACTTGTTGAGGACTTTATGTCGGGGCTAAGAAATCTTTTTACTGAGCATTATATCAACATTCCAGATGAAAAAGTTGATATGGTTGATGATTTGTTCACAAAGGTCGAAGACCTTGAAGCACAATTGAATGAGCAAGTTGAAAAAGGGGTAACACTTACTAAAGAACTTGATGATCATAAGAGAAATCAATCTATTCAAAAAGTATGTGAGGACCTTACTGAATCGGAAACAGAGAAAATGAAATCTCTGGCAGAAGGTACTAATTATGAAAATGATGAACAATATGAGAAAAAACTTAGTATTGTAAAAGAAAATTATTTTTCAAAGCCTGGGCTTAGAGTTAATCTAGATGATGAACCCTTTTCTAATGATACAGAGGGAGAGGTAACATATTCAGACGCTCCACGAAATACTGACATGGAGCAATATACTTCAGCAATTTCAAGG
>Ga0114999_10007667_pt1 | contig 12206 bp, 13 predicted proteins | sample ArcticOcean_MG_C_3_FD_89820 | JGI IMG/M metagenome (GOLD analysis project Ga0114999, IMG submission 89820) | Marine microbial communities from western Arctic Ocean - ArcticOcean_MG_CB8_126 | ecosystem: Environmental > Aquatic > Marine > Oceanic | place: Arctic Ocean: Canada Basin | collected...
GAGCAACAAGTCGCTATTCAACAGGCGATATAGTTTGCGCCGCTCCAAATCTCATCGATGAAGGGTCGATACCCGTGGCATTGAAGCCAAAACGGACCGAGGGCTTTGCCTACGTGGTGACGCTCGGCGGCCTCGCGGCAGTGACTGCGACGGCAGTGGATATCTTCCTTCCCGCACAGCCGAGCATCGGCACGGCGTTCGATCTTCCCTCGAGCGCTGGTGGCGTGTTGGTCAGTGCCTACTTCCTCGGCTACGGCCCGGGCATGATGTTTTGGGGGCTCATGGCCGATCGTTTCGGGCGGCTGCCGCCCCTTTACATCTCCCTCGCCGCCTTCGTCATCCTGGCAGTGGTTTGCGCGACGACGGACTCTTTCGAAGTGCTGATAATTGCCCGCTGCTTGCAAGGGGTGGCCGGCGGCGGTGGGCCCGTAATCGCGCGGGCCATCGCTCGTGACATGGGTGGCGGTGCGCGAACCATCCGGCTGCTTACCACCGTAACCGCCATACTAAGTGCGGCACCACTGCTTTCACCTATTGTCGGTTCTGGTTTGCTTGTGGTGTTTGAGTGGCCGTCCGTGTTTTGGGCGTTGGCCGTCTTCGGTGTCGCAATGGCGCTAGCGACCTATCTGTTTCTTCCTGAAACGCGACCCCGGATCGACGGTGGCGGGGCGGCGACTTCATCGATCCTGATTGCGACCAAGTCATTGTTCAGGTCGCGCGATTTCGTCGTCGGCACCCTGCTTACCGCAACGGTTTTCGGTGGATATGCCGTGCTCTTGTCGATCGGTGCTTCTGTTGCCGAAGTGCCTTACGGAATTCCGCCGCAGCTTTTCGGATTTCTATTTGCCGTCGCCGCATTGGCCCTCGTGGCGGGTTCCGTTTGTGCGCGTCTCGTTGCACCCCGGCTGGGGGTGGAACGCGTGGTGACGACGGGGAGCGTCATCGCGGGTTTGGCTGGCGCCGGACTTCTTCTTGTTGGAGCGGGGTCGCCGACCCTTCCGGTCCTATGGGCAGCGGTTACCGGCTATCTGTTGGCATTTGGCATGTTATTCCCGACTGGGACGGCGAAAGCCTTGGAACCTGCCGGACGCATGGCAGGTCTCGGCGCATCCCTGATCGGTGCAATGCAGATGCTGGTGGGGGCTGTCGGAGCAGCACTCGGAGCTGCCCTCTTCAATGGGTCACACGCCGCACTGAGTACGCCTATGGGAATTGCGGGATTGCTGTGCCTCTTTTGCCGCCTCGCCGACCTGGCGACAGATCGACAAAAGCTAGATCCGTAGCCCTCTGCGTTGGCGTAGAAAGATCAACCGCTCGCACATTTTATGCAGAGTGCGGCGTCAGGAACTGCCTCCAGACGCTTATCGCCAACTGGCTCGCCGCAGGAGGTGCAGGTCCCGTAGTTACCTTCCTCGATACGCGTTAGCGCAGCCTTGATACGCCTAGCCTCCAACATCGCGGCGTTGCCAAGGCCCTCGAGCACCTCATCTCCTTCGGATTCCGTAGCGCGTTCTTCCCAGTCGCGGCTGTGCGGTTCGCTCAGCTCTGCGTCGATTTCCTTGGCTTCGGCTAAAAGTTCGGCGAGGCGCGATTCGAGTTGTTTCCCGAGGGAATCCAGGTCAGGCATGGTGCGCGTTCCTGCTTTATGTAAACCGGCTCAAAATTATACGTCACCTCGGCCAAGGAATCGAACTTGTTGGCCAAACATTTTAGATTATCACGATTCGCAGCCTTTCGATCTTCGAAATGGCTGGTCAATCTTCGATAGGACCGTCGACCACCACTTCACCGTTCGTGACGATGATAGGCACCCGGGACAGCGAGGCGCCCGGGCACGGACCCGCCACGCAAAACCCGTCGTGAATGCGGAACTGCGCCCCATGCGTTGCGCACAGCAAGTTCGTCCTGTCGCGGTTCAGAAACTGGTCGGGCGTCCAGTCGAGTGGTGTCCGCGCGTGAGGGCAGATATTCACGTATCCGAAAACGTCGTCTTCGCGCCGCACCACGAACATTTCGAAGCGTTCGTGGCCGCTGCCAAAACTGAAGCCTTTTCCACTCAGGTCCGGGATTTCGTCGAAGCGGCAGAGAACGTGGCCTGGCGCGGGCGCGCTGACCGGACTATTTCGGCTCAGGGCTTGATGCCGCCCATCTTACAGATGAGCTTCCAGTGCTTGGACGTCACAGGGACGATGGACAGGCGCGATTGTCGCACCAGTGCGAGATCAGAAAATTCGGGTGTCGCCTTGATATCGGCCAGCGTGACAGGCGTTTTGAGGGGTTCGACCGCCTCGACGTCTACCATGCCGAACCGGCCCGACGCGTCGGTGTGGTCCGGGTAGTACTCCTTGACGACACGCACGACGCCGACGATCTCCTTGTCCTTCACCGAATGGTAGAAGAAGGCTTTATCGCCAATCTTCATGGCCTTCATGTTGTTCGAGGCCTGGTAGTTGCGCACGCCGTCCCACTCCGCCGGGCCTGCCTTGACCTGGTCGTCCCACGACCAGGCGCCAGGCTCCGATTTCATCAGCCAATAAGCCACCATTCACTCGCCCTCCCTTAATCTTCCACCGGCTTGCCGTCGCCCAGCACCCACAACCAGGGCCGGATGACAACGTCTTGGTAGAGGCCGTTCACGACGAACGGGTCGCCTTGCAGGAATGTTTCCACCTCGGCCACGCTGCCGGCCTGATAGATCATGAAGCTGCCGTTGGGGTCGCCGCCATCTTCGTCAAGGGTACGGCCGGCGGCACGCACACTATCGCCGGCTCCTTTCAGGAATGCGACGTGCTGTTCGCGCAGATTCTCGCGCAATTGGACGCCATCTGGGATGTCGGTCGCGAACATCACATAGAGCATAGCGGGCCCCTTCTTTCCGTTGCGTCTGGTGCCGGCCCTAGCCGGGCTGGAGCCCGGTGCCGATGCCGCAGGTCCAGGGCAGGACGGTGACACTCTCGAACAGGCCGGCCTTCGCGAACGGGTCGTTATTGGCAATAGCCTCCGCTTTCGCCATTGATTCCGCGTCGACGATCAGGATGCTGCCGGTCGCCATCTCGCCGTCGGGGCTGGTCGTTCGGCCGCCGAGTTTGAGCTGATCACCCTTGGACTTCAGATAGTTCAGATGAACCTCCCGGTTGTCGGCGCGCAGATTTCCACCGTCGGATTTGTCAGTGCAGATAATGGCGTAGAGCATATCGTTTGTCGTTCTCCTGAAGTGAATCGGTTGTCAATTTAGTGCGTCGCCACCGCCGAGCCAATTAGCCAATCCACTAATTCTTCAATCAATAAGCGTGGCGATTCAGATCAGTTCTTCGCCAAGTGGGCGGGCGAGAAGCTTTTCGATCTCGTCCTCGATCGTTGCGCCTTCGTGGAGTATGGCGTTGACCGCTTCCGAGATCGGCATTTCGATGGTGAGCTCCCGGGCGAGCTTCACGACGGCGCGTGCGTTGAACACGCCTTCGGCAACGGAACGGCGGGAGGCCATGATGTCCTCGAACCGCTCGCCGCGTCCGAGTGCCGCACCCAGGCTCATATTGCGCGACTGCTCCGACGAGCAGGTCAGCACGAGGTCGCCGAGTCCGCAAAGGCCCGAAAGGGTCGCGCGCTGCGCGCCCTTGGCCTCGCCCAGGCGCAACATCTCGACCAGGCCGCGGGTGATCAGGGCCGCGCGGGCATTTGATCCGAATTCCCGCCCCGTCACGATCCCGCAGGCAATGGCCAGAACATTTTTGACGGCGCCCCCGATCTCGGCACCGACGAGATCGTTCGAGCGGTAGGTGCGGAAGGTCGCCGAGCCGAGCGCATCGGTGAGCGAATCGGCAATGGTGTCGTCCTCGCAGGCGATCGTGACGGCCGTAGGCAGACCCTTCGCGACCTCGGCCGCGAAAGTTGGTCCGGAGAGCACAGCCTGCGGTGCGCCCGGCAATGCCGCGTCGACGACTTCCGTCATCAGAGCGCAGGTTTCCTCTTCAAGGCCCTTGGTGCAGATCACCGCTGGGACGCCCTTGGGCCAATGGGCCGCCAGCGATTCACAGACACCGCGCAGGAACTGGCCGGGGACCACCAGCAGCACAGCGTCGGCGTCGCAGGCTTCAGCCAGATCTCTGGTTGCACGTATCTGCGGGTCCAGCATCGCGTCCGGCAGGAACATGGTGTTGCGGTGCTCGTTATTGATCGCGTCCACGACGACCGACTCGCGTGCCCAAATGACGACGTCCCGATTCTGATGGCGTGCAACGGTGGTAAGTGCCGTCCCCCACGCGCCTCCGCCGATGATGCCGATGCGTTCATACCGTGCCGTCATTCCAGCCTCTCTGCTGCTGTGGCTCCGCTGATTGTGACCAGTGTCCGTCGACATTCTAGAATCACATTCTAGAATCTATTGCATGTTTCCAGGACAGCACATCCGTCAAGGCGTCAGATTGTTCGCGGGCTCCGTTATTTTCGGCGCGTTGGTGATCGCTGGTTCAACCGTGTGCGCGGGCCCGGATATTGATTTCATCGTCGTGCCGGGCGGCACGTTCGTCATGGGTGACGCGGACGGGGATGCGAACGAGGTGCCGAAAGAAGTGACGGTGCCATCCTTCAGACTCATGCGGACCGAGGTTACCAACGATCAGTTCACTGCTTTTGTCGACGCAACGGCGGATGTAACCGACCCGGCGCGAAGTGGTTCGGGTTGGGTCTGGACCGAGCGTTGGCGCCCACTGCCCGGGGCAGATTGGCTCCACCCGCACGGGCCGGGGGATGAACTCGACGGGCGCGGTGAACATCCCGTCGTCCAAGTCAGCGCCCGTGATGCGGCCGCGTACTGTACCTGGGCGGGTATGCGGTTGCCGTCCGAGGTCGAGTGGGAGTTCGCCGCCCGCGGCACGGATGGCCGCCGCTATCCCTGGGGCAGTACGCCGCCCGAATCTCCGGACGGCGCCCGGCGCGCCAATTTCGGGACCGTGCCGTGCTGCGCGCCGGATGCAGCCGATGGCTACGTCAAGACGGCGCCCGTGGGCAGCTTCGCCTCTGGCGCCTCGCCCTATGGACTTCTCGATATGGCGGGAAATGTCTGGGAGTGGACGGCGGATGCGTTTCCGGACCAGCCGGGATTCGTGGCGTTGCGCGGCGGCGGTTGGGGGAACAATCCCTACTGTCTCCGTGTCAGCTACCGCCACGCCAATCCACCCGACATCGGCCTCGACATGGTCGGTATCCGCTGCGCCGCCGGCCCGCCAGAACAATAAATCGTGCCGGGCACGAATGGTTGTCGCGCGCGGTTGTTACTGGCCGGATGAATACTCGCGCACGATTTCGGTGATGCGGATGTGGTAGTCGTCGAAGATCTCGGCTTTGCCTTTTGCCTGGGCGGCCTGATGGCTCATGTTCTCGCGCCATGTCTTGACGGCGTCCTCGTCGCGCCACAGCGAAATCGACAGGTACTTGCCCGGTGTGGTCAGGCTTTCGAACCGCTCGACTGAAATGAATCCGTCAACCGCCTCGACCTCTTCCTTGAGCGCCGCGGCCGTATCGAAATAGTCGCCGGCCCGGCCCTCGCGTGGCGTTACCTCGAAAATCACGGCGATCATGGCACGTCCTTTCCGACTTTCACCTTTGGAATTCAGTCGTCATGGGAGGGGGCGCATCACCTCTTCCAGGGGCCAGCGCGCGCGCGCCGGTGCATCCAGGGGGTCCGTCAGGCCGAAACGCAGACGTTCGAGCCCTGCCCAGGCGATCATCGCGGCATTGTCGGTGCAGAGGTCGGGTGGCGGTGCCAGCATGCGGAAATCGTGATCGGCGCAAACGGCCTCCATGCGGGTACGCAGGAAGCCGTTGGCCGCCACACCGCCGGCAATCACCAGGACACGATCCTGCGGATGACGTTCCACGTATGCCTCCAGCGCGTGCGCCGACCGATCGGCCAGGACATCGCCCACCGCGGCCTGGAACGATGCCGCCAGATCGGCCGCGTCGTTCTCTTCCGGGACGCCGTCAGTCAGGCCGGCAACGGCATGGCGCACGGCGGTCTTCAGGCCCGAGAACGAGAAATCGCAGCCGGGCCGGCCCCGCAGCGGGCGCGGGAGGCTGAACCGGGTTGGGTCTCCAGTGAGGGCCATGCGCTCCACCGCCGGACCCCCCGGATATTCGAGGCCGAGCATCTTGGCCGTCTTGTCGAAGGCTTCTCCGATGGCATCATCGATCGTTGTGCCGAGCCGCCGATAGGCACCGACCCCTTCGACTTCAACGAGCTGGCAATGGCCGCCCGAGACCAGCAGCAGCAGGTAGGGGAAGTCGATCCCGTCCGTGAGACGGACGGACAGCGCGTGCCCTTCGAGGTGGTTCACGGCGATCAGCGGCCGCGAGGCCGAGGCTGCGATGGCCTTGCCGGTCACCAGACCCACCATGACGCCGCCGATCAGCCCCGGTCCCGCCGTGGCGGCGATTCCGGCCAGATCTCCGTATGTGGCACCTGCTTCGCGCATCGCTCGTTCGATGATGCCGTCGAGATGCTGGACGTGGGCACGTGAGGCGATCTCGGGAACCACGCCGCCGTAGGGTCGATGATCGTCGAGTTGAGACAGGATGACGTTCGACAGAATCTCCCTCTCCCCGCTGACCACCGCCGCCGCCGTCTCGTCACAACTCGTCTCGATGCCCAGCACGATCATCGCGTGTCTTTCCCGGAATACCGCTCGTGTCACCGGATTTCGCTTGCGCTTTCACGCCTCACGCACTAGCACCCTGACCATGGTGACGCAACGCACAGAAGGGCATACAGAGGGGCGCGCGGCGGTGCGTATTGGCACCCGCGGCAGCAAGCTCGCCCTCACCCAGGCCGGGCAGGTCCGGGCCGGACTGATCGCCGCCCATACCGACCTCACGGACGATGACGTGGAACTCGTCGTCATCCGCACCACGGGCGACCGCGTGACCGACCGCCCGCTTGCCGATATCGGCGGCAAGGGCCTGTTCGCCAAGGAGGTGGAGGAGGCATTGCTCGCCGGCGACATCGACATCGCCGTGCACTCCATGAAGGACCTCGAAACCGTTCTCCCGGACGGTATTGTGGTCCCCTGTATTCTGCCGCGGGAGGATCCGCGCGATGCCCTTATCAGTGTCACCGTGGACAGCATCGCGGCGTTTCCGCAAGGGGCGGTGGTCGGCACTTCGTCTCAGCGCCGCCGCGCCCAGCTAATGCACAGCCGCCCCGATCTCGAGATCATCATGTTCCGGGGCAACGTCGACACGCGCCTGGCAAAGATCGATCGTGGCGAGGCAGTGGCGACCCTGTTGGCACTGGCCGGACTGAACCGGCTTGGCCTTGCCGATCGCGCGACCGCCGTGCTCGATCCCGAGGTTATGCTGCCTGCCGCCGGACAGGGGGCGGTGGGGATCGAATGCCGCACGGACGACGAGCGGGCGCACGCTTTGATCGCGCCGCTCGAGGATCCCGATACCCACACCTGCATCACCTGCGAGCGGAGTGTGTTGGCCGCCCTCGATGGCTCCTGCCACACACCGATTGCCGCCCACGCGCGCCTGGCCGGAGGTCGCCTCCATTTGACGGCGCGGGTGCTGCGGCTGGATGGGAGCGAGATGCTCGAGACCCGGCGCGACGGAAATCCTGGAGATGCCGAAGCTCTTGGCCGAGATGCCGGCGCCGAACTGCGATCGCGGGCGGGTCCGGACTTTTTCGCCCATACCTGAACCGTGCGTGTCATCAACACCCGACCGCAACCGGATGCCGCGTCGTTGACTGAGGCGCTTGTTGCTTTGGGGCATGAGGTCATCGAGGCGCCGCTTCTGGATATCATGTTCGAAGACCGGTCCGGGCCGCTCGATCTCGATGGTGTGCAGGCGGTGCTTGCCACCAGCGCGAACGGCGTCCGGGCATTGGCTGCCGCCACCGCGTGCCGTGACATATCCCTCTTTACCGTCGGTGATGCATCGGCCCGTACAGCCGAGGAGCTGGGCTTTGGGCACGTGACCAGTGCCCACGGCGATGTCGACGACTTGGCCGGGGGCGTCATCCGCGCCCTTGATCCAGTCGGCGGCGCGCTGCTGCACGTTGCGGGTTCGAAGGTCGCGGGCGATCTTGCGGGCACCCTGGCGGGTGCGAATTTTGTGACCCGTTGTGTCACGCTCTACGAGTCCCGTGCGGCCGCCTCGCTTCCCCCGGCGGCATCCGAGGCGCTGGGTTCCGGAAACGTCGACGCAGTGGTCTTTTTCTCTCCCCGAACCGCAAAGATCTTTGTTAGGCTGGTGGACGAGGCGGGTGTGGCTCATGCCTGCCAATTGCTGAACGCGTACTGCCTCAGTCCGGCTGTCGCGGAGGAGGTCACCGGACTTGCCTGGCGCGCCGTTCACGTCGCCGAACGGCCGGCTCAGAATTCTCTTCTCGACTGCCTGTCGGAAACCGCGCTGTCATGACCGAACCATCAGTGCCTGAAAAAACTCTCGACGCCGAAGTTGCGCCAGAGACCGGCCACGCGCCCGCGCCGGGTCGCGGGAAAGCAGGAGTCTGGACTGCTGTCGGCGTGAGTCTGGTGGCGCTGATCGTTGGCGGTTTGTCGCTTGCCGCTCATATCCAACCACAGTTGCTGGGCCTGACGGCCGCTGTGCCCTACGACCCGGCACCCCAGCAGACAGCCCTCGCGTCGTTGTCGGCCCGCCTGGAGCAGGCCGAAGCTCAATTGTCGGACGCCGCGCAGACCGTCGACGCCCTTACGCTCAAGCAGGCGTCAATCACCGCCATGGCCAGCCGGACCGACTCTCTCGTGCAGGAGATGGATGCCGTGGCGAGCCGCCTCGATGATGCCCGCCAGCGAATCGATGAAGTGGCCGAAGGCGTGGGAGACACTGATGTCGGAACGCGTCTCGGCGCACTGACCGAAGATGTCCAGGGCCTGAAGGCACTGATCGCAGGCGCTGACGGCAACGTGCAGGCGTCAGAGGAGCGTCTCGTGACGAAACTGGCCGCGTTGGAGGCTCGCGTGGACGACTTGTCGTCCCGCACCCGGCTCTTGGAAGTTGTGCAGCCTGAACACGTTGCGGGTGCCGCTGCGGTGGCGCTTGCTGTTGGTCAGTTGCGGGCGGCGGTGCTCAGTGGCCAGCCGTTCTCCGCACCGCTCTCCAGCGTGAAGTCCATTCTGGCGGCCGAAGGGGGTGCGACTCCTGCCGTGGCCGAAACCCTTCGAAGCCTCGATGGCCGCGCATCGGCGGGCGTGATGACATTATCCGTGCTCCGCGAGCGATTCGCGTCCAACGCCGGGGCCGTCCTACGCGCCGGGACCTTGGAGGCGGAGGGCTGGATGGATCAGACCCTGCGTCGCCTCACTGCGGTCGTCACGGTGCGCCGGACCGGCGAGGTATCCGGCTCGGGAACCGAGGCCATTCTTGCTCGCGCCGAAACCCGCCTCGACGAGGGAGACCTGATCGCCGCCGTGGCCGAACTCTCGGCTTTGACGGACGCTCCCGCCGCCGCGGCCGACGCCTGGCTCGAGTCCGGCCGGGCGCGCCTCGGCGTGGAATCAGCGCTCGCCGATCTCGAGGCGTATGCCGTCTCCCGTGTCGCCACCATCGGCGCCGCCGATCAGGCGGACGGCACCTCTCGATGATTCGTGCGTTGTGCCTGTTCATCGGCCTGGCGCTGGTTGCATCAGCGGCGGCCTGGCTCGCCGACCATCCCGGCAACATCGCCGTCGACTGGCAGGACTGGCGCATCGAGACCTCGGTCGCCGCCGGTGCCGTCGCCTTTGCCCTGCTTCTGGCCGCCGGGGCTCTTTCCTATCGGAGCTGGTTATGGCTGAGGCGCAGTCCCCGGAACATCGGTCAGGCGCGCCGTGACAGCCGCCATCGCCGGGGTGAGATCGCGCTGAACAGCGGGTGGACCACGCTCGCCGCAGGCGAAGCGGGTGAGGCCCTCAAGCTTGGGCGCCGGGCCGAGACGTTGCTTGACCAGTCGCCGCTACCGCTAATGCTGTCGGCCCAGGCCGCGCAGCAGGTAGGCGATGTCAGCGTTGCGACACGCCTCTATCACCGGATGCTCGATCGGCCCGACACCGAGTTTCTCGGCGTCCGCGGGCTCCTGGTCCTTGCGCTACGGGCAAGTGATGCCCAGGCTGCGCTGCGCTATGCCCGTCGCGCGCAAGCGCTGCGGCCGGATTCGCCTTGGGCACAGAATCTTCTGTTCGATCTCCAGTCGGCGGCGGGTCTGTGGCACGAGGCGCAAACAACACTCGAGGATGCCTCCCGGCGCAAGGTGTTCGATAAATCCACGGGCCGCCGGCGCAAGGCGCTTACACTTTTTGCCCAGGCCCGTGAGGCCGATGAGGCCGGTGAGACCGAAAAGGCTTCCGGCCTGGCGCGGGACGGAAATGCGCTGGCACCGGATTTTGTTCCAGGCACGCTGCTCGCGGCACGTCATTTTCAGGCCGGCGGCGAATCGGGCAAGGCGGCGCGTGCGATCGAGGCGTGTTGGCGCACGTCGCCGCATCCCGAACTCGCTGCCCTCTACCTCGCCCTCCAGCCGGGCGACGATCCTGCGCGCCGGGTGCGCCGCATCACGCGTCTAGACCGGCTGAACGCGGGCCACCGCGAAGGACATGCGGCACTCGCCGGGGTGCTGGCAGCCGCACGGCGTTGGCACGAAGCGCATGCGCATCTCGACAAAGCCCTGGCGGAGCGGGAAGAGCCGCGCCTGCTGCGACTCATGGCCCAGGTGGAAGAAGGCGAGCATGGTACCGGTGCGGCTGGGACCTGGCTCCAGAAAGTGTCGGCCGCTCCACCCGACGACACGTGGATTTGCACAGGCTGTGGCACGGTGACGCAGACCTGGGGTCCTCATTGTGGACAGTGCGGCCGGTTCGACTCGTTGGCCTGGGGCCCACCGCCGGCATTGCCGCCGGGCGCCGCTGTCGTGGCGGTTGAGGCAGAGGCTGGGAACAGCGGATCATCCGCGGCACTGGCGCGCTTGTCGGAGACCATGCCTGACGTTGCCGAGCCTACCGCGGCGCTTCCCGTGCTCCAGGGCGGCGGCGTTGACGCCTCCCCGCCCAAGGCGTAGCGTGCGCGCCTGCCGGACAGGCGCAACGCCATGTTTTCCGGGCCTAATGCTGCAGTAGCTCAGTTGGTAGAGCAGCTGATTCGTAATCAGCAGGTCGGAGGTTCGAGTCCTCTCTGCAGCACCACCTTTTCTGCGGGTTTAGCTAGATTTACTGGCTAGCCCATTTTCATTCTGAAGCTCTAACCGAACAATAACCGAACAAAGTTGCTCGGAAATTAGGGTGTATCCGGGAATTTGGGACACCAGTTTCCACATCATCTGGATGGCTGAGAGCCCAGATGAACCAAAAATAAGAAGATATATCGAACTGCTAGGGGCAGGCATGGGCCACCCCACTAGGCCCTCTATATATACGACTGGGTGAGAAAATTTTTGTGGTGTGGGGGGCTTTGAGACCCGTCAGAAGATAGAGCAGTCCTGACCAGATTTCAGGAACTTGGACAGCTCGTCCTTGCTAATGCTCTGCATGAAGCTTGCCTTCATATCCTCAGATGCCTGTGCAGACTCACACATCTTTCTTTTGAAGGTTTTATCAGAGGCATTGGAGCTACTGACTGTTTTGCCTTTGCTCTGATTGGCACTTACTTTCGACTCAGGTTTGTCCTGTTTCTGAACCAGACCAGCTTTCTGAGTAGTACGGCCCAAAACCTTTGCACAGGACTCAGGTGTGTAGCCACGTCGCTTAGCTTCGGTGACGTGCTTTTTGTAGATTAAGTTGGACTCCCATATTGTCGTCCCACTTAAGGCTTTAGAACATAGGAACCTCTCGTGAGTTCTGGTGAGATCGTCAGGCTGCACGTAGCTCTGATGAGACGACACCACCTTAGTGGAACTTACTTTCGGCTTAGGCTTGTCCTGCTTCTTAACGTGAGAAGTTTCCTGAATAGTACGGCCTAGGGCCTTTGCACAGGACTCTGGTGTGTAACCTCGTCGCTTGGCCTCTGAAACGTGTGATACAAAGGTTGAGCGGGCCTCCCACTTATTTTGGTAGGTAAGAGCGTAGTCACAGAGCCTTTTCTGGTCCCAACTAGGTAGCTTGCTACTCGCCATTTGCCCACTGCTTCGTGAGGACATGGCTTTTATTCCATCAACTGCCGCCCTAGCAACGACCACAGGAATAAGAAGGGTCCCAAAAACATTATTAGCCACGTTA
>Ga0114999_10007668_pt1 | contig 12204 bp, 12 predicted proteins | sample ArcticOcean_MG_C_3_FD_89820 | JGI IMG/M metagenome (GOLD analysis project Ga0114999, IMG submission 89820) | Marine microbial communities from western Arctic Ocean - ArcticOcean_MG_CB8_126 | ecosystem: Environmental > Aquatic > Marine > Oceanic | place: Arctic Ocean: Canada Basin | collected...
CTGTTGCTGCCGACCTTCACGGTGTTGCCAAACAAACTACCACCCGCGGATATTGCGCCCGAAGTGTTTGCCAGGATCGCCTTCGCGGGCGTGGTCAACACGCCGCCGTTCAATCTCACCCACCATCCGGCGCTATCGCTGCCGTGCGGCAAGGTCGACGGTCTGCCGATTGGCGCCATGCTGGTGGCTAAGCATTTCGACGAAGCGACGATCTACCGGGCTGCTCACGCCTTCGAGCAAGCGGGTGACTGGCAGGGGATGTAGGAGTCAGTCAACCCTCTCCCGCTCATGGGAGAGGGCATTTGTCTTTGCGTGCGCACAGCGCGATCCCCTCGCCCCTTGGGGAGAGGGTTAGGGTGAGGGGGTTGGTGCCGCCTAATTGATGGTTTGGACGGCCTCGTAGATCTGGTCGTAGAGGTGGAAGGCCACGCCCATGTGCCGCCTCACCGTCAGCAGCACGAGTTTGCGGTCGGCCTCGGTCGGGGCGAACTCTTCGAGCAGATCGCGGCCGACATCGGAGTGCTCGGCGTCAGCGGTATCGTGGACAATCCAGAACGCCAGTTGCTCATCGTTGAGGCCGTGATTTTTGCGGAACCCCTCGGCGATTTTTGAGAACGTTCCCGGTGCCATCGCCTCACCACCGAGCATGTGCGCCGATACGCCTTCGAGGAAGGTGCTCTCGCAGAGCGCGCTGTAATAGGGTTTGAACGCGCGGGCCGCGGGAATGTATTCCGGGTTCCACAACTCGTCCTCGCTGAGGCCAAGCCCTTTGCCGAAATTCATAAAGAGCTTCCAGTGGGGGACACCATAGGCATAGAGTCGGCCGGTTCCTTCCTCGTAACAGACCTCGGCAATCTTTGAACGCCACACCGGATCCGGACAAATCACGTAGAGCCGGCCGTGATAATTGTGATTGTGCATCGGGATGATGCCGAACTGGCGCGCGAACTCGCGCAGTTGATCGAGGCTCAGTTCGCCGCTGATGAGAGCGGCCCACATCCGTTCCTTATAGAGCGGACGTTCGCCATGCCAGGCAGCGATCTGCCCGAGTACGTCGTCGACACTGAGACCCATGACCGTGCTCCTTAGTCGTGAATGAAGCTGTATTTGTCGTATAGCCCCTGTTCACGGAGCCAGCCGAGGACGTCGAAGATGACGCCATTGCCGATGTCGGGCGAGGTAAGCATGTGGACGATCGGCTCCATGACATGTTCCGGCGTTTGCACCTCGCGTCCCGAGAGATAGCCCGGCGGCATGCCTGACAGGAACCGGGTTTCGGCGAGCCCCGGCGAAAACGCATTATAGCGGACGCCGGTGTCCTTGAGCTTGAGTGACACCACGTGCGTCATCCCATCGACCGCAAACTTCGACACGGTGTAGGGGATGCTGCGCACGAACGGGAAACCGGGATGAGCGGTCCACGAGGTGACGTTAATAATATGGCCATCGCCGCGCTCGAGCATTGCCGGCAGCACGGCTTTGGCGCCCATGAACATGCCTTTGACGTTGACGTCGAAGGTGTCGCCCCAATCGGTCGCGGAAATGTCGGCGAACGCTTCTACCGATCCGGGGTGACCGGCGTTGTTCACGAGCACGTCGATTTTGCCGTAGGCAGCGATCGTTGCATCGGCCATCGCCTGAATGTCGGTTTCGGATGCGACATCGCATTGCACGGGGAGCGCTTCGCCACCCTCGGCGCGGATCCGGGCTACCACGCCCCCGCACTCGGACAAGGTGCGCGCGGTGAGGACGACGTTGGCGCCTTCGCGGGCGACCGCTACGCCCATGAATTCACCGTAGCCGCGCCCGCCTCCGGTAATGACGACGGTTCGGCCGGACAGACTATCTCCCATCAAGTGCCGCCTTTCTGCGGTTACTTACGCGGTGTTGTTCGCGCCCAGGCCCAGTAGCCCTCGCGCGCGCTGCGGAACATTGGTCCGGGCTGAAAATGTTGTTCTTCGATCTGCGAGCAGGTTTGCACCTTGGCCCAATTGCCCGAACTGAATACTTCGTCGGCGTCGAGCAATTCTTCATATTTTATCACCCGTTCGCGGACCTCGGTGCCGCTCTTGCGCAGCAAATTGATGACCCGTTGCCGGGTGATCCCGTTGAGGAAGGTGCCATTGATCTCAGGTGTATGAACGATGCCGTCCTTGACCATGAACAGATTGGCGTTGGCGAACTCGGCGACGTTGTCCCAGTGATCGAACACCACCGCGGTAACAAAGCCTTTTGCGGTGGCCTCGCGAAACATGCGTGAGACGTTGGGATAGAGCGCGGCGCACTTGGCATCGGTCGGCGCCATTTCGGGGAGCGGCCGCTTGCGCGTCGTGCGGCAGGCGGTGAAGCCCTGTTCGCCATCGGGTATTTGCGCCTCATAGACCGACAGCATGAAGGCGGTGGCGGAAGGCTCCGGCACCATGAAACCCTCGGTGCCGTAAAACATTGGCCGCACGTAGAGTTCGGCGTCGTCGGGGAACTGGTGAATGCCCTCCCAGGACAGGCGTTCTATCTCGACGGCGTCAACCACCGCGCTCAGACCCATATTCTCGGCCGACTCAACGCAGCGGTGGCAATGCAGATCGAGATCGGGGGCGTAGCCGTCAAATGCGCGGGCGCCATCAAACACGAACGACGCCAGCCAAGTGGCGTGGGTCATGGGTCCGAGAACCGGCGGATTGCCTTCGAGCCATTCGCCATCGATATAGGTGAGCGAGCGACCAACAACTGCTTTCATAAGGGTCCGTCCCAGATGGGCGACACGCGACGGAGAGCTTTGCAGGGAAGCATCCGTGGCTGGCGTCGCGGATTGTGATTTTGCTGATTATGTCCCACGCCATGGGCTGCGGCAATCGGTCCGTCGCCAGCAGACCTGACACGAACGATCGCGTCGACTAGACTGGCCTGTGGAGGCGCTATGCGGATCGGAGCGGTTTTCCCCACCACCGAAATCGATAACGACAGGGGTGCGATTCTTGCGTTTGCGGTGGCGGCCGAGGAGGCCGGCTACGACCACCTGGTGGCCTACGACCACGTGCTTGGCGCCAATGCCGACAGCGCAGCCGGCCAGCGCGCTCGCTACACCCACCGTCACGCATTCCACGAACCGTTCGTTCTGTTCGGCTTTCTCGCTGGGGTTACGTCGCGTATCGAGCTGTTCACCGGCATCATCGTGTTGCCGCAACGGCAGACGACGCTGGTCGCCAAACAGGCCGCCGAGGTCGATGTGTTGAGCAAGGGACGCTTGCGCCTTGGGGTCGCGGTGGGCCCAAATGCGTTCGAATATGAGGCGCTCGGGGCTGTGTTCACCAACCGCGGCCGGCGCATCGACGAGCAAATCGAGCTGCTGCGGCGGTATTGGACCGAGGACGTGGTTTCCTTTGCCGGCGAGTGGCACAGCATCGGCGGCGCCGGTGTTAACCCGCGCCCGTTGCAGCAACCGATTCCGATCTGGTGCGGTGGCCACGCCGAGCCCGTGCTGCGGCGGGTCGCGCGCCTCTGCGATGGTTGGTATGTGCTGGGATCACCCGGTGCCGAGAGTGCGGCGGCAATCGACGATCTACGCCGGTACACGACTGAGGCTGGACGGTCGATCGATGAGATCGGCATCGAAGCGCGGATTCCGATCGCGGGCCGTGAGCTTGATGCGTGGGTCGCGGATGCGAATTGGTGGCGCCGGCACGGCGCGACCTATGTTTCGCTGCACACCATGGAGGCGGGGTTGGAGTCGCCGACTGCGCACATCGGCGCTATAGAGGATTTCAAGCGAGCTATGGACTGAGGGAGGAATAGCGGGATGAGTACAGTAGAAGCGGTGCCGACGGTTCAACTCGAAGACGAGCGGGTGCGGGTGACTGAATGGCGGTTCGCGCCGGGCGCGGCGACCGGCTATCACACCCACCAATACGATTATGTCGTGGTGCCGATGACAACGGGCACGTTGCGCCTGGTCGAGCCCGACGGTGAACGCGACGCTGAACTCGTCACCGGCCGGCCCTACAATCGCCCGCCCGGTGTCGAACACGACGTCATCAACGCCAACGATTATGAGTTTGTGTTCATCGAAGTCGAGCTTCTCGAAAACCGCTAACGGCGGGAGCGTGACAGAGACCAAAGAAGACGTTCTCGCGGCCTTAACCAAGCTGTGCGCCCCACTTGGCGCGGTGACCGGCAAAGCCATGTTCGGCGGTTTGGGCGTGTTTTGCGAGGGCTCGATGTTTGCGTTGATCACACGAGCAGGTGAACTCTATTTCAAAGCGGACGATGAAAACCGCCCGGATTACGAGCGCGAAGGGTTAACGAAATACGGCAAGATGCCCTACTACGGGGCACCTAAGAATGCGTTCACGAGTTGGGCGGTCCTACAACCGTGGGCGAGCGATGCCTATCGCGCGGCTCAAGCGGCGCCAAAGAAGAAACGCAAACGCGCGTCCTAAGCTAGTTTCAATCTGCCGAATAGTGCTGAGCGAGAAAGCCGTCGAGGCAGGCACGGAAGGCGGCGGGTTGCTCGATTGGGATTAAGTGGCCGCTATCGGGGATTGTTTGGAAGGTGGCGCCGGGGATTGCATCAGCCAATCGGGCGACGTTGTCCGGGGTGGTGGCCGCATCGGCGGCGCCGGCTACGACCATGCAGGGCATGGTGAACGCAGGCAGCGCGTCGCAGATGTCGAGCGAGAAGGTGGCGCGCATCGATTCGAAGATGGGATCTTGCGGACTGGCTACGCGCCAAGCGTAGAACTTTTCGAGAAATTCAGGCTCGGCCCCGCGAAACGGTTCGGAGAACAATGTCTTGGCAACGGTTTCAGCCGCGGCGCGCGGCCCTTTGGCCTGGTTGGCGGCAATCCGCTCCTCCATCACCTGACGCAATGCCGGATCAGTCCGGCACACCGTGCTGATCAAAGCGAGCGCGGCAACACGGGCTGGCGCAGCTGCCGTGAAATACTGGGCGATCATGCCGCCGAGCGAAAACCCAACGACAGCGGCGCTGGCCAGGCCGAGGGCGTCGAAGGTTGCCAGCAAGTCGTCGCGAAACAGCTCGAGGCTGTAGGGTCCGGGGGCAACTGTGGTTTTGCCGTGGCCCCGCACATCGATCGCGAACACGCGGTAGTTTGCCGCATAGTGGGCGAAATGATGCTCCCATTGGCGGTGATCCCAGCCGAGGGCATGAAGTAGGACCAGCGGCGGCCCGTCGCCGGCCTCGGCAACGTGGACGGTGATGCCGTTGGCTTCGACGAACCTTGAGGTGGCCGGCGAATCGGTGCGATCGACCGGCAGGTCGAGACTGGGGAGCGGATACCAAGGCGCGGTCATATTTATGCGGCGAAGGCCTTGTAGAGCGGCGTGGTGGCTTCGCTGGCGACGGACTCAGCGACCCGCACGTCGGCTTTGTATTTCTTGCCACGGCGGATGACGAAGGCCGGTTCCAAGCGTTGCGTCGCTGGCGCGGAGCCGCCGTGGAAGTCGTGAAGCGTCCACTCGCCCTCGCGAACGTTCATCACGGTTACGTCGGCGGTGCGCCCGACACGCAGAGATCCATGGGCGCGTTGCCGCCCAATCATTCGGGCCGCGTTTACTGTCACCATGCGGACGACGTCGGTGAGCGGCAGACCGAGGGCAAGCAGTTCAGTCATGGCGTGCGGCAGGCTGATCGATACCACCGGCCGCTTGAGATCGACCGCGTCAACCCGGCCGGTGCCGGCGGCTATCATTTTGTCGCGATTGGTTAGCATGCCGTTGGGCCGAATGTTGATGCCGTGCATGTCGAGGCCACAGGTATCGGGAACGAGGCCGCCGTCGAGTGCGGCCCGGGCTGTATCGAAGCTGAAATGAGAGCCGCGCCCGACATCGACTTTGACGCCGCGGTCGATCGCTTTTCGGATCGCGGGATTAACCTTGCCGTTGTTCATCACAAAGGCACCGGGATCGCGGCTGAAAGGATGGGCCATGATGTCGCCGGCATCGAGCATCGCAGTAGCTTCGCGCACCAGCTTGATCGGATCGACTTTCTTGCCGCGGGCAATGGGAAATAGATGCCCGAGGTGCATGTAGACGGGGACGCCGGCTTCGCGCGCGGCTTCGATCGCGAGTTCCAGGGTTTTGAGCTTCCAGCGCGAATAGGTGCCAACCTCGGTTTGCACCTTGACGCCCCGGATGAGGTCGCGATTGGCCTTGATCATATCGACCGCGACGCCGACGTCGATGTTGTGCGGCGCGAGCCAGTCGGAGTGCATGTTGGCGAACAGGCCGCCGCCGAGATAGATCGACATGAACGCGTAAATCTCGTTGGCCGAGGGTTCGATGATGAATTTCTTGAAGCCGGGGAAGGTAAAGGGCGTCGACGACCCCTGGTCAATCAGGACGGCCACCCCGGAGCGAACCCCGGGAATGTCGGGATTGACGCCAAACGGTGTCGTGCCGTGCTCGTAAACGTGGGCGTGGGCATCGATCAAGCCGGGGAGCACGAGCTTGCCGGAGACATCGATCGACTTTGCACCCGCTTGGGCCCCGGTGGCGGGAATACGCGGTTTCAGCGCGGCAATTTCGCCATTGCGAATGGCGAGGTCCATGACCTTGTCGATGCGCTGGGCCGGGTCGACGACGCGGCCGCCGCGCAAGATCAGGTCGTAGGCGTTTTTTTGAGATGACGTTTTAGGCGATGTCATGGCCGCTTCCTCCGCTGAAATCCACCGACCGGGTTTACTGGAGGGGCGGTCGGCGACCCCGACATCTACTAGGAGTCAGGATAACCCCCAGGCTGCCGTCGAGCAACGCGACCACTAACCGCCGAATAGCAGATTGCCGAGCAAGCGGCCGGGGGCTGCGGCAAAGATGCCGGCTGCGATCAATCCGAGATAGGTACCGATCTTGAAACCGCGGTGGGCGCGCCGGTTGCTGCGGCGGATGTGGTAGACGGCCAGGCCGAGGGCAATCAGCGTCCAGATCGATAGCAGATGGATCGGGCTTGGTCCGGCGCCGTCGCGAATCTCGAAAACCTAGAACGACGAGATCGCTGCCACGAGCATTAGCGCGATCCAGATCCGTCCCAGGGCTTTGTGGAACGGGGTGCCCTTCTCGATGAACAGGACGACAGTGCCGACCAGCAGCGCCGGGACGACGGCGATCAGATGAAGGGTGATCGGTGGAGTCATTGTTTGACGCCGCCTGCGGCGAGCCCCCTCACCCTACCCCTCTCCCACAAGGGGAGAAGGAGCCCGACGTGCGCTCGGTATAAGCCCTCTCCCCTTGCGGGAGAGGGTTGGATGAGGGGCAGACTCCGCTCGCATGACTTTGATCCTCACCTATACTCCCTACACGGAGGAGCCGCGATTTGGGTTATAGGGTCACAGTTGATACGGGTGGGACGTTCACCGACGTCGTCATCGCGGCCGATGACGGTCGATTGGCGGTGGGTAAATCGTTGACCACACCGGACCGTATTTTTGACGGGATGCGGGCTGCGATTGACGTCACCGCTGATGACCTCGGGCTCAGTCTTAGCGACGTTCTTACCGCGACCGACATATTGATCTATGGCACCACGCGGGCAACGAATGCGATCGTCGAGAAAAACATTGCTAAAACGGCGCTGCTGGTTACCGAGGGATTTCCCAATATTCTGCTGCTGCGCGAGGGCGGCAAAGAGGATGCCTTTGACTTCACGGCTGAGTACCCGGAGCCCTACATCGCGCAACAGAATACTTTCGAGGTGCCCGAGCGGATCGACGCCGAAGGCGGCGTGGTCAACCCAATCGATCTTGTTGCCGCGCGCTGCATCATTGAGCGCATGGGCACGCGCGGATTCGAGGCGATCGCAGTATGCCTGCTGTGGTCGATTGCCAATCCAGACCACGAGTTGGCGGTGGCCGGGCTGATCGACGAATTGCTGCCCGACATTCCTTATACGCTGTCGCACCGGCTACTTCCGGTGGTGCGGGAGTATCGCCGGGCATCCGCAACTGCCATCGATGCGTCGCTCAAACCGTTGATGCGCGCGCATTTGCGCGAGATGGAGGCCGACCTCCGGACTGCTGGGTATCAGGGAGAAGTGTTGGTCAGCACGTCGGTGGGCGGCTGCATGAACGTCGGTGAATTGGCCGAGCACCCGATTCACTCGGTCCGCTCGGGTCCGGCCATGGCGCCGGTCGCCGGTCGCTATTACGCCAATGCCGAAGGTATGGGTGACGATGTCATCATCTGCGACACGGGCGGTACGACTTTCGATGTGAGCTTGGTGCGCGGCGGCAACGTGAAGTACACGCGCGAAACCTGGATTGGGGGCCGCTGGCGCGGGCATATCCTGGGTATCTCCGCGGTCGACGTTCGCAGCATCGGTGCCGGCGGCGGCTCCATCGCCTGGATCGACCCCGGCGGCCTGTTGCAGATCGGGCCGCACAGCGCCGGTGCCGAGCCCGGTCCGGCGTGCTACGGCCGCGGCGGGCAAGAGCCAACCGTCACCGATGCGGCCGCGGTCTTGGGTTACATCGATCCAGATTTTTTTCTCGGCGGCCGCATGGCACTCGATCTCAGTGCTGCGGCGCTCGCGCTCGGGCGGGTCGCCGCAGCACTGGGCCTATCGATCGAAGCTGCGGCCTATGCCGTCAACAATCTCGCTGGCGAGCTGATGATCAAAGCGATCCAGGAAATTACGGTAGCGGAGGGCTTCGATCCGCGTGAAAGCGTGATCGTTGCCGGCGGCGGTGCGGCCGGCCTCAATATCATGCCGATCGCGCGCGAACTCGATTGTGCGCGGGTGATCCTACCGCAAACCGCGAGCGTGCTCAGTGCCTGCGGGATGCAGTTCGCTGACATCGTTTCCGAACACGCGGCAAGCCGGGTTACCGGGTCGGGTGACTTCGACTTCGATGGAGTCAATGCTGCGTTGCAGGCGATCGACGGCGAGCTCGATCGCTTCACAGCTGCGCTCGGCGCTGACGCCGGCGTGCGCGCCAGGAAGAGCTACTTCGTCGAGGGGCGCTATCGATTCCAGATCTGGGAACTTGAAATCCCGTTACCGGTCGGGCGCTTTCGCAGCGACGCCGATGTGGCGGCTTTGGTCGAAGCGTTTCACGCAATCCACGAACGCATCTATGCCGTGCGTGACGCCGATGCTGAACTCGAGTGCTTGAACTGGAAGGGGCGAGTGACGGTCCCGCTGGATCGGTCCGCCGGCGCGGGCAGTGCCGAGACGGTGCCGGCCGGACTCGTGCCGAAGGGCGAGCGTTGGGCCTATTTTGGCAGCGATGCGGTCATGACGCCGGTCTTCCGCGGTCGCGACGTTCCATCCGACACACCCATTGCCGGCCCGGCGATTATCGAGGAGCCGACGACGACGCTGGTCGTCTATCCCGGGATGAGCGCGCACCGGAGCGGCGCAGGGAATTATCTGCTAGATGCGGTGACACCATGAACGATACCAGCCTCAATCAAGCCGACGGTCTCGATCCGGTAACGGTTTCGGTAATTTCCAACCGGGTCGACGCGATCGTGCGCGAAATGTCGAATACGTTGCTACGAAGTGCCCGCTCGACCGTGATCGCCAGCGCGCGAGATTTCTCCTGTACGATCGTGACGGCTGACAATCGTTTGCTTACCGCAACCGATGGAATTCCGGTGCACGTGTTCGGCTCGGACATCCAAACCCAATCGATGTGCGATCTGCACGACGATCTCGCCGAGGGCGACGCGTTCCTGCACAACGATCCCTATCTCGGCAACACCCACGCCGCCGATCAGACGATACTGATTCCGGTTTTCGTCGATGGCGAGCATCTGTTTACCGCCTGTGCCAAAGCGCATCAGGCCGATATCGGCAACTCGATCCCCTCGACCTATCACGCGACGGCCCGCGATGTTTATGAGGAGGGGGCGCTGATCTTCCCGTGCGTGCGGGTGCAGCGGAATTGCGAGATGATCGACGACGTTATTCGTCTGTGCCGGGCGCGGATCCGCGTTCCCGATCAATGGTACGGCGATTTTCTTGCCACCCTGGGATCAGCTCGAATCGGCGAGCGGCGGCTTAAGGAGCTGTGCGACAAATACGGCGTGGCGACGATCAAGGCGTTTATCGAACACTGGCTGGACTATTCGGAGCGCCGCATCGATCAAGCGATTCGCAAACTACCGAAAGCGCATGTGGTGGCGTCGGGCGCGCACGATCCGATTCCACCTTTGTTGCCCGATGGCATCCCGATCAATGTCACGATCGATATCGACCCCGACGCCGGCTACATCGATGTCGACCTGCGCGACAACATCGACAACGTGCCGTGCGGGCTCAACCAATCGGAAGCCTGCGTGCGCAACAATACGCTGATCGGCATCCTCAATGGTCTTGAGACGGGTATCCCCCGCAATGCCGGGTCGTTCCGCCGCATCCGCATCCGGGTTCGCGAGGGGTGCGTTGTCGGCAAGCCGAAGTTCCCAGCGTCGTGCTCGCTGGCGACGACCAATATCGCCGATCGCCTGATCAATGTGATCCAATCGGCGTTCTCAACGCTCGGCGACGGGTACGGATTGGCGCACGGCGGAACCGGGATGAGCGCGGTGGTCTCCGGGCCCGACTTTCGTCACGACGGCAAACCTTTCATCAATCAGCTCGCGCTCAACGTCAATGGCGGTCCGGCCGGGCCCCAGGTCGATGGCTGGGTGACGTATGGGATCCCGGCGGGCGGCGGCATGATCTATCGCGAGAGTGTGGAGCTGGTCGAGGTCAAGCACCCGATCCTGATCGAGTGCCAACGCTTGCGCCCGGGATCGGGCGGTGCCGGCCGGCGCCGGGGATCGCCCTCGGCTGAGGTCGTCTACGGCCCGCGCCACGATCCGGTCACTTTGGTGATCGCCTCGGACAGCCAGGTGTATCCGGCACAAGGTGTGCTTGGCGGTGCTGACGGCCAGGCTTCGGCGCACTACCGGGTGAACGCGAATGGCGATGAAGAGAAGATGCCGGGTGTGACGCGGTTCGACCTTAAGCCCGGCGAGAAAGCGCGGTTTCGCAACGCCGGTGGCGGCGGCTACGGTGATCCGCTGGCGCGCGAACCCGAGCGCGTCCATCGCGACGTGTTGCGCGGTTGGGAAACAGTCGAACGGGCGAGGGACGCCTACGGCGTGGTGCTGACGGGCGCGGTCGAGGAGGAGACTTTGGCTATCGACGAGGCAGCGACATCAGCGCTGCGGGTGGACCTCAGGGAACAGAGCGGCGACCGTTGAGCGGGCCGGGAGAAAGAAGCAGAGAACTCGGAAACCGCCGCTCCGAGCGGGTATGCGTGCAGAGGATTTCGAAGCCTATTACTGGATGAAGGAAGATCTCGTCACGTTTGCCCGACAACTCGGCCTCTCAACTCATGGTTACAAACCAGAGCTAAGCGAGAGAATTCTGCGGTCCTTAACCGGCCCATCGGGCCGCGCTGCGATATTCGAAGAAAAGAAAAAGCTGCCAGCGGGGGCGCCGCGTGACTCCGAGGTTCCCCTAGGCCGCGGCTCGCCGGTGATCAATTACAAGAGCGATAAGAGAACCCGGGAGTTTTTCAAGTCGCAGATCGGCGCCGACTTTCATTTTACCTATCACGTTAATCAGTATCGGTTGGCAAACGACGGGCTGACTTATGGCGATCTGATCGACGAATGGATCGCGGAGCGGGATCGACGCAATAACGAGAGCTATAAGCCAAAAATTGCAGACCACGGCGAGTATAATCAGTTTGTCCGCGACTACTTTGCTGACGCTGCGAACCGGGGAAAGACCATGCGCGATGCAGCGGCGGCGTGGAACGTGGTCAAGCCTACGCGCAACCGACGATATCGGCATTAGGCGGCGCGTTAATGTCGGCACTTATAGCGGTACCGATAGGTTCTTGGGGATCGATGCGGTGTCGGCAATTACGACTCTCTCTTTGAAATGAAACCCATCATTGCTGGCGATCACCTTGCTCAGATACTTGCCTGTGCTGAAAATCTCGGTCGTGCCGTCGACCACGTCGGTGGCGTAGACGGCGTAGTGGGCCTCGATGTCGTAGTAGGGATCGTCGTGGGCCAGGATTCGGATGTTGCTGATCAAGTGGCGGTAATAGCGTAGCGAAAACACCGCCGCGTTGCGCAGGATCTTGACCCGATCGCGCAGTTGCGCGCGATTGTGGCACTGGAAAATGCCGAGCGGAAATCCGTCCTCGACATTCTCGCGGGTCGTAATGTTGTAGACGCAGTCTTCGA
>Ga0114999_10007670_pt1 | contig 12203 bp, 11 predicted proteins | sample ArcticOcean_MG_C_3_FD_89820 | JGI IMG/M metagenome (GOLD analysis project Ga0114999, IMG submission 89820) | Marine microbial communities from western Arctic Ocean - ArcticOcean_MG_CB8_126 | ecosystem: Environmental > Aquatic > Marine > Oceanic | place: Arctic Ocean: Canada Basin | collected...
CGGTCGGGCAGACCGGGAGTCCGGTAGCCGTCGTCCCGCCAGAGGATCGGGAAGTGGGCCTCGTCCATCACGTCATCGCCTTCGTGCGCGTAGCGGCTGTATATGGGCCCGTTGCCGACGCCGAATCCCTCACGGTTGAACCGGGCCCCGCTGCTGGCGCAGTGCAGGAACTACGTCCCTCATCGTCGACGAAACGCACGTCCTGAGCACCCCCACTTCCACAGCGAACCCCGGAAACCTCCATACCAGAGTCCCAGAAGGGCCATCGCCCGATTCAGCCACTGACGAGCTGGTCGCCCCGACTCTCGACCAGATATGTCGCTGTCCTCTTGGCAATAGCACAGATCGTGGCAGTCGGATTCGTACCGGTCGAGGTCGTAAAAACGCTGCCGTCAATGATGTACAGGTTGGGGACGTCGTGTGCCCTTCCTGTGCCGTCGACGACCGACGCCGCCGGATCATCGCCCATTCGCGCTGTACCGAGGTTGTGACCGGACGACATGTTGCGACCGCTCACCCAGGCCTTCTCGGCGCCTGCTTCCTCGTGCGCCTCAAGCGCCCGGGCGATCGCGAAGTCAAAAGCCACGTGGGTGTTCTCGGCCGTCGCGTACGTAACCTTGGGTGCCGACAATCCGTCGGAGTCCTTCAGTTCCGGATCGAGCGTCACGGCATTCGTCGGCTCGGGAAGATCCTCGACGTGGACGATCCAGTCGATCGACCGCCCCACGGCCTCTTTCATCTTCGGTACGAACTGCTCGCCCCAAAACGGCTCATCCCGCATGCCCTCACCGCGCGCCCGACGCATCGCCATCTCGAGCGGGCCACCGGTACCCATAATGTGCCACTTACTGCCGCGGGCGAAGCCTCTCGATGAATCGCTCTCGTAGAACTCCATCGACTCGATCTGGATGCCCGCGGGCCCGATCCAGTCATCAAACGGCTCGTCGTAAAGCCCGATCACGCCAGCGAAGGGATGGATCATGAGATTCTGGCCGACAACGCCCGACGAGTTGGCAAGCCCGTCCGGGAATCGGTTGGACGTAGACATGAGCAGCAGGCGCGGCGTGCCGATCCCGTTGGCAGCCAGGATCACGACCGAGGCGCTCTGATGGTGCTCCTTGCCGTTCTTGAAGTACGTCGCACCAGAGGCCAGTCCTTTTTCGTCCACGGTAATCTCGGCAACCCGCGCGCCGGTAATCAGCTTCAGCCCGGCACTCAAGGCATACGGAATATGCGTGATGTCGACCGAGCCCTTTGACCCGGCGGTACATCCGGCCCGGCAGATGCCGTAGCGCACGCACTGTGCCTGATTCTTCCACGGACGCGACGGAATGGCGCTATTCCCCGGCCACCAATGCCAGCCGAGTCGGTTCATCGCCTCGGCCATGCGCCGGCCAGTGGGCAGGATCGGATGCGCCGGCAACGGGGGGTTCGCTCCGCCGTCGGGGAACGCCGGGTTGCCATGCAGACCTGACGCGCCGAAATCCTGATCGTTGATGTGATAGAAGGGGGCGAGGTCCTGATAGCCGATCGGCCAGTCATCGGCGATCCCATCCATCGTTCGAACGCGGAAGTCGGACGGCAGCGCCCTACTCCAAACCCCGGCGAAGAACACGGTCGAACCACCCACGCCGCTGTACATGTAGATGGGCTGGTCCGAATTCGACAGGTCAATCGGATAGTCGTCATCGCGATCGCGGGCATTCGGGTTCGGGTTAAAGGCACCCGAGTTAAGCAGCTCGTACTCGGGGAAGTTGCCGGGGAACTTGTCGGGATTCCACCAGTCACCCTGCTCGAGCATCACTACGTCGAACCCAGACTCGGTGAGGTGTTTAGCGGCGACGCTCCCTGAGGCGCCGGCACCGATGATCAGGACGTCTGCAACTTCACCGCCCATTAAGTTCCTCTTAGGTTCCTACGCTCGGCCGATCAGGTAGCCTCGCCGGCTTCGACCATCTGCGAGTGCTTCTCGTCGAGGCGCTTACCGAACTTCGGCTCATCTACGATGAAGCGCTGGTGGGTCCCCGACGCGATCTCCTCAATGTCGTCGCGCACCAACACGTCGAACTCGGCGCGACGACGATCGACCTCGGTGACCGTGAGCGTCGAATAGACAGTTTGGCCCTTGAGTGTCGGGGCACTGTGCGCGATGTCGACTCGGCTACCAACACTGGAACGGTCGGGTGGAAGAAATGGGGCCAGAGCGTCGATGGCGGCGAGTTCGATCAGAAGCACCAACTCGGGGGTCGAGAAAATGTCGTAGTCCGCACGACGAGTGCAGTGCTCGACACCCACCACGAGTTCCCGGGTAGCGCCGGCGCCCGCGACAAGTTCGTTGTTCACGTTTGGTATCCCTTCGATCTCAAAGATAGAAAACCCGGCCGGCCAGTGCGCGACCGGCCGGCCGGGTTCCTACGGATTGGTTTAGTCAGTACAGCCGGCGTTGGCTGCGCAGGCGTCGCGGAGCTCCTGAGGCGGGTCTTGCTTGAAGACCTCGCGGTAGGCCTCCATGACGTTGTCGGGAGTGACCGGCAGTGAGAGAACACCAACCCATGCGGGCGTCTCCTTGCCGAGCAGACTATTCGCCACGGCATACGCCTCGGCCACACCCTGGTCGTAGGGGCGCTGGGCACCTAGACCCTTGATCAGGCCGCCCTGGGCCATGTTCAATGCCACCTCAAGACCGAGATCGATCGTCGTGATCGGAATCTCCATCCCCAGGGTCCGGGCCGCTGCCACAGCATCCATCGCCGGCGCATCCCACACCACGAACAGGCCGTCAAGATCCGGGTTCTTGGTCAGGAAGTTCTCCGCCGTCGCCAACGCGTCATCGGGATGTAGGAAGTCGGCCTTCAGAACGTTGATGTCGGACCGGTTCGCACCGAGCCAGTTCTCGACACCGATCACGCGCTCGTTTGTCACAAAGAAATCAATCCCGAACTCAATGATCCCGATCTTCCCGCCATCCGGGACATACTCGGCAAGCACCTCGGCGGCGATTGCACCGTTGCCCTGGCTATCAGCCGAGATCATCGACTGATACCCGGTCGGGTACTCCAGCCCACGCGGCACGTTGTCCATGAACACCAGCTTGATACCAGCCTCGGCAATCTGCTTATAGGCAGGTGCCGTGGCTGTGTCATCCACCGGGATCGAAATCACAGCGTCAGGAGCAATCTGGATCATGTCCTCGATGTCGGCGATCTGCTCCTCCACGAGGAACCCAGCATCAGTGACTGCGACCACCTCAATACCGAACTCCGCCAAGGTCGCTGTGATGCCGTTGATCTGCAACTTCGACCAGTCGAGGTTCTGCACGTGCATCACAATGCCGACCTCGAAGCCGCCATCCTTCGCCTGCTGAATCTCGTCGTCTGTCAACGCCAGATCCGCCAGCGACGCCGCAGACTCACCGTTCGGACCCTGACCGATCACACCGTCCGGCCCAAGACCGGCAGCCGGCACCACAGCATCGATACCCAGTACCGGTGCGGCACTCTCCTGAGCCGGAGCGCTGTCACTCTCCTGAGCTGGAGCGCTGTCACTCTCGACTCGGGGTGCGTTAATAGGATCACCGGAGCTACACGCCGCGGCTCCAAGGGCGAACACTGTTGCGAGAAGCACCAGCCTCACGATTCCCCATCCGCTTCCGATCTTTTTGATTTTCACGTGTAACCTCTCCTATTTTTCTGGTGGATCATTACTTTAGTCAGACTAAATCTCATAGTCCAAAATTGCAGTTAATACCGATATTTCACCGTCGTCCAAACGCCACAGCCCCGATAATTAGCACACCCTTGAGCGCCAACTGGGCGGCCGATGGCACGCCGGTGAGGTTGAGGCCGTTGTTCAGGACCCCGATGATCAAGCTGCCGATAAAGGCTCCAACGATCGTTCCCTTGCCGCCGAACAAACTCGTTCCGCCAAGGATGACAGCGGCGATTACGTCGAGTTCCATCCCCTCGCCGATCACCGGCCGGGCAGCGTGGGCACGGGCCGAGAAGATCATCCCCGCCATTCCTGCAGTCAGTCCGCTGAGGGTGAGCGCGATAATCCGAACTTTATTCACTGCTATGCCCGAGAACCGGGCCGCCTCCGCATTACCGCCAGTCGCGTAGACCTTGCGTCCAAAGACGGTGCGCTGTAACCACATGATTCCAACGACGACGATGATGATCGTCCAGAAGATCGGCGCCGGGATGCCGAAGAAGTGACCGTCACCGAAGAGTCGCTGATACCGCGGCTCGTTCACGATCACCGGCCTCGTGTCGGTGAGCAGAAGGGCGATCCCACGAGCAACGCCGAGGGTGCCCAAAGTCACCAGAAACGAAGGTATCTTCAGCCAGTTCGTGAGAGCGCCGTTCACGAAGCCGGTGAGCGCCCCGACCGAAAGAGCGACTAAGGCTCCGGTCACCCAGCCACCGCCGACATCGCGCATGGCCATCGCCGCAACCATCGATGACAACGCGACGATCGACCCAACCGACAGGTCGATCTGACCAGAAACGATGACGAACGTCATCCCCACGGCCATGATCGACACCATCGCCGTTTGCCGGCCGATGTTCTGGAAGTTGGTCGCCGAGAAGAAAACCGGCGACAGCAAACTGAAAGCGATGATCAAAATGATGAACGCCGAGTAGAGAACCAAATCCTGCGGATCGGGTCGCAAGCGGCGAAAGAGCTCGGCCAATTTCAGCGAAACCGCCGTGGTCTCGGTCGTGTCGGTCTTCATTTCTGTCATGGCACTAACTCCCGGTCCGGGACGAGGGCGTGGAATTCCAAGTCTTGCACGATCGTGTGGAGTTCATTTTCCGACTTGATCAGCGACGGGTCAATATTCTCAATACCCCGGCCACCACTAAACACCACAATCCGGTCGCAGAGATCAAGGAGATCTTCAAACTCGCCGGACACGACGACGACACCAGCCCCACCTGCAGCCAGACGCCCAATTACAGCAGCAATTTCCACCTTGGCACCGACGTCGACGCCAGCCATCGGCTCGTCCGCGAGGAAGACCTTCGGGCTGGTCTGCATCCACTTCGCGAAGACGACCTTCTGCTGGTTGCCGCCCGACACGGTCGTCATCAGTGCACTGGTCGACGGGGCCTTGATGAGCAGTTGGTCGATGGCCTCGTGCGCCCGGGCGCGGATATCGCCGGCGTTAACTATGCCGCAAGACGACAGATCGTCGAGCTGGGTTAAGCTGATGTTCGCTGACAATCCATGACCAAGGATGAGGCCCTCGGTGGTCCGGTCCTCGGGCACGAAGGCCAAGCCGGCGGCCATCGCGTCCTTTGGCGAGCGAAGCCGGAGCGGGTGACCCTCGACGGTGATCTCGCCCTCGTCGAGCCGGTCGATGCCGAAGAGCGCCCGCAGCAGGCTAGATCGGCCACTCCCCCGCAGTCCAGCTATGCCTACGACCTCGCCCGGATAGACCTCCAAATCGGCACCTCGCAGCTTGATGTTGCACAGACCGCGGGCGACAAGCACCGGGACGTTCGACGACCGGTTGCCGAAGGTCTCGTTCCCCAACCGGAGCCGTCCTTCTCCTTTGCCCTGCTTCGCTCCCGTGATCGCCGCTACGAGCGAATCCATGTCGGTCTCAGCGGTCTCGTATCGGGCGACAATCTCTGCATCGCTAATTACCGTCACCCGATCCGAAAGATCGAAGACCTCTTTCAGCCGGTGGGTGATGTAGATCACGGCTGCCCCGCGATCGCGAAGCACGCGGACCGCGGCGAACAATGCCTCCTGCTCCCCAGGGCTCAGCGAGGAGGTTGGCTCGTCGAGGATGAAGATCCGGGCATCCACGCTGAGCGCCTTCACAATCTCGACGAGTTGCCTCTGCGCGAACGGGAGACTCCGAACTTCGACGTTAGTCCCAGGGATGTCGAGCCCCAGCTCGTCGCAGCGCCGCTGGGCCTCGGTCTGCATCGCTCTACTGTCGGTCAGGCCAAATCTCGTAATCTCGCGACCGAGGAAGATGTTCGCCGCGACCGACAATGTGGGGATGAGGCTCAGTTCCTGGTACACCGACGCGATCCCAGCATCGCGCGCCTCGTTGGGATCGGCGAACAACATCGGGACCCCATCTATCGAGAGCGTGCCCTCGTCCGGCTGGTGGACACCCGATATGACTTTCACAAGTGTCGACTTGCCGGCGCCGTTCTGGCCGAGGAGCGCGTGAATCTCGCCACCGCGCACATCAAGATCGATGCTGGCCAGCGCCGTCACAGCTCCGAACCGTTTCACGACCCCGCGAACCGACAGCAGGGCCGGCGGCTCTCGATCTTCACCGTCGTGCGGCTCGAACCGGTCGCGGCTCACGGACGTCTCCTCACTCGTCACTCGGCCTCTGCCGATGGCCAGGCGGCCTCGATGAAGCGGCGCCGGGCGGCGGCAACGAGTTCCATGTCGACGTGTTCGTTGGGGCCGCCGGAGATCCCAACACCGAAAGCCGATCCATCGGGGAATTCGAACCAACTGCCGCCGCCGAAGGCCACAAGTGGCTCAAACGTCGGGATCGAGTACAGGGCTTCGCCGGGCTGGATGAGCGGCTTCATGGCACCAGTGTCGAGCCGAAGCGAGATCGACGTCAAGGCTTTGCGCTCGGCCATTGAGATGGCGATGAGGCCGGAACCCGGCATCCGGTGGGTGAGCACGATGTTGCCATGCTCGTCGAACACCGTGACACAGATCTCGAGGCCGCGTGAGACAGCTTCCTCCTCGCAGATCTCGGCGAGCCGCTTGATCGCCCGGTAGTTGTCGAGGGCGCTCATGAGGCCTCAAAGTCTGGTGTCGGCCGGTAAATCGGCCCGCGCTCGATAACCCGATCAAGGATGCCGTCGGCGAGGTAGGCCTCCGCTTCGTCCGGAAAGGCCGGGTTCTTCTCGGGAGTAATCCCCGGGTACCCGAAACCCTTTCGGATCTTCGGATTGATGAGATAGGCACCAGCGACGATGAAGCCGAGTTCGTCGAACACCGATTCCTCCTCGCTCCTCAGGCGGTCCAACACATCTTGGGGCTCACCGGGTGTATCCAGGACCTGCCTCACAAAGGGGAAGAGATCAGGACGGGCTCCGAGGGCCCGGTCGATCCACACCGTGTGGACGTCCGCTTCGCTCGCCGAAGGGAAGCCCGCTCCGCCGGCGATGAGAGCGTCCACGAAGCCTGCAAGCCGGTCTCGGTCGGCGTCGGAGAAGTCAAAGCCCTTGTCCTTGCCCTTGATCTGGATATTCACGACGCCACCTTCTGCTTCCGTGCGTTCTCGACCAAATACGTGGCCGTTCTTTTGGCGATGGCGCTGATTGTCGCCGTCGGATTCACACCGGTCGCCGTGACGAAGACGCTTCCGTCGATTACGTACAGGTTCGGGATGTCGTGACTGCGCCCCCACTTATCCACCACCGAATCCGACGGATCGTCGCCCATGCGTGCGGTGCCGAGGTTGTGCATGGACGGGTTATTACGGCCCGTGACCCAGGCCTTCGTTGCGCCGGCAGCTTCGTGCGCCTCGAGGGACCGTTCAAGGTTCCAATCGACAATGCGCTTAGTGTTCTCCCCCGTGACGTAGCGGACCTTGGCCGCCGGGAGCCCGTCGGAGTCGGTCTGATCGTGATCGAGGGCGATGTAGTTCGTCTCTTCAGGCAGGTCGTCGGGCATCGTCATCCACTCAATCATGTGGCCGACCATGTCCTTCATCCGTGCGGTGAAGTCGGTCCCCCAGAATGACTCGTCGGCCGTCCCCTCCCCCTTCGTCCAGCGGTCAATCATCCGGGTCGGCGCCACCGACGACGGGATAATGTGCCATTTTGAGCCGCGGACAAACCCCCGCGACTCGTCTGTCTCGTAGAATTCCATCGATTCGATGACCTCGCCGGCGGGACCTGTCCAGTCCTCTACCGGGTCTTCGTAGATGCCGACAGACGTACCGAACGGATGCGTCATATAGCGCTTCCCTACCAACCCGGACGAGTTCGCGAGGCCGTCAGGGAACTGGTTGCTGGCCGACATGAGAAGCAGACGCGGCGTGCCGACGCCGTTCGCCGCGACGATCACGACGTCGGCGGCCTGGAAGTGCTCAACACCACCCTGGAGGTAGACCGCACCCGTGGCAAGGCCAGCATCATCGGTGGTGATACGGGCTACCCGGGCCCGAGTGATCACCTTGGCTCCGTGCTTCATGGCATCGGGGAAATGGGTGAGGTCTGTCGTTGCTTTGGCGCCTTCGGGGCAGCCGTACATGCAGACGCCGAGTCGTTTGCATTGTTCGAGATGATCAGTCTTTTGCGAAGGGATCGAGTTGTAGCCGGGCCACCAATGCCAGCCAAGCTTGTCCATACCCTGGGCCATCATCCGCCCAGCGTTGGTGATCGGATGAGCCGGCAGGGGCGGCTGATGGTCGGGCGGGTAGGCAGGGTTGCCCGCCTTTCCCGCCACTCCAAACTCGCGTTCCACCGCGGCGTAGTAGGGCGACAGGTCCTCGTAAGAGATCGGCCAGTCGTCCGCCACACCATCGAGAGTCCGGACGCGGAAATCACTGGGCTTGGAACGGCACCAGCAACTTGCGTAGAGGATCATCGAGCCGCCCACGGCGTTGTACATGCCTGGGATAGCAACCGATTCTTCAGTGTTGACCGGGTAGTCCTCGTCGAGACCGCGGACGTTCGGGTTCCAGTTCCAGCGGCCCGAGCCGAGCAGTTCGAACTCGGCCTTGTTGGTCGGCAGATCGCTCGTCGCTACCCATGAGCCCTGCTCAAGTATGACGACGCTGAAGCCCGCCACCGCAAGGTGCTTGGCAGCCACACCACCGGACGCCCCTGCGCCAATGATGAGGACATCGGCCCTATCCGTCTTCGAGTTCACCAGAGCCTCCCCTCACCGCACGCCTTTCCGATTATGCGCTGCATCATATGCAGAGAAACCTCATATAGCGCATCACAAAGTTACTGGCACGGTGAGTGCCTCGTCAAGCGAAACATCGCTACATGACTATAACTATTATGACGTATGCCAGTGGACTCTGCTGCAGCCTGGGCAAATTGCCGTCTAGTCGGTGGCCCTTCGGACCTTGACCGGACGACTGACGGCCATCGATGTCTGCCGACTTCTTTGACATCGCTACACGCCAACGAGTATGTTCTAATGCGGTATGCACAGGCTTCCTGTGCCATGTGCATTCTGGAGCCCAAACAGGGAGGGCCAGATGAAAGTCGTTGTCTGTGTCAAGCAGGTGGCAGAACTGCCGAGTTACATAGAGTTCTCCGGGGCTGACATCGACGCCGCCTACGCCTCGTACCAACTCAACGAAGCCGATATGTATGCCATCGAGGCGGGGCTCCGCCTCGTCGAGGCCGTCGGGGCCGGAGAGGTTGTCGTAATTGGCGCCGGCGACGATGGGACCGTCGAGACGCTCCGTCGTGCGATCGCGATGGGAGCCCAGCGGGCCGTGCGCGTCTGGTCTGACGATCTCGCCCAGCACGATCCGGTAGCAGTCGGACGGGCGCTGGCCGATGCGATCGAGACCGAGGCACCCCGCCTGGTGTTGTGTGGTGTGCAATCGTCCGACTCCCGACAACAGTCAACGGCGCCGGCCATCGGAGCTGCGCTCGGGTTGCCATGCATATCGGCCGCCGTCGGCATCGACGTCGAGGGCGATCGTGCGATCGTCTCGCGCGAGTTCGAAGGAGGACGCACCGAGATCGTCGCGGTTGAAGGCCCGGCAGTGATATCCGTGCACACTGGTCTTAATGAGCCGCGGTACGGCACTTTCAAAGAAAAGATGGCAGCCAAAAACGCTTCCATCCCGACGATCGCACCCACCCGGCCCGTGGCACGAACAACGGTGCGCCGCATGGTTATACCCGAGTCGACCGGACACGTCGAGATGATCGAAAGCGGGGCAGCCGACGTGGCCAGCCGCATCGTCGAGTTGCTCCAGGAGGCGCGCCGATGAACGGAGCTCTGATACTCGCTGAGATCCAGGAAGGGCAAGTCTTAGACGTCACGGCCGAGATGGTGTCGGCGGCGGCCGCTGTCGGAGGGCCCGTGACCCTCGGCCTTGCCCACCCCGATCCGACCTCGGTCGCCGGGACCAAAATCGAAGGCGTCGACGCAATCGTTGCCGTGACCACCCCTGATGACGCGTACGACCATCAAATCTTCGATGAAGCGCTCACCGCGATGATCGCGGAAGCTGATCCAGCCGCCATCCTCATCGCGTTCACCACACGTAACGCCGCTTTCGGCGCGGCACTCGCAACCCGCCTCGATCTTGGCTTCGCCAGCGGCATCATTGGACTCCGACGAGAGGACGACTCCCTCCTGGCTATACGGCCGATGTATGGGGGCAAAGTCCACGCGGACCTCGAATTCGATCCTGCAGCAGCGGCGGTCCTGTTGGTACGTGGGTCGGTCTGGGCGGAGGCCTCCGCCACTACCGAGACCTGCCCGATACGCCTAGTCCCGCTCAGCGATCCCGACACGCGAATTAGCCATCGCGAGTTCGCTCCAGATGAAGAGACGGACATTGACCTGACCAAGGAGGATGTCATCTTCACCATCGGTCGCGGCGTCGGCAGTGCCGAAAAGATCGAGGTATTCGAACGTCTCGCTGAGCGATTCGGCGCGGCCCTCGGCTCCACGAGGCCGCTCGTCGATGCCGGATGGCTTCCCACGGCGCGTCAGATCGGCCTGTCTGGTGTGACCGTCAAGCCGGCGCTGTACGTCGCGTTCGGGGTCTCAGGGGCGCTGCAGCACCAGATGGGAATGATCGGCGCCGCCACGATCATCGCCGTGAACACCGATGCCGATGCACCGATCTTCGAGATCGCCGACTATGGCTCGACCGCCGACATGTTCGAGGTGGCCAAGCATCTCGAAGATCTCGCTGGATGAGCCCCCGTCCGCGGCCTAGCCGCATAGACACCACGATGATCACCGTCCCCATCGAGGACGTCGAAGCCTGGGCGACCGACGTGCTTACCAGCCTCGACCTCGCGCAACACGACGCAGGACTCACGGCAGCGAGCCTCGCCTATGCCGAGTCCCGAGGGGTGAACACCCACGGATTCATTCGACTCGGCACCTATGTCGAGCGCATCCGTGCCGGCGGGATCAATCCCCGCGGTACCCCACACGTGGTGGACGACGTCGGCGCACTCGTCATCGTCAGCGCCGACAACGCCATGGGAGCCTGTTCAGCCATGTTCGCTGCCGATATCGCCATAGAGCGAGCCCGACAGCACGGCATCGGGTGCGTCGTCAGCCGCGAAGCCAATCACTTCGGATGCGCCGGATTTTATAGCAACCACATCGCCGACGCGGGCTTCCTGTCAATCGTCTCGTGCAACACGGACAAGATGATGTCGCCTCCGTTCGGAGGACGCGCGGTCCTCGGAACCAACCCGCTCGCCGTCGCTGTACCGCTCCCTTACAACGAACGGCCACAGCTCGACATGGCAACGACGGAGGTGAGTCAGGGTCGCCTGATTCTGGCCGATCAGGAAAATCAGCCGATCCCGGAGGGGTGGGCGGTCGACGCTGAGGGTCACCCGACGACCTCCGCCGCAGCCGGACTCAGCGGAGCGCTAATGCCCGCCGGTGGCCCGAAGGGCTTCGGCCTCGCGTTCGCTATCGATGCGCTCGTGACACTGTCGGGCGCCGCTCCGAGCCCTGAAGTCGGGGCGCTCGGGGGAGACCCGGCTACACCGCAACGTCTCGGACACCTGTTGATGGCCATCCGGGTCGACGTGGCTGGCCCTGCGGACAACTATCACGCCAGCATCCGCCGCCTCGTGGATGCGATCCATGAGGCGGGACCACTCGAAGAGGAACGCCCAGCGATGGCGCCCGGTGAACCCGAACTCGCCCACCAGGAAGCGAACCGTGGACTCCTGGACGTCTCGGAGCACCTACTCAAGTCATTTCGAGTCGTCGAGAACACGACCGGCATCGGGTTGCCCGAGCCCATAGCGACCCATCGCTGACTGCAGAGGGTTAACCGCAGATGACAAGACGATAGATGCACGTCCAAAGGAGGGCGTTATGGCCATTATCGAACAACTCAACACAGACTTCTTTCGCGTCGAATTAGAAGAGGTCTTAAGCGACAGCACCCACGGCGACATCCCCCACTTCGAGTTCGTCACCGTACGGGTTCGAGACAGCGACGGAGCCGAGGGCATGGGCTACACATA
>Ga0114999_10007675_pt1 | contig 12199 bp, 7 predicted proteins | sample ArcticOcean_MG_C_3_FD_89820 | JGI IMG/M metagenome (GOLD analysis project Ga0114999, IMG submission 89820) | Marine microbial communities from western Arctic Ocean - ArcticOcean_MG_CB8_126 | ecosystem: Environmental > Aquatic > Marine > Oceanic | place: Arctic Ocean: Canada Basin | collected...
AAACCTATCCATACTCAAGCGCTGCACAGCCAACTGGGTTAGTACCGGCCCGAGCAGGGCGGAGGCAAGAAGGTGGATAGCCTGCACATGGTAGCAACGAGCGTTCAGACATCAAACTGTTGGCTAGCAATGGCTCGCTGGGCTCTCGATACGCAGAGAGGGTGCAGTAAAACTCAGCACGAAGCTCTGCCCCTACACTGCCTGGCCAGATCGTCCACCCAACCTAGGCCATGGCATTTGCCATCGTTGTCGAGTCCATGGGCCGAACACGCCATGGCGCACAAATACAATTGCACTCACCGAATGCGTATTATGCTTGTAATCTAGCACCCGTCGTCAAGGGCCTCCAGGTTTCTCCGCTCGGCTGGCATCTTCGACGGCATCTCGCACAAGCTGACACCTATCCATCGCTGACCGAAACGGCTACACGAAGCCACCCTTTTTGTGTTGATGGACCACCAGAGTTGTATATCTCTGTCAGCTCCACGCCAATCACTATAGATCTCCGTTACACTTGTCGTCGATTGGCAACAATCGGTCGGGAGTCAAGTGTGAACCCCGTAAATGGCCTTTGGCGTGAGCGGCTATTTGGGCTCACAGAGCTCATCGCCGAGAAACTGCCGATGGCGCTAAAACCGTAGGTCAGCTAACCTGACACCACAGGTGGCTTACCTGACCTACGTAACATTTATGCTCCAAATCCGTCTTTCTCTCCAAATGTTCCACCCCAAAAACTGACATATGCGATTGTTAAAATTGCGTCACGAATGGCAAGTAGCCTGTTGACGCACTATCAAAGCTAGCTTCATCTGGCATTTACTTTTCTTGGATTGAGGTTCAAATTTTTCGACTATCGCTAGCATCGATGCAGACAACCGGTGAATAATCGAGGGCCTGCCGCGCAGCTTCAACGGCCACCAACTCGTGCAACATCGCAGCACATTGCTTAATGCGAAAGAACTACTTAGCTTGCTAAAAACAATAGCTAGACCTTGAGGCATCAATGTGACCCGTCCAGGCACTGGAAATGAAATTGTTATTTCAAGTGACAACTTTATCTGAGTTCAGCGATGAAAAACCTTAGATTAGATCACTTCGTTTCTGCCCACGACGTGATGTATGAGACAGCATTATCAGAATTATTAGAGGGTCAGAAGAAAAGCCATTGGATGTGGTTTATCTTCCCTCAGCACTACGGCATTGGGGAGAGCATAACATCAAGATACTTCTCCATTCACGGACTTGAACACGCCAAGGCTTACTTTAGTCACCAAACCCTAGGTTCTAATTTTAAAAAATGCATTGCCGCGGCTTTGCACAACGCCTCATCAACCACTCTACAATTATTCGGCAGGGTAGATTCGATGAAGTTTCAATCAAGCCTGACCCTTTTTCGGTACGCTTGTCAATCAGAGAAAGACATCCGACAAATAGATAAGGCTCTAGAGATGTTCTGTAATTCCGAAAGATGCCGTCATACGTTAGAACTTCTAAACCGCTGACTTAGAATTGAAAGTCGGGTGGCGCTTTAACCCTTGGCACTATAATTGCGGCGACCTGCATTTAGTTCGTTCAGTTTAGATCAGGCGCCTTATTGTTTTTAGGGATATCAAGCAAAGAAACTAGTGCTGGAATTATGTCCTCGGCATATCCTTGAATGAACTTATCGTTTTTATCTAGTAAAACTGACAAAGAAGTTTTATTGATAATAACAACTGAAGCGCCAACCAGCCGGGCCCTCTGAACAAGCTCAAAAGCCGAACTAACTTGAAGTTGAGTGCCAATGACTACTAATATCCCGCATCTATCCACGGCTGTAATAGCAGCACCCCATGCCTCCTTGGGAATATCTTCTTCAAGTGCAACCACCGCCGGCTTTACTAGACCGGCACAAACCGGGCAAATATGGTTAGCACCTTGCCCTTCAATAAATGAAGTCCAATCATCAGACCAACTACAAGTTATACACCGCACCTTTTTGATAGAGCCATGTATCTCGATAATATTGGCTGTACCTGCGCGCTGATGCAGTCCATCGACATTCTGCGTAATGACCGTACCTATCAGACCCGCTAACTCAAGCGACCTCAGCGCGTAATGCGCTTTATTGGGATCAACGCGACTAACCAAACGACGAAATCGCTCACAAGAAGCCCAATATAGTTCTCTAGATCGTTTCGAAGAGATAAAATTTGAATAGAGATATTCACTTGTCGGTACTGTCGGGTCTAACCAATCTGTACCAGTATAATCAGGAATCCCTGAACTAGAACTTATGCCAGCTCCTGTCAGTACTACTGTAGGCATGGATGTCTTTCTGTTCTGCAGAATACTTCTAGCCACCGAGACCACTAGAGGGTTTCGTTTGGCTGAATTTGCGTAGCTTCTAAATACGATAACTAACCAAATCCCGAAAAAGGCAGGAAACATTAAAGGCGAAACTACAATGTAGCTCTGTACAGAAGTTAGAATATACCAAGTGCCTATCCCGATGAACGCTGCATATAAGCTGGAAACAGATACTTTTATAGAGAATTTTGGAAAAAACTGAGCGGTGCCAAGTATTGCCGGCACCGAGACAAAGGCCCATAAACTTGCAGGTCCTACTCCTGCACCACCTAGTTGATCAGTGGGTAACGTTATCATAGCTAGAAAAGCTGAACTAATTGCGCAAACAATACAGAGACCAGCTACCAATACAGATGAACGGACAACTACTAATAATACCAAGAATATAGCTATGCCTACCGAACTCCACCCAAATGGAGGTTTAATTTCTGCCAGCCAAAAATTACCACCAAAAACCCAAAAAACGTACTCGGAGAACCAGATGCAAAGCAGGGCCGGTAACGCTAACAAAGGTAAGGAATAACGCCGAAAAACATCTTCTATAGGTCGCTCTACAAGATAACAAATGATGAAAAAAATAATGAATATGACGTAGAATTGTGAAGATGCGAAAATTTGGGGACCCCATATGATTCCATAAATCGCCAGGTTTACCCCTGCAGCGCCAGACACCCACTTGCCGGTTTCTCTTTCAAAGAGATAGTTAAGAACAGTCCCTGTAACTGCTCCGAGCAAGCCTAGGATGGCCGCACCAGGGGATAACACTGCGATGGAAAGCAATATCAAACAGCCACAAAGCGGCCCATCGGCAAAGGCAACCCTCGATACAGAGAGCAAAGAGCCTCGAACAATCTGTAGTGTAGAGCGCCTAAAACTCATACCCGTCTTGCCGCAACCTATTTGGAACGCTGTCTAGCCGAAAAACATCCCGCCAATCTTCGCGTTTCCTGATTACGCTGCTCTTCCCTTTATCGTCCAACAATACCACTGCCGGTCGGGGTTGAATAAACTGCATAGATTGCGTGATGCAATATGCACCTACGTTATCTATTACAATATTATCTCCGACGGATAACTCAGGCAAAGGTACGTTGTCCCGAAGAATATCAATTTGCATACAAAGTGGCCCGTAAACCCTAGTCGGCGAAAGGCCGAGGTGCACTGTTTCATCAGGCACACTAAGGTTATGATCATACCAATAGGCCGTCGGCAAAATGTTAACGCCAGCATCTACTACAATCGATCGCCCTGTACCGCCCTCTTGTTTTGTTGCCACTACGCTACTAATTAATTGAACGGCGCTGTCGACAATAGCCCGCCCCGGCTCCAGAATAAGAGTTGGATTGGGCCCAAATGCGCCCCGACTTGATTTAATCGCCTTCAGAATTACCGCAGCGAATTCATCCACCCTATCGCCTTCAGGTGCGAAAGCCGATGGCGACGAAAACGCATCATTTAAGGCGTTCTGGGACGGGAACCCCCCACCCAAATCAATAACATTAGGGTTTAGACCCTCTCGGCGAGCAATCCGCGCAACTTTAGCTAACGCACGAATTGCCAGAGTGTAAACCGCAGGGTCAACATGAAATGTACCAGAATGGTTGTGTAGAGCCTCAAGCTTTAGTCGCGAATTATTTGCCACTCGAACAATCGCTTCCTCGGCTTCGCCATGTTCGAGGCTAAATCCGAATTTACTCCAGTTGAATTGATTATTCGCATGAAAATTGATTCGCAAACCAATTCTTGCGTCTCGTTTAACAACATTGCAAGCAGCCTCGACAGACCCAAGGTCGTCAAATCCATCTATATTGATCAATGCTCCATCATAAATTGCATCGCACAGCTCTTGATGCGTTTTATAGGGGCCGTTGAATATGATGTCGCGGCCATTAACACCTAAGCTTCTTGCAAGTTTGTACTCCATCCCCGAAACCACTTCGGCTAGGGCGCCTTCTTCTGCCATAACACTACAAATAGCAGGCAAATAGTTTGTTTTGTAAGAATAACCAACAACAGAGTTTATGTCGTCTTTTTGGAATGCTTTGAAAAACCCTCGATAGTTCTCGCGGAGTTTATTTTCAGATACGACGAAAAGAGGTGAGCCATATTTAGCAATAATCTTCTTGGGGTGGAATAAGTAGGTGCGCTGTCCAACCGTCGTTACATCGATAAGCCTGTGCTTCCCAGCTGGCCCGACAGATAATTGACGAATCCGCGGCGCTTCATAGGTTTTAAGGCTCGGCATGGTTCACTATTCCGCTGTTCGCAAAATTTGCTACAGAAATTGGTGCAATAGGTTCTTCGCAAAAGTTTCGGGTAAAAATACCCTCCAGGGGCTGGTCATAGCCCGGCAAAGATATCCCATTGGCCGACAAAACCGTTATTCTTGGAAGGTTCTTCGCGGACCCAGATGTGAAGCTTACCCACGCAGGGAACCGTGGATTAAAGTCGATAAGCGCAAACCGATCGGACCAACTATTACGAATGAACTCTAACTCAAATGGCCCTACCCATTTTTTTGATTTTAAAAATTCTTTGACTGATAGGGCTAGTTCAGGAAGCGCTACAGACCTAGCTACCCAAGTTTTACCTTCATTTGATACGCCTAGTTTTTTTATGGTGACGTAGCTTTCGATCTCGCCAGACCTGCCACATACCCCGGCCACTGAATATTCGTCTCCGTCTATGAACTCTTGCAAGATGTAATTTTTTTTATTCGGATCGGACAGCCTATCCCAAGCTCTAGTTAGCTTAGGCCATGTATCAATCAGAACGACGCTTTCATCAGCCTTAAGAACGAGAGGTAGGCCAATCTTGGATTCCACCCAATTTGAGGCAGGCCGTTTATTTAGTCGTCGTGAAAGGGGAAGATAGATTACGCCCCATGCTTCACGGTGCCGATTAGAAACTAGTTTAGTTTTGTGACACCCTAAAATAGAACCAACGTCAGGCAGCAATGTCGCAATGCCTCTTCGCTTTAGTTCAGGTGCTATAGCGGCATAAGTTGGTATCTCAAAATCAAGATTCGGTAATACAGTATCAATTCCCTCACGGTCCTTGAGTAGAGATAATTCTGCGAGTAGTTCGTTAGGCTTAAGGTCTAAACCAATTTGTGACGCACTTTGAAAGAGGTCAGGCCGCGTAAGGCCGGCGTCATATGGTCCGTAGCATATTGCATGTAGTGCTTCTATTTCTGGAAGTGGCCTTAAAGATGTGGCAACTCCCAAACCCGGCATAATCTCTTCAAATGCGTTCAGACCGGTCACTGCAACACGAAATTTCCTGCATTTAACCGGTTTCCGGGGTGTTGGTGGAGTTAGCTTCGCAACGTTTAGAGATTTTGATCGGAGCAATGTTTTTGCAGCTATCTCGTCTATCACGACTTCTTCAACGCCACGTACGAATGCTGCCCCAGGTCTTCCGCTTCGTCTTCTGGATTTACCAGGTTCCAACAATTCCTTTAGCATCATGACGGGTAAATTACAGTTGGCCCAAGAGGAAAGTGTTATCCAACTGGGAAAACGGTTATTTATCTCAATAAGGTTAAGACGCTTAGTTCGGTGATCTCGAATGAATTCAAGCTCCAGGGGCCCAGCCCAATTTAATTTTTTTAGAATAAAATTAGATTCTGAACCAAGTTGAGCGTCAGTTACGACAGCACCTGCAACTGCTTTTCCGAGCCGGTTCGTTGCCATTTTACGCATTGGAACACTTCCTAGGAGTGACCCATCGCGTCTTGCGAGCATTGCTACAACAAATTCGTCCCCCTGAATCAACTCTTGGACGATGAACCCTGTGCCCCATTGCAAGTTCAGATTTGTTGCAGCTTCGATTGCCGATTGAAGGTTGTCTACTTTATAAGCACCAATTACAGCGCCCTTAACCATTAACGGGTAGGAGAAGGCTCCTGCATAGTACTCAATATCAGTGGGTCTCTCGAGATATATTGTTCGGGGAGTTAAGATACCGTTGGAACCACAGAAATCGGGTAAACTAGGCTTCGCACATGCCTCGATAGCCTGGATTGAGGGCAAGAGCGTGTTTACTCCTGACGCTTTAAGCTGCTGCGCTAGACGCGCATAGACCTTCACCTCAAGGTCAAGGCAAGGGATCAGGTTTGAAAATGATTTCCCTTTATTTAGCTCTAGTATTCGCGCCAAGACGGCAGCATCCCCATCAATCAAGGGCGGGGTAATAGCAAGCCGGTCGCATAGACCAGGAGACCATGCGCCCGTCATCCAATTATCATAGCCTAATGCCGTAATACTTAGGTTGCCACGCCACCCCTTGCGTAATGCGCGAGCTACCAGCGTACCCGGTTCTGGGTTGTCCATTCCACCAAACCCAGATATTGCAACACCTACATCACGCATTAACTTCTAGGAGTCCCATGCTGCGAAGTTGGCGAAACAGAGCAAGCACATCCTGCTTGGCTTCCTTTGTTGATACTTTGTAGTTTGCTTTCAATATATAGGTCAGTTGCGCAACATTTGCGCCGGATGACAACGCTTCCAGAACTTTCATGGCACTTAAATTTACTGAGCATACAGTTGCTGTCGCGGTATCCATGAGCATACCGCCATCTAAACCTGGACTTAATTCCAATACGACTTTGGAGTTTAGCCGCCAAGAATTATTACTGTTCATTCCACCTACTCTTTAACTGAGGCAAGCGCATACCCCTTGAGCGCATCTGGGTAGGTTGGCGAAAGTTGCAATGCTGCTTTGAATTTCTTTAAGGATTCAACTTTACTTCCTTGCGCCTCGAGGCAATACCCAAGACCAGTTAATGCGTCGATCCAGAACGGCCACTTCTCAAGAACACTACGAAATGCTTGCTCAGACTCTGGATAGGAGCCTTGACGGAGAAGAGCCCACGCAAGTGTCGACCCTGCGTTGTAACTGAGCGGCCACTTTGTATCTGTGCCGGGGATTGCAATATACTCGACGATCGGCTGCAGTTGGTTGCTTGTCTCGAATTGAATAACATCACTAAGGGTTGCGATCGCGTCATCATACCTACCAAGCCGAAATACCGCGAAGCCTTTGCCTCTCCGCGCACCAGGGTCATCGCCGCCCGCCTCCAGGTATTTATCGAAATGCATGACTGCATCTTCGTTGTATCCACTAAAGTACAGACCCCAAGCTAGAATTATGTCTAATTTTATTTGAGCTTCGTGACTTATTTTAAAGGTGCCTAGAATCTTACTCATAGGGACAGGTGCTAATCCTGCAGCTCCCAAGACTAGCCGCTCTAATGCCTCACTATTCCCCAGGCCTTGCGATGCCCTAGCTCTTAAAAATTTTATGTCAGCCGATAATGGCCAGGCTCGTTCTGCCAAGCCAAGTATTGAGTCCGCACCTTGAAATTTTTCAGCGTCAAGCAACTTCGCGACCGGTATTAGGTAGGGGGAAATAGGTTGGTAGGGGGCTATAGAAATCGAGGTAGTCAGATGGCTTATTGCTTCCTCGTGCTTACCTTGTTCAACTGCAATGTAGCCAAGGCCGTTATGAGATAGATAAGCTAAGGGATGATCTAATACGATCGCAGAAAACATTGCCTTAGCAAGGTCATATTCTTTCTTATAAAATTTTATCCAAGCGGATGCATCGTCTATTAGCCACACTTGACTAACATTAATCTCCGACCGAGCCTCCTCGAGCAAGGAGGCTGCGTCAGCCCAACGACCTGCTCTAATTAATTTCCATGACTCCTTATAGCGAGACATTCCTGCTTGATGGGATGCAATTAGACCGCTGCTTGAATAGAAAAACCCCGGATCTATTTTAAGTGCACTTTCAAACGCTTCTTTTGCATCGTCATAGCGTCCTAATGAAAGGAGGGACCAACCACGACAGTCCTCCGCGGCAGCATTCTTGGATTCAGCAGCGGGACCTAGTTGATCTGAACAGAGTTGGAGTGCAGATTCGTAATCTCCCTTCCAGTAACTATTCCACCCATCACTTACAATCTTTGTTTGCTGAAACTTTAGAGTACTTAAGCCACTAAGTGCGACAGCGTAACTGGGGATAATTTTTAGAGCAGCCATAAACTGAAATTCCGCATCACCAACTCTGTCCTCTGAAAGAGCGAGGTAACCTAACCCTGTGTGAGCATCAGCATTAATTCCCATATCTAAGGCAGCTAGAAAGGAAACGGATGCCTTTGCGTTCTGACTTAGGGCAAGCGACGCCCACCCACGCCCAAGGTGACCAGATGTGTCTTGTCCACCTGCGTTAAAGTATGAATCAAATCGCTGTAAGGATTCAAGACTACGACCAGCCCGGTAAAGGCCCCAACCAAGAGCAAGGATACCGTTTTTTACTTTCTCAGGTGGAAACCCCAGTTCATCAAATTTTTCGTTAATATAGATGGGTGCTAGGCTGGCGGCTAGAACGGCGTATTCAGCACCTAATTCGGCATCTTTTAATTCCTTGTAAACAGTAGATAACAGAAATTTTATATCTGCTGATAGCGGCCAAATGTTTTCGCCAGAACTAAGTATTACCAGAGCTTCCTTAAACTTTTTAGATTTAATGAAACTCCGGGCTGGTTCTGTATATGAAGAAATAGCTTGATAGGGCGCGAGCTTATACGAACGGCCAAGTTGATCTGCGGCCTCCTCCCAATCGCCCTCCAGAAGAGCGGCGTAGCCAAGGCCCTTATTTGAAAGGTACGCAGCGGGCTCTTTGATCAGTATGTCATTAAAGGAATCTCGAGCAGTTTCCAGGTCACTTTCATAGAGAGCAAGCCACGCCAACCCTTCGTCAACCAACCACTTTATCCCATCGTCCAGTCCAGCTTTTGACTTCTCAAACTTTTTCCTGGCCTCTTCATATCGACCGAGTAACGCGAGGCTCCAGGCTTGGTTATAATGAACTAAACCAGCACGTTTAGAGGCGATTAGACCACTCCGGGAGTAGAAGAAACCCGGATCTATAGAGAGTGCCACTTTGAAAGCTTCTTCAGCTTCTGCAGGGCGGTCCATCGCGAGCAAGGACCAGCCTTGACAGTCAGCTGCTGCCGGATTTTTGATTCTTCTTGCTTCTTTTTGCCTTGAGATACATTCAGAGAGGGCCGCCAAATAGTCGCCCTTAAAGTAGTTGTTCCAGCCATCTTGAACGAATTCTGTTAATTTGTACTTGATAGCTGCGATACCTTGGTTCGCCCATAAGTGACCAGGGGTATGGGCTATAGCACCGTCGAAGCGAGCTTGCGCTGACGTCATATTTCCGTTGGCTATGTCGACCCACCCCAGACCAGCTAAGACTTCTGCTCCATCTCCGAGAACATGAGCCATATTTAGAAGCTTTTCGGCCTTGACCGTATTCCCAAGCGCGAGCTCAACTAGCCCCATACCGAGATAACCACTTCGTGCTTCTCCACCTCCGTCAAGATAGCTTTGGAATCGCACCCTAGATTGTGAGTTTAGCCCCGAGTAATAGAGCCCCCAACCGAGTGACAAATAGGACCCTAAAGAGGCGTCAACGCTCAAGCCAAAATCATCAAAGACCGGGTTTATGTAAGTTGGCGCCAACCTTGCTGCCTGAAGGAATTTCTCCGCAGCGCCGAGCTCTTCTCCAAGCCCTAAGAGTGCTCTCCCGAATAGAACCTTTATGTCTGCTGAAAGTGGCCAAACCTGCTCAGCTATTCTGAGGACATCAGATGCTTCCAGGTGGTGCTTACCGTCAATCAAACTAACGACTGGTCTAGAGTATATTGCAATAGATTGATTTGGTGCCTGCTCAAAGGAATCAAGTAAGAGTCTCCCAGCCCGCTTATAATAACCGTCATCCAGCAGTATTAGCGCTAAGCCTCTCTTTGATAGATAGGCCTTGGGGTTTTTAACAATAACCGCCTCGAATTTAGTACGCGCTCGTGAATTATTACCTCGATAATAATCTACCCATGCTAGGCCGTCGTCTATTAGCCAATCCAATTCTGAATTCAGGCCAATTCGTGCAGAATTAAACGTATCAATTGCTTCTTTATATTTGCCGGCTTCAAGAAGGGACCACCCATATGTGTATCCAGTCAATTTAGCCTTGCGTACAGCCGCAATACCAGTTTTTGAGAATACGAAGGTTGGATCAATTAACAGCGCTGTATCAAAAGCTGCGGCGGCGTCGTCCACCTGACCCAAAGCCAGGAGTGCCCAGCCACGACAATCCTCAGCTGCAGCATTTCCGTCATCCTTCAGCGTAGGGCCTAGACGCTCGCAAAACTTAAGCGACTCGCTGTACTTTCCTTCAGCGTAGAGGCTCCAGCCTTCAGAAACAGCATTTCGCTCTTGAAACCTAAGAACATCAAGGGCACTCAGAACAGCGGAACTTTCAGGCTTATCCGCCGAAAGCGCGAGCAATATTTCCTTGCCGCTTTTGGTGTCACCAGATTCAACTAATGCCGCTGAAAGCCTTATATTCCAAAGATCGTCCCCCTTATGGACATCAGCTAAGTCCCGATAGGTGTCGATGCTTGTTTGGACATCGGAGATCTTGAATAGTATTTCTGACACCAAAGCTACTAGGCCATAATTATGCCGCGCTAACTTTGCGCCCTCCTTGGCCTGAATTAGTGCGTTCTTTAATTCCCCAGCTTGTAGGGATACTCGTGCAAGGCCATCTCTGCAGTAAAGGCAGTTGGGGTCTCTCCTGAGACCAGCTTTGAATGCCTTCTCGGCTTTCCGCCAGTTACCTTGATGAATTTCTAGCCACGCTTGACCTACTTTAGGGTCCGGGCTGTAAGCGACCCCAAAAGCGTTAATAATTCCTCTTTCTTCTTTTTTGAAATACTTTTTAGCAGACTTAAAGTCTTTATTATTTAGGGCCAGCCAGCCAAAAGCATCGTAAACAGACGGCACTTCCGTCTTCTTTCCTAATTTCTTAGCCGTATTCAAGTCAGCTGCAGCGTTGGGATCTTCTAATTTTACGGCATTCCAAGCAATGCCAAGTGCTGCTCCAAAACTATTTTTATCTAGCCCTTTGAGCTTAATAAATACACTTTTAGATGCTTTATACTGACCTAAAGAAAACAAAGTCCAGCCATATTGACTAAGAGCTTTCTTTACTGTCTCCTCAGAGAAATCTTCTGTGTATTTAATCTCTTCGGATAGAAATACTTCAGTCAGCGCTTCGCTAAAAAGAACCTGGGCTGACAGAAAATCATTTTCTGAAAAACTAGCTCCAGCCTCTTCAAGGGGGCCAGCCCTTGCAACCTCGCAAACGAAGAGAAATGCTATAGAAATAAAAGCTCTGCGCCAAAATATAGTCATTTAATTTTACCTAATATTTAACGAGATCGTTTGGAGTTATTAGATGTAAAAAATTTATTTATTTTCTTCTTTAGAAAATTGATGTTTTCTTGCCGTCGCGGTCAAGAGATTATTGCATGCGCGGGGCCTGATCCAGCAGGAAAGGGAGCGGGTTGAGCGCCCTACGCGCCGGAGGGCGGCGCCGCAGCGGGGAATGTCGCCTGAAATCGTTGTAGCGTGAACGCGATTTCTATTGAGCATATTTTCTTTCAGCCTGAGTAATATTTCTTAAGTTAAAGGTACCCGACGAATTTCCCTGCTGAATGATACCTCCGCGACCAGGTTCACTGACATTGGTCAGCTGACGTGTGTTGTGTTCATGCAACATGAGCGCCACACTTCTTGTGGAAGTGGCTGTCCAAATGGCGATATGCTTGAAGCAGAGGATGCTTCTTCATGGTGGGCTAGTTGCCGCGCAAGCGCGCTAAGCCAGCTTTATACGATTGTATGCTAGTGCCGCTTTTGTCGAGGACTGATGGTCTTGAGAGGAGAGATGCCCGTGAATATTTCCAGCGAGACTGCCCTACGTGCCGTTATTG
>Ga0114999_10007676_pt1 | contig 12197 bp, 18 predicted proteins | sample ArcticOcean_MG_C_3_FD_89820 | JGI IMG/M metagenome (GOLD analysis project Ga0114999, IMG submission 89820) | Marine microbial communities from western Arctic Ocean - ArcticOcean_MG_CB8_126 | ecosystem: Environmental > Aquatic > Marine > Oceanic | place: Arctic Ocean: Canada Basin | collected...
GCAGGGATTATTCCAACCCCTTGTCTTGAATTTGCAGTTAAGACATTAGGATATCGTGGTGGAATAATGATTACAGCCTCACATAATCCTCCACAATACAATGGAATAAAACCTGCAGCTAATGATGGAGTTGAAATTTCACGTGATGATGAATTAATTATTGAAGATATCTATTTTCAAAAAACCTGGAAAAAAAATTCTGAAAATTTAGGGATTACTGGAAAAGAAGAGCGTACAATTGATGTTTATCTAAAAGGAATTATTTCACAAATTGATTCTAAACTTGTAGAATCAAAAAATTTCAAAGTTGTTTTGGATTTAGGTAATGGTGCGCAGGCAGTATCTGCTCCAAATTTTTCTAAAATGTTACAATGTGAAACATTTCTTATAAATCAAAACATTGATGGAACTTTTCCAGGACGTGGATCCGAACCTACCACCCAAAATCTTTCAGAACTTTCGGAATCTGTAATTAAAAACAATGCAGATGTTGGAATTGCATTTGATGGAGATGGTGATAGAAGTATTTTTTGTGATAACAAAGGAAATATTTTAACTGGAGATAAATCTGCTCTTGTATTAACTAGGCATATCTTAAAGAAAAATCCAAATTCTTTAGTGGTAACATGTTTGAATTCAGGTTCTAATATTGAAGTATTGGCAAATGAATTTAATTCAAAAGTAATTCGCACAAAAGTTGGAAGTGTTGAAGTTTCAAGAAAAATGCTTCCAACTGAAGCATTAATTGGATTTGAAGAGAATGGTGGATTCATGTATGGATTGCATAATCAAGTAAGAGATGGATGCATGACTTTGGCACTAATGCTTGAACTTTTAGCAACTACTAACAATTCTCTATTTGATGAAATTTCTAAATTACCTCCATCTTTTACTACAAAAGATAAGGTACCATGTTTATCAAATGATATTGCTAATGTGATCTTATCTTTAAAAGAAGAATTCCCAAAATCTGATATTTCTGACGGTATCAAAATTTTTATTGATTCTAAAAATTGGGTAATGATTAGACCTAGTGGAACTGAACCGATCATTAGAATTTACGCTGAATCTGAAAGCCAAGAAAAATTAGATGCTTTAATGATTAAATTTCGTCAAAAAGTAAATTCAATTATTTCCAGATAACACTTTTAAAACCAAACACAGGGTCTGAATTATCATGGGAAAGCCCTATTATGTAAAATTTGAAACCCCTGAAGACTTGATAAGTCCTATTTTAGAGGCTGTTAGAGTTGCATCTACTAGCGGAAAAGTAAAAAAAGGAACCAATGAAGCAACAAAGGCTATTGAACGTGGTACAAGTAAACTAATTGTTATTGCTGAAGATGTAGAACCACCTGAGGTAGTGGCACATCTTCCAATTCTATGTGAGGAACAAGGTGCAGCATTTGCATTTGTACCAAGCAAACAAGAATTAGGTAAATCTTTAGGTATTGACATTACTTCTGCCGCTGCAGCAATTTTGGATGCTGGTGATGCACAACACATTATAGATCAAGTTGTGTCAACCATTGCTAAAATTAAAGGCGGTAAGATTGAAGAATGAGCGCTACAACTGACGAAGTAGTTCAATCTGAAATTATTCAAATTGTTGGACGAACCGGTATTGCTGGTGAAGTTATTCAAGTTAGAGTTAAAGTACTTACTGGAAAAGATAAAGGCAGAATTCTTACTAGAAATGTAAAGGGTTCTATTAGATCAGGAGAAATTCTTATGCTAAGAGAGACAGAGCGGGAAGCAAAGAAAATCAAATAGGTGAATTGAATGAGTCTTTTAGTTAAACCATGTAATTTCTGTAACAGACCAGTCGCTAAAGGTTCTGGTACAATGTTTGCAAAAAATGATGGAACTGTTTTATGGTTCTGTTCTGCAAAATGTAAGAAAAATGCGCTAGTGCTAAAACGTGATCCAAGAAAATTCAAATGGACTAAGAAATACGTTAAAGGCGGTATTAAAAAGAACTAGAATTGACTGAACAATCACTTTTCATTGTAAAACCCGATGCTGTAGCTAGAAATCTAGTAGGTGAGGTTGTATCAAGATTTGAAAGAAAAGGTTTCAAACTTTTAAAATTAAAGATGTTTACATTTACTCAAGAACAAGCAGAAAATTTCTATGGTGTTCATAAAGATAAACCATTTTTTGGCGAATTAACATCATTTATCACGTCAGGACCTGTTGTAGCTGCAATAATTGAAGGAAATAATGCAATTGCTACTACTAGAATAATGATTGGTGCAACAAAATCATTTGAAGCAGATCCTGGTTCAATTAGAGGCGATTTTGGATTAGGATTTAGCGAAAATATTATTCACGCATCAGATTCACAAGACAGTTTTGATCACGAATCGAGGGTAGCATTTGAGTGATCTGATTTGCAAATTCGTCAGCCCATAGTGGTAGTTCTTGGCCACGTAGACTCTGGAAAAACATCTTTACTAGATAGAATTCGTGGTACTGGTGTTCAAGGTAGAGAAGCAGGTGGAATTACACAACACATTGGTGCAAGCTTTCTTCCAACTGAAACAATCAAAGAAACATGCGGCCCATTATACAAGAAACTTGAACAAGCAGAAAATCAAGTTCCTGGAATTTTAGTAATCGACACTCCAGGTCACGAAGTTTTTACAAATCTTAGATCTCGTGGTGGTTCTGCAGCTGATATTGCAATTTTAGTAGTTGATGTGAATCGTGGTTTTCAACCACAAACAAATGAAAGTTTGAAAATTTTACAAAGTAGAAAAGTACCATTTGTTGTTGCATTAAACAAATGTGATCAAATTTCAGGTTGGAGAAAATCAGAAACTCAGTTTATTACACAAGCAATCAAAGAACAAGATGCATCAATCCAAACTGATCTTGATCAAAAAATCTATGACGTAGTTGGAACCTTGTCTATTTTGGGATATCAATCTGAAGCATTTTTCCGTGTAAAGGACTTTAAATCAGAAATAGCCATAGTTCCAATTTCTGCTCGTTCTGGAGTGGGAATTCCTGAATTACTTTCTGTTCTTGTTGGACTGACACAACAATATCTTCAAAAAAAATTGAATCAAGAAGAAAAAGATCCACGTGGTATTGTTTTAGAAGTTAAAGATGAAGTTGGATTAGGACAAACTGCAAATATTATTCTAATTGATGGTTCAATTCGAAAAGAGGATACCATTGTTGTTGCAAAACGTGATTCAGTAATTGCCACAAAACCTAAAGCATTACTATTACCCAAACCCCTTGATGAAATGCGTGATCCTAGAGATAAATTCAAACCTGTAACTCAAGTAGATGCAGCAGCTGGTCTTAAAATTGCATCACCCGAACTTGAGGGTGTTCTTCCAGGAAGTACTCTTTATGTTGCAAAAAATGATGAAGAAATAACAAAATATACTCAACTTATTGAATCTGAAATGAAATCTGTTTTCATTGATACGGAAACTAATGGAATCATTCTCAAATGTGATACAATAGGTTCACTTGAGGCTATGGTTGAAATGCTTAGACGTTCACAAGTCCCTGTTGCAAAAGCTGACATTGGTCCTGTTAATCGGCGAGATGTGATTGATGCTAAAGCAATAAAAGAAAAAGATAGGCATCTTGGAATTGTTTTATCATTTAATGTGAAAATATTACCTGATGCAAAAGAAGAATCTGAAACAAGTCACATCAAAATCTTTGGGGATAAAATAATCTACAGTTTAATTGATAACTATAATGCTTGGGTTGATGAAGATAGTGCAAATGAAGAAGATGCAATATTTTCTGAATTAACTCCAATCTCCAAATTTACTTTTCTTAAAGGAATGGTGTTTAGAAATAACAATCCTGCAGTATTTGGAATCCATATAGATGTAGGTAATCTAAAACATAAAATTCCATTTATGAATATGTCTGGACGAAAAGTTGGAAATATTCACCAACTTCAATTAGATAAAAAAACAGTCAGTACTGCAAAAACAGGTGATGACGTTGCATGTTCTGTTCAAGATGTAACAATTGGCAGACAAATATTTGAAGAGGAAGTATACTACACATTTCCTCCATCACATGAAGCAAAGTTAATACTGAAAAAATTTATGCACAAGCTAAGTTCCGAAGAACAAGAAGTTTTCAATGAAATAGTTCGAATTCAAAGAGAAAAAGAATCAGTATATGCTTACTAGTTTGAGTGTTTTTTACAAATCATGTCAATACCAGGAGCTCCTACGGCTCCCATCATTTTGTCTATAATTTGTCCTGATTTGAACATGATAAATGTTGGAATTGATTGAACTGCATACTTCATAGATATATTCTGATTATTATCCACATTAACTCTAGCAAATTTTACATTTGGATATTTTTTTGAAAGTCTTTCAAAAACTGGGTGCATTGATTTGCAGGGACCACACCATTCTGCCCAAAAATCAACTAATGTTGGATTCTCAGCTAATATCGTTTGTTCAAAATTAGAACTATTCAAATCTATGATTCGAGGCTCAACTTTTAGTTGATTTTGTTGTTTTAACATCTCTTCAAGTTTTCTTTGTTTAATTTTTTCAATTTCTGGATCGTCTGACAACAAATCTCAAAAAATTAAATCTATTAAAAAATCTATGTTCGATCTTCTTCCTCATCCATTTTTAATGAAATTTTTTCATATCTTCTTGATTTACAAATAGGACACTGATCAATGTATTTTGTAAAACTCACCGAAGTATATACAATTCCACAATCCCCACAAATTCTAAGATTCCTACTGAGCTTTCCCATTAAACATTCACAAATAACATTATGATTAAAACTTAACTGGACAAACTTTTTTCATTTAATACAATAACATTGTAGAAGATATAGACTAACTTCAAAAGTTTATTGAAATATCATTAATTCATATCTTAAAATATTTGATTTATAATATAGTGATTTTTTACAAATGATAATTCATTATAACTACAAATCTAGCAAAAATCTCATATATACACCGTTTTCTTGTCTAATTTCCATATCATAAAATGTAGGTGCCTTGATTTCAACTTTGAAATTATGTTTTCGGACATCTAATAATTCTCCATATGCTATTGCATTGATCTTATACCCATCATTTTGAATTATATCAAATTCTACTCTGCTTATCGCAAACCCTTCAGTAATCAAAATAAAGGGAATCTCTTCAAGCCAACTAAACAAAAGATATCTCAGATCTTTTCCCTTTGCAGAAAACACTTTTTGATCTTTTTCTTCAACTTTATCTTGATCCAATGTTAGATTAATTACTGCATTTGCTGTTACTGCAAATGCTTCTTTGAGGTTTTTTGCCGTAACTTCGATTATAGCATCAGTTGCATGATCTAAAAATTTGTAACTCAATAATTAATCCCTCATATTTTCTTTGGTATGAAATTTTTCATAATTTAATTTCCTATGTATTTTAATTAAAATATTTGTTGCATATCTTTTTTAATTTTATCGATTTTTATTGTATATGCTTTTTTAGATCTATCATTCTTTTTTAGATTTAACACATTACCACATGATGGACATTTGAACATGCCTTCTAGTGAATCTTCAAATGTTACTCTTGTACAATCCTCATTTCCACAATGATAAAAGTCACCGAAATTTTCAAAATCTAATCTTTGTTGTAATCTTTCTGTAATTTTCTTTTTTTGGCTTTCAATAAAATGTTCAACTTCCTCTCTTCTAGTTCTCCATCTATAGACAAACCATCCTTTTCTTTCATCTTTTACTCTAATTCCAGTAATGAGAGATTTACCAAACAAATCGTACAATACTTTTCTTACCATGTTGATTCTAAGACCTGTAGAACTTGCAATTTCTTCGTCTGTTGCATCTTCAGCTTTTAACAATGATCTTGCTACTTTGAGATATTCATCCCCCCCAATCATTGATGCAATTCTAACAAAAGGATCTTCGTATTTGTCTACCAACTCAAATCACTCTCAATTTTCTATTATTAATCCCTTGTCTCATCTACTTGTACGTTTTTACCTGTTTTTGTAGGTATAATCTTCCTTTTTGCATTTGGAAATGATTTTTCAAACTGTGTACCATTTTGGATACGATCTAAAAGAATTGCTAATGCACTTATCTCTGAATGTGGTTGACTCCCAACCCCTACATTATAATCTGCTAATTCATAAATTTCTCTAGGAACTTTTTCAGCCCCAACTACAACAAGTAGATTTTCTTCATTACCAAGTTCTTCTTGAACATCATTGATATTTTCACCATACATTGAGAGATGAACAATTTTAAAATTATCTTCCTTTTTCTTTTTAACAACAGATTTCCATTTGTCAATGAATTCAACTATGAAATTTCCTCCCCATGTTTTATTGATTTTATCTAAAGTATCTTTGATTTCCGGATTGACTTCAGTCATGAAAATTTTTCGAGCACCAAATGCTCTTGAAACTAATGCAACATGAGTTGTAACTCTATCATCTCTTACTACCCGTTGACCAATTCTAACTACTTCAATTACCAATTTTTCTGTACTCCATAAACATTTTTTTCAGATTTGTATGAATTTTGATTCTCTAGAACATCTTTGATTAATTTTTTGAATTCTTTAATATTATTCCCTGTCTTTGCTGAAACTGACATACATTTTTTATTTTCAGTTAAAGCAAGTATGTCTACTTTTTTATTAATTTCATCATTTTCTAATAAATCTGCTTTGTTTAATGCATAAATCATTCTATCTTTTTCAACTCCTAATTCACTCAATGTTCTCATACAACTAGCAAATTTCTTTTTTAATTCAAGTAATGAATCATGGATATCAATTACAATAATTATGATATCTGCATGTACTAATTCTTCTAATGTTGATTTGAATGCATCAATCATATATGCAGGTAATTTACTGATAAACCCCACAGTATCTGATATCAAAAATGGTTCTGTGTTTATTGTAACTCGTCTTGTTGTGGTAGATAGAGTAGTGAATAATTCTTTACTTTGAGTTTTTGTCTCTCCCGTCATTTTGTTAAACAATGTTGTTTTACCTGCAGATGTGTATCCTGCTAATGAAATAGTTTTGAATCCCATTCGTTTTCTACCTTGTCTGTGAAGCTCTCTTTGTTTTCCAGCTTTTTCAAGTTTTGATCTTACTGTTTTCATTCTATGTTTAATATCATTATAATAGACATCAACTTCGAATTTTCCTATTCCCATAAATCCTGGCTGCTCCCCCATACTTGAAAGACGAACTTTTTCTTTAGCTCTTGACATTTCATATCTTAACTGTGCTAATTTTACTTGTAATTTTGATTCAGCACTAGATGATCTACTTTCAAAAATCTCTAAAATCAAAGCTTCTCTATCTAAAATCTCTCTATGTAAAACAGTTGCAAGATTATAATTTTGCCTAGGTTTTAAAATTTCATCAAAAACAATTACATCTGGTCTAAGTTTTCCTGATAATTCCTCTAATGTCTCTAAAATCCCCCCACTAATTCCATACTTTGGTTTTTGCAGAAATTTTTGTTTAATTATATGAACTACTTGATATCCTGCAGCATCACACAACCCTTTAGCTTCATTAATTGCATCTTCTGTATCATATGTGATTAAAATTGCTGAATTCATTTTGATTCTGTTTTTTACTATAATTATCGGTTAAAGATTCTACCTGTTTTATTGAATTAAGTTTTTTTCAGTGTTTTTTCTATGTTCATATTTAATACAATTTCTGCAATATCGCTAGCATATTCTGAAACCCTTCTAATATTTTCAGTTGTCCTTCTTATTCTGTAAATTTCTTCTTCATTCTTTAGTGATTTTGATGAATCTCTAATTTTTCTCTCAAATTTTACAATATCATTTGCTTTTACAATAGTTCTCTCTGCTTGAACATAATCTTCTTTGAATAATGCTAAACATGCATCATCTAATACTGAAAGACAAAATTCATTCATATCTTGAAGTTTTCCCAAAATTTCTTTTTTAATTGATTTTTTATATTCTATGACATCTCTTGCAATAAAGGCTGCATGATCCCCTACTCTTTCTATGTTTTTTACAACTAATCTATATCCTAGACAATTTCTAGGATTTCTAAATCCCATCTCTTTTAGCATATGTTCATTTTGTATTGCTATTTTTAATTGACGAATAATATAAAATCCAAATCTATCTACTTCATCATCTGTATTGATTACCTCTTCAGCTAATTCTAAATTATTTTCTTTTGTTGCTAAAATTGCGTCACTAGACATTGATTTAGCTAGGTGCAGCATTCGTTTGAATGCTCCATCTACTGATAACTCTAGCAGATTAACCAAAATTTGAACTGTAACACCATTAATTGAATCTGAAATTATTTCAGAACCCATTAGCATTCGCCTAACTGATTCTTTAACTATATTTCTTTGAGTTGGATTTAATCTACCATCTTTTGGTTTTACATTGATTGTTTTATATCCTAAAAAATACAATGAGATTAATTTTCTAACAATAGAAGATGATTTTTCATCCGAATTAATTTCAATTGTGGCATCTTCTTTTTTATTACTGCGTGATTCAAATTTTGATGGATATACCTCTAATGTCGATGAACCTTTTCTAACCATTCTGAGACTATCTCCTTGTTTTAGACCAAGTTCCATTACCCATTGTTTTGGTAATGAAACTATGTATGATGATTTTCCAGTAAATTGAATTTTCCTTGTTTCTTCTCTCTCATCCATAATCTAATTAGAAAAATCCTATCTATATAGTTTAAGATCTATCCTATGGTTTTACATTGAACTAATATTTAGAAAATATTTTGTGATATCGTGGATCATATTCAAAAACTTGAAAACTCCCTTGATGCATTATTTGGGAATGGTGTTTCAAAGTATTTACCAAAAGACATTGAAATTACTTTTTCACGAAAAACTGGGAGGATTCGGACTGTTTCTCATAAAGGAAAATTACTCTGTACTTTGAGAATTGATGGAGGATTGGCAATTAGTACGTATTTTGCTCAAATCTTACTAAAGAGTAAATCTTTCAAGGAAAATTGTATTGTAATCAATTCAGATGCGGCTCCATTTGTAATGGAAGGAAGATCAGTATTTTGTAAACATGTGATAAAATGTGGAAAAAATGTGAAAATATCTGGAGATACCCCTGTTTTATTCAAAAATAAAGTAATTGCAGTTGGTAGGGCTGTTTTATCGAATGAAATGATTTCTGATTTTAATCGAGGTGTGGCAGTTAAGGTTAGAGATAGTTTAAAAAGTCGTAATGAGGAAAAACAGCTATGATGCGTGGAGGAAATCGCGAAATGCGAAGAATGATGGATAAAATGGGTCTTGATATGAATGAACTCTCAAATGTTCAAGAGGTCATCATAAAAACTGATAAAAAAGAAATTATTATCACTAAACCTTCCGTCACTGAAATGAAAGCAAAAGATAATTCTATTTTTACAGTAACAGCTGATAGTTATGAAGAAAAAGAATTAGAAGTTCCAATTTTCTCTGAAGAAGATATTCAGTTAGTTAGTTTACAATCTGGTGTTGATGAAGAAAAGGCTAGACTTGCTTTAGAAGAAGCAAAAGGTGATCTTGCAAAAGCAATTTTAAATCTCACTTCTGCGTAATTTTATAATTTCACATATTTTGTGCCTAAAAACTACTAAAAAATGAATGATTTAAGTAATGGCTTCATCGAGCCATCAATATAATGAGTAGTATGGCCGAATCTAAAGTCACTGGAATTATCAAATCTTTGAGTAGTTTAGAAAATGATTTAGATTCATTAAATAACAAATCAGGTGATATTAAAAAACAGCTTGCAGTTAAAGCTCTAACCAAAATTGATAATTTATTGGAAAAAACTAGAGAAATGGCTACAAAAGAAGCTGAAGTCATAATCACTGCTTCTAAAGATAAAGCCACTACAGAATCTGCAAAAATTATTCAAGATGGAGAAGTAAACTTATCTGAAATTCAGTCAAAAATTGATTCTAATTTTGATGATGCAGTAAAATATGTTGTATCAACTATTTTGAAAGCATAATTATAAATGATATTTTTAATTTTGTTTAACTACTCTTTACAGGAATTCCATTCATGAAACGGCTATCTGATGAAGAACGTAAGGCAAGAAAAAGAAAACGTGAATCAACACCTGAATACAAAACTAAAGCAAAAGAACGTAGACAAACCTCTGCATACAAAACTAAAGCACAAGAACGTAGACAAACCTCTGCATACAAGAAACAGCAAAAAAAATACAAAGCTAAAGTGAAAGAACGTACACAAACACCTGAATACAAAGCTAAAGTGAAAGAAAAAAGAGATAGACCTGAAAACAAGGCAAGGGAAAAAACACGTCACTCAACACCTGAATACAAAACTAAAGCAAAAGAACGTGCACAAACCTCTGCATACAAAGCTAAGAGAAGAGAAGATGCACAAAGACCTGCATACAAAGCTAAAGCAAAAGAACGTGCACAAACCCCTGCATACAAAGCTAAAGCAAAAGAACATAGACAAACCCCTGCATACAAAACTAAAACAAAAGAACATAGACAAACCCCTGCATACAAGGAAATAGAAAAAAAATACAATTCAAGCGCTAAAGCAAAAGCATCAAGAAAAAAGTATGAACAAACAGATGAAGCAAAGGCGAAGAGAAAAGAACGTGATAAAAAACGGTATAAGCGAAAAAAGGAACAGAATTAGGATTGTTTGTTTATTTTTTATCTAATAATTTAGTAACAATATTTAGTGATTTTCTATCAAAAAAATACAATTTTTTGTCTAACAACTATATTGATACATGTAATTTTTCTAAAAAAAAACGAATTTCAGATAGACATATAAATTTATTGAAGATTTATACATTTTTTATATAACTTAATGCATAATAATCATTTTAGTTAAGATATTTTCACATTTTTTATCATTATTTTGTAATTTTTAGCAAACTATGCTTATATAGTTATGAATTCTATAACAAATACCAAGATGACTTGTAAAGGAATTTGTGTAAGATACAAGGCTCAAAAGCCTGTTGGAACCGGAAGATATGCTTCTGGACAACGTCGATGTCAAATTTGTGAAATTTTCATCAAATGGGAAGGACTTTGGTGTCCATGTTGTGGTTATAGATTAAGAACCAAACCACGTAATCTAAAATATAAAGCAAAATTACGTGCAAGAGTTGAAGCTGATTCACTAGAAGCTCAAGCAATTGCTGATACTAAATCAGAAGTTGAAGAAGTAACTATCAAAGCAAAATCTAAAGCTAAAACTAGAAAAGCTAAAATAACAAAATCCAAAGTATCAAAAAAAGGTAAACAAAAAACCCCATGCCAATTCTGTGAAAAACTATTTGTTTTTACAGACAAACATGAGAAAAATTGTAAAAAAAATCCAAGTATTGATACTTCCCTAAAAAATGAATCAATAGCAATAAAAGTATAAGACTTGTTCATAGCTTATTGAACTCTCCAAGTGGATTTTTCCAGAAAATGGTACATTTGGAGAGCCGAAATTTTTCTTTACATATTCAAAAATTTGAAAATGGATTTTTTGTTTCTATTACTGAAGGTTCTAACAAGATTGGTTCTATGGTCGCTTCATTAGCAACTGGACCTACTCCTATTACTACCATAATTATTCCCTCACGAACTGAAACTCTTTTTTTAAAACTTATTGCTGAACGAATTAGTACTAGGATGAGAGGAGTTGCTATAGTTTCAACTTTTATTCAAAAAGAATTACAACCATCTGTTGCAAAGGGCTTAATGACTGAAATTATGGAGATGATTGAGAATGAGTGATTTAAGAAAGTATATTTCTCAAATTAAAAAGAGTAATGAACTAAAAACAACAAAAACTAAAGTTTCTACAGAATATGAGATTGCCGGAATTACTGCAAAAGTTGACGGTTCAAATGCAGTTTTATTTGAAAATATCAAAGAAAGTAATTTTCGATTAATTGCTAATTTGGTGGGGACTAGGAAAAGATTTGCACTTGCAGTTGGAGGTACAGAAGATAATATTCATGGAAAAGTAATTTCTGCAATTAAAAAAGCAAAACGCCCAAAAATTATTTCTTCAGGAAAATTTATGGAAAATAAGTCAAAAAACATCTTTTCTATGCCTATAGTAAGTCATTTTGAAAAAGAATCCGGACCGTTTATCACATCATCTATTGCTTATGCAAAAAATCCTGAA
>Ga0114999_10007679_pt1 | contig 12193 bp, 7 predicted proteins | sample ArcticOcean_MG_C_3_FD_89820 | JGI IMG/M metagenome (GOLD analysis project Ga0114999, IMG submission 89820) | Marine microbial communities from western Arctic Ocean - ArcticOcean_MG_CB8_126 | ecosystem: Environmental > Aquatic > Marine > Oceanic | place: Arctic Ocean: Canada Basin | collected...
AAGTGCAACATCAATTTAATGAAGAATTTTATCAGATATATAGATGAAAATGGTGAAAGATGGCTTTTGCTGATCTTTTACGCCTACATTGTGACCGTTGTAATGGTCGAAGTCTTACGTCGATTTGGTCTCGCTTATTCTTCGTTCTGGGGGGAAGAAACGGCGAGATTTGCGTTTATCTATTTGGTCTGGGTTGGTGCCGCCGCCGCAGTTAAAGATAGAGCCCACCTCAAAATCGATGTTATTTTCAACTATCTTCCCGCGAAATGGGTTTCCTATTTTCATTTGGCGGGCGATATATTGACGTTCGTGTTTGCCTGTTTTGCCCTTTTCTTTTCTATCGAAGCAATTCTGGTAGAGATTAGATTTGATGCGTTGACCCATGCACTGCGTATCAGCATTGCCTACTTCACTTTTGCCGTCCCTTTTGGGTTCTCCTTGGTTTTAGTGCGCCTCATGCAATCCATTCGACGTGACATCATCGACATAAAGGCCGGGCGGGAATTAACCGCAGGCACCAAGTTGTTCGGGTAATAAGAATATGAATCCTTTATTAGTTCAACCTGCCTCTTCATTTGAATTAGGGTTTGATGTCGCCGGACCACTTATTCTCATATTGGTTTTGCTTTTCCTTGGGCTTCCAATGTGGACGTCGATGGGCATCGGTGTTCTGGTCCTCCTCTTTTTTACTGAGGCATTGCCGTACAGTATGTTGGGCGAAGCCATGTTTGATGGCATGGACGCGTTTGCCTTGATCGCCGTGCCTTTATTTATTCTTACGGGCGATGTGTTGGTGAGAACTGGATTATCGGATCGCCTCTTAGATGTGGCGGAGGCTACTGCTGGTAGTTTTAAAAGTGGCTTTGGTTCTTCGACGGTCATGGGCTGCGGGTTTTTTGCAGCGATTTCTGGTTCTGACGCGGCAGGTTGTGCGGCACTTGGGCGAATGACATTCAAAAGACTACAAGAATCTGGTTACCCTTCATCGTATGCAGCAGCCCTCGTTGCCTCTGGATCCTGTACAGGTATTCTCATCCCGCCATCGATTTCGTATATCGTTATTGGTATGATTATGGGGTTATCTGCCTCGACTTTATTTTTAGCGGCGGTAATTCCTGGATTAATGATTTTACTCGGTATCTTGGTCACGAATGTCATTATCAACCGAATTCACGCATACGAAAACTCAGAACGTAAATTTTCGCTTTCAAATTGGTTCAAGGCCGTTTGGAATGGCAAATGGGCATTATTAATTCCATTTATAATTTTGGGTGGTATTTGGTCAGGCGTTTTTACGCCAACGGAAGCTGCCGCCGTAGCGGTCACGACGACGATTATCATCGGTCTAGTGCAGGGCACGCTTAAGGTTCGCGATTTCCCAGATATGCTCATGAGTTCGGCTAAAGTAAATGGCGTCATCATGCCGACTGTAGCGCTTTCTCTCCCGCTTGCTCAAATATTGGGAACACTATCGGTGCCGCAATTTTTTATTGAGAACATCCTGGCCATAACCGAGAGCCCGGCGCTCATTATCTTGCTCATGATCGCAATCTTAATTGCAGCCGGTACGGTTATGGAAGCGGTTCCAAATATTGTACTGACGGCACCTATTTTATTTCCTCTCGCGCGAGAGATCGGATTAGACGACATACATTTTAGCGTTATTATGGTGACTTCTCTTGGTATTGGATTTATCACACCGCCTATAGGATTAAACTTGTTTGTAATATCTGGCGTGACTGGCGAACCGATACTCAGTGTCGCGAAACATGCTTTTCCTTATGTTATCACAATGACATTAATCGTTTTAATTCTTGCATTCGTGCCCGAGTTGTCTCTGGTGTTACTGGGAAAATAAACTAAGTAAAAATGATTTTATCAGGAGTTACACTTGTCCTCATTTCAGCCAAGCTCTTGGACAGACAAAAAGGTAAATAGGGCCCTCGGTGAGTGTCTGTATACATTTGCCGTTGTGGCAGACACACATATTGAACGTGAGGGTTTTCCGTCGGTATCTCCATTTCCTGTGAACGCGCTTTCAAATGCACGCGCAAGATGGGTGTTTGAAGACATCAATCGCATGAAATCTGAGATGGGTGATTTGGCGCCTGAGTTTGTTGTCCATCTCGGTGACGTTGTTCATCCCGTACCGGCACTTCCTGAATATGTTGTCGCGGCCAAAGATAGCTGGGACATAATGAACCGAATTGATATTCCTATTTATCTGGTGCCAGGAAACCATGATGTTGGCGATAAACCGATTGATTGGGCACCTGCCGGTGGTGTCTGTGATAAGTATCTCGGCCTTTGGGAGGAAAACTTTGGCGTTCAATATCAGGCGTTTGATCACGGCGATTGTAGGTTTGTTCTAATTAATGCCGAGGCGATTAACTCTGGTTTATCCTTAGAAGCAGAACAGCGAGACTGGTTGGAAAATGAATTTACTCAAAGTGGCGATAAAAGAGTATTTTTCTTTTTACATTACCCGCCCTATTTAGCGGATCGAAACGAATCCGTTAACTATGACAATATTGATGAACCAGGACGTTCCTGGCTTTTGTCTTTGATTGAAAAACACAAAATCGAGGCACTGTTTAGCGGGCATGTGCACAATTATTGGTATCACCGGCATGATGAAACGGACTGCTACCTTTTGTCTGCAACCTGCAATGTGCGGCAGGATCACAGTGAGATATTTAGAGCCTCGCCACCCCCAGAGATGGAAAGTGGCAGAAACGATTTATGGAAAGTTGGTTATTTTATCGTATCCGTTTATGAAAATGGTCATGTGTGTCATCTGCAAAGATCCAACGGCGGGCTTTTGGAAATTGATGAAACGCTCCCGGAAAAAGCGCCGGCGGTTGTTCCTTATCACAGCCGAGAAGTAATTAGGCCAGGTCTTGGTTTTGAAATGCGACATCCGTGGGCAGAGTTAACAGAAGTTGCTCCGTCTGGCGCGCTTGATGAGTTTGAACGCAAGCTGGTTCGAAACGACTATCCCTTACTGGCGCTCTGGGATATGGGTGTACGCCGCGTACGCCTACCTATACACGATATAGTTGACGAACGTGTGCGCAACCGTGTTAGAGACCTTGCGAACTCAAATCACGAATTCACTATATTGTCTTCCGGTATTCCAAATGAAGCCGAGCAGGCTGCCGTGATTGAATGCGCAGAATTAATAGACCATTGGGAAATAGCCCTTCCTGATTTTAGATTGTCAGAAGCAATTGGCATTTTAACCGAGCTAAAAAAGAAAGCTTCTGTCTCAATTTATTTTTGTAAAATTCGGAGTAAAGAAGATATGGTGCGAAGCGGTGATCGCTTCCTCCATTTCATCAATCATGGTTTTGTGCCCGAAGATCGAGATCAGATTAAGGGTTATTTGGCAGACGGTAAGTTCTCAAATGTTTTCTCAGGATTTGTATTTAGAGTGGTTCGTGATGAATCTCCCTGGGAGCGTATCCCCGAGATTGACACATTAGCTGGCGACCTAAATTCGAAAGCGTCAATTACGATTAAAATGTCTGATCGAAACCCCGCTTTAATGCAGGTCGATGACAAATCGACTGCACACCACATTTGTGAGGCGTTTATTGCGAATGAATTAACCTCAAACTCTCAGGTTTTTATTGATACTTTTATGGATTTGGATCGCGGTCATAGCGTTCGCAATGGTGTCATTGATCGTTTCTGCAATCCACGATTGGGCTATCACGTTCTACGAAATTTGATTAGCATTTTTAATCGCTTTTCCGAAGGGTTCGAACTTAGCGATAGCGGTTCTTGTATCAAGGGTAAATGGATCACCATCAAAGATGGGGACCGCCAAAATGTTTTGGTGATACCTGAGGATTTTGTCGACAATTCGGAGGTTCCTATACCCACGACTGACGTCGGAGAGCAATATGAAGCTGAGTCAGTTGATTTGACGACAGGTGAGATAACAAATTGGAATTGGCCTAGACCAAATAACGAAATGATTGAGTTTGAGAGAAATAAACCGCTAACCGTGCCAACTCTGATTACATTTTAAAATGTAATCACTCAATTCTGAGACCCATACGGCATTAGTTCTAAGCGCGATAAAAATTATCGAATTTTCAAAAGGATTTGCAATCCATTTTTCACGTTTCCCTGATCTACATTTTGCTCATTTACCAACTCCATTAGCGCCTCTCAAAAACCCCAAAAAATAATTGAAGGCACCAATATCTGGATAAAGAAATGGTAGAATGTGATACCTTCGATAATGAACGCTATGACATCAGAATTTATTGACGATACAGTGCAGATTAAGATGCACTCTTTGGGTCACATAAGTATCTTTTTATATTCCTTTTATTGAGAAAAGAAAGGGTATCGGCGTGATTGTAGTCAAGAATCGATTGGATGCCTTCTTAATTTTTTTCAGTGTTTCTTGGTGGATATAGTCTCCACATTAAAAAAGTCCATCCTAAAAATATACAATATAAAATAATGAAAAATTGGGTTGGAAAATCCCAATAAATGATTTGCTTAATCCAATATCCAATAAATGATTTGGATCGATACATCCCACGTAAACTATTTTCAATGGAAGTGAGTGGGCAGATTATCCCCAATAATGTTTCTAGTGTGATAAACATCATCATTCCACTATGAAATATTCTTAATTGCGTATTTGCAATCCAACCCCAATCAAACCTGTAACCTATTGGTATAAGAAAAAATCCAAAAGTGATGAAAATCACAACGCAAAAATGAAAAACTAAAACGATGTCAGCAATCAACGACATCACTCTTGTTTCAGAACCTGATTAATCCTAACACTTCCAAGAAGTGTTTCAAACACCATCAGAACGGGCAGCAATCGTTGTTTCATTTTATAAGATTAACAGAAAAATTGTGAAATGATAGAGGTGGGAGATAAAGAGATTCCAAACACTTGTCCAAAAATCCCCATTTCTGCAATTGAGGAAATCCTTTTTTTCCCATTTTTATGAGAGTTTTAACATCTACTCATAAGGCCAGTATTGAGATCGTATGATTTTAATATCGGTTAAGGTTTCTGCTATCGTTGATCGATGAAACGAAACCTATCCATTAGCATCACAGGTTTGGTTAACTTTGGGTACAAGAGTGTTGTGAAGCCGAACTATAAAGGCTGTTAGTATTTTAGGTGTATTTTAGATTAAAATTCAGGCTGTGAGACGCGCCCTCGACCTTTTTTAATTTCGCCTCGTTGCTTTTTTTTGGCCGTGCGTTTAGCTTTTGCGCTTTTGCTAGGTTTCGTGAGCCGTCGAAATTTGGGAGGGATTGCGGCTTCAGCAATTACTGCAATAAGACGGGTACGTGCATCTTTACGGTTTTGCTCTTGCGTACGATAGGTGCTGGCTGTAATCACTATGATCCCGTCTTGAGTCATAAGCCTACCAGATAACACTTTCAGCCGAAGAAAGAGCGAATTTGATAGCGATTTGCAATGCCGAGCATCAAAACGTAATTGAACACAAGTTTCTGTTTTATTGACCTTTTGTCCTCCAGGGCCAGATGAGCGAATAAAACTCTCTTCGATTTCACTTTCTGTGATACTGATTTTTGGTGTCACGGTTATCATCTGGATATTCTTAATCTATTTATTTCTCTTTAACTACATCAACAAACAGAGATTTTAAATAAATATCATTAGAATCTTGATCAATTAATTATCCACTCCCATTCCTGTTTCTCTGAGTATTTATTCGTAAATTTTGTAACTTAACTAAAAATTTAACTTGTCTATTAGGAGATCTATTCGGTAGTTTATGGCTATATCGTGGATTTATTTCTGCTGTTATTTGGCAAATCTAATAAACTGCACTAAGCTTTTCTAAAGGAAGTGCTTTGGCTCCAGCAAGCTAAAGCTTGGGGGGGAACACCTTTTATGATAAGCATAAAAATTAGTGAAGCGTATCCTACTGTAGTTAAAGATTTCGCGAGAGATGGTTTTGTTTGCCCGATCACTGTCATGTCTGAAAATGAGGCAAAGGATTATTGCCGGCAACTTGAGGAAGCCGAAGCCTTGTTTGGGACGCGTGATGAGTTTCGTTGTGGTTTGCGGAGATATTCGAACTTACTCTTGCCATTCGTCGATGAGATCACCCGAAGGCAGGAAATTACAGATATCATTTCAGAAATCTTAGGGCCAAACCTTCTCGTTCTTGATGTTCCATTTTTTATCAAAGAGCCAAAAACTGCGAGTTTCGTCTCGTGGCATCAGGATTTACACTACTGGGGGTTAGAAACAGAAGAAGAGGTAACCGCATGGCTTGCGTTGTCCCCAGCGACAATTGAAAGTGGTTGCATGCGATTTGTCGCCGGCTCTCAGAATCAATGTGTTGACCACCGTGATACGTTTGGCAGCGACAATTTGTTGACCCGCGGCCAAGAGGTGTTAGTCGACGTAGATGAGAGTGTTGCAACTGAAGGGGAGCTTGCAGCCGGCCAGATGTCAATACATGATGGTCGCGTTTTTCATGCATCCCACCCTAATCAAACCGACGAGCGCCGCATTGGAATTGCAATTCGTTACATCCCTACGCGCACCCGCCAAGTATTGGGAAGCGACATGGCGGCGATGCTGGTGCGTGGCGAAGATCGGTACCAAAATTTTCGCCTCTGTCGTCCACCGTCCGGTATCATGAGAGAAAAGGATATCCAATACTGGTCCGAAATTTCTAGTTCGCGAAATGCTGTGATGATAGACCGTTAGAATTGAATGCCAGTTTTTTGAAATCGAAGTCGGCTAAGAACACCACAAATAAGATTACTTCCAGCTAATGATGTAACAGTGCGCTTCTTCTACGATTTTCTCCTTATAGTGGTCAGACATTTGTGAAACTGTTCGGCCAGCTGTTTGGGTGTTTTCATGCAAGAGGTTTCTAAATCTTTGCATCTTTATCGCATGTCCGGGGCCATCTTCTCTAATAGACGTTTTGATTTGTTCAATGTAGGTGGACATCTTAACCAACCCCCCCCCTTGGTCTTCAGCAACAAAAACCGATCAACGAAGTCAGTGCAGCCTGTCTCCATCTTTGGAGGGTGGATAAGGTAGGCATCTCTTTTTGCCTACATAGAACCGTAACGAGTTTACCATTTGCCAGTTATTCTAATATTTTTCCCTGCTGTTGCGTCTTTGAACTTTTCATATGCTCCTTACATTTAGATGGCAGTCCTCTTGACAGGTATATGCTATTAGTATCTGGGGGTGCCCCTACCTCCTTATCTCTATCTCTTTTCGTCTTGCTAAACGATTTATTATGACTGTCTCTCTTCCTCTTTCTAGAGCTTCAAGGGAACGACATTACCCTTGGCGATCAGGAGGCGCTATGCATGAAACAGCGCTGCGAGCCGTAACACTGATCTTTTTCTTGGTTGCAATTTATTTATCACACAGTTTGGAAAACTTTTAAAATTAATCAGCGAAAAGTAGTGTCATCAAATTTTAAAACAACACTAGGAAGGTTCATAAAAAGTTTCTGGTTTCTGCCCCTAAAGCTTTTGCATACAAACTCAATGACTTAAGAAAGATTAAAAATAATTGGATAATTCTCAGAAAATGGCCTTTCAGTTTTGCGATCCTGAATGCAGAACAGCGAACGACAAACATAAAGTTAGCGTCTACACAATCTACTACTGTTAGCAGAACACAGAGAATAGGAAAACAATAGCAATCAGTGTAATTCATATATTACATATTACTGTCTTAATTTTTTGAGAATCTCTTCAATAAGCTTGATCATTTCCAAACTCCCAAAATTATCTCCCTTCTCAAAGTCACCCTTTTTTTGTGCCATTGTGTTAGTTAGATGTGCAAAACAAATGACCTTTTTATCTTTTGCTTTTGCAAATGCATACAATGCGGAGGCCTCCATTTCTACACAAGTTACTTTTTTTTCCTTCATTACAGTTATTGCAGATTGAGTTTCTCGGTAGGGAGCATCTGTCGTCCAGCTTTTTACTTCCAACCAATAGCTCGGATTGTTTCTTAATTTATTGAGTAATTTTTGACAAAGCTTTGACGGTTCAAAGCTCGGTAAGTAATGGTAACTTGTTCCCTCATCTCTAACTGCTTGAGTGATCAATGCAAAATTTTGATCAACATCTAACTCTTTAACAATCCCAGCAGAGGTAATGCTTATTAAAAGTTCACAGCCTGAAACAAAGAGTTGTTCAGCAATTAATACTGCGTAGGACGCGCCTACCACTCGCGGTATTATCCCTAACGTTAATTCACTAATCTCAAATCTATATAAATTTGAGTGGTAACATGCCCAATATTTATCTGATACTATCTCTTTTTTATCTTTTAGATAATCCACAAGATTACCATCAGGATCAAGAATACAGATACTCGGGACTTCTCCGAGTGTTATTTCATTCTGCCTTCTTGACTCTCGCAAAAGATTTTCAGGTTTAAACACAGAAGATTCAGCGTATTTCTTATTATTAAGAATATCCGGTGAACTAAGTTTTTTGTTTTTTTTATTCATTTCAAAACTATAGAGAAGTCATATTTATATTTATTTCAAGGTCAACTATAGACTAATTCCAATTAATTTGTATTAGCACAAAAAAGCAATCGTTCCTAAATCTCCTTTTTCACTGCAATAATTTATTTTGCATTTAGTCCTAAAATTACTCGCAACTAGGCAGGTCTCACATATAAAAGTGTCTTACATTATAGTTCAACCAAAAAAGGATTGTGGAAGATGATAGATTTCTATTATGCACTTCCACCAATTGGATAGAAAGTTGCCACGCCTTTCTGCATATGGCCAATTATACAAGCTCCTAAAATGCGCTTCATCAATTGCAAAGTCTTTATTCAACCGCCATCCGGACAGTCGGCCTTCGTTGATAAATGCGCTGTTGACTAGGAATTTCCGTCTGGTCCTGGCACAGGGCCTTAAAATTGAAATGGTTAGACCGGTTCCAAACGTCGGTGAGGTTCGGACGGCAAATACGCTTTAATTTCATCGCCGGGCCTGACTTCACCACTTTCCAGAACGATGCCCATGATGCCAGATTTGCGAATCATGTTGCCATTCTCGTCCCGATCGAGAACGGCCTTCAACAGTCCCGATTGAAAATCATCAAGCTGCCAGCAGGGATTTCGCGACCCCGTGACTTCGATCGTAGCCGATTTCCCAATGAGAAGGCGGGTTCCAGTGGGAAGATCGAGCAACTGAATATCCTGAGTCAAAATATTTTCACCGATTGTTCCTGGTAAGACGTTGAAGCCCCGTTGATTGAGTTCCGCAAGCAACTCAGCATGGATCAAATGGACTTGACGGAGATTCGGTTGGTTCGGATTTCGCGCGACCCGCGAGCGGTGCTTCACCTTGACCCCCATGTGGGCATCCCCTTCCACACCAAGCCCTTTGACGAGGCGGATGTTGGCCCGAACCTCCTTGCTGAAGAGGTGTTCTCCGCATGCACTGACCGTCAACACCTCTCCCTTCATTCGCCCGATTTCCTGTTTTAGGTTCTGTCAAACTGATTATTTCGAGTTGATGTTAATCTAACTTAGGACATTGTCCACGAAAACTTACTTGAGTCTCCGGTGTACACTGTCTGAAAAACCTCACTTTGACCACATCCTAGCACTTGGCTTATGTTTCGTGATGAATAGATCCAATCCATTACGCTATTCCAAAACATTACCTGAGATCATACGCTTGGCCGTGATGACGAAGTTCTAGAAGCCTTTGTTGCCAAGTGTAGTGATCACAAAGCAACATTCATTTTCCTCAAGGAAATAATGAAACGGTTCGGAAAACCTAATATCATTGTCACTGATAGATTGCGTTCATGCCGTGTCACGATGAACCTAATTGGAACCTAAAAGATCCAAGAAGTGGTGTGCTGGAAGAGCGATCATTGCGAAAATTCTCATCTCTCTTTTCGACGATTAAGAACACCCCATACTGAAATTCAGGGGACATGGAAAATTTACAGGAATTCGTTTCTATTCATCAGTTTGCGATCACTTCAAAAAAAAATGTCTCAACGCCAAAGACAAATTTAAGTTCAACGTGCCACTGTTCGTACTGAGTGGCAACAGCTTTGTGTGGCATAACGGAGACACCCATCCGCCAAACTGAGGAGCGTTCGCATTTTTCTGACACCACCTTCAAGATTACTATTGATGACCACTAACCCGCCACCAATAAGATTTGATATCTCGGAATGTTCGTCGTTTGTCATCCAGTTCCATTGCTCCCCTCTTATGGTTTCTCAGCATTCTGCGCGTTGTCGTCGAGTAGGGCTCGCGTCATATTTGCGGGAACGGTCCGTTTTAGCGCCATGTGATAGGCCTTTGACACACCCTCGAGCACTGGTCGTGCGGCCTCCTCGGAACCCATGATTTGGTCCTTCAACTCGGCGTGCACCGCTTGCAACTCGGCGATGATCGTAGCCTCGTCGATCAGAGTGAGCTTACCGTCCTGCACGACTACTTGACCATCGACGACAACGATATCGATGCCGGCGACGACTTCTCCATGGACGAGTTGGCGCACTGGCACGTTGAGTGGCAGTAGACCCGAGCAATCCAGGCGATAGAGCACAAAATCCGCCTTATATCCTGGTTCTAGACGGCCAAGATCCTTCTCACGACCGAAGGCGATGGCGCCGCCTGTCGTGGCGGCTTCCCAGATGTCAGCAGAAGTTGGCCATTTATCGTGTGCTGCGTTGCGAATTCGTGGCAGGCAGGCACCAAACTTGATCGTTGTGCTCATGGAACAGGTAAAAGGAATACCACATCCGTCAGAGCCCATGCTTACGTTGATGCTCGCCTCTTGAAAGGCGCGGAAGTCGGCCACGCCAGCGCCCAGGACTGCGTTACTAAAGGGGTTGTACTGAATGGTTGCGCCTGAAGCGGCAATCAATTCCCGGTCGCGCGGTGTCAGCCAGACTGCATGGATCAAGGACGTCTTGGGAGCTAAGAATCCAAGATCGTTGAGGTATTCAACCATACTTTTTCCATAGAACTCGTCCGCTGTGATGACCTGAAGCCGGGTTTCCAGGAGATGGATGATTGTGGGTAGATCCAGTTCATCGGCAAGGGCGCGGCATTTCCTAAGAAACTTGTCCGAACACCTTTGCGGCGCTGACGGTGCGACTAGGACACCGACCCTATGCGAACCGGGATGGTGGGTGTCGGCTAAGTCGCGCACGAGGTCGAGAAGATCATCCCCTTTTGGGCGAGGTAAGGCACGCAGCTCCGCCAGCAGGTCGGGGGCGAAACATTGTTCGGCGAAAGGCCAACTATCAACGACCGCCCTATCGATCATTGAGAAACCAAGGAAGGCTCGTAGACCTGAATCCTCGTAGGCCTGGAGTGCAGCTTCAGCATGACCCCGGTTTAGGCTTGACCCAAGGCTCATGTCATCAACAATCGTGGTAGTGCCCGTGCGAAGTGATTCTATAGCACCCGCCATGGTCCGGAGATAGACTTGCCTGTCGGTAAGTTGGAGCGGCTTTGATGGCCGCAGATAAGGCATCATCAATTCCATGGGCAGGTTCTCGACTCGGCCTTTGATATAGTGATCCCATGAATGGAAATGGCCGTTGATCATGCCAGCGGCGGCCAGCATTCCCTTGGCATCGACGATTTCATCGGCGCCGCTGATCGTGCCTGACGGTTGGATGGCCGCAATGCGGTCTCCGTCGATTAAGACGTCTTGAGGCGCTGGGTTAAATTCGCTGCGCGCGTCCCGCATGACGAGGCAATCGCGAAAAAGAATAGTGGTCATGGTAACTTCCCAGTTGATATCCCGCTTTTGATTGTCGAGAAGCGACAGTCGAACATAGTCATGTTTCCTCCTGAAAACTCTGAATCACATCAAGCAATTCTCGGGGGGTCGCATCTGCGTCCGCGGGGCTAACCGTCTCATCAGGGTTATAGCCTATCTCGCCGGTGTATCTGACGAAAAATATCCCGCCCCTGGTGACTAATGGCAAAGCCGTGGCAACATGCTTTCGAGAGTGTTGCCCATAAAATATGCTGGGCGCTTCATGGACGATCTCTGTATCGACCCTGATGCCCCTCCATGCACCAATTTCGCGCCATCGGTGCTGAATTTCATTAGCCCAGGAGATACCCGTAACTACACCGGTTATCAGCCCTTGTTCTTTAAGTGTCGGACCCTGTTCGAAATGGAGCTCG
>Ga0114999_10007683_pt1 | contig 12190 bp, 12 predicted proteins | sample ArcticOcean_MG_C_3_FD_89820 | JGI IMG/M metagenome (GOLD analysis project Ga0114999, IMG submission 89820) | Marine microbial communities from western Arctic Ocean - ArcticOcean_MG_CB8_126 | ecosystem: Environmental > Aquatic > Marine > Oceanic | place: Arctic Ocean: Canada Basin | collected...
CGAGTCCGCTTGGTACCTCCCATGATGGACTTGGGCGTGGCCACGGAAGAAATGATTGAAACGGAAGATCGGGTAATGCATCAACCTGTGATGGATGGCCCACTCGGCGAAGCTTGCGTAGACGAGCCCCGCAGGCAGAGCAATCAAGCCAATAGTGATCGCCTCTATCATCAGGCGGCCAGTATGGAGGGGAGAGCGGTTTTCGGCAGGAAAACGAAAGGGTCCATGAGAAGGTCCATTCCAGTTGTATTAGGGAGGTACATCTTACCTGCGAAGCCTGCGCGCAAGAAAACAAAAGCGGGCCTTCCCCGACACGGAAGGCCCGCTTGTCATGCTTTCGCTTCTGGCTAGTTACCAGGAGGAACGGCGGCCACCGCCGCCGCCGCCGCCGCCTGACTGCGGGCGGTCGGTGCGGGCCTTGGCCTCGTTCACGGTGAGCGCCCTGCCGTCGAGCTCTTTACCGTTCAGCCCTTGCATCGCGGCCTCGGCTGCCGCCTGGTCGGGCATTTCGACGAAGCCGAAGCCTCGTGAGCGGTTGGTGTCACGGTCTGAGATGACGGTCGCTTCGGCAACGTCGCCGAAGGCTGCGAATGCAGTTCGCAGGTCTTGGTCTCGTGTGTCGTAGCTAAGATTGCCAACGTATAACTTCATGCGGTACTCCTCAATCCAGTCATCCAAACAAAATATGCCCATCGCGCTGTCGGAGGAACCGCTGACGCAGAACGTTGTCGGCCCGAAGGGGCAGGGGTAACTCGCGAATAACTCTGGACTTCTGCAGTGTACAGGAAGTGCAGGTGCTGTGCAGGTGAGGGGTTTCGAGCCATGCCCTAGGCGCGACGCCGAGTGGCGCGTAGGATAAGCACATGGAACAACCGCTGCCTCGAGTGGCCCAGCTTCGGATTGGTGATCGCGTCCGGATTCAAGGGCAGGTGGGCTTGTGGAAGCTCGCAGGCCTAGACGAACGCCCGGGTTCCACGAGGGCGCGCTTCACTCTAGCGGGGGCGGGGAGCCTCACTATGTCACGGGGCGCGCGCCTCAGCGCACGGCTAGAAGACTTGGTCACAGTAGTGGCCCCAGGCTCGGGGCGCTATGTGGCTGACCTCCTGGTCTCCGAGCAAGCTAAGCCCTCTTTGAATACGCACTAGCCGGCCACTCCCCTTGGCTTCTTAATCCGAGGCGAACATCCCTTTTGCCTCGGCGCGCGTTTGCTCCGCCAAGGCAGTAATGCTTGGACAGGTGCAATTCATGACGAACGAGCAACGGCAGGGCAGCGGGCCTGAGCCGCCCGAAGTTGGCGGCGATGCCCGCAAGAGCCCCGGTCCTCGCGACGCCGCGGAACTGGGGACTGAGAGCACGAAGCGCACGCCAACGACACGTGCGCGCCTCACTAGCCAGGCGACGGACTGGTCGAAGGCAACGGCTGTCCGGTATGTCCCCCTTGTGAAAGAGCGCGGCACTGCGGCGGTAGGCTGGGTGACTGCCCGGGGCTGGACACCAACGGGACGCAAGGCGCTCGGCGGCCTGTTAGTTCTGATCACACTTCAGAAGCTTCTCCGCCTCCGCCGGCATAGAAAAAACACTTCCTCGCCTGACCAGACCTAAGCGACAGGCCAGACGGACGCTCGGCGCTCTACCTTCGGGCGGGCCTGGGCACGTCCGCCTAGTCTCGAAGGGTGGTGACGCCTAAGCTCTTCGTGCTGGTGCTCGCCCGCTTGTAGCCGGCGTCCGCTCTATCGCCTAAGCGTCCGTTTACGACCTCGCTCTTGCGGATCGCGGCCTCCAACCCCCGCTTCCTTGAGCACACACTTGCTCATAACGGAATCCGCGAGGCCCACAGCCACAAGAAAACCAGTAATGGCCGCGTGCCTGCGATCACGCCGAAACCTGGCACCTCGGTTGCTGCCGCTACCGGCACCCGCTGGCGATGAATGGCGCTACGCTGTTCGAGATTGGCGATTACGAACAGATTGCCGAGGCGTGAATTGAAATGATTTCTGGTTCGCTGGTGCATGCCAGCGAACGCGACTTCGCGACTAAGGCTGTTGAGCCCTTTGCCGAGGAGATCACCCAGCCCTGGTTCGGCGGAGCTAGCCGTGGCCTTGGCTGTGGTTCATCAGCGCACGCCCCAACTCACCTAATGCCAACCGCATGCCGCCAGTAAAGCCTGGTGAGCCTGCCAAGGGGTGGCGCGCAGCCCCCTAAAGCAAGAAGCTCACCTTCCCGTGGGGTCGCAGCGCGTCGAGGTCCAGGACCGCCCGGCGCTCGCTGATCTTGAAGGAACCGCCATCCCGCTGGAGCGTGTGCTCATACCGCCCAACGTAGGCGTCGGTCACCTCCAGCCGGAGGCGATAGACGATGAAGTTGGAAGTGACCCGCACCGTATCGCCAACGACCTCGCGGATGCGAACGTTTCCAATCAGACGGCGCGTACGCGAGTGCGGATGCTCGGCGTGGACGAAACGGCCCTTGAGTTGTTCGACCCGGGATTCCAGTCGCGCACGGTCGTCGGCGATGAGGAACAGACTGGTGCGATGGTCCCCGTCGGGTACGTCGGTCGGCGGGACGTAGTACCCGCACACCAAGGTGAATAGATCGAGCCACTCGTCGAGCCGCCACTCGTCGAGGAGGGCGGCCTCCTCGAACAGGAAATCCTCGACCTCATGGCGCGTGACAATGCTGGTTGCAGTAGGCATGGGCGCTTCTAGACTCCCACGCCGGCAGGGACGCCGGCGATTGACGCTGGCTCAGATGCATTCATCAGCCGTGCCCACTGCCGCCAGAATGCACGCATCTGGAGCTCGTCGTCGCCGTGGGGGTCTCGCTTCATGCCCCGCGAGATGTCAGAGTACTGGACCTCTTTGACCGTCTCGAAGCCCCGTTGGCAGGCCTCCAGCGCCTCGACGTCGTCAGGCGTGGCGAACCCGCCTGGCCCGAGGAATGTGATGAAGTTGTCCAGGCGCAGTGCGCGCTCGGCAGGCTGCTCTTCCTCCGGTCCGACACACCACGCAGTGATCTCCATGTAGCCAGGCTCGACCGGATAGAAGGTTCGTATGGTCGTCGACATGATGTCGTTGATGATGAGGTTCGGGAAGATGTGGAGGTTGCCGCCGGTCATACACACCTCGTATGCCCGCTCCTCACCGAGGCGCTCAACCGCCTTCGCGTACATCTCATCGAAGCGCGGCTTGCGGTCCTCCCCAAAATAGGGGATCCACTGGGCCATGGGCCGGCCCCATGGGGCAACGGCCCTGCCGACGATGGCGTGGCCATTGCCTAGCACCTTGGGTGTAAGTCGCGCCCGCTGGTCCGTGTCGTTGAGCATCGACCCCATCACGTCCTTGTCCAGTGCGTTCGCGCTGGCGAGCCAATCGAAGTAGCGCTTGTGCGTCGTCGCAGCGTGGTATCCGTCGATACTGTTCTCGACCAGCAACTTGTAGTTGCCCTTCATGCTGTAGGACTGGGTGCCGCTGATGACCTCCATGTGACCTTCAGACTGGTCGGCCATGACGTCGATGTAGTCTTTCGCGTCGGCCAAGTAGTCTTCTAGGCTGACGTCGTTGACCGGGTTGAAGTTAACGAAAATGAGATCCCGGTAGCTCGAAACGCCGCCGGGAGGCTCTTGCAGCCGCCGCTCATTTCGATCGAAGGCGTCGCTGTACGCATCTGCCCCCGGCAGGCCGTTGATCGCGCCTTCCGGCGTGTAGGTCCAGCCATGGTAGAAGCACTGGTGCACCTTTGCGTTCCCGCTCAGTTCGCGGCAAACGATGGCGCCTCTGTGGGTGCAGGAGTTGAGCAACACGCGAACCTTGTCATCGTTGCCTCGCGAAATGATGACCGGGCGGCCAGCTACACGGCGGGTTACGAAGTCGCCAGGCTTGCGTACCTCCGACTCGTGTCCGGCGTAGATCCAGCAGCGGTCAAAAATGCGCTCGCGCTCAAGCGCCAGTATGTCCGGGTCCGTGAAAACGGATCGATGAACCCGGAAGAGCCCCTGCTGCTCATCGTCGATGACCAGCTCTGGGCGGTGCGCGTACCCGTTGTGTCCGTTCGTAGCCATAGCGCTCGCTCTCCTCGCTGCCTGTCCTTCTTCGGCCTTAACTGGTGGTCGCTGTAGCGACCTATCCCACGAGACCTGCAATCTCTGGGCGGCGCTTCGAGACGCCCGCCCAGTCAGCAGTCTTTCTGCTCACCTTGCCGTCCCGGAAAAACTCCATGAAGGCCTGGGCGAACATTTCCGGCTGGTCAGTCTGGCCCTGGTGTCCACACTCTTCTGGGTAGAAGAACTGGATGTTCGGCAAGGCCTCTTCCTGGCGATAGCCTTCTTCCACGGGTATCAGCACATCGTCTATGCCGTAGAGATAAATGCCAGGAATATTCATCCTATCTAAGCGGTCCTTGGTATGCAGCGTAGCGCCCAAGTTACCTTCGTAGCTATGGAGGAAAGTGTCCCTCCACGCTGCATAGGAGTCCTTTTGGCGCCGTGCCGTCATGACTCTCATTTTAACGAGGTCATCGGTGATGGCCGATTTGTTCATGATGATGGACTCCATCATTTCCCGCATCTCCGGCTCACCACCATCAAAGTACAACGGGTTCGGCCGATCAGCTGACGGCGGACCCGGCGGTACTAGGTTTCCAACGTAGCCCGCAATGAGCGCGAAGCTCAGGACCCTGTCCGGGTGCGCCACCAGGTAGTTGACCGTGTTGATGCAGCCCATGGAGTTGCCTGCCAGGTGGAACCGGTCTACGCACAGGGCCGTGGCGAAGTCTTCCAGGAATTGGATGTGGGAAACGGGGCCGTTCTTTGGCCAGTACTCTTCTCGTGCATCAGCAAGCCCAAAGCCAGGTTGGTCTGGAGCGTAGACTCGGAATCCGTTCGCCGCTAGGAAAGGGGCCATGAATCGCCAGCCCGCAGACCCGGAAGACCCGGCGATGCCGCCGTGGAGCAGAATGACCGGCGGGCCGGTCTCGCCCGCGGTCATGTAGTGGGCCTTTGCCCCGTTGGCTAGCCGTACCCACCGGCTGCTGAACCCGGGGACACTGATGATGCCTTCTTCCGTGAGTGCCATTCGAACGCCTCCGTGTCGCTGCGCGTAGGTGCTGTGTTAGCTGACTGCGGGCGTCTTCGCCTGCTGCTCCTGGGCTACTGCTTTAGCTGTTGGACGATGTCCATTTCGTTGTCGCCTAGGCCCGTCTGGTAGACGTCGACGGTATCTCTGTTCATGGGCAGCCGCCGTGGCTTGAACGCTTCGTCCTCGGCGAAATGCCGCGCACCGAAGCTGTACTCGACAACGGTGTCTGGCCCCTGGAAATAGAATCCCACTGACCCTGAGGGGCCGTGCTTTAGCAGGTCCCTCGTGATGGGCAACTTCGCTGCCATAACCCTGGCTCGGACCCGCATGGTGTTGTCGAGGTCGGCTGGCTGGAAGCAAATGTGCTGCAGCGCAGGCCCTCCCATCATGCCAATGCCAATCCCGTGGTGCCAGCCGTTGCGAAAGTGCATGAAGGTGACGCCACGGTCGATGCGGTCGGAGATGCGCATGCCCAATAGGTCAGTATAGAAACTCTCCGCCGCGAGGAGCTCTTTCTGGCCTATGACGACGTGCTGGATGTCCCAGATGTCGACGTTGGTCGGCTGGGGCGGCGTGGCCATCGTCACCATGTCGTGGTAGAGCTCGATGGGATTCCCGGCCGGGTCATTGAACCTGACGTAGCGGTCTACATAGTCGGACCTGAGCCCATCGCCAGCCTCAATCTCTACGCCGGCGGACCGCAGCCTGCGCTCGATCTCATCGAGCTCCGGGCGGCTCGCGACTTCGATACCGAGACGAGCCATGCTCGGCGCGTCCTGTGCCGGTTGCAAAACGATCCAGTGATGCTGCATGCCGCCCCTGAGGAAAACCCGGTCGCCCTGGCGGTCACTGACTTCCAGCTGGGCAACGTTGGTCCAAAACGCAAGAGACTTGTCGAGATCCCCTACGTTCAGTTCCACGTAGCCGAGGCGGTCTGCTCGCGCGAACACATTACTGGCTTCGCTCATGCGGGCCTCCTTGCTAGCTGGCAGCCGCGGCTGTTGCCTGCTCGACCAGGTCTGCGTTCTCCGCGCGTCGCGTGGAAATGCCAGCCCAGTCCGCCGTCTTGCGGCTCACCTTGCCGTCGCGGTAGAACTCCAAGAACACTTCGTTGAACATCTCGGGTTGGTCGGTCTGGCCTTGGTGGCCGCACTCCTCGGGGTAGAAGAACTGCACGGTGCGGTTGCCCGCCGCGTCCATGGCGTCCTCGTGCAGGTAGCCGTTCTCCACGACGCTAAGCACGTCGTCCATGCCGTGCAGGTACACGCCCGGGATCGTCAGCTGGTCGAACCGACCTTTGGTGCTCCGCAGCTGTTTGATGTTGGGGTCAGTAAGGCTGAGTTCCTGGCCCTTGAGGAAGGCCGCGAAGGACTCCTTCTGTGCCGTGGCCGAACGAGTCCGCATGTCTAGCAGCTCGTCGTCGATGGCGACCTTGCGATAGATGATGGGCTCCATCATCGCCTTCATGGACGCTGGCGTGCCGTCAAAGGTGTTCAGCAGACTCATGTCCATGGTGCCAGGCACCCGCTTAGCGGGGTCGACGATGTTGCCGAAGCTACCCGCGATGAGGCCCATGCTGAGGACCCGCTCCGGGTGGTTGGTGGTGTAGAGCACCGCGGAGGTGCAGCCCATCGAGTTCCCGCCGATGTGAAAGCGGTCCAGGCACAGTGCATCCACGAACTGCTGAACGAAGTCCACCATGCTCCAGAGCCCGTGGACGGGCCAGTACTCCTGGCGCGTGTCGGACAGGCCGTAGCTGGGGCGGTCCGGGCAGTAGACGCGGAAGCCGTTGGCTGCCAGGTACGGCGCCATGAAGCGCCAGCCTGCCGTGCCTGAGGACCCTACGATGCCGCCGTGCAGCAGCACAATCGCTGGGCCTGTGTCGCCTGCGGTCACGTAGTGCGCGCGAGCCCCGTTCGCCAGGCGAACCCAGCGGCTCGCGATGCCCGGTACGTGGATGATTCCTTCTTCCGTGAGCGCCATGGCAGCCTCCTCTGAACAACTGAATGGGATGCGGTTTCCGAAACAGGAAATTAGCACGCCGTAGCGGAGGCCGCAATGAACCGCAGCCGTTCAGGTATCTTATGTCGAAGGCCGCCGGCGCCCATCGGGTGCGCGGTTTCCGGTGGCTACCTACAAAGGAGTTACGAATGACAACGGAGCGAACGCCACCAACCAAAGTTCAATGCCTGCGCTCAGGGCGCATCTTTCCTCGCAGCCAGATTGACCTCATCCCTGGCGTTGCGTCGGAAGCCAGCACTTGTCCCGCCTGTGGCTTCGGCGTGCAGGGCGTGTACACTCCTTGCACGAACTTCCAAGACCTCAACGTTGATGTGACCTAGGGGGCAGCCTCGCCCAGCCCAACCTCTGCACGCGTCCTCATGCACGAGTCGATGACCGCATAGATGAGGATCTTGGCCACGTCCGCCAAGTGCGGGATATGGGCGACGCCCATGCCGCCAAGGCCATTGACCCATTCCGCGGGGACATTGAGCGCAGCGGGCTGGCCCACGCGCGCCATCGGCACTCCCAGGTTCCGGATCGCCGAAGCGTCCGTCTGGCCGCTCGTCCCAACCCTGGCGTGATGCGTTTGACCTTCGACGTGCTCCCATCCACGCATCGCCGACTGGATCACCCAATGCTCGGGGTCAGTCGAAGCGCCAGGGTAGGAGCCAAACATTTCCCATTCGAGGTGCATTTCGGGATGACGTGCCTGGATGTCCTCGATGGCTCTCGCGAACTGCTCCTTGACGTCTGCGGTCGAGCTGCGCGGGTTCACGCGGACATCCATTAGCAGCTCGGTTGCGGCCGGTGGGAACGATGGCTTGTGGGGCCAACCGCCGCGCACGACCGAAACGGCACCCCAGGGAGTGCAGAGGCCTGACGTGTTCGCCTTGCTGTACTCCTGGAGCCACTCCTCGAGCTCCAGCGTCACCTTCGCCGCCTCGAGGATCGTGTTCTTGTACTCCGGCACGTCGTGGGGTCGGCCAGCGTAGCCTATGTAACCCCGTCCGACGGTGACCTTGAACCAACAGAGGCCGACCTCTTCCCACGCCACGGCGTAGCCAGGCTTGGAGATGATGCCAAAGTCGGCGCTCACGCCGTGATTCAGCATGTAGGAGACGCCGCTGCCAAGGCCTGCGTTCTCCGTCGGACTGTTGGGCGGCGCCTTCACCGGCATTCCTCCGCCGGCGAACCCGGCGACGATAGTCCCTTTGAGGGGGACACCGGCGCGCGTGATCGCGTCCAGGGCGCCCCAGATAGCAGTGACCATCCCTTTCGGATTGTTCGAACCCAGTCCGATGACATTGCCGTGCTCATCGATGTGCCCCTGGGGAAGCATGTCCTCCCTGAACTCAGGCCCTGCCCATGGGAGGTCGTATTCCTCGACGATGTCGAGGTGCGTATCGATGGGCGCGTACAAAAGCATGTGAGGCCCGTCGCCGGTGCCACGGTAGTAGCCAACGGCATTGCCACTGTTGTCGTCCATGGGTTGGTAGAAGGCGTCCATGCCCAGAGCCTTCATCTGGTCCGCCATCCACTCGCTGGCATCACGTTCGAAGCCAGTCGGACTGTGGAGGCTCACCACTTCGACACAGAACTCGCGCATGCGGTCTTCGCTTACTTGCGCGTAGGCCGCCTCCAGCCACTGCTGCTGCTTGGCGCTCAGCGGCGCCTGCTTGACTTCGACGTCGGTTGGAACAGAGATATTCTGCTTGGTTGCCATCGCTCCCTCTCATCCTGCCCTAGGGCCCTTGGTCCGCCAGGCTATTCTGGTACGGGCGAAGCCTCTCGCGAAGCGCCGCCGCTGATCTTTGCCTCAGGAATGAACCACGACTCTACATTGTCTGGGTTCGAGAGGCCGCTGGACAGCACCGCCTGCATCGCCTCCGGGGTTTGGAGGTCGGTGTCGCGCACCTGCGACACCGGAACCATGGCGATCCACCCAGAGTTCGGCATTGGGGCGGTGGGGAAATAAACGAAGGCGTGGGGCTCTCCATTCAGTATCGTGAACCCTGTCAGGAACCCGATGGTCCAAACACCGGAGCGCGGGTACTCGACGATGACCACCCTGCTGAGCCCGCTCGCACCTGCCCGGCCCGACGTCGATGCAGTGATCTTCTTGCCGACGTCGTACACCGGACCAAACACGGGGAAGCGAAGCACCTGAAGCTCCAGCCATCGCCCGCTGGCTCGCGCCGGCCCTAGGGTGGCCAGGAAGCCGAGAGCGAGGATGAGGGCAACTAGGGCCGCGACGCCAAGGCCAGGGAGATCGACCCCTGAGCTGGCCCGCACGACTGGCTGTAACAGTCCGTCCAAGAAGCCAAAGACCACTTTAAGGACGATGACCGCCAGTGCGCTGGGCAGCAAAATCAACAACCCTGCGGTAAACCGGCGCCGAATAGCGGCACGAAGGCGGATCAGCCCTGACATATGACAACCATACTCCGCAGCACGAGTACGGGCCTCACTCCACGAAGGCGCGGCCAGGCTATAGGCCGCCGTGGGGCCTCCCCGGCCGCTGGCACCGCACTTGGACTCGGCCTCCTAGAACGCCACAGGCTCTCCCGCAGCCACATGAGGGACGATTGAGGTTTCGAATGGGTGCCGCGGAGGCCGAGGTATGGCGGTGACTAATAAGTAGTGATGGCTATAAGCTGACGAAGCGCAGGCCAGGCGACTGCTACAACGCCCCTCAGCACCTCTTCACTTGGACGCTCCTTCCCCTAAACGCTCCCTCCCTCGTTTCGCTTCCGCAGTACTGACGCTTGCCATAGTGGCCAGCGTGGGGCTTCAGGTCTGGCAACAAGGCCAGCCCCTCACGGCCGACGCCACGCGTCTCCACATGGCGCTGACCGGATCGATCGTGATCCTCGCTTTCATTCGAGCGCAGCGAAGCGTGCTGGGCTGGCTGCTGCACTCGGGGGCCCTAGTTGCGTTCCTCATCGCCACCTACTACTTCCTCCGAGTATGGACCCGCTCGGCGCCGCTTCCCGGAGAGTCGGACTGGGGAGCGTGGATACTCACGCCGGTCCTCACCGGCCTAGTTTTGTTCTACGTGTACCGCGCTTTCGGGCTCGCATTCGCCCTTCTCGGCATACTGTTCGTCATCTACGCGTTCTACGCGCACCTCTTCCCCGGCGTGCTCGAAGGACCTGAGAACACTCTCTCGTGGACCTGGAGTCGGCTGGGTCGCAGTATGTTCGGCGATCCCTTTGTCCTTGCAGCCGAGTTCGTCTGGCTGCTGGTGTTCTGGGGCTTGATGCTCACAGCGGTTGGCGCCGGCCCCGCGATTATCTGGTTTAGCCGTAAGCTTGCGCAGAGCACCGCGGGCGGGGCGGCACTGGGCAGCGTACTTAGCAGCGCCCTCGTGGGCTCCTTCACCGGAGCAGGGGCGCAAAACGTCGCCATCACTGGTCCGGTGACGATCCCAGCGATGCGGCGGGCGGGCTACACAAAGGAGATGGCTGCGGCGGTCGAAGCCGTCGCCTCTAACGGCGCCGCCATCACGCCCCCGGTCCTGGGCGCAGTCGCCTTCGTGATGGCGAACCTGCTCAACATCCCTTTTATCCTCGTTATCGTGATGACGCTGGTACCCGCATCGTTGTGGTACCTGTCCACAGGCCTGCACCTAGTTGCCCACGCGCGGAAGCACGGACTGGTTAATGCTCCTTTTGTTACCGAAGCAGGGGCGGCCGAGCCCTCGACATGGCTACTTGTGCGCTCGGCCGCCGTTGGCGTCGTGCCTGTTGGCGTGCTCATTTATATGGTGTCGGTGAACGAAGCCCTCGACAGGGCGGTGCTCTTCACCTTCTTCACCACCGCTGCGCTGTGGTTGACCATGCGCGTCGAAACCCGCATCGACGTGCTGGTCGACGCAGTGCGGTCTGCGGCAGTCTCCGCTAGCGCCTTTAGTCTCGTCCTGGCAGTGCTGGCGCTGGTCACGAACGTGATCAGCTACACGGCGTTGGGCTCGAGGCTCGACGAGTTGATTGAGGTGGCGAGCGGCGGTTACGCCATCATTGCCTTGGGGCTGATGGTGGTCGTGGCGGCGATTCTCGCTGGCCCGTTGCCACCGGTGGCGATGTACTTGATCATGGTCATCACCTTCGCGCCGGTGCTCACTCGTATGGGGGTGCCGTATCAGGCATCCCACTTCGTCGCCTTCTACATGGGCTCGCTCGGCACCATTGTGCCGCCTATCGCCCAGTCGACGCTTATAGCCTCCGTCATCGCGAACACCGACTACATGAGGACCAACTGGCAGGTGCTGCGAATCGCGTGGCCCCTGTTCGTACTGCCTGTTCTTTTCGTGGCGGCCCCTGAACTCTTACTCGTCGCCGGCGGCCCCACCGACTTGGGCGTCGTGCTGCCGTCCGTCGGCCTCGCGGTGCTGGCGTACGCTTTCGCTGCGCTGGCCACCGTCGGCTGGCTTTTCGTCACGATTCGCCCATACACACGGCTTATCGCGACCCTGGTTCCGTTCCTAGTTTTCTGGGCGATGTACACCGACACCACGTGGGCGGGGGCCGTTGCCGCGGCGGCGGCAACGGCTGTCTTCGTGCGCCAATGGGCGCTCTACCTAGCCGGCATGCGGGCGCAAGGGCTAAGCCCTTTTGCTCAAGGGGCGATCGCCGGTGTGTCAGTGCGGGCGCAGCGTGGCCTGGGACTCACTTCCGCAGCGCTTGCGCTGATCCTGGCGTTCGCCTGGACAGTGCTGGTGGCTAGTCCGCTCGCGCCGGGCAAGCAGTTCCAGTTCGCCAGGGGGATCGACGGTGTGACCGATTCGATCAACGTGGTGTTCCTAGGTTCCATTGCGAGCGCGGTGCTGCTGGCCGGGTTTTTCTTTGGCCTTGCACGTTGGCGTGGGCGCCCGCGTAGCAGCGCGGCCGCGCCGTAGGCGCTTTTACGAATGTTTTGTGTATAGTTAGCGTGCGTGTGCCGGGCCGTAGCCTAATTTCCGCCAAACAGTGCGCCATCTTATGATGCGAACAAAAGAGAGTCAGGCCCATGTTCGACGTCGACGAATTCATCGCAAGCTGCCGCGAGGCGGCCAATGCCACGGACGGCCAGCTCGAAGTGCAGGGCCTCTTGGCGAAAGCAATCGAGAGGCACCG
>Ga0114999_10007684_pt1 | contig 12190 bp, 12 predicted proteins | sample ArcticOcean_MG_C_3_FD_89820 | JGI IMG/M metagenome (GOLD analysis project Ga0114999, IMG submission 89820) | Marine microbial communities from western Arctic Ocean - ArcticOcean_MG_CB8_126 | ecosystem: Environmental > Aquatic > Marine > Oceanic | place: Arctic Ocean: Canada Basin | collected...
AAATTCAAAAGTCATTTCTTGACTATTAGACTCAAAACTCAATCCACTAGCAGGACCCTCTAAGGTAACCACCGGAAGAATACTGTCATAACTTATTATATGATCCTCTCCAGAACTAAGTTCTCCATTAACATTATATGAACTACAACTCCAAATATAATCTCCTTGATCTGAGAAACTATAATTAAAAGTACTCTGATTTGAATTACCTGAAAGGTCTACAGTTTTGCTATGCAATAATCCACTCTCATTCAATATGTTAAAGGTCATATTAGAATTCTCATTTCCAATACTATTCTGAACACTACAATTAAAAGAAACGGGGTTTGAATTAAAATAGGAATTATTTTCCGGACTATCCAGATTTACAGAAGATCCCGTTGTTGAAATAGAATAATTTTCAGAAGCATAAGCACCATTACTTTGAACATCTTCAACAAAACAATTCCAATTATAGGTATCAGCTTCCAAGGTTAATTCAAAACTACTCTCATTAGAAATTCCACTTACAATTCTAGTTTCATTATAAAACAAACCATTAGAATCCCAAACACTTAACTTAATGCTAGATAGTTGCCAATCGCTAGCACCACAAACAAGAGTTTGATTTAATGCCAAATTAGAATATCTATCTATAGGACTAACTAAACTTATTTCAGGATTAATATTATCTAGGGAAAGAATAGCTTCATAAATGTTTGTCTGATTAATACTTGTCCCAGAAAAATCAATTGGAGTTCCAGTATCTTTCAAAGCTGTAACAATCTCACTCTGATTCAAATTAAACAAGCCTCTCATTAATCCAATAATTCCTGCAACCATTGGTGTTGACATACTAGTTCCAGATAGGCTCACGTATCTATCATCAAAACCAGTACTATAAATCCCAGTTCCAGGAGCAACCAGGTCAACCCAACTACCATAATTTGAATAACTTGCTCCAGTATTATCAGAGTTTGTTGCCCCAACACAAATTACTTCCTCATAACCACAAGGATACTGTTTACTGTTCGCCCCAGAGTTACCTGAACTTGCAACCATAATAACTCCCCTGCTATAAGCATACTCTATTGCATTTCTAACTGTAGCACTATCCCCTCCTCCAAAACTCATACTTATTATTGTTGCATTATTATCTGCAGCATAATAAATTGCAGAAGCAACGTCATCAATTTCCAAACTCCCTACAGAACTACCTCCATTAGTAATTATATTAAATCCAGATCTAACTGGCATAATACTACAATTCCAGCAACTACCAACAACTCCAACTCCATTATTTCCTACTGCACCTGCAATTCCTGCAACGTGAGTCCCGTGTGAATCAAAGTCCATAGGGTCATTATCTGTAGTATTATAATCTTCTCCATCAGAGAGTGAGTAGCCTACATTAATATAATTTGTAACATTAATATCTGTAAAATCATAGCCTCTACAATCTCCAGCAAAACCATTCCCATCTAAGTCAATACTCTCATCGCACCCCTCGCTCCTATTAACTATATTCTCTGCCAGGTCAGGATGATTCCAATCAACACCCGTATCTAAAACTGCAATAATAACTTCTTTATTCCCAACAACTAAATCCCATCCAGCTTCAGCATTAACATTGGCGGGCCAATATAATGAATTGTAACTCTCATCATCAGGAATAGCATCACTAATCATAAGAAAATTAGGTTCAGCATATTCAACATTTTCCATATTTTCTAATTCTTCAACAACTTCAACAAGATCTACACTTTCATCAAACTTTAAATTATATAACTCAATATCCTCAACTATTTTTTCTCCACTAATTGGCTGAGTAATTCCATTCTCTACTAATCCTTCAATTTCCACCTCCCCTTTATACTTAACAATAATCTCTCCAGGAGCATGAAGTATAACATTCTCTTCATCAATATATGTCGCATATCCCGTTATACTCCTATCTTCAGTATCAATAATAACTATACTTATAAAGAAAATTCCTAACATCAAAGCTAAAGTTACACTAATCACCTTTTTATTCATAAGTACTATAAACAAATACCCTATAAAAAGTTATTTGGTATTCTCATTCCCTAGCTTCTAGTATTAAAATTAGAAATACTACCTCTGTAATACAATAAGACTTATAACTAAATTTCAGTAAACCTACTAATGGCAAAGATAGGTGCATTTGGACTAGGGGGTACAAACGTTTCAGTAGGGATTGTAGATTCCAGTACTGGACAGGTAGAAGGATTTCAAAGAACAGCACTTGATAATTTCTCAAGTTATGAGGATTGTTTTGAGAATTTTATAAGGCCAAATATTCCTTCAAGATATCCATTAGGGGGATGCATTGCAGGAGCGGTAGATGAAGAAAAAAGAGTGGCAAATCATATGGCCAACTCTCCATTCTCTACAGATTATAATTTTGGACGCCATTTCTCAGATTATAGCAAATTCACAATAACTGGAGATGTAAGAGGTGAGGGTCAGGGAGCAACAAGATGGCTACCAAAATTTCAAAATAAACTTGTTCTAACCGCAACTTTCTCTTCAGGGTATGGAATAGATTTAGTGAAAGATGGAGTCCCCATATTACCCAATCCCATAGAGGCCGGTCACGGTCCAACACTTCATTTACCTAAGGAATTTAGTTTCTATAATGGGATGAAGTGTGGATGTTTATCTAGGGAGGGGAAACATGAATCCCATATTGAAGCATATGTATCTGCAAATGCTTCAGCAAATATGGCAAGAAAAGCATTTACTAATTTAAGGTTACCATGTGATCATCCATTGATAATCTCTTCATTAGATGCATATAATTTAGATCCCAAAAATAGTGATAAAATAGAGGATTGGAGCTTAGCAAATAATTCTCAAGAAGAAAAGATTCTAAGTTACCTGACTGGAGAAATGGTCTATAGAGAGTTAAAAAGAGATCCAGAATCTGAACCCCAAAAGACCATAAGGGACGTTCAAGAATATGCAATAACTCAAGCATTCTTGGACATGAGTTCTCATTTCAATCCAGATACAGTTTTAGTTAAGGGAAGTTTAGCTGAAGATGAAGATAATTGGAGAATACTTTTTGAACCTGCAATCAAAAGAGCACATCAAAGAGGTTTAGCAAATTTCAACGAAGGACTTTTAGTAACTCGTTTAGATAATGATCAATTAGGAGTTATGGGTGGAGCTGCAGATTGGTTAAGAAAAAATTCTAGTTAAATTTAATTCCCCAAAACCGTTTATCCGTATCGATAATACATTGCTCTCCAATGGGAACCGTCAAATTGGGTTCCTCATGCCCAATTGGCTGATGCATAATCCCTGGACACTTAAAATCCTTAAAAAATTCTTTTAGATATTTATCAATATCTTTTCCACATTCTGTAAAATGCCCAAGAATAACTCCCTTAATATTATCAAATTTGCCAGCTAGTTTAAGTTGCCATAATGTATCAAATACCCATTGGGGATCTTTATCAACTGCCTCCATAAAGATAATCTTATTATGTGTATCAATTTCATAGGGAGTTGCTAGAGATCTTTGGATTAATGCCAAGTTTCCTCCACAGATTTTCCCTCTAGACCTCCCTTTTATTAAAATATCTTTATCATTAAAATTTACATTGTAATTCTTCTTATTTATAGCATCAAATAAACAATTTATTGTTTTCTTATCAAATTCTTTAAGGGGTTTTCCCAAGTTAGGCCCATGCAAACATCTTTTACCAAACTCCTGATTCAAAAAGTTTAGCAACATAGTAATATCACTATATCCTATTAATATAGAATCACTATTTTTTATAGGCTCAAAATCAAGATGTTCAAATAAATGAATTGCACCCATCCCCCCCATAATAGAAAAGATAATATTACTATTTCTATAGGCATTATTCAGTTGCTCAGCCCTTTGAATAGGGCTTCCTGCATACCTCAGATATTTAAAATTCATATTCTTATCAGAATTAATTTTAAAATTCCACCCCTTTAAGATTTTTTCGGCATTAACTCTATCATTCTTGCTAATAATCTTAGAGATAGCAATTAGTGAAGCATTATTATTTTTCATTTGCATAAACAGCACCCCTTAACCTATTAGCAACAATTGGGTTTAGATTATAGGTGTAACCTTTTTCACCAAGGCCTGTTGCAACTCCATTAACTTCAAGATAGAATCTTTTATCTTTAGGCCCTGCATGAACCCAATCTACACAACCTAGGCTGATATCTCCATATTCTAATATTTTTCTAGATTCATCTACTTCATCTTTGGGAGGAATATATTCTTCAGTAATGTGTTTTCTAGTTCCCACATTTTCCCAAGGCATAGTCCTATCAGTTATCTTTCTTGCACCCAGATATTCTCCATCTAAAAATATAAGTCTTGTTTCATCTTTAATATCTAATCTCTCTTGCAAAATATATTCATTAAAATCTAGTTGAGAATATTTCTGTAATTCACTCTTATTTACTGGATAGATATTAAATCCATCTGAACCAAATCTATGCTTCAAAAGGTACTCTGTATTAGAATTAGAGACAAATTCTCTAAAGCTATTATAGTCCTGGAAATAATGCGCCTCAGGAGTGTCTATTCCTAATTCCGAGACCTCTGTATCAAATAATTTATCTTTTTGATTTAATGTTCCTTTCTTCGAATTAACTAACCTTTTAATAATGCCTCTAGAAGATTGATCTTCTAAATAATCCATAACTTTTTCCAAATCATCTCCATGAGGCAATGTTCCATGAACATCTGTAAATGATCTTGCCAAGAATAGTTTAGATTCTAGGCCTTGATTGTCCCTTCTAATAGGATTTAATTCTCTATCAAAGGTATAGATTCCTGCAGGTACTCCCTCCTGAAATTGTTTCTTAACTTCACTAGGCAAAACTACTCCAAACTCTGCTCCAAACTCTGCTAAAAGGGATTCATACATTTGCCTATATTGATCATCAACTTTAGCCTGGTCTTTTTCATCCATCAAAATTAAATCCATTTCCACTCCAAACTATCTCTTAATGATAGCTAATTCTTTACCTGGATTTACAATTCTTATAATTGAGTTAACAAAATTTTCTAAAAGATCGTCATCTTCTGGAAACATAAAATTTGGAGTAGGATTATTTTCAATAATTACCATTTCCTGATTTTCTCCAAATGCCATATCTATTTCATTAAACTCTGCCCCAATTGCATTAGTACTATTCTCTCCTAAGATTTTTTCATCCGCAGTAGCTTCATATAAACATTCTTTGGATCCATTAGCCTGAGATGCTAACCATTTATCTTCAGAATTTGACGAAACAAGTTTTCTCCCATATGAGAAAATAAACTTGCCATTAGCTACTCCCATTCTGCAATCATGATCTTTTGTAGGAACAATAAATTCTTGAATAATAAACCCTCCTTCATAATTATCTTTATCAACAGAATAAAGCTTTTCTTTAAGATCCTTAATTAGATCTTCTTTATTATCTACTCTTGAAATATCCTTTCCACGTCCACCAGTATTTCTCTTAACAATCATGGGAAAACCAAATTCTTTTAGGGATTTATCAGATATTTCATCAATTTTATCTTTGTTCTTAATAAAAATGGTTTCAGGAGTAGGCATTCCTAGTTTTTTAGTTAGTTTAAATACCTCGTATTTACTATAATCATATAATGAAGTTTTATATGAATTAATACATCTGATTTCATTTTTTTCTAATTCTTTAAGTAATTCTAGAGTTTTGGGGATGCTAGGATAATCCCTATTAGCAACACTAGCATAAACCCTATTAAGGACAAGATCAACATTTTCAAAATCCTCCATCTTAGAGGTCCTAACATCTAAAAGTTTAACTAAAAATCCCTTATTTCTAAAAGAAACTGCCATTTTCTCTTCTGATTCTTCTAGGTCATGATGCAGGATTGCAATTCTCATTTTAATACTTCCAAACTATATTTAACTTCAACAACCTCTTTTCTAGATTCAACAAAACTAATTATCTCTTTAGCAGAAACATCCATTGGATCATATAACTTATTATAGAAATCTTTTTGTTTCAATACTAATGGTATTTCAGTACATCCTAGGATTACTGCTTCAGCCCCTTTAAGAATTAAACTATTAGCCGCTTCAGTCAACAAGTGTTTTGCTAGATATTTTTTACCTGCCTTAATGCCACTTTTACCATAAATAGCCTCCATAACATATTCATTTTGTTCAGTTTCACTAGGCCTAATTACTTCTATACCTACCATTCCAAGATAATCTTCAAAGATCCCACTTTTTATACTCCCAGTTGTTGCAAGAACTCCAATTTTCTGCATATCTGGATTTTCTAATTTTATCTGTTTAACCAGAAGAGAAATCATATTAATAATTGGAATAGATACTTTTTCCTGTATATCTGATAGAAAATAATGGGCAGTATTACAGGGAATTATTAAGAAATCAGCTCCAGCTTTTTTCAATGAATTACATGTTTTAATTATTTCCTTAGTGGGGCTCTTTCCCTTACCTAAAATGGCCTCGGTTCTATCAGGTATTTGAGGATTTGAAAAATGTAGGAATGGGATATTATCTTGGTCTTTTTTCTTATTCTTATACTTAATAAGTAATTCGCAGAATTTATTTGAAGCTTCAGGCCCCACCCCTCCAACAATCCCAACAGTCTTAAAATTACTATTTAAGGCCATTTTTACAAACCTCCAAACAGACAAGTTCCTTACTCTCGTCTTCTTCTATCTCGTTATTTTCTTCAAAGTCATTCATCTCAGGCTAACACGCCTCCAGCGTGAGCACCATTCTTTTGTAAATTATTATTTATTTTCATTTTAAGCAGCTTCCTCCAAGCTAAGATCTCTAACCATTTTAATCCACTTCGGAACAAGTTCTTTGAATGCATCATAAGAATCTATTTTTCTTAGTTCATCACTACCTAAAATCAATTTTCCATCATAGGTGTCTCTCAGATTAAGTTCAAGACCGCTTCCTAATCTTGGAATAACTATTTGGGCCCTTTCTGCATATACAATTTCAGGATTAGTTGCAACAGCAACATTTAATCCCCTATAGGCACTTAATCCATGCATAAGTTGCCTATCAAAACCTCTCTTCATATTATCTCTACCCAGATATAATAAAACATTATCTGCCGGATCTTTTTCTTCAAGATCTTCGGGAAATAATTCTCCATTTATCTTATGTATCTCTACAGTCTCAGTCTCTGTATGAAAATCTACATGATAATTCCCTTCCCATCCATCAACTAAATGCCCTTTTAATTTACGCATCATCTACTTCCCTCCACCAATTTCATAGCAAAACTATTCTTCAATTCTTCAATAAATTTAACAAATTCATTCTTACTTTTTATCTTAGCAAAGTCATTAGCATTTACAAAATGCCTAATCCCATTATCGTAGGTCTTAAGGCCATACAAAAATCCCTCACTATATGTTCCAAACAAATTAACAATCACATCTGCCTTTTCAGCAATACCTGCATCCTCATAAGTAGTAATGGCAACATTAAAGTTAGGATCCTTAGCTAAACTCAATGCTAAAAACATGTTTATGTTCCTACTATCAATCTCTTTCTGATCAATATAAACTAAGATATTAGTCTTGTCTCTGTCAACATCAAATAATTCTTCAGCATATTCAGGAATTAGTGCAAGGTCTGCAGCATAACTATTCCATCTACTAATAATATAATTCCCTTCCATTATACTACCTCCTCTGCCAAAACCTGGCTATCTAAACTTCTTCTAGTTGGCCTCCCCTTAATAGCCTCAAGAATATTTGCATAAGATCTCTCATGAACTTCTTCAGGCCCTATATAATGGTCTGAAAAGCTTGCGACTCTTTTATTAAATATGTCTACTAGAGATCTATGTGCATTAATAACTACATCGGGACCATACTTAGAATGCGGGCCTAATTGAGGATCCTTGTTCATATCTACAACCACTTTAAAAGTTTCATCAAGTGGCAATTTAGAAATTAAACTATTAATGGTTTTAGAATCGGCATCTGTAGGAGCATAGATTAAAACTCGAGTAACGTCCTCAGAATGATTATGTTCAAATGGAACGGAAATATCTAAGGTTACTGCTCCATTATTGGGCTTCAGCGTATAAATATTTCTTTGATATTCCATTGATTTTATTCGATTTATGGGCCCAGCTATTCACCTTATTTCTCTTTTTTACACTGGAGGGGCCTAATTCTGTTTCCATTTTGTAATAACTACAGTACTAAAAACTACTTAAAAAAATCGATTAGTTTTTTTGTAGAAATGGAAACATTTATAAGTAAATAGGGATATTCTACAAAATATGAAGACTAAAATTAAGAAATTGATACTTGAATACTCGAGGAATTCAAGAATAACTACAAAAGAATTAGGCCGTGCCATCGGGACCAGCCAACAATCAGCATCTTACCTATTAAATAGTCTAAAAAAGAAGAAGTTTATAGTCGGAAGTAATACCATCATCGACGCTGTTAAACTTGGATATATGAATGTTTTAGTTGGATTCAACTTTCTAAATCCTGGAGATAAAAAGGAAATATTAGAGGAACTACTTGAAATTCCAGAAATAACGACAATTGAAGAGGGAAAAGAGGGAGTAGATTTAATAGTGGGATACACAACTCTAAATCTCTCAGCCTTTAACAAGATTCATACAGAGATCATTTACAAATTCTTTAAAAAATTAAAGACTCAATTCACATTTCCAATAATTGTAAGTCATGAATATGCAAAAAACTATCTTTCAAGAAGGTTTTATGATACAGACACCATTCTTTTCGGAGATAGAGTAGTAAGAGAATTGTCTAATAATGAAAGATTAGTTTTAGATGAATTAATAAAAAATCCTAGTAAGAAACTTGTAGACATATCAGATTCACTAGATATTTCAATAAAGTCCATTGTTAGTGCAAAAAGAGCACTAGAAAGAAAGTATATCATAAGGGGATACACAACAATACTAAATCATAGCAAATTAGAAATTAATCGACAAATTATATTTCTTAGGTTCTCAAGTGAGGGAATAAGGGAAATGGATAGATTTTCTGAATTTACAAAAAGAAACAAAAATATCATAAGATTCATGAAGATAATTGGAGAATATCAGATAGCAATCTATGTAGAATCAATAAAAGATACAGAGATCTTAGCAGAGATCAGGTCCCTTTTTAGGATAGATAATTATTTTGTTATCAAGAGTAAAAAGATACATAGGGCTAATTATGTCCCTATTGAATAGGCCCCCATAAGTAACTATTTAAACTAGTCCCTATTAATAATAAAAAAGATGAATTAAGATGAGTATAAGAATAATTCCTATAGGCGGTTTCAACGAAGTTGGAAAAAACATGACTGCTATAGATCTGGGAGAGGACGTTATAATTTTAGATGGAGGGTTCCATCTTCCAGCTATTGTAGCCTTACAAGAGTCAGAAAGGGTTTATTCAGAGAAAAAATTTAGAGCTATTGGAGCTATCCCAGATGATCTAATTTTAGATAAATTAAATCTTAGAGATAAGGTTCGTGCCATAATCCCGAGTCATGCCCATCTAGATCATATTGGGGCGCTGCCATATATTGCAAACCGCTACAATGCACCTATCGTTGCAACTCCTTTCACCATAGAAGTTTTAAAATCTCTTTTAAGAGATGAGAAAATATTCACAAAAAATAAGTTAGTTTCAATACAACCTAACGGCCATTACTTTGTCCAGGGAAAAAATAGAAAGTACAAGGTAGAATTCATCAACATAACTCATTCAACAATCCACTCTGCACTTCTTGCAATTCACACCCCAGACGGAGTTATTCTTTACTCAAACGATTTCAAATTAGACGACAAGCCAATACTAGGGCAAAAACCTAACTATGATAAAATGAAAGAGATAGCAAAGGAAGGTGTCAAGGTACTAATTTGTGATTCATTATATTCTGGATCTGACAGAAAGACTGCAAGTGAGAAGGTTGCAAGAACAATGTTGGAGGATGTACTACTCTCAACAGATAGTAGAAATCAAGGACTTGTAGTCACCACATTCTCTTCACATATTGCAAGATTAAAATCAATAACTGATTTTGGTAAGAAGCTAAATCGTAAGATAGTCTTTATGGGTAGAAGTTTAGCTAAATATACCAATGCCGCATCTAAGGTAAACATGTGTCCTTTCAGAAAAAATATTGAAATAGTAACATTTAGGCATCAATTAGAAAAGAAATTAAAACAAATAGCCAAAAATAAGCAAGATTACATGATAGTCTGCACAGGCCATCAGGGAGAACCAGGTAGCATATTAGACAGAATAGCTAGAAATAAATTGCATTATCAATTAAATAAAGATGATCACATTGTTTTTTCATCTTCAGTAATCCCTACAGAGATCACTATAGAAAATCGAAATGCGCTAGATGCAAAACTAAAGAAGAAAGGTGTAAGAATGTTTAAGAATATTCATGTATCAGGGCATGCAGGAAGAGAAGATTTAAGAGATTTCATAAATATTGTAAATCCTGAACATATAATTCCTGCACACGGCCCTCATGAAAAGACACAACCTTTAATAGAGTTAGGGAAGGAGCTAGGATACAAACCCAAATTTTTACATTTAACTAGTAATCATGAACAATTAAAATTCTAAAAAACAGATACCAATATATATTTAAACAATATTATCCAATATATAAAAAGAGAAGATGGTCAATGAAGATATAGTAACAATTCTAAGAAATGCAGTAGCTAAAGGCGAGCCCTTACAACATGCAATACAAATTCTAACTAATTCAGGATATGACCCTCAACAAGTACAGGAGGCCTCTACTTATGTTCAGGGAGGAACAATGCAAGGTTTATCCACAAAACCAGATGAACAATTAATAATGGCTCAGAATAAGAGAATTTTCCCAGGAGCTCAAAATAATCAACAGAATCAAATGAGGCAATCTAATCCTCAACAAACTTCTCCAAATCAACAAACACCTATGCAGAAACCTCCCCAGATGCAACAGCCCCCTCAAAATCAGATGCAACAACAAATGAATTCACAAATGTCTACCCAAAAGATGCCTCTACAGAATGGGGAAGATGCATATGGTGCAAATTCCATGGCTCCAAATCAGATAAAACAACTTTCTCAACCTGTAGGAAATCAGATTCAGATGCAACAACCCCTCCAAAAGAATCCGATTCAACAAAACTCTCAAATACAGCAACAAATTAGTCAACAAACCCAAAATTCTCAAAATCAGATGCAACAACAAGCTCAAAAGAACCCTGCTATAAAGTTAAAAAAGAAGTCTCACAAAAAAGAAATAATACTTTTATTAATTTTACTATTTCTAATAGGTGTTCTCGCCACAACAGTTATCTTTAGAGGAAGCATATTATCTTTCCTATCTGGTTAAAATGATTTATCAGCCATCAGATGATTCTTATTTGTTACAATCCACTCTAAAGAAATTTTTAAAAGATAAAAAGAAAACTATTAACATTCTTGATATGGGTTCAGGTTCTGGGATTCAGGCAGAAACTTGTCAAAAATTAAAATTTAAGAATATTTTGGCAGTAGATATAAATCCTTTAGCAATAAAAAATTTAATTGGAAAGAAGCTAAACGCAAAGAAATCTAATCTATTCAGTAAAATTAAAGATCATAAGTTTGATTTAATAATTTTCAATGCACCATATCTTCCAGAAGATAAAAGAGAACCTGAGGATTCAAGGCTAGCAACTACTGCAGGGAAGGAAGGATATGAAATAATTAATAAATTTCTAACTCAGGCTGTAACTCAACTAAAACCTCGGGCCTCAATACTCTTATTATTCTCTTCATTGAGTAAACCTAAAGTTATCTTAAAACATGCCAAATCTCTTGGATATAATTATAATCTTTTAGAAAAAAAGAAAATTCCTTTCGAGGAATTATATGTTTACGAGTTTAAATTAAATTAGAAACGCCACCACCCGGCAGAATGAATTTGTTCTGTGCCGTTAATTAATAGAAGTAATGCGTTAGACTATAAATAGCTTTTCTTACCTTCGCTTTTTAGTTATAGTAATATCTCCATTATAGGATCTCTTAATAATAGAATCTATAAAACTCAATTTTTCATCACTTTCCAATCCATCATCATTAGCTCTGCCAATAGCATACATTAATTTTTGTCCTAATGCTTGTAAGGTCATA
>Ga0114999_10007688_pt1 | contig 12186 bp, 10 predicted proteins | sample ArcticOcean_MG_C_3_FD_89820 | JGI IMG/M metagenome (GOLD analysis project Ga0114999, IMG submission 89820) | Marine microbial communities from western Arctic Ocean - ArcticOcean_MG_CB8_126 | ecosystem: Environmental > Aquatic > Marine > Oceanic | place: Arctic Ocean: Canada Basin | collected...
CAGAGCCAGGACTGCAAATAAGTATTTTTGTATCCCCAGGGAAGCAATGTGTGTTGTCTTGAACTGTTGTAGCTATTATAGTTCGCCCTGGCTGTTTGAACAGATTAGCGGTTGGTAAGGTTCGTAATTTACTGTCAAGTACGATTCTTGCAGGTTGACGGTCACTCCAAGCAACTCCATTATCATCTCTCGCTGTTAACAATGGGTCGTCAGAATTAACTGTATTGATTCCTACGATGATTGCATCTGATTTACGACGTATTTGGTGGACTATACGTCTGGAAATACCATTGCTAATCCATTTAGAATCACCTGTTTCGGTGCAGATTTTCCCATCTAAAGTCATAGCAAATTTTGCTGTAAAAAAAGGTTCTCCGGTATTTATGAATTTTGCAAACCCTTCATACAATAAGTCGCAATTATTTGGTGATGGCCAGGGTAGTATAGTTATTCCGTTATTTTTTAGTTCTTGGATGCCCTTGCCTGAAACTAATGGATTTGGGTCTTCGCATCCTATGTAAACAGTTCGAATGCCTGATTCGATTATGCGTTTAGTACAAGGTCCTGTTCTCCCATAATGGCAACAAGGCTCAAGCGTTACATATAATTCACATTCGGAAAGATCTGCCGTAGCATTGTCAATGGCGACAACTTCAGCATGAGATCCTCCTACAGGTTGTGTGACTCCTTGGCTAACTACGGCTCCGTTTTTTGTTATAACTGCACCTACCGAGGGGTTAGGGCTCGTATTGCCTAAGTTTTCTGAAGCTAGCCTTTCTGCTATTTTATTTGCTTCCATGTATTAGCAACCTTGAATAATTTAGGCTTGGTCATTTGAGAAGTTTTCGTAATATTTACTAGGAGTCGGATCTACTTGACCTTGGTATTTACTTCCTAATCCTTCTGAGCCATATAATCTAGTCGCAGGAGTGGTTAATTCCAAAAACGAAATTTGGCCTATTTTCATACCGTGAAACAATGTGATTGGTAAATTTGAGAGATTGCTTAATTCAAGAGTTAAATGCCCTTTCCATCCGGGATCTACAAAGCCTGCAGTTGAATGTATAACTAAACCTAGCCTTCCTAAGCTGCTCTTTCCTTCTAATCTAGCAACTAAAAAATCAGGTAATTCTATATTTTCCGTGGTGCTTCCTAGCACAAACTCTCCGGGGTGGAGTATAAATGGAGTTTGCTCATCTATGTTTACTACTTCAGTTAAGTCATCTAGGCTTTCGCGTACATCAATATACGGTCTTAGAGAATTACTAAACACTAAAACTTTATTATCAAAATGTAAGTCGACACTAGCAGGTTGTACATCATTGTCATTTAAAGGTGATATTACAATATGTCCTTGTTTTATATATTCTAGTATGGTGTTGTCGCTTAATACGCTCATGTTTTATCCTTATTCAGCTATTGCTTATCCTTTGAAATCTACTCTACCATTGATTAGAGCTCGAGACATTACATGTTTGTGAATTTCTGAAGTTCCGCCACCTATACGTGCATGTCGAAGTAATCTATACCAGTGAGATATGGGCATGTCTAAAGTTTCCCCAAGCCCTCCGAATATTTGCATAATTTTATCGATGCTACGGAACCCCCATTCTCCTGCGCAATATTTTATCATTGATGCTTCTACTCTGACGTCTTTCCCTTGGTCAGCTTGCAGGGCTGTTTCACGAGCCAATGATCTAAGGCTCATAATATCTATATATACATCTGAAATCATCCATTGAATTGCTTGGCGTTCTGATATTGGTACACCGTATGTGATTCTTTGGTTTGCCCATTCTATAGCCATCTCCAAGGCTCTAGTTAGAATCCCTATGGCCATAGAGCCTCTAAGCAACCTGTCATGATGAACCAACCATTTTTGGCCTAGGTTGAATCCTTGCCCGATTTCTCCTAATATTTTAGTTTGCGGAACTCGAACTTCATCTAAATGAACATAAAACTGTTGAGATTTTGTTGGGGTGATCCATATTTTTATTGGGTCGAATGACAACCCTTCGCTAGGATTATCAACTATGAACATGGTTATACCGCCTCTTTGGCGTTTTGAATCATCTGTAACTGCTTGTACCAGAAGAAAATCCGCAGATGCCGCTCCTGATATATACATTTTTGTCCCAGTTAATACCCATTCATCTCCGTCTTTAATAGCTTTAGTTTGCATCATTCCGCCTGGGTCAGAACCAGCCTGAGGTTCAGTTTGGCAAAAAGCGTAATTTAAGTCTCCATTTATTGCAGGAATCACATATTGTGATTCCTGTTCAGACGAGCAGGAATCGAGCATCATCATTGGTACAGGAGAAGTAGGCAATTGAACGATACTACGATGTATCTCTTCATCCATAACCACATGACCTAGAGCACCCATACCTCCACCACCATATTTTTCTGGTACAAACAAAGTGTATATACCGGTGTCTTTAGAAATTTTTTCTAGTTTATTCCATGTATTTTGAGGAAGAGTTCCAACCACGCCTAGAACAGTTTCTGCGATGCCTTTCGGTCCACTGTCATCTCCTTCTTGGGGTGGATTTGACAGGTATTCTGATTCAAGTGGAAAACATTCTTTTTCTACTATTTCTCGAATTGTTAATTTTAATGCTTCTAATTCTGGCGGAAGGCTTTGGCTTGGCATTATTCTCCTCAAACATCTATCAGTATGCTATGATTTTTTTTAGTTTGTATGTTTAGATTACATTAAGAAGTTGGTGGGTTAGTGGAATGGACAAACAAATAGAAAGGAAGATTTTAAGTAGGGGTCATTTTCAAGGTTTTCAGAAATTTTGCTATATTTTAATTCTGGAGGCGTATCTGACATGGCAGCCGAGACAGACCCAAATATAGACATTCCGAGTGAAATTGTTAGTATTATACCTGTAGATATAGCTACGAAACGAATTTTCATTTTATTTCCATTTTTTATCTAGATGCCTTTGTTTGTGAACTAATTGTATAACGTAGTAAAATATTTATCTAGGTAATAAGAGGATACTTGAAAGTAATTACTAGTCACTTAATAGAAAGGAAATTGTAAAGGTAGGGAACTGAAATGGAATATCGAAACATTCCAAGTGTTGAGGCTGTGATAAATACAGCTTCCTTGAAAGAATTGTCAGTTGAATACCCACGGGAGTGGCTAGTAGATATTACTAGGCTAAAAATATCTACTAGCAGGATGGCAATCAAGGAAGGACACCCAGTTAAGAATGCTGAAACTATTTCTATGGAAGTAGTGAACTATGTAAGAAATATCATGTCCGTAAAACCACGCGATGTGATCAATGCAACAGGCGTTATTATACATACGAATCTAGGTAGGGCTCCGTTGAGTGAAGATAGTATAAAATCAGCAATGAAATGTTCTGAAGGATATAGTGACTTAGAATTTGACCTGGAATCAGGCAAAAGAGGAGCACGATTGGCATCAGTTAAATCATTATTGACTCAACTTACACAAGCCGAAGATGCTGTTGTAGTGAATAATAACGCAGCAGCTTTATTATTGGCTTTGTCTGCTTTGTGCACTGGCAAAGAGGTAATAGTGCCAAGAAGCGAAGCTATCGAAATCGGAGGAGGATTCAGAATTCCAGACGTATTATCACAGAGTGGAGCCACGTTGGTGGATATTGGAACTACTAATAGGACATATATATCTGATTATGAAAGAGCAATTTCTGATAATACTGGAGCTTTTCTAAAAGCCCATTCTAGTAATTTTGTTATTACTGGTTTTACCCATGAGGTAAGCACTAAAGAATTGTCAGTTATAGGAAAAAAGCATGGAATTCCGGTGATGCATGATGTAGGTAGTGGAGCTTTGTTGGATACTAGTGTTTATGGATTAACCCACGAGCCTACTCCCCAAGAAAGTATAGCTGATGGGGCAGATTTAGTATTTTTTTCTGGCGATAAATTATTAGGAGGCCCGCAATCAGGAATAATAATTGGTAAGAAAAAATATATATCTGTGTTAGAGCGACATCCTATGATGCGAGCTATACGCATGGATAAAATGAATCTAGCAGCTTTATCTACTACTTTGGGGCACTATCTAAAAAATGAAGCCCTCACTAAGATACCGGTTTGGAAAATGATTTCTACTACAAATTCGGAACTGATGCAGAGACTGCAAGCAATAATACAGGAATGCAAAACAGGAGTTAGTATCCAAGAATCTGAATCTGCTATTGGAGGGGGGAGTTTGCCAGGAGAAACAATTCCCACAAAAGTTTTGAGTATAGACTGTTCTTTATTAGGAGTTTCTGCTGAAAAAATGCAGAGTGATTTTCGTAAATTGAGAACACCAATCGTAGTAAGAATAGAAAACGAAAAAGTTATAATGGATGCTAGAACCATTTCTCCTGCCGATGACGAATATGTAAAACTGGCGTTACAATCGGTTTTAAAATAGCATATTATAGATTTAGTGAAAATGTTGATTTTATAGGTGTACTTTGAAAGATTATATTATTTTACATACTGCGGGACAGAGCTCCTGGCATTGGAGTAAAGTTTGGGCTTTAATGACAGCTCCGAGACAGCACCCGCCTAAACTTTATAAGAAGAACTTAGATGTAACGTTATTAGACCTCCCGGGGCATGGCTCTAATTCCCATAATGACACTAACCAGATTATGAGAAATGAATGCATATATGAATTAGAGCAACTAGTTAAAAACAAGAAGATGCGCAATTATATAATAGTCGCTCATGGTTTTTCTGCTAGTTTAGTTTTGGAAGCTTTGAATTCAATAGAAAATTTACCATCTAAAATAGTGTTAATTAGCGGAATAGTAGCGCCATCTGGTAAAAACTTAATTTCCTTACTGCCATTTAAATCTAAAATGTTATATCAGATTGTTATGATTAAATCCAAATTGTTAAGGAAATCAGTAAAATTATCAGCAAATGCTATAAAGTCTTATGTGTGTAACGGCATGGATACTATGTCAACAATTCAAGCATTAGGTTTTTACGAAGCCGTACCATCACAAATGCTAGAGGAAAAGACTGGTGATATCGAAATCCCAGAGACTGTAGAAATAATATACGTCAAATTAACTAACGACAATTTGTTCCCTGCCTCTTTGCAAGAACAAATTGCACATTCCTTGGGAGCGAGTTCCATAATAGAATTTAATGGGTGCCATCAAGCCTCTTTAGAAAAGCCGAATGAAATGGCAGAATTACTTTTGTCTTTACAGTAACAATTGTTTTTTTATTAATGACTTTTATATTTAAGAGAAAGGTTATCCTTGCAGATCAGAGTTAGACAAATGAATGAATTTGACATAGAAGATCTTCTTATTATTGAAAAAGAAGCGTTCTTCCCATTGACTATAGGAACTTCATTCAATATACAGCTTAAAAATAAGTATTCTAAGTATATGGTTGCTGAAAAAAGCTACGTTAAGCCATTGGACAGCAGCGATTACCCTCTTTTTAAAAAAACAATCAAGTTATGTGCGAATTTATTTGGTATAATACCGCTATGGTTGATAAAATCTCCACCTCCTGCCAGAGAAGTATTGGGTTATGTAGGGGTCTGGTTCCAGGGTGATGAGGCACATATTTCAGAAATAGCCGTGAAAGAATCATACAGAGGTACAGGAATTGGAGAGTTATTGTTGATAACTGCGATGAGAGTGGCGATAAACAATGGTTCTTTGCAGATGGGATTAGAGGCTAGAATTTCTAATATTATAGCTCAAAGGCTTTACGAAAAGTACGGATTTGAATTAAATGGAGTAAGAAAAAGGTATTACTCTGATAATAGAGAAGATGCTGTTATCATGGCGACAACAATGATTCACAGTAAAGAATATCAGGCCAAATTTTTAGCATTGCAACAACTATATGTGGAGTCAGGTAAAAGTATAAATATTATACTTTAGTTTTATGAGGTATTTGAAGAAATAGGTTAAGTTAACTAACTTGCCTTAATGGTGTGGAATTTATGGTAGTAATAGGTCTAACTGGCGGAATAGCAACAGGTAAAAGCGAAGCTTCGAGAATTCTAGAAGAATTGGGAGCCTCCTTAATCAATGCTGACCTGATTGGACATGAAGCTTATAAACAAGGGTCGGTAGGTTGGGAAAGCGTAGTACAGTCATTCGGTAAAGGCATATTAGATGAATCTAATGAGATAGATCGTACTAAACTCGGCACTATAGTATTTGCTGACAAAGATCAACTTGAAATTCTTAATGGGATAATGCACCCGATTATGGAACAACTTGTTGATGAACGTATTCATGAATTTAAAGCTATGGGGCTTCATGTGATCATAGTGGAGGCAGCTTTAATGTTTGAAGCGGGATGGGATAAATTGGTAGATATAGTATGGGTTACTGACGCTCCCCAAGAAATTGTTGTTGAAAGATTGCTACAAAGGAACGGGTTTGACAAAGATGAATCTGAAAAACGTATCACTTCTCAAATGGCCCGGCACTTAAGATTGGGTAAAGCTGACCTGGTGTTAACAAATAATGGTGACCTAAATGACTTCAAAAATGGTATATTAAATGCTTGGGAAACATTAACTAAATAGAAGAAGGTAAGAGACAATGGTAGATGTATCAAAAACTGAATCAAAAGAATATGCGATAGAAGAATTTTTAATAAAAGAAAAGCCATACTACAAACCAGTAGGAGACGAAGAAGAGCTTTTTAATGCGGCTTATAGGTCTCATATACCTTTGTTATTAAAAGGTCCAACAGGGTGTGGTAAAACAAGATTTGTTGAATATATGGCGTGGAAGTTGGGAAGACCAATGACAGTTGTCAAAAATAAAAATTCTTCTTCTGAGGAAGATACACAGAAACAAGTCCCATTAGTGACAATCGCATGCCACGAGGATTTGACAGCTAGCGACTTGGTAGGTAGATATCTTTTAGACGCAAATGGCACTAAATGGATGGATGGACCCATGACTAGAGCTGTTAAAAATGGAGCTATATTGTATTTGGATGAAGTCGTAGAAGCCCGAAAAGACACTACTGTTTTGATTCACCCTCTAACCGACCATCGTAGAGTTCTACCGATAGAGAAAACGGGAACAATTATTGAAGCTGATGACAACTTCTTGCTATGCATGTCTTACAATCCGCATTATCAGAGCGCTTTGAAAGACATAAAACAAAGTACAAGACAAAGATTCATGTCAATTGAATTTGACTATCCGCCTGTAGATGTGGAAGCTGAAATAATATTTCAAGAAAGTGGATGCACTGAAGATCAGGCTAACTCACTCGCTAGATTGGGTGAAAAAATAAGACATTTGAAAGATAGCGGTTTGCAAGAAGGAGCTAGTACCAGATTACTAATATATGCTGGACGATTAATTAAAGAAGGAATTACTCCTAGAAGATCTTGCCAAGTTGCAATCGTATGGACTTTAACCGACGAGCCAGATTTACAGAGAAGCATAGAAGAAGTAGTTTCTTCGATATTTGAATAGAAAATGCAAGAGTTCTCGCTTACAGATCTTCAAAATGTTTTGAGTAAAAAATCTCCCACTGATGCAGACAATGAAGAGAACTATATGCCTGCAGCGGTAATGGTTTTAATATATTTGAAGAATGGAGAGTATTCTATACTCCTGAATAAACGCTCTGAATTAGTGGAGCACCATAAGGGGGAAATGTCATTTCCAGGAGGCGCAAAAGATCCTGTGGATAATGATTTTCTTGATACTGCTCTTAGAGAAACTGAAGAAGAAATGGGCATTGGTAAATCGGATATCACTGTGTTGGGCAGATTAGACGACGTAATAACTAGAAGCAATTTTATTGTCAAAGTATACGTCGGCACAATTGAATATCCTTACCAATTTAACCCTAGCATTGAAGAAATAGCAGAAGTGGTTGAAATTCCAATTTCAAATTTATTGTCATCAAACAACCATAGTATAGAAACTAGATGGGACGGGAAAAATTTCAATGATGTAGTAACTTATGCTTTTGAAAATTACTTAGTGTACGGAGCTACAGCTATCATTCTGACTCAGTTTCTAGACATAGTATCGGGTAATTTTGTAATGAAGGAGAGCCTCATTTGAGTATTGAAGACTGGAATCAACTAGAACAATCATTGAAAACGTTACCAGGAACTGTGGAAGATGCTTACGTCGAGTCAAAAAACTTGATGCAAGAAGTGTTTAGTGATGATGAGTTGTTACTGTGGGGCAAAGAAGGGCTCTCAATCGGAACCCAGACGGTTCGTTCCTGGGAAGCTGCTATTGAATATTTTAATGTGAGCCACTTAGTGGTTAAATCTTTAGCATTTCCTTCATTCATGCAATGGGCTCGATGTGGAACACATCTTTCTCAAGATGCGCCTTCTTTGGCATCATCGTTTTTTAATGTCAGCCCAACCATAGTCACCAATTTACGACCTCAATATATCCCTAGATGGGTTGGTTTGGGACGAAGCCTCTACAAGGGAACTTGGAAATCAGGAAATTTGGCCTCCAAATTTTTTGAAATGAGCCCAGAATTAGTACGGAACCTACCTTTTTGGGATTTAGAAATATTTGCATCTATTTTGGAAACCATATCTAGTAAATCCTATGAGGTAGCATCAGATTGTTTGGACTTAGGAGCAACTGTGTTGCCGGCAATGAGCCGTGAGCGAGAAGTCTTTTTGTCGATGTTGCGCTCATTAACCGATACTAGTTGGAGAGAGGTTAAAAGTTGCTTAGAAGTTGTGCCAAGGGCAGCAAAAGAAATTGATGAAAGTCAAATCGGCAGATTTTTGAAACTAGGAGAAAAATTAGCTAAAACAGGAATGAAAGACACATCACGATTTTGATCAGATGGAACCCAGGCTTTGAGTGGACTAGAATCTAATAGCCACGGCCATATTATAGATTTGTGTGAAACTTTACTGGGAGAAGATCCAGATGCTGTCCAACCATTTCTAAAAAGCCTAGAGCCAGCATTGAATTTAGTAACACTTGCTCAATTAGATCAATGGTTTAGCAAAGGCGTAGACCTTATTAAAGAGAACAAAGAAACTGGGCTTGCATATTTCAAAATAGAATCTAATACGTCAGAGACAGTATTAAACACGCTGTCTTCCAGTGTTGATCTAGATTTGATTAAAGGAATCATCAATATGTATTGCACTGCTTTGTCTGGTCAAGAATTACAGATTAGTAACAGCCAAGAATTAGTAGATAAAGGTATTGGATGGATTGACGGTAGTTGGGCTTCAACTGATGGCACACAGGTGTTTCTACCATCAATAGTTGATCAATATGATGATAAAGCTGCTAATTTCTCGTGGTTTAAAGTTATAGCCACCCATCAAGTAGCTCGATTAGAATTTGGTAGCTTTGAGTTTGAATTTGAAAAACCGTCAGCTGTGTTTAGTAACAGGCGAAAGGAAACGGAACAGGCTAAATCAGACCGACTCCAGAAATTGGGACAACCAGATGATGCAGGAAATATACGCACATACACAGACATTGGAAAATTATTTAATTTATTTGAAGAATCTAAATTAGCATTCGATATATTCACAGTATTGGAAGATTGCCGTCTGGACCACATTATTAAAACTATGTATCCAGGAATAAAAACAGCTACAAAACAGATCCAAGATGACGCTATATTGAAAAGACCTGAATTGACAGAACTCCCCTTGAAAGAAGCAATGGTGGAATTATTGATCAGGTTTAGTTTAGACCAGTTCAACAATTTACAAGTTCCTACAGAATATGAAGAAGTCGTGAACACTTTAGCAAATTTAGTTAATACATTACGTAATGCAGATTCCACAGTAGAGGACTCAGCTGAAGCTACAATTAGAGCGTATGAAATTATCTCAAAAATCATCAACGATACAAAACCTGAAGAAGAATGGAAAGATGAGGACTTAGAAGACCAACTAGAACAATTTGACGAAGACGAATTTGAATCATTAGTTGAAAAATTGCAACAAGCAATGGAAATGTCAGGAGAAGACGGAGATGGAGATGGAGATCCTTATGACTCACCTTCCCCTGTAGAGTATAGAGGTGATTTTAAACCAGAAATGGTTCAATTAATGTCCAAATTGCAAAGTGATGCTGCTGATGGTGGAGACGATCAACCTTTGAGCCAGGAAGAACTAGAACAATTATTACAAGAGAGTAATGATTTAGAACTTGATGCGGAGCAAGGGGAATTAGATGCAGGAATGTTTGCAGCTTTTGTTGAAAATATAATGAAAGAAGCTGGAATGCCACCACCTGACGGAGATCCAGGAGATGGCCAATCACCAGTTCTATCTGCAGGAGAGGAAGAAGGCGAACTTGAGGCTCAAGAGCCGAAAACGTTCGCTTATGATGAATGGGATTTCAGAGCAGATGATTACAAGCCTAGATGGTGCATTGTGAAGGAAAAAGTAATAGAGGAAGGAGAACAATCTTTCTATACTGAAGCGATAGCAAATTATTCAGGTATATTGGCCCATATCAAGCGCCAATTTGAATTAATAATGCCCGAAACCTGGAGAAAGACTTACCGATTGGTAGATGGTGAAGACATTGATTTAAACGCGGCAATCGAAGCTGTAGCTGATTTGCGTATGGGAATTCCTCCGGACGATAAAATTTACTGGCGCCGTAATAAAGTAGAAAGAGATGTAGCAGCAGTATTCCTTTTGGATATGAGCGCTTCTACTGCAGAGGCAATAGACGAAGGTAAACAGACCACCGATGACAGTGACGCTCCTGATGATCCTGTAGAGTATATGGTATGGCTCAGGAGACGACGTGAAGGTTTAACCAGGCGTAACTATAAAAGAATAATTGATTTAGAGAAAGAGAGCGCCGCATTGATAACCCAGGCAATAGAATCTATAGGTGACCAATATGGAATATACGGATTTTCTGGATATGGCCGAGAGAATGTGGAATTTTATGTCATAAAAGATATAGATGAACCATTTAATGACACTATTAAACGGAGAATAGATAAAATAACTCCCTTGCATGCTACCAGAATGGGAGCCTCAATTAGACATGCTATCACTAAATTAGAGCACCGAGACGCTACAACAAAAATAATGTTCTTAATCAGTGATGGTAGACCACAAGACAGAGGATATAGCAGAGAAGGGGTAGAAAAAGAATATGCAGTGCATGACACCCATCAAGCATTAATTGAAGCAAGGCGGAAGAATATAATACCGTTTTGCCTGACTGTAGATAAGGCTGGGCATGATTATCTGAAAGACATGTGCGGTGATATGGGCTATGAAGTTCTAGATAATATATGGTCTTTGCCAGAGCGTTTACCAATGTTATATCGCAATTTAACGAAGTAATTTAGCGAGTTCTATCAAAGCGATATTGGCTGCTCGTCTTCTGACTATAACCCTTCTTGGAGCAAGCATTAGAGGAATTTCAGTAAAAGTATTTTCATGCGAAATTGATATGAATATCTGGCCAGTATTAGTCGATGGATTAGACTCCAAAGAAGTTGACCCGGCAATGCCCACGCCATAGTCAGATCCAAGCTGATTTCTTACTGCTAGACTCATGGCATTGGCAGTTTCTTGACTTACAAATCCATGCTTGTTTATGATTGATTCTGGCACTCCGTAAAAAATAGCTATATCCGAGGTATTGACAGTTAACCCTCCTTTATAGAATTTATCGCTTTCGGGTGCATCTGTTATGGTACTAGCTAATATTCCGCCAGTGCCACATTCTATTGTAGATAAAGTTTTGCCTATCCGGTTTAAATGCTCTGCTATAGATTGTTGAGGAGTATATTCGTCGAATCCCCATACGAATTCTTCTAGTGCATCAACGATATCTTTCTCCATTGGTTTTATCATAGAATCAGCTTGCGCTTCAGTTCTAGCTCTAGCTATGATTCTTAAATGTATGCCATCTTGTTTGGAATATATCCCGAGATAAGGGTTCTCTTGCCCGAAGTGAGGGCTTAAAATCTCGTCTATTTTACCTTCTGATAACCCCATAGTTTTTATAGTCCGAGTTAAGGTTATTTCTTGATTGCTTATCATTTGTAATGAAGGGCGTATTTGCTCTTCCCAAAGTGGGTGCATTTCTGAAGGAGGGCCTGGTAAAGATATTATTGTTTTGCCTGATTTTTCTACCCACCAGCCTGGAGCAGTGCCGTATTTGTTGGGAATGAATTTAGCTGATGGTATTA
>Ga0114999_10007699_pt1 | contig 12174 bp, 13 predicted proteins | sample ArcticOcean_MG_C_3_FD_89820 | JGI IMG/M metagenome (GOLD analysis project Ga0114999, IMG submission 89820) | Marine microbial communities from western Arctic Ocean - ArcticOcean_MG_CB8_126 | ecosystem: Environmental > Aquatic > Marine > Oceanic | place: Arctic Ocean: Canada Basin | collected...
ATGATCCGGTGAGACGTTCCACGGATAAGGCCGCTAACGTCATTGGACAGGCTGCCAGCGCGGCGGAAGAGTTGGATTAGAAGCCGATGGTGGGGGAAAAGAGAGAGAATCCTGCTCTTGGCAGACTCAGAAAAGATTATGACGGGCAAACCCTGTGGTATGCGGATTTTGAACCGAAGGACTCCGTCTGTAGAGACATCATAAGGGCTGGTGGACTGACCCCCAGCGCAGAGTTTATTTCGGCAATCAAAGCCGAGATCTCACGCTACGTATATTGGCGGAATTGCCAGGACGGAGCTCTACATGGGGGTGGCAGTGGGCGAACCAATGACTTCTGGGAAGAACACGCCTGCAAGATGATTGAGATTTACGAGTCCTTCGGTGGGACTTACGGGCTTGGGCGCAGAAATACGGACGGCAAGGTGGGATCACCCTTCTTGAACTTTGCGATCGCAATAAACGAAGCACTCCCCGAGGAATTCCGGCGGCGGACTATGGGGCCCGAATATGCCAGAGCCATTCGGAGGGCTTATCAAAATGCAAAAAGCCGATAGGCTGAACTAATGCGCACCCTCCTCACCGCCCTGACCGCACTCATGCTGTTCGCCACGCCTGTGGTGGCGGGGAATGAATGAGCAGGCTATTTACAGGGGAAGGCGATTTATCTAGAACTTTTACGACAAACACTGGCCTTCAAAGGTGTTGGTAACCAGCTTGTTGTTTCCCGGTTTAAAGTCCTGCATCATCTGTCAAACGTCAACGTTTATGGGAGGGATTGACGTCTGACATCTTGAGTACGCCCAGATATAAAAGAAAAGCCTGGCGGCACGCTACGTACCACCAGGCTTCTAAAATGTTAGTTTCTCAGAAGGCTAGAGAGCTCCCGCCTTCTTAAGCTGACCGATAAAGTCCTCCCGGCCTTGCTCTACAAGAAGACGCGTCACCGTCTCGGGACGATAGCGGCCCTTGAGCTTGGTCCAAGAACTCGGTGCTGCAGCGGCCCAAAGATCCAGCTCAGGCTGAGTCGGCCTGTAGATCTTTGCTTGGCTTTCCAGGATCGCGATCGCTTTCTGGGTACCCATACGATCGACGGTCCACGATTCCCAGTGAGCTTCACTAGCGACGCGATCAATTGCCGCCTTAGCATAATCGGGAAGACCATCATAACGCTTCGCCGACATGACGACGTTAAGGGTCACCATCCCCCCACCCGTCTCAGTGACGAACGGCGTCACTTCATGGAACTTACGAAGTGCCGTGTACAGATGCGGGATGTACATGCCCTGAACCACGCCGCTCTGTAAACCTTCATAGAGCTGGCCCCAGTCGTAAGGAACCGGAGTGGCGCCCCACGCCTTGATCATCGTGAATTCCACAGGGCTCTTCGTCACACGAATTTTGATGCCCTTGAGGTCTTTCGGCACACGGACTTCCCGGACAGAATTCTCGAGCGAGCGGAAGCCACCACCCATGACGGACATGAGCAGGTGCAATTCCATCTCTTCACGCGCTCGCTGAGCCAGTTCCTTGCCGTACCAACCGTCACTATGCGATATATCTAAGACCTTCATCGCGAAGGCGTCAGTGCCGAACAGGAATGGCAGGAAGTTGGTGTCGAAAGCCTGCCCGAAAGCACCCAAATTACCAGCCGATGACGATCCGATATCGATCTGGCCCAACTTTGCCTGCTCGACACATTTGTGCTCTGAGCAAAGCTTGTTCTCCTGTTGGACATCGGTCTCGATTCTGTAATCAGAATACTCCTCAATTCGCGGTGCGAGAAGGTACTTGAACACGTGGTTCATAGGAATTTTGGCTCCGTAGCCGGTAGCCAGCTGCAGCTTCAAGCCCTCTGCCTGGCTTTGCCCAGGAACCGCGGCCGCCATGATGGCGATAAGTCCCGAGGCAAGGATCATCTTCATAATTTTTACCATAGTATGGTTCCTCCTTTACTTGCCCGAAACTGACACTGTCCGGGCCATTTTGCCGTCCGTACCCGCGTACGAGAATCAAAACGGCAACCAATAACAACCGGGGCAACAGCGCCACCGGTCCAGCAGGTCAACGATCATATCGTCATTATCTCATACTCAAGTATCTTGCCGCCTTTAACTTAATCACTACAAGCGTCATTAGTGTTTGGCATGGTACTCGTAGTACCTCTCTAATTCACCTTTCTTCCGAAGTTGAAGGAAGTCCTCGACAATCACCGCCGCTGCGGCCAGCGAAAGCAGCACGCCGGTGAGGGGAATGATTAGCGTCGGCCAGAACTTCGACAAGTCACCCAGTTCCCAAAAGAAGTTCGTTCGCTGCGCATACGCGTTTTCATATCCATGAATGACCAGGAAGATACCAAATCCGATGATGAATGTGTTCCACACTATTTCCATTATGTAGGATAATCGGGGCGGACACAGCTCGTAGAAGGCGGTCATGGCAATCTGCCCGCGCGTCCTCACTGCAAGCGCTAAGGCCATCATGACAAGCCATATATTAGCGAACAAGGCAACCGTATCGCCCCAGAATGGGGCATCGTCAAAGACGTAACGCATGATCACGGTGTAGACCGTAAACAGCACGGTCAAACAGATAAGAATTCCCGTGATAATGCGAACAATCTTCTGCAATCCCCTGTCGGTCTTCTTTAACTTAGTGGCCAATCCGGATACTGCCATCACGCTCTCCCACTATGAAAAAAAGTATACCCCACGGTCCATGCCGCACGCCGCGCCGACAATTCTATCGCTCCCGTCAATCCAACATGCCAGGTCCTGCCACTCGCACTCCTTTGCATTTCCCTAACTCACCTGAACCCAAGCAATTCTGGCACAAAAGTTGTCGCCGCCGGAAAGACAAACAACAAGAAGAGGACGGAGACCTCGACCAATATGAAGGGTAACAAGGCCCATGCCACGGGTTCTAACTTCTCCTTCGCGATAGCGGCCACCGTGAAGAAGGCTATACCGACCGGAGGTGTTACCACGCCCATGAGCAGGCCGACACAGACGATCAATGCAGCCTGAAACTCGTGATATCCCGCTTCGATAAGGACAGAGACTAAAACTGGGCCCAGCACAATGACATTGGCCACGACGTCCATGACCATGCCAACGAATATCATGAAAGCCACGATCACCAGTGCGAACAAGATCGGCGAAGCCTGGAAACTGAGCAGCCAGGTCTCCACGAAATTAAGCGCACCCAAGCGGCTCAGCATCCAGCCGAAAGGTCCGGCCGCCGCGATGATGATGAACACCGACGACGTCGTCACCACGGCGCGGGTCACGGCGGTGAAGAACTCCTCCCACGACAAGCTCCGGTAGACGACTTTGGCGATGATAAAGGCGACGCAGGCAGTGATGGCACCCGATTCCACAGTGCCCCAGATGCCGCTGACAATGCCGCCCACCAGAATAAAAGGGATCAGCAGAGCCAGCCATGACCTAGAAAAAGCCCGCCATAGTGCCCGAAACGTGAACGGCACTTCGTAGCGTTCATAATTTCGAATGACCGCATAGACGTAACAGACGATCATGAACGCGACGCCAACCATCAATCCGGGGATCACGCCAGCGCTGAACAAGGCGCCGACCGACAGGCTGAGCGCGCTCGCGATGAGGATCATGATGATACTGGGCGGGATGATGCCGCCGATCGTCGATGTCACGGCGGTCAACGCGGCGGAGAAAGGTCCACTATAACCTGCGCGCTGCATGGCCGGAATGATCAGGGAGCCCACCACCGCTGAATCGGCGACCGCAGAGCCGTTCATACCCGCAAAGATCATGCTGACCATCACGTTCACCTGCGCCAACCCGCCACGGACACGCCCCACGATTTCACGGGAGAGATCAACGAGGCGGTCAGTGATGTTGCCGTTGTTCATCAGCTCGCCGGTGAGCAGAAAGAAGGGAATAGCCATCAACGGCTGGTGCGCGATAGCCTCGTACATCTGATACGGAATGGTAACCAGCGGCAAAGCCTCAGTTACAGCAATAAATATAGTGGGGATGATCACCATGACAAAACCGATGGGTGCCCCAAGCATGATGAAGACAACCAACAGAACGACCAAGAACAGACTATTCATGCATCTCTCCCCCAATACCAAATGAGTATCGTTACGAACCTACACGCGAGTTACTCTCAACACGACCCTAATGTCACGACGTCGCCGGGCGCCATTCATGTGGCGTCCCTCACGCTTCCAGTTCAATAATATCCATATCGTACCTGTTTAATGAACATCTACACCGTATCTGTTTCAAGAAACACCAACAAATGGCCTGCTTTTGGGAAAGGTGATTCAGGCTGATTGAGAGTTTAGTTTATTCTGAGTTTTGAAGAAGGAGGATCAAAAGAGTCGCAAGAGGTATGCCCCGGAACGGATTATCGAAATGCCACGCGAAGGTGAGGTAGCTTTATCGCAAGGCCAAACGACGGGCGAAGTTTGTTGCCGCTTGGGCGTATCGGATCAAAATTACTATATAAGCACCGCGATGTCATCGCCGTAGTTTAGGTCGACCTTAAAGTGTCTACCAAACATTTAGTAAAGGCGTCCTTGATACTGAGGGCTTGTGAAAACACATTCATACATACACCGAGTGGCAACACTGCCAGAATTATCCCGACTGATTTTTGAAGCTTGATTACTCGCTGACGCATATCAGCCACTCATATGGCTGAGATGGCGGAGCAAATAAAAATGTCTTCTTAAATCATTTTGGCTTAACCAAATTTGGCTTTGTCGCGGTAAGCCGGGCATCAGAAACAATGATGTGAAGTGTGGAGGATGAAATGGCATTAGAACGCATCGGATTTATTCGCCTTGGGAATATGGGCAATCCCATGGCTACCAATTTGGTCAAATCAGGATATTCGGTCATTTGCTACGATATTGCGGGAACAGAGTAGCGGGCCCCAAAGGGCGCAGAGATTGCAGATTCCGCTACTCAAATCGCAGACAGCGCCGACTTTGTCGTCATCAGTGTCGATACGCAGCAATCAGTAAAAAGGATCGTTGAAGAAATCGCTGCAGCAAGCAATCGGACCGTCTCGATTGTTATAGACACGTCCACCATCGGCTCAAACATAGCCCGTGCCGCGGAGGCTCGTCTGAGAGAGGTGGGGGTAACGTATATTGACTCACCGGTCGCCGGTGGCTCTGGCAGCACAGGCGTGGGTCACGCAGCCGCTAAATCGGCCGCCCTGACATTCATCGTCGCAGGACAAACCACTGCAGTGGAGCAGGTTCGCCCGGCCATGGGGTCGATGGGCCGTAAGGTGTTCCATGTGGGTGAAGAACCGGGCCAGGCCCAGGCTATCAAACTGATCAATAATTTCCTGTTCAGTGCGTCACTGATAGCAGTGAGCGAGGCAATGATTTACGGCCTCAATCAGAACCTTGATATGAAATCGATCCTTGAGGTGCTGAACGTCTCGAGCGGCCAAAATGTTGCGACCTCATATGTTTTTCCAACATTAATTGAACCTGAAACTTATGACGTCGGGGCGACAATCGAGATTCTCGCTAAGGACGTGGCAGTCTATGTGGATGAAGTTAGGAACGGGAACTCCCCCAACGCCGTTGGCACCGTGGTCAATAAAATTTGTGTAGATATGGAGAAGGAAATACCGGGCGCAGATTGGACTCGAATGTACCCCTTCATCCGTGATGGTGGAGAGGGTTAGGGCGCGATTTCAGATCATTCTGAACCTAGCGGGCTCTCCTGAACCACCTTACCACGGGTAATGCGTAACCTCGATTGATTGTTAGCGACAGAAATTTCAGGTTGGGAGGTTGGGTATCTAGGCACATAACGGCCCCATCGAATAATTCTCAGCAAAGCGGCTGGCTGCCAGTCACCGGATTGAACACGCGATGAACGAGCTTGGACCAACACGGGATGTCATGGTCGATTGCTGTGTCTACGGAAAACCAGCACGGCGTTATGTCGAAATATTGAGGCTCGGTCCCCGCACCTTGGCGGATCACTACGGGATGCCGTGAGGGTTTAACGCTACGGCGTTCGGGACTAGCATCTTTGGATGCGCACCATCCTCACCGCCCCATTTGGACGCGGTCCGGGCCGGCGATGCTCGTAATCGCGCCCAGCATCACTTTGAGGGAATATTCGGGCACGAATCGCTGGGTCTTGGCGGCGGCCCAGGAACCAAGGATACCACCGGAAGCGGCGAACAGCCCCCAAGCCCATTCTGGCGCAATGGAGATCCCAGTGATCGCGGGTACGATCCCGCTGTAGGTGATCAGCGCGACGAGCGAGAGAACGATGACGTAGGGAATGGTAGCGGCGACGACCACGTACATAGGCAAGTGGTAGAGCATGGCCAGTATCGGAACCAACAGAAATCCACCCCCGACCCCAAGGGCCGATGAAATAATGCCAACGCCAAATCCGATGATGAACAGGGTAGAAGGTCGCACGGTCCAAGTTTCACCCCAGAAACCGATCGTGATGTGATCGCGGCCCTTGCTCACGGTCTCGATCGGTGTCCCTGGGGGAACACCCGCGGGCGCTCGGCCCGCGGCACGTTGAGCCTGAGCCTGGGCACGAAAGCGTGCGTCGATTCCCACACCGGAATGCCGTGACAGGAAGCCGCGAATGGCTGCGATACAAAGATGGCCGCCGACGAACACTAGGGCGAGACCGACCACGAATGTGAAGGGCTTTACGTCGGACAACAAGGTCAGACGAATGAACGGCCCGATCAAGGCGCCTGCCGCACCGCCAACGCACACCCAGAGCGCGAAATCCAAATTCCACTGACGATTACGACGAAAACCGAACAGAGCGCCGAGCGGGTTGAACAAGGTCAGGATTTGCGTGGTCGGTGAGACCGCAGGACTTGAAAATTGCAACACCGACATGGTGTAGGGCAGGGCGAAAATGCCCGACGCTTCGCCCACCAATGCCAATGTGTAGCCCGTCCATACGCCCAACCACACGAGGTGCCAGATCGGCATCCGCACACCTGCAACCGGAAAGGCCACATCGCCGCCGGGAACGATGCCGTGCTGCAAATATGCCGCACCGAGTCCTGCGGCAAACGTCATAACGATCAGCGGCAGCTGTTCCGTGAAGAATTCGCGTGCGATCGAGATCCGGCATTCACCAGTCTCGGTGGTGGGAGCCTTAAGGTCAGAACTCATTCAGGTAAGTGGAGCCTGAATCCAGCAACAGATTGGCGACCCGCTACATGCGGATGCGATCGCCCTTGGGGTCAAAAAAGGGTGTCTCCACAACCGTGGCTTTCAGTGGCTCGGGTTCGGTCTTGATCACCAGTTCCGTGCCATTTTCAGCATGTTCCGTTGGCACGTAGCCGATACCAATGGTCTTATCAAGGGTTGGGCTGTAGCCGGCGAAGGTTGCCTTGCCAACGATCTGCCCGTTAATTTCAATGGGCGTTCCCGGGGTGGCGGCGGCCGACCCGTCGGTGATTTCGAAGCCCACCAGCTTCCGGCTGACACCTTGCTGTTTGATCCGCAACAGAGCGTCACGGCCGATAAAATCGCTCTTGTCGAGCCTGACCGACTTGTCGAGACCTGCCTCGAATGGATTGGTGCTCTCGTCAATGTCGCGGGTATAGATGTGATAGACTTTTTCCAGGCGAAAGACGCCAACTGTCTTGCTACCGCATAGTTGGAGACCATCGTCCTTGCCGGCTTCGACAATGGCTTCGTACATCGTGTAGGCGTAGCCCGGATCGTAGATGATCTCGTAACCTAGCTCACCCGTCACACCAAGCCGCGCAATGATACAATCGATCCCGGCGATTTGGGTCTCAACGAAGCGGAAGTAGGGAAGCGCATCGTTGGAAAGGTCGGCGTCCGTGATCTTCTGCAGGATACCCCGTGATTTTGGTCCCTGGATCTCGATGATCGTGGTGCCACTGGTCAGATCTTCGATCTCGACGTCCATGCCGGTGACGTGCCGACGCACCCAGCCCGGTGTCTTGCCGACATTGAAGGCTGCTGCCGTCAGCAGGTAATGGTCGGGGGCCAGGCAAAGCACAACCAGGTCGTCAACGATGCCACCCTCCTCATTTAGCAGGCTCGAGTAAAAACAGCGTCCGGGTTCCGCCTTGATATCATTGGCGCAGACCTTTTGGACGGCGTCGTGAGCGTCAGGCCCCTTGAGGTGCAACTCCCCCATCTGATGCCCGTCAAACAGCACGGCTGCTGAGCGGCAGGCATTCACTTCGTCCTCGATGGACGTAAAGGTTTCCGGCATCTCCCAGCCGGCGAAGTCGAAGAATCCGTTGGCACCGTGGGCGACGTGCTGGCCGAAATGCGGCGAGCGTTTCAGAATCTTGGTCATCAATTGGTCCTTGGCATCCGTTTGAATTTGTAGGGTCACTTCCCGTCACGGCGTGGGATGTTCGAGCCCTTGTGCCACTTCTCGAAATGGTTTTTGTGGGTGTGGCTGTACGCGCCTTCCTTGAAATATTGGTCGTAGAACTCCGTGTCCAGGTGGTGCGCCTGGATAAAGTACAGCAGGTGCATGGTGTCGTTGTGTGCGGGAAACTTGCCGTATTCTTCGAAAATATAACGGCAGATGTCCTTGACGCACTCAATCCCTTCATCGGAGACGCCCGGGACGGCCTTTTCAAATTCAGCGTTGGACACCGTATGCGGCAGCGTCATGCCGCGGCGCTCCCAATCGTCCAATTTCTCGCCCATTCCCGCAACCGCCGCGTCGACTGCCGCGTCCATGTCCTTGTAGTACGGCGGACAGAATCCTTCAAAATAGCCGTCCAGTCCGACGGGATTGGGGAACGGATCGTCTTTTGGCGTGACGAACCGGAAGCCCAGCCCCTTGCAGATCGGTGTCCCGCCCATGGCGACGAGGGGCGTGAACCCGCCGTGCATCCAGCCGCCGATTCCGGTGGCGGTCATGGCGAGCTGCATCAGTTGCCCCATCATAGCACCCTCGGCGCAAAGCCAGCTCACGATGATCTTTTCGAGACGTCCCAAGGGCAGCACCTTGTTGCGGTCGAGCAAGCCATTGTCTGCCCATTTCTCACAACCGGCGGGCCGCATGCCCCGGCGCTCGTCACAGATGTAGTAGCCACCGCCCTTGACGTAGCGTGCACCACCCTTGGTGTCGCACATATTGACCATGAGCCGGATGAGGTCCTGACTGATATCCGTCACGGGCATGAAGAGTGTCGTGCCCGGGCGGTTGGTCACCCACGTGTTGTGGGCGAACAGGCCGGGCTCCGCCTGCGGTAGGTCGAAACGCCCGTCGGACAGCTTGACGGTATGGTCATTGTAGAAGCCAAAGATTTTTTCGCGATCTTCGACAGTCTCATATTCCTTCATCTTGCTCATCTTCGCCTTGTCCGCCTGATAGAGGAATAGACCGTCGTCATTGGTGAAGAATAGCAATGTCCGGTGGGCCCCCACAGCGCTGGGGTGTGTGCGCCCAACCGATTTGACCATGCCGCCCTGGGTATCGCCTTCGCAAAGGATAGCTCCCGTTGTGCCGCACGCCGCGGCCACTAGGACGGCCGTCTCTTCCTCAGACAGGGGATACGGCTCGAAGGGTGATTTGTGGACGAAGGGGCCATGGGTGAGCTCCATGCCAAAGCCGAAACGCCGTGATCGCCGACTCGTCAGAGCCTCGAACAACGGAAAATCCCAAGTTTCCTGGAATTCCGGACGGACGCTGGGTTTGAGGTCGTCAGTCATTGCTTTTCTCCGTTGTAAGATCGGATTCAGGAGTAGCGCGTCGGAATGGAAGTGCGATGAGTCCAAATACGACAGCGGGTTTGAACAACCTGCCGATTACTGTGAGCAGCTCGGCACCGGAAATGTAAGTCCTGGCGTCCCACACCCCCATGCGTCCGACCATGACGAGGTGGCGACCGTCGAATTCGAAACCTTCAATCGAAATTTCGAACTCACCAGCCATCGATTTGATGATCACGCGGCTGATCCTCCCTTTTTCCTTCACGGGTCTGAAGCGCCCGCGTTACTCGGATCAATTGAGCAGCGCTGCCAAGATCGAAGCCACGATGCCACGGAAGTTTAGGTGTAAGAGATACCTGATGCCAAGTGTCCGTTTTTGGCATTCAAGGGCCGTTGCCGCCAACTGGAAGCCGCGCGGCACTTTGGGTTCGGTTCGTCGTTCTCTTGCTGGTCCCTCGCCGGGCGACACGGTAGGATGCGGCCGCTGCTTACGAAGCAGGCGACTACCAGAAAGCTTTTCAGCTTTGGAAGCCGCTTGCTGAGCAAGGCGACGCGTTTGCTCAGTTGAGCATAGGTTTTGCGTACGAAAAAGGCCTGGGTATTCCAAAAGACCACACCAAAGCAGCCTACTGGTATCGTAAAGCTGCCGAGCAGGGGGATGCACCGGCGCAGTGGAGCATTGGTACGATGTATTTCACTGGCACGACCTCAGCGAAGGATTTAGTGCAAGCTTATGCATGGTGGAGCGTCGCCGCCAGGCAGGGGTTTAAACACACAAAATATAACAAGGGCATCGCCAAGGAATTGATGACACCCGCCCAAATCGCCGAAGCCCAGAAGCTATCGTCCAAATACTGGGAAAAGTACGTCGTACCGTTCCAGAAGGACTAACCGATGCGCACCCTCCTCACCACCCTGACCGCACTCATGTTGTTCGCCACGCCTGTGGTGGCGGAAGACGGCGACAAGCCAGATTGTGTCTTAGATACAGGGAGGTCATGCGAAGCCGTAAACCGGAAACAGGACAAGTACGACATATCCATAAATCTATTTGAATTAGGTAACGTTCAAATAACTGAATTTAAAGCTGAGCAGGTTGCTGCCGGCGGGGGAATGACAAACTCACAACGCATTTCGGGAAATCTAAACGGAAAGTACTTCCATGTTCTCCTTCAGCAGTCAGCCTACGAGTGGGGCGAACTCGGCACGCCATATGCAACGAAGCAAGAGTTTAAGAATTATTTGCGGCAAAAAACAATTAAATCCTTAGAGCGAGTAGAACATTTTAACCATAGAAGGTCGTCTGTGGCCTTTATCACGATGAATAACGGTGAAAAATGCGTCTATTTTAGACACCAAAAGGGAGAGAAATTATTTATAAAAATGGGTTTTTGTAATTACAGAGATCAAGAGGTCAATCATTTCAAGAACTATTTATCTAACAAGGTTAGGCTCGTTACCCGCTCTGAGAACAAGGCCGCTTATCAAAACGCCCATACCACTGCTGCAGAAAGCGCAAAGAACTCATCGTCGACTGTTCGCCAATCTCTAGCTGATAAATCGGAGGAAAAAATTTGTAAGTACTCTTTGCCAATAGTTGGTGCGGGGACAGGTTGGGATACTGGGCCGGGTTTTAGAAAGTATGTCACCGAAGCTAAGCGACGAGGCTACACACCTCAGTCCTGCGCAAAGGCTTTGGGTCGAACGCCAGCGGTTACCCAAGCTACTCCCAGCCGAGCGAGCGCGGAAGATAAGTCCTTCAAGCGTAAGATGTGTGAGTCCTCAAAGTCGAAGCCCGACATGCATGCAAGCTTCATGCAAAGCTTAAGTCAGAGTGAATTATCCAAGTTTCTGGGAGCCAGCCAGAGTTGCTCCATATTCTGATTATGCTTACTCAGAATTTGTTCCGTGTCAGTTGCCCAGTGACAATCCGGAGTGGTTAACACCTCTGAGATCTGATCTGTGTGCAAGGCTATATAGATATTGCCTGCCCACCCCCAGTGGCCCTCACCTACTCAACACCCTTTGAAGCCCTTACGGACACATTTATAGGCAAGGACTTCTGCTTTTTCTATTTGAGATGGGGTCATTTTCCTGGCAACTACATCTCGCCGATTTCCCGCTGCCACACTTCCACTTGACTCAGCAAGATTCAACCACATGTGAGCATGGATGTAGTCCTGTGGAACACCTTGTCCTTTTTCGTACATAACACCCAGCATTAACATGGAATTAGCATTCGCCAGTTCGGCAGAAGATTTCCATTCACGCAGAGCAGTTGCGTAGTCCCCACTTTGGTACGCATCTAGACCCGTCCAGAAGTTAGAACTCGCACTCACCCCCGCACTGCCCAGAAGCATGGAAAGGGCCAGACTCAGTGTGGCGATCAGCTTTCTCATCAGAGTAAGTCTAACAGGAAATGCATGAGCAGTGGAGCCTAAACAGTGTGCGTCTGCGGTATC
>Ga0114999_10007700_pt1 | contig 12174 bp, 8 predicted proteins | sample ArcticOcean_MG_C_3_FD_89820 | JGI IMG/M metagenome (GOLD analysis project Ga0114999, IMG submission 89820) | Marine microbial communities from western Arctic Ocean - ArcticOcean_MG_CB8_126 | ecosystem: Environmental > Aquatic > Marine > Oceanic | place: Arctic Ocean: Canada Basin | collected...
CATGAACATGATTACTATGTTCGCCTTTATCATGGTACTCGGAATCCTCGTGGACGATGCGATTGTTATCGCAGAGAATATCTATTCCCGGATGCAGCAGGGCGAGGAATTTTTCAAGGCCGCCATCGAGGGCGCCGCCGAGGTTGCCTGGCCAGTTGTGGGTACGGTGCTGACCACCATAGTCGCCTTCATGCCGCTGTTCTGGGTGGAGGGAATGATTGGTAAATTCATGGGAATTTTGCCGGTGGTCATTATCGCCGCGCTCATCGCCTCGCTGATCGAATCTCTCTTCATTTTACCGACCCACCTGGGACACTGGCTAAGACCGCCCAGGGAGGGAACACTCGCCGGACGGATGCGTGCCCGGATCGACAGTTTTGTCGAATGGTGGATCGAGAAGGTCTACTTGCCCGCGCTCAAATATTGCCTCGAGGCCCGCTATCTGGTGATGTCGTCGGCGATCTTGCTCTTTTTCGTGACTCTGGGTTTCAGTGCGGGCGGCCATATTCGCTTTCTCTTTTTCCCGAACTTCGATTCGGATTTCATCCAGGCAAAACTGATTTTTCCGGCAGGAACCCCCATAGGACAGACCACACGTGCCACCGAGAGAATTGAAAAAGCCATCCGGGCGGTCGAGGCGGATTTTCGCTCAAAAACGGGCGAGCCGATCGTCAAGAATGATTTCACCATTCTGGGCGAGCAGATTGCCCGGCCGAATGTAAGTGAGGCCGAGGGTACAAACGTTGCTCAAGTTTTTGTGGAACTGCTTCCCTCCGAGCGCCGGGGGATATCCAGCGATGACATCGTCTCGAAGTGGCGCGAACGGGTGGGTGCGGTACCAGATGTACTGAGCCTCTCGTTCGGTGGAACGCAGATACACCCCGGCGGGAGAGCGATAGAAATTCGGTTCGCCGGATCGAACACAGTTGGTCTTCGACGGGCGTCGGATGAGTTAAAAAAAGAGTTGAAAAAATATCCGGGCGTCCGTGAAATCGAGGATGATTTCAGGCCCGGCAAGCTTGAGCTTCGGGCAGAACTCACACCCCGGGGGCGGGTGCTGGGCGTATCGCTTCGGGACCTCGCGTTTCAGTTAAGGTCCCGATTTTTTGGCCTCGAGGTGTTGCGGATCCAGCGGGGGCGCGATGATGTGAAGGTGAAGGTGCGCTATCCGCCCGAGGAGCGGCGCATGCTCAGCAACGTAGAGAGTGCCCGGATCAGAACACCCTCGGGGGCGAAAATTCCGTTTTACGAGGTGGCCGATGTTCGCTTCTCCCGAGGGCTCGCCGAGGTAAAGCGCATTGACAGGAAGCGCGTGATAACCGTTACCGCTGAAGTCGATGACACCCAGGCGAACTCAGCTGAAATCCTCGCGAGCCTGAATAAAATATTTCTCCCGGATATGCTCAAGCGTTTGCCTGGTATTCGCATGAGGTTCGAGGGGCAGGCGGAGGAGAGGCGAAAATCGGTCGGGAGCCTGATGCGGGGTTTCATCATCGCGGGAGCAGTTATTTTCCTGATACTCGCGACGCTGTTCAGAAGCTATTTTCAGCCCATTGTCGTGATGTGTGCGATACCTTTCGGGTTCGTCGGCGCCGTCTGGGGCCACGTCATCATGGGCTTCGATATTTCCATCATGAGCCTCATGGGTATCGTCGCTCTCTCGGGGGTGGTGGTAAACGACTCGTTGGTTTTCCTCGACTTCGTAAATCGATTTGTTGGGGGGGGCGCTAAGATTGAGGATGCACTGATGCGCGCGGGCGCCTCGCGTATCCGTCCGATTGTTCTGACCTCGTTGACGACTGTGGCGGGGCTCGGCCCTATGCTCCTGGAGCGGAGTTTTCAGGCGCAGTTTCTGATTCCGATGGCGGTCAGTCTTTGTTTCGGGCTGCTGTTCGCCACGGCAATTACGCTGATCCTCGTTCCCGTCTTCTCACTTGTAGGGAACGATGTGGCGAGACTATGGCACCGTTTCTGGTCTGGGACCTGGCCCAGCCGTGAGGAGGCGGACGTACACCATCCCGAAAATGGTTCTGACCACATATAGCCGCATTTTTGTCAGCCCCAAAATTCCATTACATTCCCTTACTGGCAGGATTGTTCGTCAGAATGGCTGGATTTACCCGGGCCCGGCTTGACCGACGAGCGTTTGGACTTTGTAATGGGTAAAATACGGATAGTTTAAGATTTTTTTAGTCTTTTTATGAAGACAGGAGTAAATTTGTTTCATGCCGGAAAATGACGAGGTTCGCTATGGCGAGGCGGTAAAAGATAATATGGAAGTGGTCTTGATGACTGCTCCCGAGACCCTGGAGATTATGCAAGTTCCAGTCCCAGAGCCACTGGTGGGTGAGGTTCTCGTCAAGGTTGAGTGCACCACTATCTGCGGAACTGACATAGAAATAATCAAGGGAACGCATATTCCCCGCTGGCCTCCGCAACTTCCTGCCATCCTGGGACATGAGTGGGCGGGCCGTATCGTGGCGATGGGCCCTCACACCGAGGGGTTCGGCTTCGAGATGGGAGATCATGTGGCCGGTACAAGTCATGCGGGCTGCGGCGCCTGTAGAATGTGTCATATTGGCCGTTATAATCTTTGCTACAACTACGGGAAAAAAATTACAGGACATCGTCAGTATGGGCACGTTTCCCAGGGCTCCTACGCCGAGTATGTGACCAACAATATCCGGGCGCTTCATAAGATGCCCAAGGACATGTCGTTCGAGTTCGGCTCTGCAGTTGATCCTGCGGCCTGCGGCCTCTGGACGGCCAAGCGTGCCGGTATTAACGCGGGTGATACTGTAATAGTTCTGGGCTCGGGGCCCATCGGGGTTTTTGCCTATGAATCTGCCCGGGCGCTGGGCGCGGGTCGCGTTATCGTTGTCGGCGGTGGCAAGCGGCTTGAGATAATAGGTGAGCAGGGCGCTGAAATTGTCAGTTATCGTGAAGGTAAAGTTGTCGAGCAGATCAAGGAGATGACTGGAGGGATGCTCGGCAATGTTGTCCTCGAAACGGCTGGTCAAAAAGAAAGTTTCCAGTGGGCCATCGATTGTGCGGGCAAGGGCTCGCGGGTGGCGTTAACCGGAATCCCCGAGGAAATTCCTGATATCGTATGGAAGCGGGTGGTGCTCGAGGAGATGGATATCTTCGGTGTCCGGGCGAATCCGAATTGCGGTGATGAGGTCATCGCTCTTATCCAGGGCGGCCAGATGCGGATTGAGCCGTATATTACCCACCGTTTTCCGCTCAAACAATACCAGGAGGCGCACGATATTTTCGTGGCGCGCCAGGATGGCGCCCTTTTGGTGAACCTTACGCCGGGCGCGTGAGGTAGATAGGTAAGGATATTTATGGCTGACGAATTGGGAAAAAAATACGGTGCGAAAATGATCGCCGAGGCGGAACTTGAAGCGGTGCCCAACCCTTCCACCGGACGGGACTACGTGATCGATTTTACGATCTCCGAATTCACGTGCCTTTGCCCGATAAGCAATTTCCCCGATTTCGCCACCATTCAAATTCGATATGTGCCTGGCGAGCGGATTGTGGAACTAAAATCCCTTAAACTCTACATCAACCGCTACCGCGATCAGGAAGTGTTCCATGAAAAGGTTGTCAACCAGATACTGGGCGATTTCGTGGCCTGCTGCGCTCCAAAGTGGGCCTGGATCGAGGGTGATTTCAACGTGCGCGGAAATATCAAGACCAAAATTCGGGCCACTCATGGTGAGCGCCCGGAAGAAGTGCCAGAATAAGGAATAATACTTTCACAAGAGATGATAACGGAGGAATGGATGTCAAAATATAAAGTTGCCGGTAAAGAATTGCCCCGTATTGATGCGCCCGACAAGGCGGTGGGGACGGCGCAGTTCGCGGCCGATGTGCCGCTCCCCCTGCGGGGTCTCTACGGGCTTGTCCTGAGGAGTCCGCATCCCTACGCGAAAGTTATCTCGGTGGATAGCAAGGCTGCGGAGAAAATACCCGGAGTGCGTGTGGTCGTTACCCGAGAGAACGGCCCTGAGAATCGCTTCGGGGGAAACGTGAAGGACCAATGCTGGTTTGCTGCGGACGGATTTGTCCGGCATGTGGGCGAGGCAGTCGCTGCGGTTGCCGCCGAAACCCTCGAAGCCGCTCAAGCCGCCCGCGATGCAATTAAAGTCGAATATGAGGTTCTCGAGCCCGTCGTGAGCATGCTTGATAGTCGCGACGGTAATACGCTTCCCGTGCATGAGAATTGGAAAGAACTCTCTCTCGGCCCCGGAGCCGATAAAAACGTGATTGCCCGTTTTGAAAAGGAAATGGGTGATCCTGATGGCGGATTCGCCGAGGCCGACCAGATTTTTGAGCACACATTCTCCACCCCGCGTACGCACGCAGCCTATATCGAGCCCCATGCTTGCACGGCAGAGGCTGGCGCCGACGGGAAGGTGACGGTCTGGGCAACTACCCAGGACGCTTGGTCGATCCGTTCCGGCATAGCCGAGGCTCTTGGCATGCCCGGAAACAAGGTTCGGGTGATTCCCACCGAGATCGGTGGAGGATTCGGCGCCAAGCTCCAGTCCACAATCGAGCATATTGCCGCGCTTCTCGCCCTTAGGACGGGGGAGTCGGTCCGCATCGAGATGACGCGCGAGGAAGACCATCATGCGATTCCGCCTCGCCACCCGCATTTTTTCATGATTCGAACGGGTGTGAAAAACGACGGCACAATCGTCGCCCGCGAGGTGGACGTTACGATGGACCACGGTGCCTATGGCCGGGGTGCCCCGATGCAATGCCAAAGTAAAATGGTCATGGCGTCCGCGAGCTACCGCATTCCCAACGTTCGAGTGCGGGCCTGCACGGTTTACACCAACGCACCCTTGTCGGGTCCCATTCGAGCGCCTAGTGGTCCCCAGTATCACTTCGCCACCGAAGTACAGATGGACATCATCGCCCGCGAGTTGGGCATCGATCCGCTTGAACTCAGGCATCTAAACGAGCTCCGGCCCGGCGATGCCACCCTTTTAGGATCGGAGGCTAAGCCCTCAATGCGGGCCGTATTAGATCGGGTTGTTGAGGGGAGCGGCTGGAATACTGAAATTTCAGACGCCGAGAACCTCGAAGCTGATGGATGGCAGCTTGGGCGCGGGGTCGCTTGCGGCTATTGGACCGGTCCAGGAGAGTCGGCGAGTTGCTCGTTGCGGCTGAATGACGATGGTTCGATTCAAATTGTTGCAGGAACTGTGAACCTCACTGGCATGAGCACGGCACTCTGCCAGCTGACTGCCGAGGAGTTCGGCATTAGCCTCGACGAGGTGCGCTACACCACGGGCGACACTGACTCGGCCCCGCAGTCCACCGCAGCCTCGGGCAGCAAGGCGACACGCTCGGTGGCGCAGGCCATCATGAGCGCTGCCGAAGATATTCGGGAGAAGATATTCTCGGTGGCAAGCTCGAAGCTCGAAGCCGATCCGGCTGACCTGGTACTTGAGGACGGCAAGGTTTCGGTCGCATCCGCGCCTGAGCGCTGCCTCACCCTCGCCGAGGTGGCCAAAATAGCACCTGGCGTTCAGGGCTATATCATCGGCTCGGGCGAGACGGCGAAGCCGCCTTCGTGTCCGATTCATACCGCCCAGGTGGCGGAAGTAGCGGTTCATCCAGAGCTAGGCGAAGTGCGCGTTCTCAAGCTTTATTGTGCGCAGGATGTCGGTTTCGCCATCAACCCGACATCGGTGGCCGGTCAGATAGAAGGCGCTATGATTCAAGGCCTCGGCCTCGCTCTGATGGAAGAGTTGCCCAACGCTGAAAATGGAAGAATCTTGGGTGATACTTTCCATGAGTATCTTGTGCCAACGAGCCTTGATATGCCCGAGTTGAGGGCAATCTTAGTTGATAACCCGGCCGAGGGAACACCTTACGGCATACGGGGGGTGGGTGAGCCACCTATTTGCGCGACGGCGGCGGCTATTATCAATGCAATTAACGATGCCGTGGGAATTCCCCTGTTCTCCATCCCCGTCGGGCCGCACCATATCCGAGCGGCGGTGGCGAAAAGCAACCTCGTCGCAGCTAGCGCGTGATTTGACCCGGTTTACGGGAATTGCTCAAATTTGAAGGGAGAATATCTTATGTCGGTCGATGAGACGTCAGGGCTAACTGAAGAGATGGGCATCACCGATGAGATGATGGCGCATCCCGAGCCCAGGGTTCCCTTCGCCACGCCGGGAAATGTGCCGCCAGAGGACCGCGAAGAAGTTCAGGAGGTGCACGATTGGGCGACCAAGATGTGGGGAACGGTGCCGCGTTTCATTCAGCTTCTCTCGAACGCACCGCCAACGGCCGAGGCGTGGATGATGCTAGACCAAAAGCTGCGCATCGACAGGCTCAAGAGCGATCCGGAGTATATTCGCCACATGCAGTTGGTAATCGTCAAGGCGGCGCTTTTGACGCAGTGTAACAACTGATACGGTCATAATTCGGAGCTCGGTCGAGCTCTGGGCCTCACGATGGAGCAGATTGAACTACTCGACGGCGATGGGTGGAAAGAAAGCCCTTTGTTCAGCGACAAGGAAAAAGCCGCCATCCGTTGGTCGGATGAGGTATCCGTCATGACGGCGAAACACAACAAAATGGCGTTCGAGGAAATGGAGAAATATTTCACGAGCCGCCAGATTGTTGAGCTGACATTCATCTGCGGTATGTGGCATCTCTCGGGCCGGCTGGCTGAGGCGCTGCATCTGGTTGTAGAGCCCCCTGGCGGTCGAATCGCTTTTCAGAATAAGGATATGTAGCTTTTTTACCAATTTCGGTGGGATAATGGGGTGCCCCTAGAAAAGAGCAAATGAGGAGAACAACCGATGAAATTGAAAAACTACAAGGATGTTGAACTTAAAACCGAGAAGGCCGCCAAGGGCGCGGGTATCAGGTGGCTTCTCAGTGACCGTGACGGTACGACGGACATGGCTATGCGCGTCATCGAAATTGAGAAGGGGGGGCAGACGCCGCATCACTCGCACCCGTGGGAACATCAAGTTTTTGTCCTCAAGGGCAGTGGGCGGGTTGTCACCGAGGAGGATGGCACTCGCGAATTTTCCCCTGGCGCCGCGATATTCATTGGCCCGAACGAAGAGCACACCTTCCATAACGATTCCGACGAGACGATGGAGTTCGTTTGTATGATACCCGTCCGAGCGACACTCGCTCTCGATCATTGATTGCGGGGAGGATATCTCGAACAGCTGAGTAAAATTACGGGGGGCATCTCAGGCGGTATTCTTTATTTGATATGTAGCGCTTATTATCCTTTCAATAACACCCGATTCCAAAAAAATATAAGAATATTGCATTTTATTTATCGAGAACGTATCTTCCCTGCCTGTTGGTTTCAGCCCCGGCATCACCGGCTCGGGTGGACGGGAATTACTCTATCTGTGTGCAGAGCCCGAAAAGGAAGAGAGTCATGAGCGAAGATCATCGGTACGACGTCATTCCTGTGGATGAACTTTATTTGGAAGATGGGGCTCTGTTGCCCGAATCGGTACAGGCATCCTCCACCAACGACCTGATGACGGAGCAGGAGTTCGCAATGTGTGACGGTGAAGGCGGTTTGGCTCCCTCCAAAGAGACGAAGTGCGCCTAATTCACAAATATCTTGAAAATCAAAAAGCCCCCGCCGAAAACGTGGTTTTTTTTTGAGTGTTCTGCCGGATATCCCACATTAGCTGGATTTTTTAGAGCTCTGGGCTTTCAGCCAGGCCATATACAGAAAATCGTAATCCCAGCTATTACAGCAAGTTTAAATTTTATTTCTCAACCTCCGCTAGCGGCGATCCCTCCAATATTTATTGACGGTCGCCGTGGCGATTCAAAGTGTGAGCGATTTTACATTTTTGAAATTCTAACGAAAATCTCACATTAGGAGGCTAGGCCCAATTACTCGCTTTATTGAGGGGGTATGCACTTGTTAGGAGAATTTCGGTCGCTTTTTATTCGTTTGGTTGGGGAGGAACTGGTGTTTTCTTAAATCTCTCGTCTCATTTCCTATCGGTTGATAACGGAAAGCAGGGCGTGGAGGGCCCGGGTAAGAGGCGTTTTGATGCCGTGGCGCTCGCCAGCCCGGATAACGGCTCCTGTCATTCCGTCGGCCTCGAGGGGCAATCCCGCGCGAACATCGACAAGCATCGAAGTGGTTGCATCCTGTTCGATTCCGAGTTGGGTGGAAACAACTTTCTCCATGAAAATTTCCGGGAGGTCAGCGCCTTCGGCCCTGCCAACCTCGACACACTCGAGCACCAGATTCCGGCAAACTTCCGCCACTCCGGGGTCCTTCACAACACCCCGGCCACGGTTGGTCAGTGCGGTGGCGGGATTCCTGGCGATGTTTCCGCACAACTTGCGCCATAGCGCGGTTAGGATGTCAGGGGTGAGCTCAACCTCAATGTCGCTTTCCTCGAAAAGCTCGGCCAGGCCACGGCCCGCCTCGTTGTCGGGAACGACGAGCCCTGACATGGCATTTTGAACGACGTGGCCGGGTGCGAGCCGATCAGCGGGGCATTGGACCACAGCGGGCAAGACCTCGGCGCCATGGGCATAGGGTGTTACATTATCGATATGCTCCACCCCGTTTTGCAGTACGGCGATGACGGTGCCCGGGCCGACAAGCGCCCGGAGCCAAGGCTCGACATCTTTGATTTGGTGGCACTTCACAGCGAGCAGAACCCACCCGACGGGTTTCGCTTCCTCGGGCGCCGTCAGGCAATGGGCTGGCGCCTCGATAACCCCCGTGGGCGTCTCGATTCGAAATTTCTCAAACGTCTGCCTGACGCACAGATCGATCTCGTGTCTTTCAAGGGCGCAGAGCCTCGCGCCGTAAATGCTTCCTATCGCCCCAACACCCAGCACCGCAATTCGGCTCATTTAGTAATATCCTTTGATTGAACGGCCTGAAGGAAAAACGGGCTACGACTCTGGGCCGTAACCCGTTGATTTCGTGGTGGAGGTGAGGGGGATCGAACCCCTGACCTCGTGATTGCGAACCACGCGCTCTCCCAGCTGAGCTACACCCCCACAAAATGACCCATGAAAATAGGGCAACCCCTGGCCAGAGTCAAGCGATATCATTACTTGAATAGGCCGTAGAAAAAGTGAGGGCTGGTGAGTAAGCCACCTAGGCTACCCACCAGCCCTCGTCCCGTCGCAGAGTCCGCCCGTTCCCCCTACGACAGGGTTTACAACCAATTTAGCGAGGACCGGAAGACAAACCTCCGAGGCCGTCTTCCGGTCCTCATCCTGACGCAGAGTCCGCCCGTGTGCCCCACGTCAGGAAATTCATATTTAGGGAGGACCGGTAAGAAAGCCTCCGAGGCCTGCTTACCGGTCCTCGTCCCGTCACAGAGTCCGCCCGTTCTCCCCTATGACGGGAATTTTATCAGGTCATACGGCCTTAAGAGCATCCGCTCGTAGAACCGCAGGTCATACATTTAAGGCAAGTGCCGTTCCTTACGAGGGTGAAGTGTCCGCAATCGCCACATGCCTCGCCCTCGTAGCCCTTGGCTTTCGCTTCATCCTGAGTTGAAAAGTTCTTTGCGCGGGCTCTCACGCCACCATCGGCGACCATCGGGGCCTCAGCTTCGGCTGATGCGGAGCCGTTTCCTCCTAGATTTCCGAGATGCAGATGCTCGCTCCTCGGCACATCCGCGCTTACGCCCTCGGGAAGCGTGTTGATCACTTCCTCTGACTCGGCGTCGAACTCAGGTATCTCGTCCGCCGGTCGACCTATGGTGTCGCCCCGCAAGTCCTCGGGCTTGACCTGAACCAAGTCGTCCCGCCCAAGGTAGCTGAGAGCCAGTTCGCGGAAGATGTAGTCGATGATCGATGTGCTCATCTTGATGTGCTGGTTGCCCTCGACGATGCCGCCCGGCTCGAACCGGGTGAACACAAAGGCGTCCACGAATTCATCGAGAGGCACGCCGTGCTGCAGCCCGAGCGATATTGAAATGGCGAAGCAGTTCATCAGGCTTCTGAAAGCAGCGCCTTCCTTGTGCATATCGATGAAAATCTCGCCGATGTTCCCGTCTTCATATTCACCTGTTCGAAGATAGACCTTGTGGCCGCCGACAACAGCTTTTTGTGTGTACCCGGCCCGCCGGGTGGGGAGCTTACGGCGTTTGGTCTGATACATATAGCGCCGGACGATCTGCTGGGCCACACGAACGGGAGCGCTCTCGGTGGTGCCCTTGTCATCGCCGAGACCGTCGAATAGACCTCCCTCATGCTGTGATGACAGCGGTTGGCTGAGTTTTGAGCCGTCACGGTAGAGGGCGATGGCCTTGGTCATTCGCTTCCAGGATTCGAGATAGAGTTCCTGGATGTCTTCAATACTCGCTTCGTTCGGCAGGTTGATGGTCTTACTGATTGAGCCCGAAATAAAGGGCTGTGCGCTGGCCATCATTCTTACATGGGCCATGGGGCTGATATAGCGCTTGCCTCCGCGTCCGCATTTGTTTGCACAATCAAAGATGTCGTAATGTTTTTCTTTTAGGTGTGGGGCGCCTTCGAGCATCATCACACCACAGACGTAATCGTTCGCTTCACGTATCTCCTCGGGCGTAAAGCCGATAGCTTCAAGGATATTGAGATTCCAGTCGGCAAACTGCTTTTCGTTGAGTCCCAGCTTCTCTCGGCAAAAATCCTCGCCGAGCGTGTACTTGCTGAAGGCGAATTGAAGCTCGAAAGCGCTTTCGATTGCGTCCTCGACAATCTCAATGGCTTTTTCGGTAAAACCTTTTTCAATGAGCGATTCCGGGTTGATGTGTGGGGCGTTCGTGAGGCTTCCGCGGCCCCGGCAGTAAGCAATGATTTCCTTGATTTCCTCTTCGCCGTAGCCAAGGCGTCTGAGCGCCACGGGAACAGATTGATTGATGATTTTGAAGTAGCCGCCGCCGGCGAGTTTTTTGAATTTGACGAGAGCGAAATCGGGCTCAATGCCGGTGGTGTCGCAGTCCATCACGAGGCCGATGGTGCCAGTCGGGGCGATAACAGTGGCCTGCGCATTTCGGAATCCGTGCAATGTCCCCATCTCAAGTGCGTCGTCCCATGCCTGCCGCGCAGCCGAGAGAAGATAGGGGGGGCAGTGGCTCGGGTCGATACCTGCGGGCGCTTTAGTGATGTTTTCGTATTCCGCGGGAGGTGCAGCGTAGGAGGCGCGGCGGTGGTTCCGCACGACTCGGAGCATATCCTCGCAGTTCGCTTCGTAACGAGGGAAGGGACCGACCTCGGAGGCGATTTCGGCGCTTGTCTCGTATGAGCAACCCGTCATGATCGAGGTGAGCGCCCCGCACCAGGCTTCGGCCTGAGGTGAGTCATAGGGGATACCCATGACCATGAGTAGTGTGCCCAGATTTGCGTAGCCCAGCCCGAGGGTGCGGAATAGGTAGGATCTGTGGGCGATGTCCTTGCTCGGGAACTGGGCCATGAGCACAGAGATTTCAAGAACCACTGTCCATAGCCGAATGGCATGGCGGTATCCATCTACCTGGAAGGCGCCAGTCTCGGTATCGAGAAAGCGCATGAGATTCATCGACGCGAGGTTGCAGGCCGTATTGTCGAGGAACATGTACTCCGAGCACGGGTTCGATGCGTTGATTCGGCCATCGGTCGGGCATGTGTGCCAGTCGTTGATGGTGGTGTCGAACTGAAGGCCCGGGTCGGCGCTGCACCAGGCGGCGTGTCCGATCTGGTCCCAGAGGTCTTTTGCCTCTATCTCTTTCACCGTTACGCCGTCCGTGCGGCGGGTGAGATTCCAGGTTCCGTCTTCCTCAAGGGCTTTCATGAATTTATCGTTGAGCCGAATGGTGTTATTGGAGTTCTGTCCCGCCACGGTGGCGTAGGCTTCGCCTTCCCAATCGGTGTCGAGTTCCTCGAAAAGAATTTCCTTGTAGCCTTGCTTGGCGAGTTGGAGCGCCCGGTGGATATAGTTGTCGGGAACACCCGAGGTGCGGGCCATGTGGACCGCCATGCGCAGCTCCTCGTTATTTTTTGGCAGGTAGAGACCACCGTTCAATTCGGCATGATTTTCCGGGTTGCAGGCGGCGATAACGGCGTTCATGTGCCGGTTGCACATCCTGCTGCCCGCTACGAGGGCGGCTACTTTTTGCTCCTCGCGGACCTTCCAGTTGATGAATTCCTCGATGTCGG
>Ga0114999_10007702_pt1 | contig 12173 bp, 12 predicted proteins | sample ArcticOcean_MG_C_3_FD_89820 | JGI IMG/M metagenome (GOLD analysis project Ga0114999, IMG submission 89820) | Marine microbial communities from western Arctic Ocean - ArcticOcean_MG_CB8_126 | ecosystem: Environmental > Aquatic > Marine > Oceanic | place: Arctic Ocean: Canada Basin | collected...
AACTCAGGAAGCGTTGGATTGCGCCAGGCGGTAATCCGGGTTGGGCATCACCGCACATGGTATGGTCACCGCTTTAAGTGAGCGACAGGCCTGGGTTGCTTCGCCCTTATGGAGGCCGAGGAATCGGGCCCGGTAAAGTATATCGCCGCGTTTTACTTCAACCGGGATCAAGGCAGCGGACGCATTATCAAGCAGAACCGGCAAGCGTTGGGACGCCTCGCGCAGGGCAACCTCAGCTGCACTGACCGAACGATATGCGCCAATCTGAATTGCCCATTGGCCAATAGTGGGGCGCGGGCGCGTCGGTAAATAGATGCCCGACGCCGATTTTTTTGCCCGCCCCGACGTAACCTCAGCGAACTTGATCATCTGCGTCCCTGGCTTAAATACCGGCGTTGGTATTTTACGGCTATTAAGCACCGCGAATTGCTGATCGCCGCGATGGATATCGCGCTGCGCCATTCGCTCAAAACCAATATTGAGCAGTTTCACCATATGGCTATCACGTGACTTCGCCGTCTTGCCACCAAAGACAACTGCGATCACCCGTCGGCCATTGCGGACCGCCGAGGCGACGAGATTAAAGCCGGAGGCGCGTATATAGCCGGTCTTGATGCCATCCATACCCGGATATCTGTTGAGTAGATTATTATGGGTGCGGTGGGTTTTACCTTTGAAGATGAACTTTTCGGCGGAGAAAAATTTATAATAGTGGGGAAAGTCGCGCAGGATCGCCATCGCCAAAATGCTCATATCGCGCGCCGAACTGAGCTGCTTGCGATTGGGTAAGCCGGAAGCATTACGGAACCTTGTGCGCTTCATGCCAAGACTGCGCGCCTTGTTGGTCATGGCGCCGGCGAATTCCCACTCGGTGCCACCAACGGCTTCGGCAATTACGGTTGCCGCATCATTAGCCGATTTGGTCGCCAATGCCATGATCGTCTGATGCACCGTGATAGTGGTGCCGCGCTTGAGGCCAAGCTTCGAGGCTGGTTGACCGGCGGCGCGTTTGGAGACCGGCAATTGAGTCTTCATGTTTATTTCGCCGCTGTCGATTTTCTCAAACAGCATATAGAGGGTCATGAGTTTAGTCAGAGACGCGGGATAATTGCGTGTGTCCGCATTGCGCGAGCGCAGTACCTCACCGGTATCGGCATCGAGCACAATCGATGCATAGCCCGCCTGGCTCGATTTTGTGCCCGCCAGCAAAATCACCGCGCTCAGCAATAAAATTGCCGATACGGAGATCGCCAGCCGCAACGCGACAAATCGCGCCTTTGAATATTTATGGGCCAATAACTCGCTCACAATAGTACAATTAAAAGAATCTAAAACGGCTCCTTATGGGGCAGTTTAGATTCGCTCGTCAAGTCTAACACTTCGTTCACCAATGTCATTTTATTTACGAATTAAAGCCGAAAACTGCTAATTCGCATTAAATATTTAATTTTGCCGCGCCAAGTTCAAGAGCTTTGCGGTGCTCAGGGTGGGCGGCCTCATATGCATAGGCGGCGCGCAATACGTTTACTTCATCATAATTGCGCCCGACGATTTGCAAACCTACCGGCAAGCCTTTCGAGGTAAAGCCGCACGGCAGTGTCGCCGCCGGCTGACCGGTCAGATTAAACGGGTAGGTAAACGGGCTGTGATCATCCCATGACGACCCGTTCGGACCGATTGGTGAATCCGCGCCGAGAGAGAAGGCCGGCGTCGGCATGGTCGGTGTCAGCAGCAAATCAAACTTCTGGTGAAATTTGCGCATGGTGACCGCCAGCGCACTACGTGCCAGAGCGCCGTTCATGTAGTCCTTGAGGCTAAAGGCTTCGCCCCGCGCCGCCACGGTTTGCAAGCCCGGATCGACCAGCTCGCGCTGTGCCGGTGTCATGGCGCGCAGAATATGCGCGGCCCCCGCATACCAGTGGGAGCGAAATATATCCCGCGGATTTTCAAAGCCCGGATCGACCTGCTCCACCTCAACGCCAAGATCGGCAAAGGACTGCGCCGCTGCCGCAACCAATTCGGCCACTTCTGGATCGACCATAGCATAGCCCAGGTCCGGGCTATAAGCGACGCGAAGCCCGGCAATGCCGGCTTCCAGCACGGCACTGTAATCGCGCCCTTCATAGGGCAGTTCAAACGCATCGCGCGGATCGGGCTCGGCCATCACCGTCAGCATCAGGGCCGCGTCTGCGACGGTCCGCGTCATCGGACCAAGATGCGACAACGTGCCGAACGGGCTGGCGGGATAGACCGGCACACGGCCGAAATTCGCTTTCAAACCAAAAATGCCGCAAAACGACGCCGGAATCCGCACTGAGCCGCCGCCATCGGTACCAATATGCAATGGCCCCATGCCGCAGAGCGCGGCAACGGCCGCGCCACCGCTGCTGCCGCCGGGCGTGTGGCCCGGGTTCCACGGATTGCGGGTAATGCCAGTGAGTGGGCTGTCGGTAACGCCCTTCCAGCCATATTCAGGCGTTGTGGTTTTACCGAGAATAACCGCGCCATGCTCGCGCAGACGCGCCACCGCCGGGGCATCCTCCGCGCTGAGCTGGCTACGATCCGAGGTGCGTGAGCCGCGCTGGGTCGGCCAGTCCTTGGCCAGCACCAGATCCTTGACCGTCGCCGGCACGCCATCAATCCGGCCCTGGGGCACGCCCTGGCGCCACCGTTCTTCCGATTGTTTGGCTGCCGCCAGCGCGCCTTCATCATCGACCAGACAAAAAGCGTTGTAGGCTTTGTTATGGGCGTTGATACGCTCGAGAGCGGCCTGCGTTACTTCCACTGGGGAGACGCTGCGGTCACCGTAAGCGGCCACCAAGTCGACAGCAGACATTTTGCACAGGTCATCGTTCACAGTTTTTCCTTTTCTAAAATTCGGGCGGCTCAATACCGCTTTCACTCAATTGGCCAACCAGAGCTTGTTTCAAACGCTCCAGCCCGGCCTGATTTTCCGCCTCGCAGCGCGCCACCAGAACCGGCTGCGTGTTCGAGGCGCGCAACAGCCACCAGCCATCTTTGGTGTTTACCCGCACGCCATCAATGGCATCCACATCCGCACCGGCCGCGTTGAGGCGTTGGCGGACTTCCTCTATAGCGTCGAACTTGCGCCCATCGTCACAGGTAAAGCGCAGCTCCGGCGTGTTGATGCGCTGTGGCAAAGAAGCACGTAAGCTCGCCAGGGACTGTTCTTCACTACAAATTACGCCGAGCATGCGCATCGCGGCATAAAGCGCATCATCATAGCCATAGTAGCGATCAGCGAAAAAGATATGGCCGCTCATCTCACCAGCCAATGGTGCGCCGGTTTCCGACATTTTGGATTTGATCAACGAGTGACCGGTCATCCACATCAGCGGTGTGCCGCCCAGCCTGGCAACCTCGTCAAACAACACCTGACTGGCTTTCACGTCGGCAATGATCGTCGCACCCGGCTGACTGCGCAGCACCGGACGCGCCAGGAGAGCGAGCACCTGATCGCCCCAGAGAATCTTGCCATCGCCATCAACGATACCAATACGATCGCCATCGCCATCAAAGGCAATACCAAGATCACATTTTTCGGCGCGCACCTCATCAATCAATTGAATCAGATTTCCCGGCACCGTCGGGTCCGGATGATGGGCCGGAAAAGTACCGTCAATTTTTTCGTTCAAAAGAATATGCTCGCCCGGCAAGCGGGCGGTGAGCATCTGCATGGCTTCGCCGGCAGCACCGTTGCCGGCATCCCAAACAACCTTCAACGGTTTCAGATCCGCCGCCTCTTCCGCCACGCGCTCGACATAACGCGTCAGCATGGGAACCTCGCGCGCCGAACCTGTACCGATCAGATAATCGCCCGCCGCCGCCATTACGCCCAACTGTTGAATACTCTTGCCGAAAAACGAGCTCTTGCCGAGCATGAATTTGAAGCCGTTATTATCCGGCGGGTTATGCGAGCCGGTGACCATGATGCCGCCATCGGCGCCGAGACTATACACGGCAAAATAAAGCATCGGTGTCGGCCCAAGCCCAACTCGCAACACATCAACACCGGCAGCATTCAGCCCGTTGACCAGCGCCGCTTCAAATTCAGGCGAACTGACGCGCCCGTCATAACCAACGCAAACTGATTTGCCGCCGCCGCGCGCGACGATGGTGCCGAAGGCGCAACCTATCGCCGTGGCATCGGCGGCGTTGAGCGTGCGCCCAACCACGCCGCGAATATCATATTTGCGCAGGACAGTCCGGTTAAACTGATGCGCGCCCGTCATGCGTCATTCGCCGCCGCCGGCGCGGCGCGGCCAATACTGAAATAACGGAAGCCTTCCGCCGCCATAGTCTGCGGCTCATAGATGTTACGCAGATCGACAATCACCGGGCTGTTCAACAATTGCTTAACCCGCGCCAAATCGAGAGCTCGGAATTCGTTCCACTCGGTCAAGATAACCAGCACGTCAGCGCCCTCCATTGCCGCATAGGCGTTGGCGCACCATTCAATGCCGGGCAGCAACGGCTTCGCTTCTTCCATCGCCTCCGGATCATAGGCACGGACATTGGCGCCTTTATCCTGGAGGGCCGGCAAGATGGTCAAGCTGGCGCTGTCGCGCACATCATCCGTATTCGGCTTGAAGGCGACGCCAAGCACGGCGACGCTTTTGCCATCAATGCTGCCGCCGCAGGCCTGGACGATTTTCTCAGCCATCTTCGCCTTGCGCTTCTCATTGATACCGACCACTGCCTCAACAATGTGACTGGGCGCACCGCACTCCCGCGCAATGCGTACGAAAGCCAATGTATCTTTGGGGAAGCAGGAGCCACCATAGCCCGGTCCGGGGTGCAGAAACTTATTGCCGATACGTCCATCCAGGCCGATGCCCTTGGCGACATCATGCACATCGGCGCCAATCTCTTCGCAGATATCGGCGATCTCATTGATAAAGGTGATCTTTGTGGCGAGAAACGTATTGGCTGCGTATTTAATCAGCTCAGCGGTTTTAACGCTGGTAAACACCACCGGCGTCTCAATCAAAAATAACGGCCGGTAAAGTTCCGCCATCAACACCTTGGCCGGCTCGCTCTCAACACCGACAACCACCCTATCCGGGCGCATAAAATCACTGATCGCCGCACCTTCGCGCAGGAACTCCGGATTGGAGACAATATCAAACTCCGCATCAGGCCGGCGCTCGCGAATGATGCGCGCAATCTCATCGCCCGTGCCCACCGGCACTGTTGATTTGGTCACTACCACGGTATAGCCGTTCATGGCATCGGCAACTTCCTCCGCCGCGGCATAGACAAACGACAAATCCGCATGACCGTCACCGCGCCGGCTCGGCGTGCCGACCGCCAGCATAACCACATCGGCCTGGGGCACTGCCTCGGTGATTTGGGTAGTAAAGCTGAGCCGCCCGGCGCTCACATTATTGGTAACAAGGTCTTCCAGGCCAGGTTCGAAGATTGGAATTTTACCCGCGATCAGGCTTTCAATTTTTTCAGCGACCTTATCGACACAAACGACATTGACGCCGAATTCAGAGAAACAAGCAGCAGAGACGAGGCCGACATAGCCGGTGCCAATCATGGCAACATGCATGGTGGTGATATCCTGTTGGTTCGAAGCCGCCCCGTGCGGGCAGAATCTTTCGTTGCGTTAGGTTCAGTCCGTTCCGGACGGGTTTTTTAAGAATTCCAATAGTTCATCGCGCAAATCATCACGTTCCAGCGCAAAAGCAATATTGGCCTGAAGAAAACCGGCCTTGCCGCCACAATCAAAGCGCCGGCCTTCGAAACGCAGGCCATGGAAGGGGATGTCGTCATCGATTAGCTTGGCCAGTGAATCCGTCAATTGGATCTCGCCGCCAACGCCGCGCTCCATGCGTTCAAGATAGCCAAAGACCTCAGGCTGCAACACATAGCGACCGATAATGCAGAGGTTAGACGGCGCATCCGCTGGCGCCGGCTTCTCGACCATGCCACGAATATCGATCACCTTACCGTCATCCGTCGCCGGGTCGACGATGCCATATTTATTGGTTTGTTCGTTGGGGATTTCGGCCAGGGCGAAAATGCAGCCACCGCGCTCATTGTAGAGATCAATCACCTGGCTCATGCAGGGCTGTTTCGACAGCACCAACTCATCAACAAGAAAGACGGCAAACGGCTCATCGCCCACCAGATCACGGGCACACCAAACCGCATGGCCGAGCCCGAGCGGCTCCTGTTGGCGTGTGTAGGACAGCTTTCCTGCGGGCGGGATCAGCTTCTTCAGCTTGACCGCCTCGGCGGCCTTACCGCGCGCCGCCATCTCCGCCTGCAATTCATAGGAATGATCGAAATGATCCTCAATCGCGCCCTTGCCGCGCCCGGTGACGAAGATGAATTCCTCAATCCCCGCCGCGATCGCTTCCTCCACTGCATATTGTATGAGTGGCTTATCGACGATGGGCAGCATTTCCTTCGGCACCGCCTTGGTTGCCGGTAGAAAACGTGTGCCGAGCCCAGCAACCGGAAAGACAGCCTTTTTAACCGGCCTTATCATTTATTTTATTTCCTTCAGAAAAACCGACGCGGCGCTTCAATCGCGCTGTGTGTCTCATTTTTTTAACCATTCGGCAAGGGCCGGCATAGCTCGCCAGCGCCTGTTATTTATCTCCGACCAGGACCTCTTTAGCCTGATTTATCTTTGCCGCCAAATAATCGGAGCCGCCCTGGTCCGGGTGGATTTTGAGCAGCAATTTACGGTGCGCGTCGCGAATTTCCACCTCGCTGCTGTCTTTCTCCAATCCGAGCACATCAAAGGCCTCATCCCGGCTCATGCTGTTGCTGCTCTGGCGCGACGCGCGGCGGCTTTGGGCAGCTTCTTCGCTATTGTGCCAATCCTCGCCAAATGCCCTTTCCATATAGCTCTCTAGCAGCCGCGCCGATTGTTCGTCATAGGCTTTGCATTCGTTCAGCAATTCAACCAGCTCGCCGTGCGAAAGCTCGCGCAGATCACGCCCGGCATAGTCACCGCGCAGCACCGTGCCATCCATTTCTCCGCTGTCATGATCGAGCATCATCCGGAGATAGATAGTTTCGACCTCTGACTGATTGCCGGAAGAGGGTGTGCCGCCCTGCCCGGCCGCCGCACCACGCATGCCTCTAATGAGCAGCGGCAGAAACACTAATGCCAGCGGGATAGCGGCCAATTGCATCTTGCCGGTGATACCAAAATAGAGCGCAACCAGGCCGCCCAGGCCGAGAAACCCCCATTTTAACGCCTTGGCCAGGCGCGACGGATTGGCGCTTTCGAACCAGCGGGAAATAAGAATTACCGCCACGAGCAGCGCAACGCCGAGCATTATATATAGCATCATAACTTAGGTGGTTCCCCAGGAACGGTTATCGAATCCTGATCCTACTTGATTTGGTGTGAAATCTGTAATGCCGCGCCGCCTTGGCGCTTGCCGTAATCCGCCAGCGCCCGCCGCCCGCCCGCCGCATAGACGGCAACGGCGCTTAACAGGCCCTTGAGTTGAGCCGCACTGGTGCTATCAAATTGCAGATAGGCGCCGCCCGAGAGACGGGCGATTTGGCGGAATGCCAGCGCCGCCTCGGGCTCGCCACCCTCATGAAATATAAAGGCCGGTACTTTTAACAGGCCAAGTTCACCGGCCAGGGCGCAGAGATCATCGACATTCTCTTCCATGGCATCGCCGACAAAAACCAGCGCGCCCAATTTTTCCGCTTTGCATTCGCGAATCGCATGTTTCAGGACTTTGCCCATTTGCGTATGGCCGCCGAGGCAGTGGACAGCACTCATATGGCGCACCAGTCGTCGTGAGCTGCTCAGCCATTTGGTGGCGCGGAACTCGCTGAAACCGCGGTAATAGGCCAATTGCACCAACAAACCACCCAAGGCGGCAGTCTGTTCAAACATTTCACCCTGAATTTGGCAGGCACTGTCCCAACTGCGTTCGCGGCTGGCAGTGGCATCCATGGCAAAAAGTAAGCGGCCCTTGCCTTTGCCTTTGAGCGGCGGCGGCGTGACCGCGACTTTGCGCAGAAAGCTGTCAATATCGGAGCTGTCGCTCGGGGCAGCCGTTGACAGACTGTTTTTGCGATCGGGCATAGCGGTTTTCTCTTGTTCAGGGCAGAGTCTAGCGCCAACGCTCCGATGGAGATAGGGGCGTTTCAACATGCTTTAAATGCCAAGGAGCAATTTTTTACCGCAAACGACAAAGGCACCGCTTCGCGCGGTGCCTCAGACGTTCTTGTAGCGTCCGGTTATCGCGATAATCGCGCCGGAATGGGCCTCTTACTCGCGGAAAAAATCGAACAAAGAGCGCTTTTTCGCTTTGGCCGCTTTCTGCTTTGCTTTCTGAGGCGCGGATGCAGGCCCCGCCCTTTTAGGCGCCTCCTCGACCAACTTTTCGCCGCCGCCCTTACCGTCGGGCAAACTGAAAACCGTTGTTTCACGCTACAAATTAGCCGATTGGTCGAACGCCTCTTTGACAACCGTCACAGACTGAAAATGCCGTGAATCAAATAAATCCTTGGCTTCCGCAACGGCCTAATCCTGATTGCCGCAGCGCTGTTCGATCATCCAACGACCGTCCTTGAGGGTCTGAACTTCAAAAACATTTGGGTTTTCCATATCACTCGCTCCTTCACAAACTCGGCCATTTACGCCCGAAGTTTTAATTAGTTCACCTTTCCAGTGTCTGACGATGCCCCGTTACCGGGTCCCCCGCCAACGGACTAATCACATCCGCCACCTGACCGTCACTGATAATGCCGCGTAATTGGTTAAGAAATCGTTTCTTTAAAGAACAATTTCAGCAACTTAGTTAACTTATGGCAAGCACGCGAGGCGTTCCTGCACAAGATCGAAGAAACGAACCGAATCAATTTTTTCTACAACATGGGCATTGGCTGGACGGCCACTACGATCATGCAAGTCACAAACTGTGCTGCCGGCGGTTAACGGGCTGTCCATTTCGATGTCGACACGCATGTCCTGCCCGCTGAACAGTTCCGGCTGAAGAATATAGGCAATAACGCAAGGGTCATGCAGCGGCGCGCCTTCGCCGAATGTTTCGATATATTGTGCGCCATAAAAATCGAGCATCCCGGCAACGGAATTGGCTGCCGGATTGCCGATCGCACGAATGGCCTCCAAGCGCTCCGGCGTCGCGCGCGCCTGGTGGGTCACATCAAGGCCAATCATGGTCAGTTTGAGGCCGGCCTCGAAAACAACATGGGCGGCGTGCGGGTCCGAATAAATATTGAACTCGGCGGCCGGCGTTATATTGCCGAGCGAAAGTGCACCGCCCATCAACACCAGCTCGCTAATATTATCAATAATTTCCGGCGCCATGATGATCGCCATGGCGATGTTAGTCAGCGGCCCCAAGGTGGCGACGGTAATCGGCGCCTCGGCGTTGCGCAGGATATCGATCAACCAATCCACCGCATGGCTTTCTTCAACGGACCGGCTTGGCTGGGGTAAATTGGCGCCGTCGATGCCGCTTTTGCCATGGACATATTCCGCCGTCTCCAACGGCTTGATCATTGGCCGTGGACAGCCGGCATAAACCGGCACCTCCGAGCGCCCGGCAACATCGCGAATAGCGCGCGCATTGGCTTCCGTGAGAACCAACGGCACATTGCCGGCAACGGCGGAAATGCCCAGCAAATCAAGCTCGCCCGGAGAAGCCATGGCCAGCATCAGGGCGATGGCATCATCCTGGCCCGGATCACAATCGATAATTAGCGGAATGGGTTTGGCTGTTGTGCTCACGGGACAACCTCTTTGTTCGGATCATCGTTGAGGGAAAGCAGTTGCAGGTTTCCGCCACTGGCGGCGGTGTTAATTGTCAATGTATACCCCGTCGCGAAACGGATGGTAGCACAAGATATGGTAGCACGAGATTGCGAAACCTGATCCACCGCCATATCCAGCCTCGTCTGAAGGCGCAAATATAAAGTTTAGACCATTATGAAAATTCCCACCGCAATCATTGCACAGCCAGCCACCCGACCGATCCAGGGACCTTGCGGAAAGATTTTTTCCACGGCAACAAAAATTGTGATGACAGCGACCCAGATCAGGTTCATCACGCCGCCGACAAACAGCAACGCCATTACCGACCAACAACAACCCAAACAAAAAGCGCCATGCTCCAACCCCATACGCAAAGCGCCGCCTGTGCCGGGGCGCCAATAATGCATGATAAACTCAAGCGGCGAGCGGCAATGTTTGAGACAGGCCTGTTTCAAGGGCGTCCATTGATAGATACCGGCGGCTATGAACAGCGCACCGCCAAGATAAACACTGGTGCTCACCATCGCCGGCGACAGCAACGCCGCATATTGCAACCCCCACTGCGCCGCCGTGGCAATGATGCTAAACAGGATCCAGACAATAACGTAACCGCCGGTGAAGATGATGGTCGGCACAAAGGCGTTGCCCTTGTCACGTTGATGGCGATTGACGCGGGCGAAGATCAGGATCATCGGCGCCGCGCTCGGCAGCATCATGGCCAGCATCATGATCGCCCACATGACGAACATCAGGATGCCGTCCGCTACCGTCCACGGCTTCATCTGCCCAGCCACGGCGCCCATAGCACCCATGGCGTTCAAGTCGTCCGTCATCTCCATGCCGCCCATATCGAGCGCCATGGAAATCAAATAGGCCCAGGCGAGTGCCGCTACCAGCAGCAGGCTGGTGAGCACAACCCGTCTGTCACGCCGCAATATGTCTTCGAACATGCTGCTCCTGCAACGCCCCGCGCGCGAGATTATTTAACGGGACCGCGCGGCGTCAGGTGGATATGCGAGAACTGGCCGTAGCTATCGCTAAAATCGAACTTAACCGCGGCGCTGCTCTTGCTGGTGCCACTGCCGCATTCGGCCTCGGTGAACTCAAAGCCCTCCGGCATAGTGATCCCCACCCGATGCTCTTCGCCGGTTACCGGATTGCGGATCGGCGCGCCGATGGATTCGATCAACTCCGGCACCACCACCCGCGCGGTGCGTTTTTCCACGTCGATCTCAAAATCGATGGGCGCAAATATCGGCTCGTGATTGGTATCTGTAACGCCGGCAAAAACGTCGAACACGGTGGCGCCGGGCTCGCTATGCTCGCCGTTTTGAATCGCCAGCATAGCCGCGCGCTGCGCTTCGCTGGCGCGGATATCAATAATCGCTTGATGCTCTCCACCGCCCTCATGCACCGCGCCCGGCCAGGCATAAAGGCTCACCCAATTGAGGCCATCGAGACGGACATCGCCGAAGAAACCCTCTTCGATATGCATCGCCGCCATGCCGTGGCAATCGCCGTAAGTTGGCAAAGAATTGAATTGGCAGGGGCAGCCATAGGCGCAGTTGCAACTGCCGAAGTCTGGCCCTTTGATGCTCCAATCGGTGTAGTTTGAGTCGCTTGGCGCAGCCGCTTTACTCATGCCGGAGACCAGTCAAAAGGCGCAAAGTGACCGTTGTGGCCGCCTTCGGCATCATCCCAGTTAATGCCGAATGCATGCATATGGCTCTCGCTGCCGATTGCCAGGGCAAGTCGCGCACTGGCCGGATGGGCCGTGTTATCGATATAAATCGGCACCTTCGAGTCCTGGACGCTCGGCGTGGCGATAGCTGCATTGGAGAATAAATTACCGGCCTTGACCGAGAACGACATGTCCTCCTTGTTGATCTCAATCGGCGCACGCTCAATGCCGGCAAAAGTCCCGACCAATGCTTTGCCGAGCTCCATCGGTCCACCAAAATCGCCTGAGCAAATCTGCCCGATAGCACCCACCTGCGCTTCGTCGGCCTGATCATCAATGATCAGACCGACAGTCCAATTGCCGTCTGCCATCGGGCCATCGACCATGATGCAAATGATGAAAGCAATCCCATTCAGATCGACCCCATCAAAACTACCGTCATTGATCCGCATGGCGATTGCCGCGATGCAAATATCATGCGTCGGCCGCGCCGTCATATTGGTATAAATGCATGGGCATAGATAATCGCAGTTACAGGTCTCGAAGTAGTCGCCGGTGATGCGCCAGTCTGACGTCGCCATCTTCCTTACTCCCCATTATTCAATTCGAAAAAGATAAGCATGAATGCGGTCTCGTGAAAGCCTAAATTAAACCGAGAGAGCGCAAGTCCGCCATCATCTCCGCCGGCATATCGCCATATTC
>Ga0114999_10007703_pt1 | contig 12172 bp, 10 predicted proteins | sample ArcticOcean_MG_C_3_FD_89820 | JGI IMG/M metagenome (GOLD analysis project Ga0114999, IMG submission 89820) | Marine microbial communities from western Arctic Ocean - ArcticOcean_MG_CB8_126 | ecosystem: Environmental > Aquatic > Marine > Oceanic | place: Arctic Ocean: Canada Basin | collected...
ACCACGATCGCCGTATGTTTGGCGGAGGAATACCTTTTGGGTACATGGCAGCGGCACTGACGCTGGATGGGCTCGAGGGATTCGTTGAGCGATATGGTGAGGCATTTGCCAAGGCTAAGACGCTTTTTGAGCAGCTCAACGAGATTTCAGGTATCGAGGTTCATGAATTCGAGCACGGTTCGAATATCTTTGAGCTAGTTCTCGATTCCCACATTGATATGGACAAGTTTGTAAGTAAGCTGCGTGATGAAGGAATTGTCATACCTCCACCGAGTTCAGACTGGGAATTTCCGGTTTTGCATGTAAACACGACGGTGCTTCGCCGATCTAACGACGAGATAGCACGTGGATTCGCCGCCGCTGCGTTTAGGGGTTCAGGGGTTTAGTGGCCTTGCCTGGTGTGGGTGACCGCACGCCGGCGTAGTGAATGTGGGCACGTACAGCTGGTTGACCATCTGTTACATATCGGCTTTCGCAGTTGAACAGGGCCGTCTGGGTGCGATCACTCAGACGGCTTTTTTGCTTAAGTCCGTCTAGGCGATATCGAAGATCGACGATTTTTTCTGCCGATAGTTATTTGCTTCCATTTTTATGGTTCCGATTGAGAACGAACTGAACTGTAGATGAGAGGCCACTCCATTGTCAGATAGGTATACAGCCCGGCTCCGTTTGTGTGTAGATCTTTAGGTAGATTCACGGATAGTAGCCAGTACAAACCGCGATGTTTCGGTGGTGTTGGCACGGCATCGTAGTGGTTATCAGCACTGCCAGCCGGTCTGCCAACGGAATTGATTCCCAGCCCGAATCCATTCAGCCGACCAGATGCTTAGAGGGAATACCGCCAGAGCTGGTGGGGGCGTCAAGGGAAAAGGTTTTTCTGGGCAGGTAAAGGGGAATAGAAAATGTCTAGGAGCAATCTCGCACCTACAAAAGATCGTCCATCTGGGATCCTTTCTCAGAATGGTATTACCGGTCTCGAAACAGCCATCGTGCTTATCGCATTCGTAGCTTCCGTGTTCGCTTTCACGATTCTTTCGGCGGGTGTTTTCTCGTCAGAAGCAAACAAGCAGACAATTCATGCAGGTCTGAAAGAGACCCGTACACGACTCAGCCAGCAGGGTTCTGCCTTTGCTTTCGCTGGATACGAGGGCTCGACTCATGCCGTGTTCAAGATCGTCTTCATCGTCTCGAACTCACTCGCTGGTGAGCCAGTCGACCTGACTGCGCCATATACAGTTGATGATTCAGGCACCGATCCAGACGTCGTTGTCGGCGCAAGCACTGCAACGATCATTTCGTATGCAGATGAGAACCAGCGTAAATCTGACGTTGCATGGTCACAGACCTTCATCGGCACGAACAACGGTGACAACTTGCTCGAAGATGGTGAAAAAGCTGAAATCACGGTGTGGCTAATGGATCGTTTGACCGGCATATTCGTCGGTTCGAACAATTCACTCGCCTACACGGATGGCAACTCATCTAATGGTGGTAGCGCTTCGGGTCTGACTTCTTCAGACAGCCTCGTAGTCAAAAGTACAAGGTTCGTCCTTGAACTGACACCACAGCTCGGTGTGCCGCTGACGGTGCAGCGTGCAATTCCGCCCGGTCTTCGGAACGTAATGAACCTGAACTAATAAAGAATAAGTTCTAGCAAATTACGAAAGCCCTTATGTAGTGAATCTGAGAGTATCCCCGGCCGGATCTCTCCCAGACACAGGCCATCTTCAGGCCAGCCGAACAGCGCATCAGGCTTTCCCCCTCAGTAGGTTCTGAGCGGGTGGTCCGAAGATCTCAAGTGCCCTTCTCACCCGGCGAGAAGGGCACTTGAGCGTTAAGTGTTTGTTGAGCGGGGGGTTGTGTTTGGCTCTGGCGCGGCGTTAGGCTCTGGCGTCGTCGGACGACTTGTCGCACGCGGCAGGCTCGTTGGGCTCCGGTCGTCATAGAATGACTCGGTCGCGCGTCTGCGACATGGCCCCTATCCCCTTCCCGAATGAGGGAAGCAGGATGGGTTCTGGCTGATTGCTAGCTGAGGTCTACTTGAGTGGCGCCGTTGCCGCCTCGATCGCGTGGGGATGCGCTGAATGAAGCGACGAGTGGGTGCTTCGCCAGCATTACTCGAACTGCTTCTCTCAATGCCCCTGTCCCGTCGCCGTGGATGATCCGAACGTTCGCGAGTCCTTGCAGCGATGAGTCGTCGATGAACTGACGTACGAGTTCTTCTGATTCGTGTACACGAGAGCCACGAACATCTAATTCGCCAGAGGTGTTTGCTGTTTCACCAGCGCTAATCGTATTGACTGTGATATTTGGGTGCATTCTGGCGGGGGCGTCTGATTTGGTGTGATCAACGGCCTTGATCAAACGCAGTTGTCGTTCGTTGAGTTCGATCCGGGCGTTACCCATCTTGAGCTCGATCACGCCGTTCGTTCCAACACCGGTAACTAGAGCTTCTACGTTGAGACCCTTGATCTCTACCTGATCACCAGATTCAAGTGGCCGGTTTACCTCGGGCTCATCTTGATTCTCAATCTCTGCCGGCGGAGATACCGGGAGCCATGTGGGGTCGGAAAATTGGCTTCGAACTCGGCCGATAGCTCGTTTAGCTGTTTCCAGGTCGTTATCGTTACGGGCTTTGCTAACGATCTTGCGGAGTGTTCGCTGTACCTCGTCGGTTTCACGGCGGAGTTCCATGCGAGATTTCTCGACCATGTCTTCTTGTAAGCGGGTTGCGTTGCTCAGCTTGTTCTGGAGATCCTTACGCGCAGTTTCAGCTTCTGTTTTTGCCAGCTCGGCCCCTTCTCGCAGACGAACGGCTTCAGCTCGCTCACGTTGCAGTTGCTGAAGAATAATTTCGGCGTCGGCGCGGCTTGGGTCCATCATCGACTCGGCATCGTCGAGAACCTGGCTGGGCATGCCCAGGTGCCGCGCCACGTGAATGGCGTAGCTTCGTCCCGGAATTCCCATCAGAACTTTATATGTGGGTAGCATCGTTTCTGTGTCGAGTTCAACAGAGGCGTTGGCAAAGTCCTCAGACTCTGCTGCATACTCGGCGACCGCCCGGTAGTGCGATGTGACGGCGATGGGTATGTCGTTCTCTGCTGCATGCAACAGAACCGCTCTTGCAAGTGCCGAACCTTCTTCGGGATCAGTTCCTGTGCCCAGTTCGTCCAGCAGAATCAGTGAATTCGATGTCGCTTCGAGAAGAATCTCTATTACGCGCCCCATGTGTGATGAAAAAGTTGAGACCGAGCGTTCGATCGACTGTGAGTCGCCAATATCGGCGTAGACAGCGTCGAAAATGGCCATTTCACCATCGGCGACCGGAACCTGAAGGCCAGATTGGTGCATTAGGGCGAATAGTCCGATGGTTTTTATTGCGACCGTCTTGCCACCGGTGTTTGGTCCCGTGATGACCAAACCCCTGAAGCCGGGACCGATGTTGATGGTAATCGGTACTGCGTCACTGCCGAGAAGTGGGTGGCGGGCGCCGATGAGATTTACCACGTTGTCTGAACCGGCTGGCATGGTTTCCATGCGCCGTGATTTCATTGAGGCTCCGAGACGTGCCCTTGCCACGATGTAGTCGAAGGCCGCTGCGGCTTCGACAGCGATGAGAGCCTCTTCTTCGCGGTCGCCTATTAACCGTGAAACTTTGCGGAGGATGCGTTCTTCTTCACGCTTCGCTTCGGCCGATGTTTCTCGCCAGTCGTTACAGAGATCAATTGCCTTTAGCGGTTCTACAAATAGCGTCGAACCACTACCCGAAACATCGTGAACAATTCCCGGCACAGAGTCCCTTGCATCGGCCCTGACTTCCAGCACCAGCCGTTCTCCGCGTGTTGCTATGGCTCCCGATTGAAGTGATTGGCGAACCGCGGTGCTGTTTGCGATTCGTTCCATCGCTCGCATCACACGCTGAAACGTTTTGCTTACGTTCGCACGAAGTCGTGCAAGCTTTGGAGTTGCGGAACTGAGTACTTCTCCTCGGTCTGAGAGAAATTTGAATATTTCATCACTGAGATCGCGTAGATCTGGGACATCGTCAGCGATGTCGACCAGCAGCGGTGCACGACCTTTCATCGACATCACGGTGTTGCGGGCGATCCATATCGAGTCGAGTAGCTGGAGAACGGAAACGATTTCCTCGCCGGTGAGCATTCCGTCGATGGAGGCACGACGCAGTATGTCGCGAGGGTCTCGGGCACCAACCAGTCCGATGTCGTCAACTGTCGAGAGCATGAGGGCCGCTTGTGCGGTTTCGTCTTGGAGTCGCTCCACGTCTTCAATATCTACGAGTGGGCGTGCATCCAGGGCCATCTGACGTGACATGAAGAACCGAGTGCGATTTGCGAGAAGTTGTCGAACGTTCGTGAATTCCAGAAGCTCCCATGCTTGAAGTTGGAGTTCGGAAATCCCGCGTGAATCTTCGACGGAGCGAGAATCGTCGTCTGAGTCGTCGTATTGCGATATGTCGGGCTGGTCGTTAGTCGTGCTCATACTTGCGGAGTCGATGCGCCCTGTGAGTGAGGATCGGGGTGTAGGTTAAATCGTACAGTTGATTCAGCAGTGGGTGATTGCAAACCATGCGGCTGTACCCGCGGTAGGCTGCTGACTCCTCGGCATGACAGTATGCTGTCGTGTCTTCGTTCCGATCGCGCGAATTCTAATTCTTGTCGTCCGTTTATACTCGTGTTTAAGGAAGAAATTTGTTGATTCCGGGGGCACTGTACTAATAAATGATCACTCCACAACCGCAAATAGGCGAGCGTCCCGAGTTTTCTGCTGCCGAGCAACTCGTTTTCGACAGTATGACTGCGTTGCTGGATAGAGCCGGTCTTGGATATCAAGGTCAGTTTGTCGAAGTGAACGGTATACGTATTCACTACCTCGATTACGGATCTGGCCCACCAGTGCTGTTACTTCACGGTGGTGGTGCTGGTTCGGCGATCTGGTTCAGGCAGATTGCAGCGTTGGCAGAATCGCATCGAGTAATTGCTCCCGATCATCCGGTGTTTGGGCTTTCGAGTCAGGAGGCCTACGAAGCGCCACTTGTCGATTCGATTTTCCGTTACCTGACCGGTTTCATGGACGCACTAGGACTCGGCAGTATTGATGTCGCCGGGCTGTCGATGGGAGCGCAAGGAGCCCTGTCGCTGGCTATCAATAGCCCGGAACGAATTAATCGGTTGATAGTGATCGGTTCTGCCGGGCTGGGTAAAGCGTTTCCAATGGTATTCAGGTTGGGAGCGGTGCCACTGCTAGGTCGGTTTTTGGTTCGACCGAACCGTTGGGGGCAGGACAACTACTTCAAAACGATGGAGGTAGTCGATTCAGATTTCTTTGACGCGGGAACTTACAAACGGTACGCGTACGATGTCACGCTTCCTTCCGGACACTCCGATGCAATGCGAGCCAGTCTCGAGGTAATTGCCGATTTTGGCGGTCAGAAGTCGATCTTCACTGATGATGAGTTGAGATCGATCAGAGTGTCGACTCTTGCGATATGGGGTGAGCACGACAAGGTGATTCCGGTCGAACATGGGTATCGTCTGGCGAAACTGGTGCCAAATTCGAGTTTGCACATCATCGCTAACTCGGCGCACGTCCCGTTGCTCGACAATCCCGATCAAGTGAACGATCTGCTCACCGGATATTTTGGCTCGGACTAGTCCCGGCCGAAGATATCACCGACTTTTAGGTCGGCCGATTCAGCCCAATCGCCCGCGCCGATCTTTTTACCGCCCGTCGCTCGAACCCTTCCGATTGCGACTGATCCGTCGGCGGCTGTGACAACTATTTTTTCGACACCTATTTCTACAACTGCGCCGGGTTCTCGTCCCTCAGGTCCATACGAAGAACCTTCGACATCGTGGAGCGATAGTTTGGTGCCGTTGAACGTGGTATTGGCTCCTGGTTGAGGGTCGGCGCCGCGGATCATGTTGTACACGGTGCTTACATCGGCGGTCCAGTCGACTACGACATCGCTGGCTTTGCACCAGCTTTCGTAAGTCGCTTTTGATTCATCCTGAACAATTTTCGGTGCGTTGCCGTTTCTTACTAGGTCGATGGATTCGATCATGGCCTCGACGCCGAGTGGGTAGAGTTTGTTGAAGTAGACGCTGCCGAGAGTTGCGTCGGGTGCGATTGCGACGCGCTTTTGCATAAGTATCGGACCGGTGTCGAGTCCGTCATCTGGCCAGAAAATAGTGAGTCCGGTTTCGGTTTCGCCGTTGATTATCGGCCAGTTGATAGAGCTGGGACCACGGTGAAGCGGGAGCAGCGACGGGTGGTACTGGATTGTTCCTGAGGATGGAAAGTTGATCATTTCCATTGGAACGATATCGGTGACGAACGCCATGACACAGAGTTCGGGATCGATTGATTTGAACTGGTCGATTGCTTCCTGATCGCGCAGGCGTTTGAACTCGAATATGGGGATGTCGAGTTTTTTTGCCGCATCAGAGATTGGGTCTGGGGATCTGCCTTCTTTTGTGGGCGGTGAGAAGACTCCTACTATTTCGTCTTCGCCTTTCTCTACGAGCGCTTCTAGTACCGATTTTCCGAAAGCTGACTGACCGATGAGGGCGATTTTCACTTTGTTCTCCGTATTTGCTCCGGGCGTCCCGATCTAATCGGGACTTTGTCGCGCGTCGCAGTTTACCCTCCCTCGGTCCATCCCGAAGGAGGGAAGGGGGCAGGTCGTTTAGCTCTGGCGTCATCGAATGACTTGTCGCTCGCCGGAGCCTATCCTGCCTCGGTCCTGCTTGAGGTGGGGATGACAGGCAGGCTCCGGATTTCTAGCGCTAACTTTGCCGGTGTATCGGGTTAGCATTGGTTACTGATTGCAGAATTGAGTGATAAACCACGCAGAAGCTTTGGGAGTATTCGAATTTGACATCTTCGGACCATGGATCGGGTGAGATGATTAAGGCAGATATCGATTTTCCGCCAAAGACGGCTACGGAATTCTTTCAACGCGGTCTGAAAAACGCTCAACTGGGGATACCTGATAAAGCAGCTGCGGACTTCGAAGAGGCTGCTTGGCTGGATCCGGAGAACCAAGAGATTCAGTTTAATCTCGGTGTTGCGTATCTCTCGATGGCGGATTTCGAGCAGGCGATCAACAACTTCACGAAGGCGATCGAGTTGAAGCCCGGTGTTGCCGATATGTACGGGAATCGTGCGGTTGCTCACGCAGCCATTGGCGAAGACGATAAGTCGGAAGCTGACATGGCAGAAGCAGTTCGGCTGGGGGCCCCACCCGACGGACTGGGAGCTGTGATCGATTACGTCAAGGAGCAGCGAGGCTAAGTCGCCCGGTGCTACGACGAATTTCGCCAGTCCGGAAGTACTTCGTCGAGCTCGAGCGCTCGTTGGTAGCGCCTGATAGCGTCGAATGCTGATACTAGGTTTATCGGCTGAGTGGAGGGTGTCTTTCGAGTTGCTGAACTGAGATGCTCTGCCAGGAATAGGGCTTCTGCCTTCGAAAGAGGGGCGTATTCCGTGTGTCGTTCAAGCAGAGGATATTCGATTCCTGCTTCTGTCAGTCTTGCGAAAGCCCTTGCGGCGGATAAGTCCCTGCGATCATGCGCAGGGGCTCCGTCGGGTCCGGTCCTTGGGCGTCTGATCAGTCCGGTGGAAATCAAGTTATCGTAGAGATCATCGTCTAGTCCGCTTTGACTCAGAAACTCGGAGATCGAAATCGGTCCTGTTGGTGGTGATTGCGCATGACTGGGTTGTTCAGACGGCATTGCCGATGCGAGTGGGGATGTGGGATCGTGGTTGACGACCTGTTTAATCCCCTTGAGGTTTAGTCCGGCTCCCTGCAATTCTTTGATCTTGATGATCATTTGTTCGAAATGAGCCGGATAGAGTGCGCGGGTTTTGCTGGTCTTTCTGGGTGGTGGCAGAACGCCGATTCGGACGTAGTAGTTGATGGTGGCCGTCGTAACGCCTGTACGACGTGACAGTTCACCAACCGACATGGTGGCGTTGCTGTTCGCGTTGTTCGCTAGATTTTCTTGGTTGTTCGAGCTGGTCATAGGAACTGGCTAGTGCTTTGGAATCCATTGCGGGTTAAACGGCGTAGGAATTAATATGGAGCGAGCTCTTCATTCTGGAACCGTGCACCAGGGCGAGGGGTTCGCTTTCTTTTATAACGGGTCCGGTGGAGCCGAAGCATAACTGAACGTTTGATGTTTAGTCGTCGATCTGAATCAGTTTGTGCAAGGCGCAAGAACTGGAAACATGGTCGTCTCCGTGCACGCCAAGTCCACACGCCTATTCCCAACGGAACATTTTTGTGGCAATAACGAAGACGATAATTATCCAGATACCAAGGCCAAGGAGTTCGCTTCCGAGGGTGGTTATGGATGCTCCCTCCACGGTTATCGCTCGCATGCCATCTGCGAGATAGGTCAACGGCAGATACTGCGACCACTTCGTCAGCCAATCGGGCATGACGGATAGCGGGAAGAATACGCCCGAGAGAAACATCATCGGCATCGAGATGATGTTGGCTATGGGAGCGGCAGTCTCTTCGTTTTTCGCCCACCCTGAAACGGCGAGCCCCATGGCGATGAACAGCGCTCCGCCCAGTAACGCCAGAATTGTCAGGTCAAACCATGCGCCTATTCTGCCGTTTCCGACGCTGACGCCCAGAACTATTGCACCGACAATCACCAGCACGTAGGTCTGTAAGACCACGACGATGGCTTTGGTGGTTAGCTGCCCTGCCAGGAAATGTGATGCACCTATGGGCGTTGCCTTGAGTCGACGCAATACGCCCTGTGACTTGAACCTGACGAGGGTGAAAACAACTGTAAACAAACCGGTCTGCATGATCGCCATGGCTGCGATACCGGGAATAAGCCAGGCCTTAAATCCTTGCCCATGTCCTTCGATAAACGATTCATCAATCGAGATCGAATTTTCTACTCTGAATTCGTTTGGTACCTCGGCAAATTCTTTGAACAAGGCGTCGGTTGCCTGGCCGATTACAGTGGATACGACAGATCTTTCCTGCATGAATCGCTGATCGTAGGTGACTTCGATCACGGTCAGTTCACCCGGAACTCCATAGTTCTCTGGGATTATTATTGCTGCACGTGAACCAGAGAATTTCAGATCGTGTTGAATCTCTTCGTTGGTGCCGGTGGAAACGTCCAGCACTTTGTTGTCGCCACCTCGGAGCGCTTGGATCAAGGCCCGCGATGCGTCGTTCTTAGCAGCGTCGTGAACGCCAACTTCAGGTGCGTTGTAGCCGTCGAAGTTCATGATTCCGAAGATGATCATAATCAGTAATGGGAAGAACAGTGCCCAGAAAAGTCCCTGCTTGTTACGGAAGTACATTTTTAGCGAGGCGACGGTCAGAGCCAGATATATTTTCATGAGATTTAGTCTCGTAAGTCCCGGCCGGTCAGGTTCAAGAACACATCGTCGAGAGTTGCTTCGCGAACGCGTTTTTCAGGCTTGAAGCCAGTCGCTAGAAGCTGGTCGATGAGAGCGTCGGGGGTATCGAGGGCAATGATTTCGCCGTTTTCGACCACAGCGATCCGATCGCAGAGTTCTTCGGCTTCTTCCATGTAGTGAGTCGTGAGCATGATCGTGGAGCCGTCTGCCTGGATTTTCTTCACCAATGCCCAGAGCTGTCGACGAGCCTGGGGGTCGAGGCCGGTCGTTGGTTCGTCGAGGAACAGGACTACGGGATCATTGACTAGGGCGACAGCGATGGACAGGCGCTGTTTTTGTCCGCCGGAAAGTTCGGCGTATTTGCTGTTCTTGCGATGATCCAGTCCTACCCGAGAGAGAATTTCTACGGGGTCGACTTTTGCGCGATATAACCTGGCGTACAGGTCGACGATCTCAGCGAGTTTCAGGTTGTCGAAGAAGGCGTTTTGCTGGAGTTGCACCCCGATTATCGCTTTTACTGCGTTCGCGTCTTCTCTGACGTTTATGCCGTTGATAATCGCATCACCAGAGTCGGCGTCACGCATGCCTTCGAGAATTTCGATGGTGGTCGTTTTACCGGCACCGTTCGGACCCAGCATGCCAAACACTTCGCCACGATTAACCTCAAAGGAAATCCCGTTCACGGCAGTGATGTCGTCGTATTTTTTTCGAAGATCTTTCGCGACGATAACGGTGTCTGGAGATGTGGCCATGTGGTTGATGAGCCTAGTGTTAAATGTGTAAGCGACACGTGAATGCACCCGGAGCCGGTGAATGTGAGTTCACAATCGGGGTAGAATCTGCGTACGGTCGCAATATCAGTAGAATCTAAACCGCATAAGAGTCTAATTCATTCAAATGATAATGAGGATTCCAGTTGAGTATTGAATATGTGAATTTTGGTACAGCCGGTGTGAAGGTGTCTCCAATGGCACTCGGGCTGGGGTTTCGTGGTCAGTTCGACCGGGGTGAGGCCGAACGAGTGATTTTGAGTGCTTTGGATTCGGGAATAAACCTGATCGACTGTGCCAATGTGTATGGGTTCATGGACGACCGTCGGAACATTGGTAGTTCCGAGCAGGTACTCGGTAAAGCGTTGAAGGGCCGGCGGGATGACGTTGTTATCACATCCAAGGTGTTCAGCCCGATTGGTGATGGACCGAACGATAACGGTGTCTCCCGGTATCACATCATGCGTGAGGTGGAACGATCGCTTACGCGGCTCGATACCGACCACATCGATGTTTACATTTTCCACGGTGTTGCCGATATGAACCTGTTCGAAGAGCAGTTCCGAACGATGGAAACATTGATTCAGCACGGCAAGATTCGGTACGTGGGTGTGAGCAATTTCCAGGCGTGGGAGGTGATGCAGGCGCTGCAGGCGCAAGAGCGGATCAACGCTCAACCGCTTATCGCTGTGCAAAATCCGTACTCGCTGATGAACCGAACGCAGGAGGATGAGCTGTTCCCGATGGTTCGCGAGACCGGTGTTGGAGTGATGGCGTACAGCCCGCTTGGGGTTGGGCTGTTGAGTGGTACGTATCGACCGGATGAAGTGCCTGATGACAGCACGCTCTGGGGTTCAAAGCGCAAGGGTCAGATTACCACTTACATGCGTGGACGAGCCGCGAGGGTGATTGCCGCGGTAGACGAAATCGCAGCCGATCTTGGGGTGACGATGCCGCAGGTCGCGATGGCGTGGGTGATGTCTCACCCTGAGATAACGGTCGCGATATCAGGCGCTGACACGATGGATCAGATCAAAGATGTTGCGGGCGCGTTGGAACTCGAGCTTCCAGCCGATGCGATCAAAAATCTTGATGCCGTTTCATACGGTATGCGGGCAGTACTGGATGGCGCTCCCACAGATGTTGAGGATGAATTTGAGTAGGGATCAAGGCTGTCGATTTTTTACGTACATAGGACATAGAAGGAACAAGAATTGAAAGTACTGCTTGCTGGTGGATCAGGGATGGTTGGTTCGTTCATTACTCCGTACCTACAAAAAGAGCACGACATTCGTGTTCTTGATCTTGCCGAGCCGAAGCACCCAAACGTCGAGTTCATCAAGGGTTCGGTGACGGATCCTGAGGCCATTCAGAAAGCCGTCGAGGGCGTTGACGCGTTCGTATGGCTGGTGATGTTGAGTCCCCAGGGTGGCTCGGTGACGAATCAGGATTTGAAGGTGATTCGTGAGAACTACGAGGTCAACTGTCTTGGGCTTCACACTTTTCTGTGGCTTGCGCAGGGTGCGGGTCTTACCCGAGGTGTTTACACGAGCTCGATGAGCGTTCACTACCGCAGTCGTGACTACTACAAGTCGGAGGACGAACTTCCTCTCGATACGCCAAGTGCTTACGGACTGAGTAAGGGTTTTGGCGAGGAAATTTGTAGTTATTTCGCCTCATGGTTCGACATGAATATCAATGCGCTTCGTATCACGGGTCCGCGAGGTCGAGAAGCGTATCTGGAAGAGCGAGCACGACCAGCAACTAGTCGTCCTGATGGATCGAAGCCGTTGTGGGTTACCGATGAGGAAGATCTTGCTCGGGCGTATCTGGCCGCTCTTGAGAACGTGCAGATTGGGCACGGTCGATTCGACGCTGTGTTTATAGCTGGCGACGAGAATGAGACCGAACACAACCTGGCGAAGGCGAAATCACTTCTTGGCTGGACACCTCAATCTCACTTGAAAATCGAGTCGTAATGCGAATAG
>Ga0114999_10007704_pt1 | contig 12171 bp, 10 predicted proteins | sample ArcticOcean_MG_C_3_FD_89820 | JGI IMG/M metagenome (GOLD analysis project Ga0114999, IMG submission 89820) | Marine microbial communities from western Arctic Ocean - ArcticOcean_MG_CB8_126 | ecosystem: Environmental > Aquatic > Marine > Oceanic | place: Arctic Ocean: Canada Basin | collected...
ACACGCTCGTCCCGAACTTCAGCTTCTCTGTACGGCCGACTGTAATCGCCATACCCACGAGAGGATCCATCCGCCATGCGGATCCGACGATGCGGTCGGAGAACCACACCGAGTCCCAGTCGAGTTCTTCAAGCGTGTCGATGTACCGCAGGAAGGTCTCACGACCATCCCGCGCCGCCACGGACGAACCAGATACGCCTATCTTTACTGACATAGTCTCTCGATTTTACGCTGCGGCCTCTCAGATCAGAAGGGCATGGCCCTTTTAACAACAAAGTGCCTCGTCCGCATGCGGACGAGGCACCCTTCCCTTGCCCCGATTACTCGGGGTGCACTCGCTGCGCCCACCGCGTGACCCTCGCAGGTCTCGCGTATCGCGAGCAGTCCCACTCGACCTAGCGGGGACTCCTAACGACGGGCAGCGGGTGACGCAACAGTGCTAGGTAATGAACTTATCACTATATGATCACCCCCTTTCTACGGCATATGGCCGCATAACCATCTTATGCACACCGATCCGCCGCTGCCAAGTCCCCCAACACGCAATTTCGGGAATCTTGGTATGAACCGGGAGATACACCGCCCGACTGAAGGGTGTGCTGGAAGAGGTCCCGGGGGGAGAGGTCCTTTGATTTCGTTCGGCCCGGACTCAGGATGACCCTAGTTGGTGGTGGTGCGCGTGGCGGGGCGTGGCGACACCCCATGCCTGGCGAGAAAGTGGGCAGGGAACGCTCGAAACGCTGGCTAACTCGGCGTATGCTCGCGCCACCATCGCTCGACAGAAAAGGCGAACTTACATGCAACTCGAAAACAAGCACACCATCGTCACCGGCGCAGGCCGCAACATCGGCGCGGGCATCGCGGTACGCTTCGCCAGCGAGGGTGCGAAGGTCGCGGTCGTCGACATTCTCGAAGAGCGGACGGTCGCTGTCGCCAATGAGATCAACAGCATCATGCCTGGGGCCGCCCTCCCCATCCGGTGCGACGTTACCAACGGCGATGATGTTCAAGCCATGGTCGCGAAGGTAGTCGCCGAGTGGGGCCACGTCGACACTCTCGTCAACAACGTCGGCGTCGTCGACCGTAGGGACATCCTCCACACGCCGGAGAGCGAGTGGAATCGAGTCATCGCAATCTCGTTGACCAGCGTGTTCCTCGTCAGTAAGTACGTCGCGCAGAGCATGGTCGACCATGGCCAAGGGGGTCGGCTCATCAACATATCGTCCACATCGGGACACCAGGGACAGCCGAACGCAACCGCGTACCCGGCCGCGAAGGCGGGTGCGCTACACCTTGCGCGATCGCTGGCCATCCAGCTCGCGCCGCACAACATCAGGGTGAATTCGATCACGCCGAATCGGGTACTGACGGAAGCCGAGCCAGGCGCGCCCAGCCGGCCGACAAGCGTCGCCAATCTCATCGGCAGGCAAATCACCCCGGAGGACATCGCGGGGGCATGCGTTTACTTGGCAGGACCAGATGGTGAGTCGTTAACAGGTGCGGACATCTTCGTCGACGGTGGAGTCCTGGCTGGCTAGAGCGCATTCACCGCGAGTTCACGCCCGCAGGCGATGACGCCATGCCGTGTTCCCGGCGAGGCTCTACGTTTGCCTACCAAAACATCGTGGGTCCGCGTCCAGAGGAGGATCGGTCACGGCGAAACGTACGGCCGTCATCATCATCGTCGCATTGCGGGCCGCCAAGGTCCTGCAGAAGGGCTACCCCATCGAGGGTATGACCGCGTACAAGAACCACATGAGCGATTACTGGTACTCCTCGCCGGGCCGCGACTGATGATAGGGCAGTGGGCCGCCTATGCCAGGTTCGGTAGCCAACCCCAAGGAAACGGACCGTAGTCGACCGCGTGCTGTTCGCCGCCCTTGAACGTGAGCACCGGCTGGAGCGCCGTGTCACCGGCGAGCGACACGCCCAGGGCGTCGTCGTAGCTCCACCGGCCCTGCTCAATCGACATGATTGCGATGTCAGCGGTCGTCCCCTCAGCAAGCGTGCCCAATTCATTTTGCATGCCAATGAACCCAGCCGGAACAAACGTGCTCATCTTGATAACGTCGTTCAGTGAGAAGCCGAGCGCCAGGAACTTGCTCATCACGTGGGTCATCGACTTCACCACCGTGAGCCGTCCCGGCTTGGTGATGTCAGTGCTGATGCTGTCGGGCAGGATCCCTTGCTCCATCATGCGCTTCGCGACCTCAAAGCTCATGTTCATGCGCCCATGCGCCGGATCGAAACCAACGCCACGCACGCGAGCATCGACGAGCTCCGGCAACACGTTGCGGTTGCCGTCGAGTACCTTGCCGGGAGCGCCGGTGTAGAGATGGGAGTTCAGATCATCCGCCTGGAGCAATGGCAACAGTTGCGCCGTGATCGTCGGATCAACATTCCACTGCGGGTCGCCGATGTGCACCATGAGCCGCACGCCGGCCTCCCGAGCCGCCCTGATCGCCGCGTGGATGTAGTCAATGCCCATCGTCTCCAGCGCGGGACCACACGCCCTGATCTTGACCCCGATAATCTCGCCCTTGTAGCGATTGGCCACCTCGATGGTGTCGTTCACGTCCACGTCGTTAGCGTCCCGCGCCTCCGGGCTCACGGCCAGGCCGGTCTTCGCGATGTGGATGTTCGATAGCACTCGCGTTTTTGCGGTCTGCACGATGCTATGGTGGAATCCGTCGTAGTTCGCGGATCCGGCGCTACCGCCATCAACCAACGTCGTCACGCCAGAGCGCACGCCCGCCAGGTCAGGGTCCAGCCCGTTGCCGACGCCGTGCTCGAAGATGTGGGCGTGGATGTCAATCAGCCCCGCAGTCACGATTCGGCCCCGGGCATCGATGCTACGTTCGCCCTCTGACGCGTCGATGCCCGCCGCGACCTTGGCGATCTTGCCGTCCGTAATCGCCACGTCCAGTTGGGCATCCACGCCCCGACCTGGATCAATGACCCTACCACCAGTGATGACGATGTCGTACGGCATGAAATCTCCTTGGTTCGAAATGGCGTTCAAAGTGGAGCTCGAATGGCCCACGAAATTGCGGCGATTCTAGCTCAGCCTACAATCCCTCATAGAGTAGGCGTCGGTGCGGGCTCCTAGATGAACACGTGAACCCGATGGTAGCCCGTCGCACCGGACGGCTGATTGCCCTGCTTCTGCGCGGTGGGGGTCACGCCCGCTCCATCGGTTGCCCTGACGAGAATGTGAGAGTCGCTCGGCATCACGCCAGGCCAATCCAACCGCCAGATCACCCAGGTGAATTCCCACAGCGGCGCGGCGAACTTCGCGTCTCTCCAGAAGGTCCAGACGCGATCCACCCTAGCACAGCCGACCGCTGATCCCGGATCACGCGCTCCAGCTTGCCGCGACGAGGCCCGCAATCGCGATGGTACAGTCCCGCGAGCACCCTCATCCTCGCGACCCGAATGCCGCACCCCATGCACTCCAGTCCCCAGAGCCTGCGATTGTCGGTACGCTCGGGTGCGTTCGATGGGCCAGCGCGCGCCGTCGCCCGAGGCTCCACACCCAAACGCACCGCCCATTCACGCCATCGGCGACCATGTGGCGCACCCCGCCGCACCCCCGCGGCGATGTGCGCCACCTCGTGCCGCAGCGTGTCTTGAGCCTGGGTTTCGTCCAGCCAAGCGGAGAGGCGGATGGTATTCCCGCCTGGATACGCTCGTCCGAGCAGTCGGAGCATTCGTGTCGACCATTCCAACCGGGGCGTTGGCTTGATGCCGTGTGTCACACACAAGCTCTGCAGTAGGGCGCCGACGGCAGCGCGCAATTCGGGGGAAGCGGGAGCTCCAGCGGCCCGAGTTGGCGCTTCGTTCATAGCGGCTTCGCCGCGAGGCCCGGATTCGGCTGACGGTCGTCGCCCGCCACGGCCAACGACTCCCGGGAGGGGCAGCGCCCGCTCAGCACGCAAGCGTTGCACAGCGGCCGCAACGCCTTGCACACGCGCCGCCCGTGGGTGATGAGGTACACGTGGAACGAGAAGACCCGCTCGGGAGAGATGGAGCCCTCAAGGATGTCGTGGGCTTCGTCGGCGGTGATCTTCGGCCCGATCAACGCAAGCCGACGCGATACCCGGAAGATGTGCGTATCCACTGCCATTGCCGGCATGCCGAGCGCGAAAGACAGCACCACACCTGTCGTCTTGGGGCCAACGCCCGGCAGCGTTTGTAGCCACGTCTTCGCCTCGGTCAATGGCATCTCCGCGAGGAACGAGATGTCGTAGTCACCAGTACGTTCCTTCACGGACGTCAGCACTGCCTGAATCCGGGGCGCCTTCTGCTGCGCTAATCCACCATGGCGAATCGTTGCCGTCAGCAGATCGGTTGGCGCATCCACAACCTCTTGCCACGAGGGGAATCGCTCCCTAAGCGAGTCGTAGGCTCTCCCGGCGTTAAGGTCGGACGTGTGCTGCGAAAGGATCGTCCACACGAGTTCCGATATGGCATCGAGACGCGGCCGATGCTCAACTTCACCCATCGCATCAGCGAGCAGATCAAACACTGCTTCGGACGTGTAGGGAACGATGCCGCGAACGCTGCGCGGCTGGAGCACCTTGCGCCGCCGCGCGGTGCGCCTCACGCCACTAGCGGCCATCACTGATGCCCTTCAGATGGTCGATGTCGTTGTGGACTCGGAGCGTGATCTCGCCGCCAGCGATCTCAAAGATGTTGATCGAAGCGTTGGAAGTTATCAGATCCGGCCGGTTGTGGTGCGAATCGTCTAACCCGAGCGCTAGCGACGCCGCAACCCGGACGGGTGAGTCATGGGTGGAGGCGAGGACGGTGCCCGAAGGATGATGCGCATAGAGTTCCGTGATGAACCGGGAGATCCGGCGGCGGAGGTCCGCAAGGCTTTCGCCGCCCTTGAAATGAACGGTCTCAGGATGATCCCGCCATTGCTCGATCAGGCCGGGGCTCTCGCGCTGGAAATCAGCCAGGAAGGCGCCCGAGAGAGCGCCATAGTCGAGGTCTCGCAAGAGATGGCGCTGGCGAACCTTTGCCCCATGTACCCGCGCAACGGCCATCGCGGTCTGTCGGGCGCGCAAGGTGTTGCTCGCATAGATCCCGTCGATGGGTTCGCCCCGAAGACGTTCGGCGAGCGCAAGCGCCTGGGCACGGCCAAGCTCATCAAGGGCGCCGCCACCCTGCACACGCCCTTCTGCATTCCAGGTGGTACGGGCGTGGCGGACGAGAAGAAGTCGGAGCATGGGGCAGGATTCTAGCAGGGCCACAGCCCCAGGGCACATGCAGCCAGGAACGTCCTAAGTCATATATTCACGGACGGTTTCGCCATAGCGGTCGTCAAACGCGTCCACTCGATTCTGAAAGAACGCGGCATATTCGTCCGAGCTCAGCTTATCGGTCGTCATGATGAGTGCGTCCTCGCCGTTGTCGGAATAGTAGCGTCGACGCAGTCCAACCTCGTTGAAACCGTACTTACGATAAAGAGCAATCGCAGGCTCATTGGACACTCGGGCCTCCAGGGTGACCACCTGGCAATCCCGGCGTATCGCCATTTCGACCGAACCGATGAGCAGCAACTCGCCAAGCCCTTTGCGCTTATACGCTTCCCGGACGGCGATCGACACGATGTGCGCCTCACCCGCCATGTACCACAGCCCTACGAAGCCCACGAGCAACTGCCGTTGGACCGGCTCCAGCGGCTTGTTGCGCCGGCCAAACAGCCCGAGCAAACCCTTCTTGCCAGGCGGCGGTTGAACCGTGATGAACTCATCATCGCGAACGCAGACGGCGTACTCAGCGGTGCGATTCTTCAACTCGCGCCGATACGACGTCGGGGGCAACAGGGTCGGGAACGCCTCGCGTTCCATGGTAGCGACCTGGTCCAAATCACCTTCATCCATGGGCCTCAGCGCATAGGGTAATACTGACTGTCCGCGCACCAATCATCCTCACGAAAATATGGACGAATTCTACCACTCACGCCCAGAGGAACCTCTACACGTGAGCGCAGCATGGACGAAATCGCTTAGCAGCGGTATATTGAATTCGTGCGTCATCGTCGGGGCGAGGCGTGCTGTCCCTCTCTTTTTATGCACATACTCTGGCGAATTTCGAAACTTGCGGCCCAAGACAAATGGCGCATGCTGGGCGCCTGGAGCGCGCTGCTTCTCTCAACCGCCTTCTTCCTAACCGTGCCGAAACTGATAGGGCGATCGATTGACCAAGCTCTCGGAGCGGACGGTGGCCCTCCGGCCTCGACCAACGAATTGATTGTGCTTGGATTGATTCTCATCGGAGTCTTCGTCGGCAGGGGAATGTTCAATTTCGCCAACCTCTACCTTGCGGAATCGCTGTCGCAGCGAACTTCCTACAAGATCCGCAATCTGATTTACAACAAGCTGCAACACCTGAGCTTCGCTTTCCATGACCACGAGCACACGGGCAACCTGATGTCGAAATCCACGGTGGACGTAGAGATGGTGCGCAATTTTGTGCAGATGGGCCTCGTGCGATCTGGCCAGATCTTTCTATTGGTGATCGGGGCGGGCGCTCTCATGCTGGTGACCGACTGGAAGTTGGGGCTCCTTTCGATCGCTTTCGTGCCTGTCATTGCTTTCCGCGCCATCATCATCTCCACACGGATGCGCCGCATCTGGATGCACGCGCAGGTGGAGATGGGGCATATGACCACCGTGCTCCAAGAGAACCTGGAGGGTCAGCGCGTGGTGAAAGCCTTCGGCGCCGAACGCCACGAAGAAGCGAAGTTCAAGGCCAAAAACACCGATGTCTACGACTGGACACTGCACGCCCGCCGGATGCAGGCGCTGAACTCGTCGGTCATGCAGATCATCTTCTGGGCTTCCACGGGAATCATCCTGTGGGTTGGTGGCCGCGCCGTCATCGAGGGTCGTATCTCACTCGGCGAGATGACTCAGTTCCTCTTCTACATTAGCCTGCTGGTCCAGCCCGTCCGGATGGTCGGCATGCTGGTCAACAATTACGCAAGGGCCATCTCCGCTGGTGAACGAATCTACGAGATCCTGGATACGCCGTCGCCCGTGAGGGAGCAGCCCGAGGCCATGCCCCTGGAAAACGTTCAGGGCCACGTCCGCTTTGACCACGCGAGTTTCTCCTACCGCGGCAAACCTGCGATCGACGACGTGTCGCTTGACGTTCATCCTGGCCAGGTCGTGGCCCTCATGGGGGCCCCGGGGGCGGGGAAATCGACACTCGTCAGCCTCCTCGCGCGGTTCTACGACCTCGACAGTGGTTGCATCTCAATCGACGGCGTTGACGTTCGGGATGCGACGTTGCCATCTGTCCGCAACGCAGTGGGCATCGTGCAACAGGACGTGTTCCTCTTCAGCGCGTCCGTCCGCGACAACATCGCGTATGGCAAGCGGGATGCATCCATCGACGAAGTGATGGCCGCGGCTAAGACAGCGCAGTTGCACGACGAAATCATGGCCCTTGCCGAAGGCTACGAAACCGTTGTGGGAGAGCGTGGCACCACGCTCTCCGGCGGCCAGCGGCAGCGGCTCTCGATTGCGCGAACGCTAATCCTAGACCCGCCGGTGCTCGTGCTCGACGACTCCACAGCAAGCGTTGACGCCGGCACGGAGTCGCGCATCCAACAGGCCATTGGAGAGGTCGTGAAGGGCAGGACGACGTTCATCATCGCCCATCGTCTCTCGTCCATCCAGCACGCCGAAACTATCGTCGTGCTCGACGGCGGCAAGATAGCCGAGATGGGCACGCCAGCGGAGCTTGCGGCGTCTGGGGGGTTGTTCACGCATGTGTCCGAGCTGCAGTACGCCACAAACCTCAACGGCCACGCAGCCGCGAACCCCACTCCCCAACGCGGAGGTACCCGCGCATGATGGGAGGAATCGGAGGTGGCGGGCAGTACACCCGCTCGTCCCAGGTCGGAGATATCGACCAGGACAGTACGAAGCTCTACGACAGCTCCGTCGTTACACGACTGGCATCCTATGTAACGCCGTACAAGGCCAAAGTACTACTGGCGATCTTGGGCGTCGTGATTTATACATCCGCTACCGTCGCCATCCCCTGGCTGATCGGGCGAGCCACCGACGACGCCATTCTGAATCGCAGCACTTCCACGCTCAATGTCATCGCCGGAGTCTTCGGCGCGGTCTTGGTCTTCCACTTCTTCTCGAACTGGACGCACCAAGTCTTGCTCTCTCAGGTTGGTCAGAAGGTCATCTTCAACCTGCGCAACGATCTGTTCATACACCTGCAGCGCTTACCAATGTCGTTCCACAACCGAAACAAGGTCGGCTCGGTGATGTCGCGAGCCCAGAACGATGTCTACCAACTCCAAGAGTTCCTAGACATCATGGTGACATCGCTAGGTGACCTGCTGAGCCTGACGGGCATAGTTGCCATCATGTTGCTCATCAACTGGCAGCTCACGCTCGTGTCACTGGCCTCGCTGCCCGTACTCATCGTCATCATCTACTTCTGGCAGCGGGCCGCAAAGCCCGCATTCTTCCGGGTACGCGTGGCGGTATCCAGTGTCAACTCCTCACTAGCCGAGAATCTTTCCGGGGTTCGCGTGGTTCAGAGCATGAACCGCCAGGCCAAGAACATGGAGAACTTCAACGAACTGAATCAGCACAACTTGGACTCCAATCTCACGGCGGCGCGGCTCTCCGCATCGCTCATGCCGACGGTCGAGATCTTCATGTCGTTTGGCCTAGCTGCCGCCATCGTTATCGGCGGTACGCAAATCGCGAGTGGCGAACTCGGTGCTGGCATCGTCATCTCGTTCAGCCTGTGGATCCAACGATTCTTCGACCCTATCCGAAGTATGACGCAGCAGTTCACGCAACTCCAACGCGCGATGGCCTCCGGGGCCCGCATTTTTGATTTGCTGGACGTCAAGCCCGACCTCACCGATTTCGATGACGCCATCGAACTTCCCGAAATCGAAGGCGCAGTGCGCTACAGCAACGTCAGCTTCGCCTACGACGAAGGCAAGCCGGTGCTCGAAGGTATCGATCTCGATATCCAGCCGGGCCAGACCGTCGCTATCGTGGGTCGTACGGGCGCAGGCAAGACGACGATGGTCGCCCTGTTGTCCAGGTTCTTTGATGTCACCAGTGGCAGCTTGACCATCGATGGTCATGACGTGCGCGGGGTCACGCGCAACTCGCTCGCGCGGCAGATGGGGATCGTGCTTCAGGAGCCGTTCCAGTTCTCCGGGACCATCAGGGAGAACATTCGCTACAACCACGCGGAGGCGACGGACGAAGCGATTATCCGGTCATCGAAAGCCGTTGGCATCCACGACTACATCGCCAGCCTCCCGGACGGTTACGACGCCATTATGGAGGAGCGCGGCGGCAACATGAGCTTAGGTCAACGCCAGCTCGTGAGCTTCGCCCGGGCGCTCGTGGCCAACCCACGCGTGCTCATACTCGACGAGGCCACCGCGAATGTCGACACGCAGACGGAGCAACTGATCCAAGAGGCGATCGGCACACTCCTCGCAGGCCGTACGGCGGTTGTCATAGCCCACCGACTGTCGACCATCCGCAACGCTGACAACATCGTGGTGATGGACAAGGGCCAGATCGCCGAGATGGGCACTCACGATGAACTCATCGCCCTCGGCGGCATGTACGCCAAACAGTATGAGCTTCACCAGGCGCTTGCGGCATCAGGAGTCCAGCGCATCGACGCGCCGGACAACGAATTCGACGACGACATCGTCGGAGGCGGCGAAGCAGCTGTCGACGTGGCGACTCAACCGAACAGCTAACACCGTTTTGTCTCAGATGTGGTCACAAACGATCGACTGTCTGCTTAGACCGGCGGTGTGAGCTCAACGCCCAGCGTCTGCTCTGCCCAATGCGCAGCGCCCAGCAGGCGCGCCTCATGGAACGGGCCACATGCGAACTGGGCACCGAGCGGGAGGTCGTTCCCAGAGAGACCGACGGGAATCGTGATGCTCGGGAAGCCCGTGAAGCTCCACGGACTCTGGAACCGCGTGTCCCCGGTCTGCGTGAGGTCTCCCGGCGCAGGACCTGACACCGTTGGCATCAGCAGAACGTCGACTTGAGCGAGCGTTGCGCGGGCACGTTCCTGCATCTCGCGCCGGTAGTTCATGGCCGTGACATAGTCGGTGGCGCTGTAGCCGAAGCCCTTGCGGATGTAGTCCGCCACCTTCGGGCCGTACTCCGCCTCGTGATCCTTGAACATCGATGCATGGAAGTGGCCAATCTCCGTCTGCTGCATAGTCCGGTGGCACTCGTAGCCATAGCCAAAATCGATGCCCAGATCGACTTCATCGACCGTTGCGCCCCCGTACGCCAGCTTCTGCGCGACCTCTTCGATGATCAGGCGCGTCTCGGCGTCTGACTCTTCGGAGAACCAGCCTCGGATCAACCCGATGCGAGGGGCCTCAGCGTTCCGCATCGCGCCAAGGTAGTCATCGACCGGGGCGAGGGCGCAGTCAGGGTCGGCGGGGTCATATCCGGCGAGCACGGACAGCAGCGTGGCGGCATCTGAAACGCTTCGCGCTAGCACGCCGACGTGGTCAAACGATTGTGCGTGGGGGATAACGCCCAGCCTGCTAATCCGGCCAAACGTTGGCTTGAAGCCCACGACACCGTTGTAGGAGGCTGGTCGTAGGATCGAGCCGACGGTCTGCGAGCCGAACGCCCATGGCACCATACGGGATGCGACAGCTACTCCGGAGCCTGTACTCGACCCGCCGGCGGTGTGCTCAACGTTCCACGGGTTCTTGCTGGGTGCCGGGTCGCCCGCAGCGAATTCAGTGGTGTGGGCCTTGCCCATCAGCACTGCGCCCGCGCGCTTCACGATAGCAACCGGTGACGAATCCTGCTCGGGCACCCGATCAGTCCACATTTTAGAACCAGCCGCTGTCCGAATCCCTGCCGTGTCGAAGATGTCCTTCGCGCCGTACGGGATGCCGTGGAGTGGGCTCTTGGGGCCGGAAGTGGCGATCTCTCGTTCAGCTTGGCGAGCTGATTCCAAAGCGAGCTCAGGCGTAAGCGTCGCCCAAGCGAGCAACTTTGGGTCGAGTTCTTCGATGCGCGCGAGGCACGACCCAACCAACTCTACGGGAGAGAGGTCTCTCGTGCGAATCGCGTCCGCAGCCTGCGTCAGGGACAGTTCGTAAGGGTGCGACATGGCTCACTCCAGCCGTGGGAGTTAGCGGGTGCGCTTGGTGAAGCCGAACCGGATCTTGAGACCATTGCGCTTTGGCTCCACTTGGTTCACTCGCGCGACGAACTCGGCAGTCGTCTCTTGCTTCTTTTCCTTCTTAACGGGCTTCGAGGCGGCCATGAGTCTCCCTCAGATCCAAACTTCGCTCAGTATACCAGGAAGGGAGCCACAGTCACGCGAAGGCCCTCGCGGCAGCGGGTCTCACGGCCGTTGGAGGGGTCTTAGATATGGCCTGCGTCGTTCCAAGTCATCAACGCAGGCGCCCCACCATCTTGAAGTACGATCGAGATGCTGGCAGGGAGTAGGCCCCGGAGCTGCCAGAACGTATCTTCAGGCAAGCCCAGAATGTTCACCGCCAACGCCCGGAGCGAGCCTCCGTGCGCGACTATCAACACGTCGTCGTTCGCGTGCCGCTCACTCAACATGCTCGCGAACCTCCCGGTGCGAGCCAACACCTGGCGGAAAGATTCGCCTTTCGGCGGTGCAAAGTCGAGATCACGAACGAACTTGCGGTCGCCCATGCGTCCGTCCATGTCGCGGATCTCAGACCACGTCATCCCCTCGAAAAGGCCGTATGCCACTTCACGGAGGTCAGCATGCGTCTCGACCTCAGGAGGCTGCGCCGATTGTGCACCAAGGATGATCCGTGCGGTTTCCTGGGTGCGCCCTAGGTCACTGGCATAAACCGCAGCAAACCGCACGTCTGCGAGGCGGCGACCCGTTAGGGCAGCCTCACGACGCCCTGTCTCATGCAGAGGGATGTCAGACTGCCCCTGGATCCGCTCTTCAGCGTTCCAGTGAGTCTCACCGTGGCGTACGAGGTACCAGCGAGCCATGCGCGATCAGTTCGTCGGGCGCGGAGGGGGGCCAAAGTTCTCGGTTACTGCGTCTTCGCCAGACCACCAATCGGTGATCGAATCCAGCTCGGTGCGCTCCTCGACCGTCAGCCGCCAGTCGGCACCG
>Ga0114999_10007705_pt1 | contig 12170 bp, 12 predicted proteins | sample ArcticOcean_MG_C_3_FD_89820 | JGI IMG/M metagenome (GOLD analysis project Ga0114999, IMG submission 89820) | Marine microbial communities from western Arctic Ocean - ArcticOcean_MG_CB8_126 | ecosystem: Environmental > Aquatic > Marine > Oceanic | place: Arctic Ocean: Canada Basin | collected...
ACAAGGGATTTACTGGAAGCTATGCATTCAGATTGGTCCGGAGGAGAGAAATCACCAGACGGTGGCTCTCAAACTAAATCTCAACATAAAGGATTTTTACGAGTTGATGGGGCAATGTCTGGAAGTGATTGGACTATGCAATTTCTTTCGAATATTATTGGCGCTCAGGTCGATCGTCCGAAGGTATTAGAAACTACCGCACTTGGGGTAGCTTGGTTGGCTGGTATGCATGCTGGGGTTTACCCAGATCAAGAAGGGTTTTCTAAAACCTGGGCTCTGGATAAAAGTTTTAACCCGACTATGTCTCTTAGCGATAGAGAGACAAAATATTCCGATTGGAAAAAAGCGGTTTCCGCTACCTTAGTAGTTTAAACGTGCCCAATTTTGTAATTACTACTATCCTTCGTGTTCGGAGGGTAGAAGGTGTGCATGTTTGTGATGCTTCTGCCATGCCAACACAGATCACGGGTAATCTTTATGCGACCGTAATAATGATGGCAGAAAAGGCGACGAATATTATTTTAGGTTGCACCCCATTGTCGCCGGACCACTTATAAGAGACACTATTTTTTATTATAGCTGACTATCCCTTTTGTTGAAAACTGAGAGGCGACTGTAGGCAGGCAAATAAGGAGTGCTGTTTTTATAAATATTATAATATGTTGACGGACTGATCTCAAATACAACGTAATACTAGGGTGGTTTTCTATGAAACGTGAATACTTAAAAAAAGCAAAAAAAATGGCTTCAGAGTCTTTGACCGAAGTAAGAGACACTGTTCAGGAGATTTTAAACAGCATTGAAATGAATGGTGAGACCGCAGCACGAGAGTATGCCCTGAAATTTGATAAGTATGATGGTAATCTAATTTTAACCCCGGATGAGATTTTAGAGGCAAAGGCTAAAGTGCCCCAAAAAATAAAAGATGATATTAAATTCGCGTACGACAATGTTCGTACTTTTGCTGAAGCACAAAAAGAGACCTTACACAATTTTGATATTGAAATAATTCCAGGCTTTACTGTTGGACAAAAATATATCCCATGTAAGTCAGTCGGGTGCTACATACCCGGAGGACGCTATAGTCATGTTGTTTCAGCAATTATGACAGTTACTACCGCAAAAGTTGCGGGGTGTACGCATATAACTGCTTGTTCTCCGCCCAGGGCACAGATTGGGATAAACCCTGCCATTGTCTATACAGCCGATCTATGCGGAGCAGATGTTATTATGGCGATGGGTGGTGTCCAAGCGATAGCGTCAATGACTTACGGACTTTTTGGATTACCAAGGGCAGATATTTTAGTGGGACCAGGTAATCAATTCGTTGCAGAAGCAAAGCGTCTCTTATTTGGTAGAGTCGGATTAGACATGATTGCAGGACCAACCGATAGTCTAATCCTGGCAGATAAATCTGCCGACCCAATGATAGTTGCAACGGATTTAGTGGGGCAAGCCGAACACGGTTATAACTCGCCAGTTTGGTTAGTTACCGATAATAGAGCACTTGCAAATAAAGTTTTAGAACTTGTTCCACCGATCATCAATGACCTGCCAAAACCAAATAGAGATAATGCCGAGGCAGCCTGGAGATACTTCGGAGAAGTTATCTTGTGCGAAGATAGGGAGACCATGGCCTCCACGTCTGACGAATATGCTCCGGAGCACCTAACAGTCCAAGCAGAAAATTTAACTTGGTGGCTAGAAAGACTATCATGCTATGGATCTCTATTCTTAGGAGAAGAGACAACAGTGGCGTATGGAGATAAGGTTTCCGGGACAAATCACGTACTTCCAACTGCTGGGTCTGCTAGGTACACAGGTGGTTTATCAGTTCATAAATATATGAAAGCAGTAACATGGCAAAAGTCTACTAAGGAAGGCTCCAAGAAAATTGCCGAAGCTACAGCTAGAATAAGCCGTACTGAAGGAATGGAAGGGCATGCGAGAACTGCAGACATTAGATTAAAAAAATACTTTCCTAATGAACGTTTTGATTTAAAGGGATAGTGAACTATGAAGCAGGTTTTCTTTAGTCTGACAGGAAGCTCGGTTCGAAATGCTCTTTAGGCACCAGCCTTTAAGATTTTTTCATGTCATTTGGCGTACGTGTTCCGCTCGTTTGGAACGCCAGACTGCGGCTATTCAAACAAAAACTCGTGATGAAATTAATTTAAGAGCCGCAGCTTACTATTCAGTTTGCATCTATAAAATTCCAATGCTTAGCCTCATCGCTTCCGGCCAATGCCCCATCAAGTAAAATTTACCTATTGCTCTATTTGGTAATATTTTGATTATGTGTAAGTTTAGCTAACATTGATTTGTAGTATTTGTTCCTTTTTATTAGTTATATTTTAACTTATGATTTTATAGACGTTTAAATAACTCTATGGGGTGTGCATTTTGTCTACTAAACAGGAAGAGATAGATGTTTCAGTTTGGCGTGGTGGCCCTCAATCAGGAAGTTATGAACATTTCAAAGTGCCGGCTCAAGAAAGTCAAACAATTTTAGATGTAATATCTTGGATCCAGCAAAACCAAGATGCAACTTTATCTTATCGTTATGCATGCCGTGTAGGAATGTGTGGATCATGCGCTATGATGGTAAATGGGGTTCCACGTTGGACGTGTAGGACACATGTTAAAAAAGTTCTAAACGATAAAAAACTTGAAGTGGCACCATTGCGAAACCTTCCTGTTATCAAAGATCTTGTCACGGATATGGACACGTTTTTTGACAAATGGATTGCTGCAGAAGGCTTACACCATCCCTCAAAAACACGCTTAGATCCAATTGAAAAAATTGAACCAAAAAGCTCAGCACGTGTTGAGGTTAATGCTGGAATTGAGTGTATTAATTGTTCAATTTGTTATGCGGCGTGTGATACTGTTACAAATAATTCTGACTATCTAGGACCTGCTGCACTTCAGAGAGCTTGGACGGTTTATAACGATGTGAAAGATGCAGATAAACAAACAGTTTTGGATGCAGTGTCAGGTGTTGGTGGTTGTTTGAACTGTCATTCGCAAGGTAGTTGTTCTGTTCATTGCCCAAATGATCTTAACCCGATGAATGCAATTGCAGGTCTCAAGAGAGCAAGCGCCATTTCATTTTTTAGTCGTAAGGGATAAGGAATTTTGGATATTCGGCTTTATATGCTTCAAAGAATTACAGCCTTGATCATGGCTCCCCTTACTTTAGGGCATATTGCAGTAATGATATATGCAGCTCAGGGCGGATTGTCGGCAGCTGAAATTTTGGGACGGACACAAGGAAGTAGTATGTGGTTTTTGTTTTATGGGACTTTCGTAGTTGCCGTATCGATTCACGCAGCAATTGGGGTTCGCGTGATTGTTTCTGAAACGTTTAAGGTTGTGGGATTTGGGCTCGATGCATTTGCTTGGTTGATTTGCTTATCGATGTTAATTATGGGGGGGCGCGCTGTATTGGCGGTTACATTGCTATGATCCGTCCGTATCGTAAACATTCTTTGTGGTTTGCATATATTTTGCATCGATTATCTGGTTTTGGATTAGCCGTTTTTTTACCTTTTCATTTTTATTTACTGTCACTTGCCTTGACTGAACCTGAACGTCTTGATGGTTTTTTACGTTGGACCGATGCCCTGATTGTAAAGTTTGCTGAATTTGGCCTTGTTTTCCTGTTAGCCGTTCATATTTTTGGTGGGTTACGGGTAATGGCGTTGGAATTTTTTCCATGGTCAACAAATCAAAAAACCCTTGCTGCATTGGCTATCGCAAGTGCTTTCTTGATTTCAGCAATTTTCTTTTTACAGGTGATATAATATGACACTGAATATTGATATTGAACGTCAGGAAACAGATATTTTGATCCTTGGCTCTGGTGGAGCGGGTATGTTTGCGGCGTTGCACGCTCAACAAACTGCCCCGACAGGTACAAAGATAACAATTGCGGTTAAAGGTTTGATTGGTAAGTGCGGCTGTACGCGCATGGTGCAAGGAGGCTACAATGTTGCCCTCGGTGGCGGTGACACTGTTGAGCGGCATTTTATGGATACAATAAACGGTGGTAAATGGTTGCCCAACCAAGATATAGCGTGGAAACTTTGTGAGCAGGCGGTTATTCGTGTGCGTGAATTAGAAAATGAGGTTGGCTGTTTTTTTGATCGAAATTCTGATGGTTCCTTACACCACAAAGCTTTTGCTGGGCAGACTGCGGATAGAACGGTTCACAAAGGTGATTTGACAGGAATTGAAATCATTAACCGTCTAATGGAGCAAGTTTTAAGTCGCCCAATTGAAAAATTGCAAGAGCACCGTGCAATAGGTCTGATCCCAACCAAAGATGGATCAGCATTAGCTGGTGTTTTGTTTATCGATATGCGCACAGGAAAATTCAAATTTGTTCGTGCTAAGACGGTAATGATGGGAACCGGTGGTGGTCCGACCATGTACAAATACAACACACCATCGGGTGACAAGACTATGGATGGTTTGTCTATGGCCTTACGTGCAGGGTTGCCACTCCGAGATATGGAAATGGTTCAATTCCATCCAACTGGATTACTCGCAGGTGAACACACAAAGATGACTGGTACGGTACTTGAGGAAGGCCTTCGTGGGGCTGGTGGCCAGCTACTGAATGGTGCTGAAAAACGTTTCATGTTTGATTATGATGAACTTGGTGAACGTGCTACCCGAGATGTTGTTAGCCGTGGTATCTATGAGGAGATGCGCAAAAATAATACTTCTAAAAATGGAGGTGTTTTTATTTCAATGGCGCACCTTGGTCCTGACAATGTACGTAAGAAATTTAGTGGTATGGTTAAGCGATGTGCGGATAGTGGTTTCGATTTAGCGAGTGGCTTAGTTGAGGTTGTACCAACCGCTCATTATTTTATGGGTGGCGTTGTTGTGGATTCAGATACGCGAACTGCAATGGAAGGCTTGTACGTTGCTGGCGAAGATGCAGGTGGTGCACATGGATCAAATCGTTTGGGTGGCAATGGTGTTGCCAATTCAACAGTTTATGGTGGGGTTGCTGGTGATGTTATGGGGCGAGATATTGGCAAGATGAGAACACTACGTGATCCTGACGAAGGTGTTTTAAGGAAAGAGATTGAACGTGCTCTTCGACCACTTTCACTCAAAATAGGAAATGTACAACAACTTCGCCATCGTCTACAGGAAGCAATGTGGGAAGATGTAGGCGTGATGCGTACAGAAACGGGTATGATGCGTGGAATAGCTCGTGTTACTGAGGTTAAGGTTGAGTTGCTAGAAACTGGAGTAGTAAGTGACAATTTGGCATTCAATTTAACGTGGCATGATTGGTTGAATATGGCCAGCCTTTGTGATGTGTCTGCGGTAATTGCTAAAGCAGGCATAGCCCGCGAAAATTCGCGTGGTGCTCATTTCCGTGAGGACTTCCTAGAAAGTGGATCAATGGAAAATTCTTATTTTACTTTAACACAACAAAAGGGTGACGAAATCCATGTAACTCGCGAACCCGTTCAATTCACTATAGTTAAGCCAGGCGAGACAGTTTTACCTGATCACGAGCCTGCAACTTTAGTAGGAGTATAGCTATGATCTCAATTGACCTTATCCAACATACTGCCGAAATACTTATGGACAAGGCGGCCATCGAAATTCCTGAAGACTATTTAGATGGCCTAAAGGGTGCAGCAGAAGTTGAGGATGGCGATCTTTCATCTTTTGTATTGCAAGCGATGTTGGAAAACTATGAAGTAGCCAAGGAAGATCGTCGGGCAATGTGTGGGGACACGGGAACGCCACGCTGGTATGTTAAAATGGGCAATGAAACCCAGATCGAAGGTGGCCCGGTTGCGCTTGAGGCTGCGCTACGTCGTGCCACAGCAAACGCGACAAACGGTGTTCCTTTGCGCCCCAATCGCGTACATCCCCTGTGGCGTACAGATCATGACAATAATGTCGGTATCGGCGCTCCAGAAATTGAATATGGCTATGAGCCAGGTGGTGAATGGATTGATTTAATTACAGTACACAAAGGGGGTTTGTTTGGGACAGATTACCGTATGTTGTTTCCATCTGATGGTATTCAAGGCATTAAACGGTTCTATCTGGATAGCTTAGTTGCTTTTGGTAAACGTGGCCTTGCATGTCAGCCAGCTATCATTGGAATTGGTCTTGGTGGATGTAAGGATACGTGTATGGTTCTTGGTAAGCGTGCTGCATGTTTACGTACAGTTGGAGATCGTAATGCTGATCCGAAGATTGCAAAACTTGAACTAGAGCTCAAAGAGCTTGGTAATTCGATTGGAATGGGTGCTATGGGATTTGTAGGTAAATCTATGGTGATTGATACGCATATCGAGGTTGGTTATTGTCATACGGGTGGCATGCAAATGTCAGTTCATGCATTTTGTTTATCATCAAGGCGTGCGGTCGCGCGGGTTTATGCAGATGGTCGGGTCGAGTATCGCACTGACCCTAAGTGGTTCACCGATTATCAACGACGGGAGACAGTAGAATGGGAAATACCAACCGACCACGAGAAGTCCGCTTAAGTACGACGCCCAGCAAAGAGGAACTTTCTGATTTAAAGTTAGGCGATATAGTTTACCTTGATGGCTTAATGTATACTGCGCGTGAGGGTGTTTACATGCGCGCTTTAGAAGAAAAAGCAGATATACCGATGGAATTACCAAGTCAAAGTGCAACTAATTTCCATTGTTCTCCAGCGGCACGAATTAATCCTGATGGGACGTTTGAAATGGGAGCAGTAACTGCCACAGCGTCATTTCGATTTGCAAAATGGTTACCTGAATGGTTAGAAAAATCTGGTGCTAAACTGGTAATTGGCAAAGGTGGAATGCGCAGTAAAGATTACAAAGAATATTTTGTACCTAACGGTGCTATTTACCTTTCCACAGTTGGCTATGGAACGGGGGCCTTGTTGGGTCGCGGTATTGAAAGTGTTGAAGCTGTTCATTGGAATGAAGAGTTGGGACTTGCTCAAGCGATGTGGGTGATTAAATGTAATAAAATGGGACCGTTCATTGTGGCGTCAGACAGTGAAGGAAATTGCTTGTTTGAACGTGAAAACAAACGAATAGCCGCAAATTTAGATAAAGTCTATGAAGGTACAAAACCAGCGATATTAAAGCGTTTTGGTGAAACTGATGACAAAAGTGAAGAGCTAATTGGTTAAGATTAAAGCATACTTTTTAAAGCGCCTCTTTTTTCCTAAACTCAAACCAATACTAGTAACTGAAGCTAGCGTGTTTATTAATTCTGTTATCTGAACAAGCAAGCAACGAGATATGACTGTACCTTATATCTGTCAACGACACATGAGTAAAAATAACGTTGGGGTTAATTTTAAATCTTTCCAATATTAAATTTATTTTAGCTTGTCGCGTTCTATCGTTGTGGTAAATGAGACCTAGAAAAGAGGGTTTTAAATGAATAAGCTTGTGACTGTTTTTGGTGGATCAGGTTTTGTTGGTCGCTATATTGTACAAAGGCTTGCTAAAAAGGGCATAAGAGTTCGTGTGGCAACTAGAAGGCCAAACGAGGCAATATTTTTAAAAACTTATGGAGTTGTTGGACAAATTGAACCCGTTTTATGCAACATTCGGGATGAAGATAGCGTTAGAAGTGTAATGCTAGGAGCAGATGCTGTTATAAACTGTGTTGGAATTTTGGAATCTAACGGGAAGAATAAATTTAATGCTGTCCAGAATTTGGGAGCAGATCGAGTCTCTCGTATAGCGAATGAGCTGGGTGTTTCAAGAATGGTTCATGTTTCAGCAATTGGTGCAGATATTAATAGTAGAAGTGAGTATGCTCGGACAAAGGCCCTTGGGGAGGAAAGTGTTTTAAAGAATTTCCCTTTGGCAATTATACTGAGGCCATCGATTATATTCGGGGTTGAGGACGATTTCTTTAATCGTTTTGGGGCTATGGCTAGGCTATCGCCAGTTTTACCAATTGTTGGAGGCAAGACAAGGTTTCAACCTGTTTATGTGGATGATGTAGCCCAAGCAGTAGTTTTAGGAGCCGTTTCAAATATTGATGCTGGTATTTATGAACTTGGTGGTCCGGCGGTAGCTTCTTTTTCTGAATTGATGGAGCGAATGCTTAAAGAAATTATGCGCAGGAGCCTGGTTATTAACTTACCTTTTTGGTTAGGAGCTATGATGGGAACAAGTTTTGATATTATTAAAGCTGTTTCTCTAGGCCTTATAAAGGGGCCTATAACTAAAGATCAGGTTATAAATCTTCAAAAGGATAATATAGTATCAGGAGACTTAAGAACGTTTAAAGATTTAGGTATAATCCCAACGTCACTAGAAATAATTTTATCAACTTATTTGTGGAAATTTCGACCATCTGGACAATTTAGTGAACTTAAGTAAGTCGCTATAAATTGTTATGGTTTTAGGAATAAGCTATTATTAATAGAATTATACCTACGGCTATTCGATAAATTACGTATGGTGTAAAACTTACATACCTTAAAAAACGCATCATTAATTTTATAGTAACAAGGGCTGTTATAAAAGAAAAGAATGCTGCAAGAATGCTGTCTTTAACTATTAGTAGGTCCCCATTTGACACAACCTCTATAGATACTAGTGTCGCTGATGCAATTATAGTTGGAATAGACATTAGCATTGCTAATTTGGCTGAGTCTTCTCTTAGAAATCCGATGGCTCTTGCTCCAGAGATTACTGCACCTGAACGTGAAGTTCCCGGTATTAACGCTAGTGCTTGCCACAATCCCAGAATAACAGCGGACTTAAAATCCCATTGCTGAAAAGATTTCTTATTCGTACTTTTTTGGTCACTCCAGTATAAGACAATTCCAAATACTATCATTGTCCATCCTATGATTTCTACTGATCTAAGAGTGCTATCAAAACCAGCTAACTTTATTATTAGACCTGCAATAACAACTGGAACTGTAGCCACAATCAAGTAAAATGTCAGGGATGCAGACGAAGTGTTCATCTTAAATCGGGCGAGTTGTAGGGCGCCACAGCAGAGTTTTTTAACATCTGTCCAGAAATAAACTATAACTGCAACTAATGTGCCGAGGTGTACTGCGACATCTATGGTTAAGCCCTGGTCTTTTAGGTTAGTAAGTTCCGGCAATAAGATTAGGTGAGCAGAAGAAGAGACAGGAAGAAATTCTGTAATTCCCTGAATTAATGCAACTAGAAATATTTGGAAAAGAGGCATTAATAAAAGTCTCCGAATTTCTTATCTAAAAACTTATATCGATTTTAGTTTATTATGCTTTAAGAGGGTTATCTAAAGGTTGTTCTGAAATTCTCTAATAACTTTTGTATATACCTGACGCTTGAATGGAACAATATTATCTAAAAGCTGATCAATTTCCATCCAGCACCAGTTAGAAAACTCTTGATGGCTTGTTCGGATATTTATGTCTGCATCCAGACCGTTAAATTTATATAGAAACCATTTCTGCTTCTGGCCTCGGTACTGCCCACCCCATAATTTTGGGATCATCTCTGGAGGTAAATCATAAGAAACCCATGACTTACCTACGGCAATTAAACTAACTTTCTCTGGTGTTATCCCAGTTTCCTCTGAGAGTTCTCGTAGCGAAGCATCACTTTCCGACTCGCCCTCGTCTACTCCTCCCTGAGGCATTTGCCATGCGGTTGAGCTATGATCAATTCTTTGTCCAACGAATGCCTTCTTGTCTTTATTGACAACCATTATCCCTACACATTTTCTATAGGGTAATGTTTCATGATGTTTAAAAGACATTTAGTTCACTCTTACTTCCATTAAAGTGCTACTTTTTATTAAGAGATAGTGCACTAAGTCCTTTTAGAATATCTAATGCGTAGGCAAGCTGGTAGTCTTTTTCTCTTAGTTCAGCGGCTTTCTCAGCTTTCTTATTTTCTTCTTCAAGTAATTCTCTTTCATCATTAGTGATCGAGTCGTTATCAAGGGTCCCTCTTAAATTGGCTTCCGAATGATTTGGCCTTTCTTTTTCCTCTTCTACGGTCTCTCCAGGCCGTTTGCGAACAGGTTGCTTGACTATGATATCAGGTGAAACCCCTAAACCTTGTATGGATCTCCCAGACGGGGTGTAATATCGTGCAGTAGTTAGGCGCATTGCTCCGTCGCCGCGAACTGGCATGATAGTTTGAACCGAACCTTTTCCAAAACTTCTTTGGCCTACTATTACGGCTCTCTTATGATCTTGTAGTGCCCCCGCAACGATTTCTGATGCTGATGCAGAACCATTGTTTATCAAGACCACTATTGGTTTTCCTTTTGAAAGATCACCTGATCTTGCGTTGAATCTTTTGCTGCCATTAGGATTTCTTCCACGAGTGGATACAATTTCTCCCTTTTCTAAAAAGGCATTTGAAACTGCAATTGCCTCACTCAAAAGCCCACCGGGGTTATTCCGGAGATCTAGAACTATTCCATTAATATTTTTCAGTCCCCCTGCAGCATCGATTTGCTTGAGTAACCCATCCTTTAAGTTGGGGGATGTTTGTTTATTAAATGCAGAAATTCTAAGAACGACACTGTCACCCTCAAGTCTGGATTTAACAGCCGTAAGCTTAATTACATCACGAATTATTGAGACATCAAATGGGTCATCAATTCCCTCTCGAACTACGGTTATAATAATTTCAGCTCCAACCGGGCCTCTCATTATATCAACTGCTTGGTCGAGAGTTAATCCAAAAAGGGTTTTCCCGTCCACAGCGGTAATGAAGTCGCCAGCCTGTATTCCTGCGTCGTACGCTGGTGTATCATCCATGGGAGTGATAACTTTAACAAAGCCATCCTCCTGAGTAACTTCTATGCCTAGGCCTCCAAATTCACCACTAGTTTGTGTGCGCATATCTTCAAAGTCGTCTGGAGGGAGATACGAAGAATGGGGATCTAAAGAGGTTAGCATTCCGTTTACGGCCGCTTCAATTAGATCATGAGCCGATACTTCCTCAACATACTCTGACCGGATACGCTCAAAAATATCGCCGAAAAGATCAAGCTGCTCGTATATTGAAGTTTTTGTTTCTTTTTCTTTAGCAACAAGAGGGTTAATGCCTTCAGAAAAAAATACCAGCCCAACCGTTAAACCTATAACGGCCATAAATAAGAGATTTTTAATTTTCAACACAACACCCACCAATATAACCATTAAAACTTTATAATTTTCTTTTCAGGCGTTTATCTGATTCTTTACGACAAGAGCCTTTAAACAACCATTTTAAAGAATATTCACAATCAATATCAATATTTTTTGTTAAATTATAGAGGGGTTTAAAGAAAAAGTTTAGGGCTCACGTATAAACCCACTGATAAGAGATTTCCCAGTCATTTCTATGGGCTTTTTTAATTGCATTATCTCTAAAATTGTTGGTGCTACATCTGCTAGTCTGCCGTCTTGTATTTGTACGCTATTTCCAACACCAACTAGACAAATAGGAACTAAATTAAGTGTGTGGTAGGTATGGGGATTGCCTGTTTTAGGGTTAATCATTTGTTCGCAGTTTCCATGATCTGCTATTACTAATAGGATTGCCTTCTTATTTGTGACCTTTTTTAAAATTTTGTTGAGCTCTAAGTCCACTGTTTCGCATGCCTTTATAGCCGCTTCTAGGTTTCCCGTATGTCCGACCATATCCGGGTTGGCATAATTTGCTACAATTAGGTCATAATTAAGATCCATCGCCTCTAAAATTTTGTTTGTGATTTGTTCTGCTGACATTTCGGGGACGGTGTCATATGAGAGTACTTTTGGGCTATTAAACATTTGACGATCTTCGTTATCTTCAGCAAGCTCTTTGCCTCCATTTAAAAAGAAAGTTACATGGGCATATTTCTCTGTTTCAGCTATACGCAATTGTTTTAGCCCGTGTTTCGCGACCCATGATCCTAAAGTGTTTTCTAGTTTTTCTTTGCTCAATATGTGAGCCATGAAGGTCGAGTGGTTCTCTGAGTAATCCGCCATTCCCAAGATGGGACCAAGAACGGGTTTATGGGTATAGTTAAATTTATCAAAATTAGGATTTGCAATTGCATCGGTAAGCTGGCGAGCCCTATCGGCTCGGAAATTTAGGATAAAAACACCATCTCCTGATTTGAGTCCATCATAGTCATTTATAATAATTGGTTTAATAAATTCGTCACTTTCGCCTTTA
>Ga0114999_10007706_pt1 | contig 12169 bp, 24 predicted proteins | sample ArcticOcean_MG_C_3_FD_89820 | JGI IMG/M metagenome (GOLD analysis project Ga0114999, IMG submission 89820) | Marine microbial communities from western Arctic Ocean - ArcticOcean_MG_CB8_126 | ecosystem: Environmental > Aquatic > Marine > Oceanic | place: Arctic Ocean: Canada Basin | collected...
CACATCACATTACCTACACCAAGACCAGTGCCGAAGGGTTTATGATTCATAAATCCTATGTCTGCCCTGTCGAGGTTGAGAGTGCTATATCTAGTTCGTGTGCCGAAGCTGAGTGCTATGCCTGTTGGGACAAGTCAGTCCCTGTCGTAGCAGGGAGGTTGCATTGATGGCTCACATTAACCAATCACCAACTGTTTTACTCCATCACGCAAGCGAGTTAATCCAAGATGTACTAGAGGATAGACTGCTTGATAATGAATCTCTGCTTTCGGCATGGGTTGAGCGTGGTTTCGTCTGGTCTAGAGACTACAGCGCATACCTTAACCGTGAGAATGGAGATGATGTTTAGTTTCTGTTACCAACCATTGCATTACAAGGAGATTAAAATGCAAATATATGTAAACAATAAACGCTGGATCTCTCCAGATGCCTCTAACGCAAAGTACCCCTACACTGATATGGAAGTAGGTGACGAGGCAATCATTGTGCCCAGAGGTAATGTGTCGCCTATTGACCTGCACCAGCTTGATCATTCGGTGCGGTCATCAGTTAATGGTGCTCGTTATTCAAAGACGAAGGAAGGCACCTCTTACCCCTCTGACGGTAAAGCATTCACGACAAAGAAGATATACTTGACCTCTGTTGGCATTAACTCGATAAAGGATCGACCCGCCTTCACTGTAAGAAGATTAAGATAACACACCATCGGAGGTAATCGGACGGTGAGCGGCGGCATCGAACAGTTTTAGAGTCCTCCGAAGGATGTCTCCTTTACTCTAGGATTGAACCGCCGCAATTAACGTTATCATGATAACATTATTTAAGGAGCGCGATATGAACTACGTTGATCTAAAAGGCCCACGGGGTAACGCGATAAACCTGTGGGGAATAGCAATCGATCTCGCCAAGCAAACTGAGACAAAGATATTTGGTTTCGATCCCAAGTACCAAGAGAACTTTATCTATGATAAGTTCAAAACAATGCCGTATGAGGATACGGTCAGCTTCATTCGTGAAAACTACTCTCCCTATATCAGGCTAACTGGCGATGATCATGAGGAGGAGGGTGATGAGTAATCCGACTGCTGTATCCGAAAAAGCAAGCTGGTGTATGAATCACTTTGACGATTTGTTTGATGTACTCGATCCGGTCTTGTTAGGTAAAGCAATACTGCCCAATCTAACACCGATCGGAATCGATATGCTGTACGATGTTATGATGGAAGCTGAGCACGATGGATACATTGCTAATGCCGACCCTGACAAATCACACTGGAGTTACGGGGGGTCGAAATGAGTAAGCTATCAGTCGGTGACGTTGTAATGTGGAAGGGAGCGTGGGGCCATGAGGACTCACGACTCGCTACCATTCACAACATAGCTGTTTGTAAAACGCCGGGAGATCAGAATGATGTATCAAGCATGGATTCCATTGCTTGGTCAATGATCAAAGGGCGTGATGTTGTTGTCGATCTAGTCTCCTACCCAGAGAAAGATAACGACCACTGGGCATGGGGCTTTCAAATCCAACCAATCTCAAAAGGAGATAAGTAAAATGAAGCAAGGTATTGAATCTGTTAATGCCCTAGCGTTACGATTAGCGCATCGGGCTGAGGCAAAGCGTGACTTTGTACTCAATGCGCGTAACTTGCAGTTTATGACAACGGGAGATGATGATCGCATAGAACTCCTGATCCAAGACCCACAGCTCAAGCCATACGAAGGGCCGCGAGTCTACGGTCAAGTTGATGATCATTGTCTCAGTCAGTTCGCCACCTATGTTGATGTGCCTTTCCGATACATCAAACGGATGCGTGACAATGATGCGCCTGAGTTACTGTGTGAGAATCTCAACCACTGGTTGTCCAGAGTGCCTGAGAAATCAAAAGGCAGACTGCTCAGATCGTTGAAGTCTGACTTCGATGATCGTAACTCTAGCGAGGAAGTTAGGTTTCGATCCTTTCACTCTGATCGGTACAGCATATTCGATGACGAGGATTTATTCGCCGCTTGCTTCGGGCAACCTCACGAAGACCCTGCAACAGCAGAGCATTACAGAGGGATGTCACCATTGGGTCGCCTTCAAAGCAAGTATGGGTTAGAGGTTGTGTCGATGAATATCACCGACAGCAAATTCTATCTCAAGATAACCTTCCCCAATCTACGAAAAGATATATCCGCAGATGGGGCGGTTGATGATATCGTCCAGTACGGTCTATCCATCACCAATTCAGAAGTAGGTAAGGGAGCCATCCATGTAGATGGTTTGCTGTACAGGCTGATATGCGCTAACGGTATGGTTGTCGGTGAGACAATGAACCGTAGGCACCTTGGACAACGCAACGAGTTTGGTGAGGTTTCCATGAGGGACGACACCAGAATAGCCTACAAGGATGCGATGTTCAAAATGATTCGTGATGTGATCGAGGATACCAGTAACGAGGTTGCCTTTGAGCAGGTCACTGAATCGATTCGCTTGGCGCAAGGCAGCGCTCAGATTCTACGTCCGATCAAGTCCGTAGAGTATGTGGCTAAGGAACTGTCTCTCAGTTCATCCGAAGCAGAGAAGGTTACAGAATCTCTGATAAGGGACAGGGACTATTCCAAGTGGGGTATGGTCAATGCAATCACCAACACAGCCAACACCGTTGACAACTATGATCGTGCATCAGAACTTGAGACGCTAGGCGGTCAGGTGCTTACCTTTCCTCCGCAACAATGGCGTAGATACGCTGAGGCCGCATGAGTGAGAGGCGTAAGATTTACCTGCGGAAAAACCCTGTTCAAAGGGGTTGATCGTGAGTGTTACTATGTCATATCAAACGGCATTACTAGGGTGTCGTGGAATGAAATCCACACGCCCGAAAATGTTAGGTCTGTTACTAAGATCAAACGATACGGACTCGCTGAGAAAGCTGTTCTGGAGTATGCTTTAGATGCTATACCAGAACCTGTGTGTCGGTATCGGTTGTTGTCGCTGGTGAGATCTTTGGTTACACCTAGCGCAACAATTGAAATATTGTTTGAGCCGTTTAATGACAGCACCCCCACATATAAGAACGGTGTGTGGAGAAATAATAAGTCAGCTCGATCATATATAAAAGAGATCGAAAAGCTGTACAAGGTGCTTAACATTCACGATCACAAAATAACCGTTCAGAAAAATAACGTTATCAGATAACGATAATCCTCCTTTGCCTCACTTCGGTGGGGCTTTTTTTTGCCTTGCAATCCCCTATATCTTCTCCATTCTCTTACTTACATTATACCATATTACCCCCCCTAGCGACGGTCGTTACCTATACTTCTCAGGCAATACTAGGACATAGAACTTATCCCCTATTCTGATGACATATTCTGTTGTGTCCCCAATGGTATGGGTTACACAGTATTCAGCAGAGGTGCAATAGCTGAGAAGATACTCGTCCACCATCTCAAGCGTTATCCCGCAGTCCATCGATCTATCCTATAAAAATAAACAGAGCCAGCCCAAGCATCACCAAGCTGAGTGCGTCCATGTTAAGTCCTCACCTTATCTGATTCAAAATATTCTTTCGCTTCTTTTTCTGATCTCACCTTCACCGTCCGAACCCAATACGGAACCATCCTACCTGTGTTCTCAGGCATGAGGGCGGCACCATGCTTATCATCGCGTTCCATCTGATATATATCCAAGTTCTTTCCCTCTGGCCTCCAGAATCCTTGCCAGCCTTCCTTCTCGTACTTCTTGTACTGGGCCATGCGCCCCCCTAAAATGTTGATAGTATAAAGAGTCGCCGGACAGTTCAAACCACCCGGTTCCCGAACCTAAAGCCTACGCAATGCGTCATCAAGTTTAAACTCAAACTCCTGAAACTCACTCATTATGTCCCGCCTGAATCTTCGCTTCCACTTCTTGTGCCAGTTCCTTTCGGTTACCCCCACATATTTCGCTCTAAATTTTTCTGTCCTTACCAACACTCCGCTACCATCACACGCCCAGCATTGTATATACTTAAAGCCCGTGCTCACATATCCCTTTGAGTTACATCTTGAGCATACGTCGCTCATGGTGGCTTCATGCACGGCTAATTCTGACAGATTTAGATGGAAGTTTTTTGGACACTGATTCATAGACCAATCAAATTTAGCTATGTGTTTGTGTATATGAAGCATTATTAGAGGTGTGCAGGTCATATCAAGAGCGTATTTTAGTCTGGCGTACTTTGATACGATGTCTGGACAGTGCGCTAGAACCATAGCCATCTCTTCCCAAGGAACTCTAGGGTTAAATTCCTTCCAAATCGAAGGGGATGGTGGCGTTAGAGATTTAAAATTCTCCTTTGATCTCTTCCTCATAATAAATTTCCATGAATATCTCTTTTGTTGGCTCCCTTGGAAGAATCAACTCTACCTCTCCCGTCTCAATGTAATTCTGAAACTGTTCGCAAGCCGTTTCTTGACTAGCGCATTGATGATACTTCTCACAAAGCCTACAAGGGGACTCCGCTCCTCCCATTAACCTTTGCCATTGTATGTTTAGACCCTTTCCCATTACTGGCCCCATATCTAACTTAAACGCCTGTAAAATACAAACAGGCATTCAGCCTAAATACCTTGTAGGAAAGAAATTCTACAGCCTTTCCATTTTTTACCATTTCTGTAGTAAAACGGTAGACCGACCAACCGTTGGCAGCAGCTAGATTGTATTTCTCACAATCCTTGGTGAAACCAGATCCGCTGGTGTGTCTAGAGTTTGAGTATACACCACCTTCTACCTCGACTGCAACCTTTTTGTCAGGCCACGCGAAATCGAACCTAAACTTACGATCTTCAAGGAATTTAAACTCCTCCTCAAAGGCTGGGAACTTAACCAAGCTCATCTGCTTGGCTAGGATAAGCTCTCCTGTGCTACGCTTTGTTGGGGTCATTGAAATACTCTGTCAATACAGGGATCCCACCACGTCTACTTCCTTTGAAGGAGAAGGGTCTTCCTGTAAACCATACTGGTATTGTGGGATGGTCTGGATCGTACCTGTTCTTCACGCAGTTGATATACCCATCTGGTTGCCTCTCCCACTCTTCCTTGACCTCTTTAGAAACGTCCTCTTTATTGAGTCCGTTGATCTTGTCAACATTTTTATGAATGATGAAGGCGTAATCAGCAAGGTCGGTTATCTCTCCACTACCCTTGATGTCCATCTTGTCACCCATTCTGTTTTCAGACTCACCCTTTCTCATATGAGCAACCAAATGAATATGCAGTCCGGTTGATCTAGCAGCTTCTTTCAGCATCCGCACAAAATTCTTCTGCCCAAGGTTAAGGTTAGCCTGATCCGTCTGCAAGTCTACCATCATCAAAGAATCAATTACAAGCTGGGTGAACCCATTAGCAGAGGCCCATCGAGCAAGAGCAATTATCTCCATAGCTTTAACATGCTCTTCCTTGCCGTAGATGAATATCTTGTCCTCAAGGTAATGCATGATGTAACGAGCAGCCTCTATCGTAGGCTCACCTACACCAAGGGCTTGCTTGACCATTCGTTCTATTTGGACATGAAATGCCATCTCAGGTGACCAGAACAGAACCTTTTCGTCCTTGTCGGTATACTTACCATCAGCCCACCAGAGGCAGAATTGCTGCAATAAAGCGGACTTACCATGACCGTTCACCCCAGCCCAGATAGCAAGAGATCCGGGTATGATGCGAAAGTCCTCGCACCTATGACTTGGGTTAAGGGGAAGGCGACAGCCAGACCTATTGTTTCGGTTCTGTATCCAAGCCAGCGTCTCCTCTTCAAAGTGAGCAGGAGAGAAGACATGACCAGCAACATCATTCGGCTCCATAAAGTCTTCAAGAGCAGGACTTATTAATTGCATCATCAATCCTCGTCGTAAATAGAAAGGGGGTTAGAGGCGGTTTCAGCATAGGTCTGCCACCTCTCTTCATCAAGAAATTTATAGGCACCGGGAACCCACTTACCATCAGAAGAAGCCCACTCAACTGACTGTGTGAAAGATTTCAAAGAAGAAATAATATCATCCTTCGACTCCTCAAGCTGGCAAGTAATCCATAAGTCACGAATACGACGAACAGAGCCTAAACGGTGACGAGGATACAAAGAACAGAAATAACCGAAACCCTTCAGGCTCTCTGCTCTCCCATTACTGGTACCTTTTGAGTCTTCCTCTCTCCCATTACTAGTACCGAATGAGGATATATTATTTTCTTTTAATGATTCTTTTAGTTCCACAGCCCTTGTGGACTCTGTATCCACAACTGTTGTGGACTCTTCAAAGAACCCTGTGAGTCTGTACACGTTGGTGGAGTTGTACCTCTGCTCTCTCTCCAGAGTACCGAACTTAACCATCTGAGATATCATATTGCTACAATACTTGGGCTGATGCCCAGATCTGGCAGCTATTTCATTTAGGCTAGGGAAGTGAGGCGCGGGGCAGCTAAGAATTGCTCCCATCACTCTAAGGTGTCCAGCCCTGTGTCTGTGATCACGCAGTATGTAAACAGGAACCTGCGCCCAGAATTTACCAACTGAGTTCATCTATCTTCTCCCGTGCAAAAACTTTAACATCCTTCTTAACCCTCTCTAGCCGCCATCTGTCATTATCTGGAGAGAAAGGGTTGTACCACCACTGGCACCAGTCTGGAAGATTGTATTCAATTGAGCTTCCGCAACAGGGGCATTCATCTTTGAACCCGCTCATCAGAGCATGGTCCACTGAATGAACGTGTAGCGGCTGCTTCTGCCAGTAAACCTAACACTAAGTTCAATCTTGTCCTCAAGAGCGCGAAGCGCGTTCCTGACCGTCCTCTTGTGCAGCCTAGACATATCCGATAACTCTCGCAGAGTAGGGTCTGCCCAGCCATGCTCGTTGACTCTCCATAACAGACAGAGAGCCACTATTTTTTCGGATGAAGACAGACTCTTAGCTAAGAACACAGCGTCCAAAAGATGATCCTTTTTCTGAGTAAATAGAAGCATTCTCTTATATTCCCATATACTGTTATGTGTTTCAGTGAGGTCAGTGTAACCGCTCAGACATCTCAATGCAAGCCGTGTATAATGTGCCCTCCATAAGGTCCGATAACTCAAACGGTCCTCTCTCCTATAGCACGGAAGATTCAAATGAAGTACCTTGAGTGGATTAGGAAGCAGCCATGTTGGGGGTGTGGTAAGTATGGGGTCGAGGCGCATCATGTTCGACTAGGCAGCGGCATGGGAAAGAAACCCGCAGACCTCCATGTGATCCCTGTATGCAGAGCTTGTCATCAGGCTTGTCATGCTTTAGACTACTCAAAGGAGGATCAACTTACTTGGCTTTACAAGACCCAAAACCGGGCCATAGCAGAACGCCTTATAAAATGGTAGTGCTCGTTGACCTTTGGGTTGATGATGGTGAGAGCCACGAAACGCTTGTGAAGGTTGCAGAAAGAATTATCCAAGGAGAGTTGGACACCCTTCTGCATGAGTCTCATTTTAAAGTTAACGAGGAAGGTGGCATAGGGTTCTCCACTTACGTTGATACGGTTTCCTTTATCTCAAGAACGGATTTAAACTGATGACGAACAGGCGCTGGGTTCTCAGAGAGGAGACGATAAGAGAGTTATGTCTGTCTTGGCTGAGCGCTATAGAGTTGGATGAAGACAACCCTCTTGAAATCCTCGTGAAGCCGTACAAAAAGAACCGAAGCCTTGAACAGAATGACATGTTCCACGCATGGTGTGGTACAATAGCGGACAAGACAGGACACTCCAAGCAGGAGATAAAGCAGATCATGGTGGAGTCAACCTTTGGCGCTGAGGAGTTTTTAAACCTCCAAGGACGAGCCAGAACAAGGTTGAGAGAGACTTCAGGAATGAAGGTAGGGGAAATGTCCGAGCTGTTGGAAAGGACAATTCAAATTGGCATCGAACTAGGGGCGGAAGTCCCAGAGGTGACATATGGGTAGTGGGAGCAGAGGAGAGGTTGAAGCGTTGGGACCAACAGAGGACTTTGATTGGCAAGAAGCGCAGAGTTCTGATGAGGCAGAGGTTTCTGAGTTAAGGCAAGCGGCACTGCCGAAAATAAAACCAGAAGTTATATACATGATGAGGGAGATTAAAAAACCATTCGCCCTTAGCAGGGTCAAACCGCGCAAGGGGCATGGTGGAGGCACTCTTCACTACATTGATGCTCGTGATGTAATGTTCAGGCTCGATGAAGTAGTCGGCCCTCTTAACTGGCAAGACTCTTACAAAGAGGTGATGGGCAGAATCGTCTGCACTCTCAGCATCAGGTTTGGAGATGAGTGGATATCGAAAGAGGATGGGGCTGGAGACACCAAAATAGAAGGGGACAAAGGCGGGATTAGCGATGCCTTCAAAAGGTCGGCTGTCAAGTGGGGTTGTGGTCGTTATCTTTATTACTTCCCCAAAAACGGAAGCATCCCTTCATGGGCTGACCCGGATAGCGGCAAATGGACTAACGAAGTGTCAGACAGAATATGAAGAAAAAGAAAGCCAGAAAGGATAACGACTGGCCCTTAAAAGAAAAGGACATAACGAACGCTGTTTGTAAGTCCTGTGCTCTGTGTTGTTCGATGGAGTGGAAGCCCGGAGGGGACGAGAGAATGATGGACGGCCTAAGGGCTATGGTTGAGCCTGATGGGGTAATGACGCGAGGTCTTGAATGGATAGGTGATGGAGTTCGCATCTGGTGCACACACCTAAAGGGAGGCAATGGGGAGGGATGGGAATGCGGCATTTACAACCGAAGGCCACAGATTTGCAAAGATTTTAATTGTGTCAGTTGGGCTAAGGTAAGCAATAACAAAGAGCTTTACAATGAAGTTCTTAAAAAAATAGGGATGACATAAGGTTATGGGACATTGGTACGATCAAGAAGGGAACCCTCGTCATGAGGTGCGCGGAAAGAAGGGGATGCGTTCAACCAACCTGCGTGACGCGAGAAAGAGTGGGTGGATCCCCTCTGTCTCTACGGTGTGGTCTGATGTGGTGAGCAAGCCCATGCTCACGAGGTGGAAGGAAAACAATCTAATGAAGTTCATGCATCACAGGGCTGTCGAGTGGGCGGAGGACAACCAAACATTCACAGATGACCCAGCATTGATTGACTCCCTCACAAAGGATGCTAGGGAAATGTTCTCCCTCCACCAGAAAGAGCTGACTGATCGAGGGATCAACGCACACCAATCATTGTCAATCTACTTTAATAGTTTGGGAACGGATGTTGTTGACCTTGGTGACCACGCTTTAATGATAAGAAATGTAGTAGCCAAACTGGATCAACTCTGTGGGAAGCAAAACTGGGAGTCAGAGAAGTCGTTTGCCCACAGCCACGGCTATGGAGGTCAGGTTGATCTCTGCTCTGATGAGTTTGTTATTGACTTCAAAACAAAAGACATGAGCAAGGGCGCTGATGTAAAGAAGATGGTCTTTGATGATCACGGGGTTCAATTAGCGGCCTACGACACAGGGCTTGGTGACTCAGGACGAAGGCTTATAAATCTTTATATAGACGTTGCCTCTGGGACCGTGTTAGAATGGGAGCATGAGGATACAGAGCGGTATTGGGATATGTTTAAACACGCTTTAGAGCTTTGGAAGTTAATTAAGAAATATGACCCGAAGTGGTATCCAGAAATGGGGCCGAAAGATAGCGGTCTTTCATCGTTGCAATACAAAAGGTAAACGACATGAATGTAAACAAGGTGATGTTAGTTGGTCGGGTTGGTTCTGACCCTGACATTAAAGATGTCCGTGGCGATCTAAAGATCTGCAATATAAGCCTAGCGACTAGCAGCGGATATGGAGACAAGGAATCAACCGACTGGCACAGGGTTACTTTCTTTGGAAAAACCGCAGAGACAGTTAAAGAGTATGTTGTCAAAGGGCAAGAGATCTATGTAGAAGGCAGGATTCAGTATCGAAAGTACACCGACAAACAAGGCGTAGAAAAATACAGCACCGACATCATCGCCAACCAGATGCAGTTAGGGCAAAAAGCAAAAGGGTCAGCTCCTGCAAGCAGCTACACCCCCGCAACTCCTCCAACAGAGGATGGTGATATACCGTTTTAAATTGACGGGGGTGCGGTCACACTTTCTCCTTCTAACTCCCTGTCTCCCATAGTGACTGCATCCCCTTCACCTTATTGGTGGGAGAAGGATGAGACAAAGTTAAAAATCATCTATTACGGGGCCAAGCATATTTGGAAGATGAGGTACGAAATGGTGCCGGAGAAAAATTACAATTGGGAGACTTGGTTCAAGGATAAGTACAAGTTGTCTCTTCAAGAGTTTTCTGTGTGGGCAAATGAGAACAAGTTAAGGGAGAGGTTTGGGAGAAAATGAACGAATATCAAAAGTTTATTCATAAGAGTAGGTATGCTCGTTACCTTGATTCCGAAGGCAGACGCGAGACTTGGGAAGAGACAGTGCAGAGATACTGTGACTTCTGGGAGAAGCCTCTGCCTGATGAAGTAAAGCAAGCCATCTTAGACATGGAGATCATGCCAAGCATGAGGGCGTTGATGACCGCTGGCCCTGCGCTTACGCGAGATCATATGGCGGGATATAATTGCTCCTTCATTTCTATTGATCATGTTAGAGCGTTCGATGAGAATCTGTACGTCCTTCTTTGCGGAACCGGAGTTGGCTTCAGTGTAGAGAGACAATTCATAAGCAAGTTGCCTGATGTGTCTGATTCGTTTCATCACACAGACACCACCATTGTGGTGCGTGACAGTAAGATCGGATGGGCAAAAGCATTAAGAGAATTGATTAGCCTGTTATACCAAGGCGCTATTCCTGAAATTGATTACTCAAGAATACGTCCTTCAGGAGCAAGGCTTAAAACTTTTGGAGGTAGAGCCTCCGGCCCCGATCCATTAAAGAGATTGTTCACTCAATATGTTAGAATATTTAAGGGCGCGGCTGGAAGAAGGCTTAACAGTATAGAGTGTCACGACCTTCTCTGTTTCAACGGGGAAGCGGTAGTAGTAGGGGGTGTGCGTCGTGCGGCAGAGCTAAGCCTGAGCAACCTTACGGATGAGCGTATGCAGAGGGCTAAGATGGGGCAATGGTGGGTTGACGAGCCACAGAGGGCGCTGTCGAATAACTCCGTCTGCTACACAGAGAAGCCCGACATTGGAATCTTTATGAGGGAGTGGATTGCTCTTTATGAATCAAAGAGTGGTGAGCGTGGCATCTTTAACAGACAAGCTGCTAAGGATCTGGCTCCAGAAAGAAGAGATACTGATCACGAGTTTGGGTGCAATCCATGTAGCGAGGTGATTCTTAGAAGCTGTGGTCTATGCAACCTGTCAGAGGTTGTTCTCAGACCAACTGACACAATAGATAACGTCCTCCGCAAGGTGCGTTTAGCAACCATCCTTGGGACTTATCAGTCCACCCTCACCGACTTCAGATATGTGCGGCCTGTATGGAAACGCAATGCAGAGGAAGAGAGGCTGCTTGGGGTTAGCTTTACTGGAGTGTTTGATTGCCCAGCTATACTAAACGCTACTCCCGCTGAACTGGAAGACCTAAAGATGAACGCTGTAGAGACTAACAAGCTGTGGGCAAAGAAGCTAAAGATTGAACAGTCCGTAGCTGTAACCTGCATAAAGCCATCTGGCACTGTCAGTCAGTTGGTTGGTGTTTCCGGCTCTGGGCTGCATCCCTCTTACTCCAAACATTATATAAGAAGAGTGAGGCAGGACATTAAAGACCCGCTGAATGAAGCCCTGATTGGATCAGGTCAACCATACTCTGTCGATCCTTATAATAAGGATGCGCTAGTTTTTGAGTTCCCCATGAAGACCCCTTCCAAATCTATAACCAAAGACAAGGTTAGCGCGATAGAACATCTTGAGGTATGGAAGAAGTTCTCTCTTCATTGGTGCGAACACAAGCCAAGCGTTACCATCTACGTCTCGGAGGATGAGTGGCTGGCTGTGGGTGCATGGTGTTGGGAGAACTTTGACATCCTCAGCGGGGTTAGTTTTCTACCAAAAGCAGACGATGCCCATATATATGAGGCCGCTCCCTATGAGGAGATTACTTCAGAAGAATATTCTGAAATGAAAAAGAAAACAAATTTTATAATTGATTGGGATAAGGTTGTCGAAGAAGACGACAACACAATAGGTAGCCAAGAACTGGCTTGCAC
>Ga0114999_10007708_pt1 | contig 12167 bp, 14 predicted proteins | sample ArcticOcean_MG_C_3_FD_89820 | JGI IMG/M metagenome (GOLD analysis project Ga0114999, IMG submission 89820) | Marine microbial communities from western Arctic Ocean - ArcticOcean_MG_CB8_126 | ecosystem: Environmental > Aquatic > Marine > Oceanic | place: Arctic Ocean: Canada Basin | collected...
ATTTTTGAAAGAGTTGGTTCAGCCCAAGAGCGAAAGAAAGTAATAGAGGGTGGCCCATGCATAGTAATTGCAACTTCAGGAATGCTTGTTGGAGGAGCATCAGTAGAATATTTCAAGGCTTTTGCTGGAAACCAAAACAATATGATGATTCTAAGTTGTTATCAAGGGCCAGGTTCAATGGGTAGGCAAGTTCAAGAAGGAGCAAAACAGGTAATGGTGGAAGATGAATTAGGTTCAGGAAAGAGAAAAATAGATGTTAACATGAGGGTTGAATTATTAAGTGGTTTATCTCCTCACGCAGGAAGATCAGAAATAATGTCTTTCTTTAATAATATGCGTCCAAAACCAAAGAGAATTTTAATAAACCACGGTGAGGTTTCTAAATCTTTAGATTTAGCTTCCGCATTATATAAGGCTCAAAGAGTAGAAACTACTGTTCCTAGAAATCTAGAAACAATTAGATTAAGATAATCTTAAAAACCAATTATACTTAATTTTCTTAGGTGATTAAAAATTAAAGAAACAATGGGCGAAACCGGATTTAGCTTCCACAGGAGGCATAAGGAAGCTTTTGAGGATGCTGGATCAAAAACCCGCAGGAGGTTTTTATGAAACATAATCTAAAAATAACTTTGTTGTTGTTATCAATGTTTCTTGTAACTCAGTTTATTGGAATCTTTGTAATAAATCATTATTCTCCTGTTCAAGTAGTAGATGGACAAATGTTCAATGTTACCGGAGTAGATCCTCTTCCCTATGGATTAGAAACTCCTGAAATTAGAGAAGAAGTAGATTACTCAGCGTTCTTCTATTCCATAATCTTTGCGTTCATCATTGCCATGGGGCTCTTATTTTTATTGATGCGCTTCAATGCTGCAATAATTATCAAAGTTTGGTTTTTCTTGGTTGTCGCACTTTCTTTAGGAATTGCTTTTAATGCAATTTTCTCCGGTTTACAATATGCTTCCATAGTTGCCCTGATTATTGCGCTCCCATTAGCTTTCATAAAAATCTTCAAAAATACTTTCATAATCCATAATCTAACTGAGTTATTTGTTTACCCCGGAATTGCTGCAGTTTTTGTTCCACTCTTAAATCTAAAAACAATGATCTTCCTTTTAGTGATCATTTCTCTTTATGATGCTTGGGCAGTTTGGAAATCTGGAATAATGCAGAAGATGGCCAAATATCAAATTCAAGAATTGAATGTATTTTCAGGATTCTTTATTCCACATATGACTAAGAAATTAAAGGAAAAGATAAAAGCTGCCAAAAATATTCCCAAGAGTAAGCAAAGCAAAGAAAAGGGAAAGAAGTTTAAGATAAACTTTGCAATTCTTGGTGGAGGGGATGTAGTATTCCCAATTTTAGCTTCAGGAGTAATGTTAAAAGAATATGGTTTTACCACAATTGCAGGCATTTCAGTTCCTTTGGCTTCATTGTTTGTAATAATTGGAGCAGCCTTAGGGTTATCATATATATTTTTCTATGGAAGAAAGAAGAAATTCTATCCTGCAATGCCTTATATAACTGCAGGAATATTCTTAGGAATGTTAGTAACTAAATTACTTTTGTGAATCGTCTTCTAGAGTGGAACCATTAGCAGCTATTTTTTCCAATGCCTCTTCTCCATTGGCATTATTTGTATTGACACAACTTCCCTCTATATTTTCTCTAGTAGTAAATTGAATACTTTCAAGGCCCCTCATAATATTAACTCTTAATTCTCCTTCTTCTTTTATACCTGCAGTATATTCTCCCTCAGCAGAGTAAAAACCTGCTTGATGCGGACCAAGAATTGCATGTCCTTCGCTCGCCTCTTGCAAAAGGCCAGCATAGTTTCTACCGGTTAATGAGATTATCACTACCCATTCGCCTTCAAACTCTTCATATAGCCTGTTTTTTCGTCCCATTCCCATATAAGACTCTTCATCATTTTTTGTCATAAATTCTTTAAAATAAACTGACTTATAAAACTTTCCACTATGTCCCTACTCCCAAAAGGTAACACAATAGCAAACTTTATAAAGGAGAATTATCTGACCCGAGTAGTGAAAAATGCTAGTTAAACAAGAATTAATCAACAAGATTAAGGACTACTTTGGCCTTAATGTTTATGAAACAAAAGTTTGGTTAGCTTTGCTTTCTAAGGGTGTTGCTTCAGCAGGTGAAGTAGCAGAGATATCAAGAGTCCCAAGATCAAGAACTTACGACGTATTAGAGAGTTTAGAGAAGAGAGGTTTCGCAATAGTTAAGTTAGGTAAACCAGTAAAATACTTAGGTGTAAAACCAAATATGATCTTAGAAAAGCTAAAGAATGGAGTTAAGAGAGATGCAGATGAAAAGGTAGTTAATTTATCTAAGATAAGAACAACCGCTGAATTCATTCAATTAGAAGAACTATACAAGGAAGGTATAGAGCCAGTTAAAAGAGAAGATCTTTCAGCTGCTCTTAAAGGAAAATCAAACATTTCAAGTTATTTAAGAGAAATAATGCAAAATGCAACTAAAGAAGTAATAATCTGTACTAATGCTGATGAAGTAGCTTCTAAAAAGAGCTTGTTTAAACAAACTTTTGAAAACTTAGTAAAGAGTAAGATTAAAGTTATAATGGCTCTATCAGGAGATGAAGAGCTAATAAAGGATCTTGAAAAAAGATTACAAACAAAGATTAAAAGAATAAACATTGATACAAAATTCTTCATTATAGATAGAAAGGAAGTTCTTTTCTACTTATCAAAGGAGTCAAGTGAAGGAGATTCAGCAATATGGCTTAATTCAGAATTTTTCTCACAATCATTTGCTTCTCTATTTGATAAAGCAATTAAATAAAGTTTTTACTCTAAGAAATCTTAATTTTTGAAACATACATTTCACTAAGTCTACCCTTATATTTTGTTTTCCAATTTTCTAAGAATTTCTTCAAATTAACGCTCACTTTAGCTTTTGAGTAAAGTCTGCCATTCTTAACAAAACTCTTTTTGTGTTTCTTCTTAAATGCTTTAGAATTAGTTTTATCCTTTACAAAAGGTCCACTAAATAAAATCTCTTTCTTTGGTTTAGCAACAAGGAAGCATTGACCTTCTTTTCCACCAAGATAATCAAAACCTTTTTTCTTTATATCAAAACTCTTAGAGATTTGTTCTGCTAAATGATTATAGAACTTCAATAGTTTTGTCCCAGCAATATCTCCTTCTTGCCTAGTTGTTCCAAGCTCAATCAATACAAAATCATTTCCTTTTTTCTTTGCTTCTTTTTTAACTTTTTCTAAATCAATCTTTACCACTTCAAAATCTCGTATTGAAGGGTTTTTTAAAAATTTAGATGCAGACTTCTTAAATCCCTTAAAAGTCTCTTCAGAAAGTGCTGCAAGAGCATTACGGCTCATTGAAGTAGGATCCACAACAATAATTGGTGAATTAAGTTTAGAACTATTAATGTCCATCAATACGTGTGACCTATTTTTATATCTCTTTTCTGTATCTATGACAATCTTTTCCTTATCCTTCACAACTTCTTTTAAGAATTTAATAAAACTTCCATAATGGGCGATTAATAATTCTATGGCATAACCAGAAAATCCTTTTACATATGATTCAGCACCATAGGTTCCATTGGCATAGCAAAATGCCTTCAAGATCTTTATTTCATCTAAGACTTTCTGAGACTTCACCTTTTTATTGATATACTTTACATGAGAGTATGAAAGATCAGTAATATTTTCTGCTTGATCAGGATTATTCACTTTGACTACAGGGATCAATTCAATAATAAATCCCTTATCAAGCTTTATCTGAAAATAATCTCTAGATCCATGGATCAAAGATACTCCCTTAACTCCTTTCAATAAATTTTTAGTTAGTTTTGAGACTTCTTCTCTATGCTTCTTATCAAATCTTAAGAAAACATCTACATCATATTCATTTTTTCTTATGACCGTCTTTTTTGCAAAACTTCCCCCAATAAACACATCAACTTTGATTTTACTTTTCTTTATTTTTCCATTAATGTTTTTAAGAAATTCTTTCAAAGACTTATCCACGTAATCTAGTTCTTCCTTCTTAGGATTAACTCTCTTCAAAACCTCTTTTAAAATAGAGTTTATTTTATTACTCATAATCAATACTAGAGAAGATAGTTTATTAATGTTTATAGCAATTATGAATCTTTATCAGGGTCAACAATTTCTTTAAAATCTTGTTTTAAAGTACTTGCTAAGTCAATTATATATTTACCTTCTTCTAGTTTGTAAATTAAAGGTCGATCCTTTCTAAATAAATTAACAATATCTAATTCAAACTTTCCTTCACCCGTAACTCTTACTGACTCTATATCTAATATCACTGGGGCATTTGGTTCAATAATTCCTGCCATATCCCTTATGTCTCGCTCTATGCTCTCTTTTTGTGCTTCAGGGATTTCAACAGGTTCTGCTTTGATCTTTTCTAGTTGTTCTTCTCTGATGTAGAAAAAGAAATGTCCTTTACAATCAGCACACCCTTCTATTAATTCTTTACTTGCTATGGGGATTATTCTTGAACATTTAACGCATTGATGTGCCACTTTTAATTACCTTACTTTCTCTAAAGGAGGCTAAACTTATAAATTCTTCTCTTGTTCAGGCAATACTTTTTTCACTTCTTCCATATTTGCCCTACCTCTTCAACAACAACTCAATTTTCTTAGGATTACGCTTAATTTCTTTAACCACACTAGCAGGACCTATTATTGTTGTGGCTCCAAGATCTCCTCCAGATAATGCCTTAACAATATTTCCCCTTATATTCCCCAGAAAACCTCCTCCATTGCTTCCAATAACTGCCAATTCAATTCCCTTAAAATTATTAACATGTCCAATCATTGCCATGGTATCCCCAATCAATCTAGACTCCTCTTCTGGCTCCAATCTTCCCTGAAGAATCAAAATACTATTGCCCAAAATTATGCCCAGGATCTTTTTAATTCGCCCATCACTATCAAGTCCCTTTATTTCAGAATAAGGTAAAAATTGTAGAGAAAATCCTTTTATCTTACCAATATTTTTCTTATTTTTCTTTGCCATATTCACCCTCTTCTATTATATGTATTATAAAATATACTTTTTAATACTAACGATTATACTTTTTTACTTAGCTTAAAAATAGACTCATAAAACTCCTCCAAGTTCTTTCCGAATTTTGCACTTATCCCCACCACATCATATTCTGGGAATGCCGATTCTATCTTTTTAATATCAGCTTTCTTTTTATCAATTTTATTGGCAAGAATCAATACTGGAATTTTTCTAGCAACCAGATTACCAATAATTGTGATATTAACTTGATTGTATGGGTTCTCTGTAGCATCTAAAACAACTACTACCACATCCATATCATCTAACCATTGAATACTCTCAATAACTCCCTGGGTTGCTTCCTTAGCCCTCTTTCTAGCCTCCTTCTTACTTACCTTGTATTTTAAGAATTCTTCATAATCTATCTTTGTAGAAATCCCAGGAGTATCTACCATCTTAAAGGTCATTGTCTTTCCTTTATACTCAATTTCAACTTTTTCTTTGAATTGAACGCTACGTGTCTCATGTGGAACATTACTCACGCTCCCCATTTCTTCCCCAGTCCAATCTTTACAAAGCCTATTGGCTAAAGAAGTCTTTCCTGCATTTGGAGGGCCATAAAATCCTAGTTTTATGTCCTCTTTCCCTTTAAACATATTTGAAAAAACACGCTTGAAGAAATTCTTTAAGATTTTTATCACCATATTATGATTCTGTGAAAATGCTTTATTAAATTTTTGTATGCTCAATTACTCATTTCTTAAAGAATATTTCCCTATTTTTAGGCGAAGGTTCTCCATGAGGCATCATTCTTCTGGGGATTTTAGGAGGAAATCTACCTGGAGAGACTGCCCTTGGAGGTGCTACTCCTTGAGGTTTAACCCTGTTTATCGGTTTAGGCACGCTAACTCCCTTCTTCCTTAATTTAACCAAGATCTTGTTTATTGGGATCTCAAACATTCCTGTTCTCCTTCCAGCATGTTTCTTAATAGCATATCTAATTTGTTCTCTTTTCCAACCAGATTTTGCAAGATTTCTAACAATTTCCCCTTCACTATGACCTTTACGCTTAGAGTTATCAATATAATAGAGTAGATTGTACAAATTAGTCTGATCTCTAAATAGATAATTCTCATATTTTTTCCTATACCATTCTTGAGCCACAATGTATATCACAAACCCTAAGATAATAACTAGCGCCAAAACAAGGAACATCAAAGCCCACCTGATCTTTATTGGTTCATCATCAATATCAAAATTAACTATGGATAATCTATCTAATCCAGGGGAAATAAAGACGGGCAATTCACTAAAACTCACTCCCTCAGTTGTAAAAAATCCAATCTTTTCAGATTCTTCCTTAAGCTCTATATGTGTATAGCCTGATTCTTCATTCTCAAAATAATTTTTTTCAAATTTAAGCCCCTCTAAATTTTGAATAACAAAATATGGATTAAAGCTAGAACTTCCCTTATTTTTAATATTGAATTCATAGAAGATTCCAATAGCTTCAGGAGTATCATCATAAGTAGCAGATATTTCTTCAAAAGTGATCTTTGTTTCTAAATTTTCAAGGTTCCAAGTTAAAATTGCATCATTATATGAATCCTCTTTTCCAGATTCATAACTTCCTTGCTCAATTTGAGAGAGTACATCTAAGTTAATGGCTCCCTCTGGAGAACTAAATGTAATCGGATTTCCTTTCTTTGATACTCCAATATTTGAAGGAACTTTCAATTTAAATAATTCCGTCATAATCTCATTATAATCTGATTCCACAAAAGATGCTTCATATCTTCTCTGTAGATCTTTTAATTTATTATTCAATTCTTCACTACCAATTATCAAATTAAGTTCACTCTTATAAAAATCTTTAAATCCATCAATTTGCGTTTTAATTGTCTCTAAATCACTTTCTTTTTCATCTAGTATTTGAGCAATTGTTTCTCTTGGATCTCCAACACTTATCACAAATAACTTAGATGAAGATTTTCCGTTAGAATCTCGAATGTCCACTTCAAGATTGTATGTTCCAGTTGAATTATAGGCATGAGTTGCTTTGTTAACTGAAGTTGATTCTTGGGTTCCATCTCCAAAATCCCAAAAGTAATTAACAAGAGGTGAAGACCCATTAGCCTTAACTTCAAATTCTGTAGGAAGGGCAGAGACAGTTAAAGAAGGACTTATACTAGTTATAACTGGAACCTCCTCAACAAAGATAACTTCACTAATTATCTCTTCTTCATCAAGGCTTAATCTAAAAGTATGGTTTCCAAAACCAGAGGGAACTAAAAATCTTCCATTGTCTAAATATAACTTTCCATACTCAGAGTTAATTATTGGTGAACTCTCCTCTAGATTATAAAATGTATTTGAAGTTAGAATTCCTGTAGAAGTTTGATATTTCAAACTTAAATTCTTCAAAGTAATTTCTTGATCCATTCCAGATCTAATTTTAATTGGAAGAATACATCCAGACGAACAATCAGAGTCTTGATAATTATTTGAAATATAATCCTCAATCAATGCAGAAAGTGTATTTTGATTAGGAAGGAAATTATCTATAGTTAAATCTCCAACGGGACCAAAGTTTTTTCCCTCAGAAAATATTCTGTATGATGCTTCTTCATTACCCAAATCTAAAGAGAAGAAACCGCATCCATTAGGATCATCATAACCTTTTATTTTGTAATCTGTAGACTCTTCAGCACTTATACACACATAATAATCTTCAGACTCTGTAACTAAATAATCTATCTCACAATAAATTTCACTTCCCGGGGTTGTAGCTTCTGGAAGTTCACAGGTTGTCCCTTCAACATTTTCTCCAAATATATTCTTAAGATGCATACTTATTGTTGCTTCCCCCTCTTTCTCAACCCATGCTCCTAACTTAAACCCGGGAGACTCCGATAATTCAACTTTTTGACAATAAGGAGTCTCACCAATATTTGGGGAGTTTGCTCCTTCATTGGACTGATCATGACATCCATAACTCCTCAATACTCCACACTCTCCAACAGCAGAATTTGTGTTCCCTTTTTCATAGGTTCCATCATTTAAGAAATCAAATTTCAATTGATTATAACAACTTGATCCAGTATCACTCAGGGCATTAAATGTTATATTTTCTATCCCCTGCAATGATCCCGTAAGTTTAAATCCAATAACTTCAGATCCTCCAGCAGTTAAACCAAAATTCTTTTCCTCTTCAGGGTTAGATTCAGAATATGCACTCTCACAACTAGAAGGCAAACAATCATAATCATAAGTTGTTTGATTTGTTAAAAGATTAATTAGGGTGATTGAGTTTCCTTCAGAATTTCCCAAAATTCCATTTCCCAATTGATTACTAAAACTAATATTAATCCATCCTCTTATTGCGTCATTAGGTCCATAAGAACCATCAAGTTCATTTGAAACTTCCCCAATAGAAAATCCTGCTGCAACAAAGCTAACAATAAATAATAGTAAGAAAGTAATCACCCATTTCTTCATAATTTCTAAAGATAAAACAAATTTATAAAGTTAATGAATAGTGTCTAGGATTAATTTACTGAAGGCATGAATCGCGGAATAGGAAAATAATTTGGATACGGTCTTGAATCCAGGTTATCAAGCGCTTCCGCATGATCAGAAGCTAAATGGTAGTCCACCATCACTGCACTTTTTTGATCTTCAGAAGACGCAGGTTCACAATAATAAACTTGCAATGCCCGTTCTGCCAATGTCAGAACTTTCTGAGTTATTCCCGCCGCAAAAGCAACCATTTTAATTAATTAAGCCAGGATTAAGCACTATTAAAGCATATGTCTTTTAGATTATTAACCCTTTAACCTTTTACTACGCCTAATGGCTTTAATCTTGCAACTATTCTTCCAATCCCCAATTCATCTGAAACCCTTACAACTTCATTAACATCTTTGTAAGCTTCTGGAGCTTCTTCTAAAATCCCTTTTGACGAACCTGCTTCAATATACACTCCATGTTTCTCTAAGTTTGATTTAACTTCTTCCAAATTAAGATTTTTCTTTGCAGCAGTTCTTGACAGTACCCTTCCTGCACCATGGGCCGTTGAAGCCAAAGAAATCTCTTCTGCTTTATCTGTTCCAGCCAGCACATAAGAATAGGTTCCCATACTTCCAGGAATAAATATTGGGCAACCCGTTTTAGCATAAGCTTTTGGAAATTCTTTAGCTCTTTTAGGCCCAAAAGATCTTGTTGCTCCCTTTCTATGCACACATAAACAAGTTTTCTTCCCATCAACAAGGTGGTCTTCAAACTTTGCAATATTGTGTGAAATATCATACACTAATTCTAGTTTAGATTTAGGGATATGTTTTTCAAACCCTTTTCTTATCTGATGCGTTATTAATTGCCTATTTGCAAAAGCAAAATTTGCAGCTGCAGCCATTGCCGCAACATAATCTTTCCCTAAAGGAGATTCAATTGGAGCAGAGATTAATTCTCTGTCCGGCAGGTGTTCCCAACCATATTTCTCTTCCATCTTTCCAATATAATCTGAGGCAGTTTGGTGGCCCAACCCCCTTGAACCAGTATGGATTAAAACTGTAATTTGACCTTCTTTAATTCCAAATACTTTAGCTGTTTCTTTATCATAAATCTTTTCAACTTCTTGAATTTCTAAAAAATGATTTCCTGCCCCTAAAGTCCCAAGCTGATTTCTTCCTCTCCCAAGGGCCTTCATTGAAACCTTTGAATCATCGGCGCCTTGAATTTTACCATTACTTTCAATATGTTCAACATCCTTCTTACTTGCATATCCTTTCTTCAAAGTCCAGTTTACCCCTTCTCTTAAAATTTCCTTCATATCTTCATCAGAGAGTTTAATATTTGTACCCTGCCCCACTCCTGCTGGAACGTCTCTTTTTATCTGATGAACTATTTCTTTTCTTTTATTCATGAAGTCTTTTTTTGAAAGATTAGATACTAATAGCCTTACCCCACAATTAATATCATAGCCCACTCCTCCTGGAGAGATTATCCCTTCCTTACAATCAAAGCCAGCGACCCCTCCAATACTAAACCCATATCCAGAATGCACATCCGGCATAGCCAAAGAATGTTTAACAATTCCTTTAAGCTGAGCTACATTAGACACTTGTTCAAAACAAATGTCCTGTACACTTTCTATTAACTTTTCAGAGGCATATATCTTCCCTGGAACATTCATTTTTCCAGTCTTAGGGATCTCCCATACATTTTCTGCTATTCTTTTAGGCTTCATATCAAAATCAGAAGCCTTATATTTAATAAATTACCTATTTAACCATGGAAGAGAAATTTAAGGGTAGTTTGTTTAGTTTTGTTGGAATGAGCATTTTTATAGCAATTATTATTTTTGCCGGATTAATTGTGTTTTTATATTCTTCAATTCAAAGTTTACCAATATACTTGGGAATAACATTAATATTTGTGGAATTAGTTTTTCTATTTCTATTCTTTAGTGTAAGAACAAGTTTAAATTTCTATGAAGATTCAATACAAATTGTATTTCCAATGTACAATAAAGTTTCTATTCCCTATAAAGAAATAGATTCAGTTAAAGACGCTTCTAAAGCATTAGGAATTACAATTAAAGGCCCAACAAGTTATTTGATGTCCGGAATTCATATAAAAATTAAAAAGTCAGGAGTCCCAATTCTTGTAGGAAGTAGACCCTTTGGAAAAAAATGGCCTGAGATAATAAAGATTCTAGAACAGAAAATAGGAAAGAAAATAAAGTGAAGAGATGCGAGTGGGCGCCTATAAAAGAAGGGCATGAATTTTATACAAAATATCATGATGAAGAGTGGGGGGTGCCAATACATGACGATAAAGAATTATTTGAGTTTTTAATTCTTGAAGGCGCTCAAGCAGGACTTTCTTGGAGCACAGTTTTAAAGAAGAGGGAGAATTATAGAAAAGCTTTTGATGGATTTGATTTTAAGAAAATAGCAAAGTATGATGATAAAAAGAAAGCAGAACTTCTAAAAAATGAAGGAATAATTAGGAATAAATTAAAGGTTGATTCTGCAGTTAAGAATGCAAAGGCATTTTTAGAGATAATAAAAGAATTTGGAAGTTTCGACAAATATCTTTGGAAATTTGTTGATAATAAGCCGATAAAAAACAAATTTAAATCCATGAAGCAGGTTCCTCCAAAGACAGAATTAAGTGATAAGATTTCTGAAGATTTAAAGAAGAGAGGAATGAACTTTGCAGGTTCAACAATAATGTATGCCTTTTTACAAGCAGTTGGAATTGTAAATGATCATGAAGTTACTTGTTTTAGATATAATAAAGTATGATTATCTAAAATGGATATTTCCTCTCCCTTCTAACCTCTCTTTCAATCTTTGAGCATATTCTTCAGGATTCTCTTTTGTAACAATTAAGACACATTCTTCCACAATTCTACTAAGTTCTTGAAAATAGTCTCTTTCTCCTAGATCTCTTGAACTTATCCGCGCCTTCCTGTCTCTAAGCTCCTCAAAGCTTTCGTCCCTTCTAAGTATTGCCGCTTGCGCAAGCTGATCTCGGCTTATGCCATAATCCATAATCGCTGCAGCAAGAACATCATAATTATTTCCTTCTTCCATATTAATTTATAAGTATCTAAATTTATATTATTTTCGCTTCAATTAAACATCCATTACGGCTTGAATTCTTAAGCCAGATGGCACTTTTTTAATCTCCATCTCTGCATATGTTGCAGCCTTTATGTGGTCTAAATCTTCATATTTAGAAGAATCATCTCCGAATGCTTCTGCAGTTAAAGACTTTCCATCCTTAGACAACTTCGTTTTAACTCTGGACACAACAAAGTTCTTAGCATCTAATAGGTAGATTATTTCATCTAAAAAATTATACAGTAGAGCTTTTTCATCAATTCCTTTAACTCTAATTCTTTTTTTCTTTTTTTCTTTAATTTTTTCTCCTCTAGAGATATAATCTATAATCGCTAAAGCGGAGTTATCAAAAGCTTCATTAAGGTTTTTACCAAATGCCCGAAACTTAATGTCTGCAGTATGATCTAAGAATTTAAATTTCATAAATAAGGATAATAAAGAAGATATATAAAATTATTCTTAATTTTTTCTAAAAACCATTA
>Ga0114999_10007710_pt1 | contig 12165 bp, 12 predicted proteins | sample ArcticOcean_MG_C_3_FD_89820 | JGI IMG/M metagenome (GOLD analysis project Ga0114999, IMG submission 89820) | Marine microbial communities from western Arctic Ocean - ArcticOcean_MG_CB8_126 | ecosystem: Environmental > Aquatic > Marine > Oceanic | place: Arctic Ocean: Canada Basin | collected...
ACAGCATCTCGACGCGGTCGCCCGGCAACTTAACGGACGGCCCCGTCAGACGCTAGAGTTCGAAACGCCTGCAGAACGGTTTAGCGCTTGTGTTGCATCGACCGGTTGAACTCGCAGTTGTTATCGTCATCTATCTCCGGCGGCTACATCCCCTCCCGAACCGAACCACTCAAAGCCCCCAAAAACGCCACAAGCTGTACTTGCTCCTCCTCGGACAAATCCAACTTCCGCATATCCGGATCCAGATTCGGATTCGGGCGGCCACCGTCGCTATAGAACTCCACCACATCCTCCAACGTCGTCAGCGAGCCATCGTGCATATAGGGTCCCGTCCGACCGACTTCCCGAAGCGTCGGCGTCTTGAACTTCCCCCGATCCTCCGTAGTCTTCGTGACGATCGCCCGCCCGTCGTCCTGGAAGGAACTATCCCGCCACGCAACACCGGTATTATGGAACTCCTCGTCCGTCAACGTCGGTCCGGCATGGCAGAAGCTGCAGCCGGCTTTGCCGCGGAACAGCCGCAGCCCCGACAACTCGTTCTCAGACAGCGCCCCTTGATCTCCAAAGGCATAGCGGTCGAACGGCGAGTTGCCCGCCAGGATCGTACGAACATACGCCGCCAACGCCTGTGCCAAGCCGTCGCCGTCCGGTTCGCGCCCGAACGTCTCTGCGAACGCCTTCCGATAGCGGCGCTTTCCGCGAAGCAGCTCCACCGCCTCATCGAGAGTCAGATCCATCTCGGTTTCCGCGAGAATCGGCTGGACAACCTGCTCTTCGAGCGTCGGCATCCGCCCATCCCAGAAAAACGACTTGCCCCAAGCCCGATTGACCAGCGTCGGCACACTGCGCGGCCCCTGCCGGCCATACACGCCGACGGCCTTCGCCCTGCCGTCCGTAAAGGCGAGCTTCGGCTGATGGCAATCGACGCACGCGATCGAGCGGTCCCGCGAAAGCAGCCGCTCGCGAAATAGCCGCTGCCCCAATGCGACCTTCTCGGGGGTGATCGGATTCTCTACCGGAACCGGCCGGTAGAGATCAAGCCCAAGCGGACGACTTTCCGCCAAAGCACCACCGCAGATCAGGAAAGTGAGTGCCCAATAACTCGCGAGACGCATCATTCTCTCCACTTGAACATGCCATCGATCCTAAGTGGTTTTCTCAACGACCCCCTGCCTCGTTTCCAAGGCAGGGGACATTGTTGGGTCTACTTCCGTAGCTCACTTGCCGCCGCTCGGGGTCTCCGTTGCCAGAATGGCCCCGTGGTGCACGTCGTCTCTGAATTCGTGATCTGAATGCTTGGCGAGAATGAGAAACATCTTGGCCGAACTTGCGGGCCCGATTAGAGAGAAATTCAGTCGAATCAGCCCCGGCTTGATGTCTGTTGCCTCGAACATGACTGGTGTGTGCGGGGTATTGGGGTCCGCGGGGATAGCCGCGACAAAGTCGATGGTCGCGTTAACCATCTCGCCATTCTCGGTCGCCAGGACGAGCATGTTGGTCACGAATGGGTTCTTGCCCTGAGGCGGGCTAATGACCTGTAGATCCAACTTCGTCCGTGCGAGCGAAGAGATCTGGGTGATTGATTCCATGATCGGCTCTCCGGTGGCCTCGTCAAACTCAACGCCCCAAAGAAACTGCAGCAGCACTTGTTGGAACTCCTCGAAGGACCTCCGAACCGCGTCCACGTCGTTCCCTGTAGCGAGAAGGTCGATGAGTTGCCGCAACTCCATAATCTTTGTGCTGATCGCGACATGATCGACGCCAAGACCCATTAAGTACCCTAAAGCGTCGAGGTTGTGACGTCCGAGTTGGCCAGCGAGCAGGTCCGCCCGGCCTTGCATATTTACGTCGTGCTCGACAAGGCTGAGCACGGTTGGCGACTCGAAGAAAAAGCCGTGAGAGAGTGACGTCTGCGCAAGATCTGTACCACCCGACGGGGTATTGAGACTGTCAAACAGATTCAACGCCGGACTAAAGGACCCAGTGGGAGCGGTGCCGAGCTTCGCCAGCATTTCCAGGCGCGCGGTGAATGTCCCCGGAACCGTCAGAACATCAACTCTCGGCAGCCCGGTCACTCCATCCGGTGTAAGGATCACCGGGTTTGATGAGGCGTCCGTGACCGTCAGCCTGAAACGAGTACCGATGCCTGTCGTGAAACCGTTGTGCGACACGGTTGTGGCACCCGTCCAAATGGCCACCCCACCGCTCAGGTTTGAATTAGCGAGCGAAAAGACGAGTACCTCTTGCGTTCCAGGTGTGATCACACCGTCGAATGCAATCCCTACTGACGTTGGACCGACGGGTCCCCACTCCAGGAGCGTAAACAGGGGCAGATCAAAGCCCGAAAATGTCAACCTGCGGCCACCCGGGCGCCCCCACTGCTGCCCCGATCCCGGGTCAGAGTCAACTAAGCTGCCGCCACCCGGCAAGCTCCCCACCGGCACAGGCCCCACTGCTGCAGGCAATGCTTGCGCCATCAAGAACAACAACAGGATGCTCATCGCAACAAACACACTTCTGGTACCTGGAACTACATGATTCGCTGTCATTGAACTTCTCCTCTTCTCTGTCTATTGGGGAAAGCCGGTGATGGCCCCATGCATACTACGCGCGGTGCCGCTGAAAACAAGGCCATCTAATTCGGTCCAGGGTGCTGCATGGCGTCCTCGAGACAAGCTGCTTTGAGATCCGCTCCAGGCCGGACAAACGGCTCTGTACAAGGATGGGGCCGTACTCCGGCTTGGGGCTGGAGAGTTTCGGCAAAGCTGACGGCGGCCTCGGCTTTCGGCGGGCGACGACCCGGCAGGCCCAAGACGGCGAGCAACGCTAGCAACATCGCCGTCTCGACCAGAATCACGAACGCTTCGCGAAGGAGTTTGCGGGGCATGGCGGTCTCCTATTCGGACGTTGGTTCGAGCGACGGGAGGAAGTTTTCGGTCTTGAAAATGCGAGTGTCGCTCGATCCGGCTTTATAGAAGACCGTTTTGCCGTCGGGATGGGGGCTGAGTTGTCTGAGCCCGACGGCTGCGAGCTCGGTCTTGCGGGCCTCGCCCCCGTCGAGGGGAACGATCCAGATCGCGTACCGACCTTCACCCTCATTGATCTGCAGCAAGAGAGAGCCCCCGTCGGCCGTCCACGCGATGTCTTGTATCCCACGCCCCTTGGGGTTCTCGAAGACCGTCCGTGGTTCGCCGCCGTCTACCGCCATCACCTGGATCCGTTTCCATTCCTCTTGCCAGGCGATGAGGTCGCGCCGAGGAGACGCCGCTAGGCGCCTCATCCACCCCTTGTGGGACCGATAGACCTGCCGGGGCTGGACTTGACCGGCCTCCAGCCGCATCAGGGTTTCTACGCTAGCGCCTTTCCGCGTTTCACCGCGCGTAAAAAGCAGATCCCGCCCTCCGCTTGCCCAGAAGCTCGGGCCTGGGCCTCTTTCGATGTCGAGGAGCTTGTGGGTCGTCCGCGCCTCGACATCCGCCTCGTAGTAACCCCAGCGCCCTCCGTTGATTCGGGCAGGGAAGACCAGTCGGCGGCCGTCCGGCGACCAGTCCAGATCCCAAAAATAGTACAGCGAGAGCCCCTCAGTGCGAATTTCGAAATCATCGCCCGAATCAAGGTTGTGGATCATCAGCTTGTCCGGGGAACCGCGCGTGTAGAGCGAGGCCCCTGGCGAGGCGAAATAGGCCAGACGCGTGCCGTCGGGCGACAGCCAGGGACCGGCATTCGAGCCTTGGTAGAGCGTGTTGATGAGCCGCGGTTCGCCGAGCAACTTGCCCGTGTCGAGATCGAGCTCCGCCCGGTAGAGGTCCTTGCTCCCCAACTCGCGTGCGTAGACAAGGGAGCCGTCCGCAAGCACGCCCAACGGAGATACTGGGCCAATGTCGCGCATCAGCATCTCGGGTTTGCCGCTGGCCAAGGAGAGCCGCCAAAGACCGTAGGAGTCGGTGCGGTTACTTTTGAAGAGCACGGCCTTTGAATCGGGCGTAAAGCCGAGCACGACATCATTCGCACGATGCGTGGTCAGCTGCCTTGCCTCACTGCCGTCGGCGGCCAATAGGAAGATGTCGTGGGAATTCGCTCCGTCGCTCGCGGGGAGGTCATAGGCGATCCAACGCGAGTCGGGCGACAGTTTCGGACCGGATGCATACCGGTCGAGGGACTGGATCACCTCAAGATCGCCCGAGGCAACGTCCACAAAGCCTATTCCGACGCTCCAATCCTTGCGCTTAATCTGAACCAACAGGCGATCGTCGTTTGTCCAGCCGCTTGGGTAGATGCTCGGGATCTCTGCATTGCGGTATACGGTTCGCCAAGCAGGTTTGTCCCCGAAGGCGTCGATGACTCGGAGCTCGTAGCCATTCTTGCCGTCGTACTGGACGGCCCAGCTATAGGCGATCCTCTGACCGTCGGGAGAAAATAGCGAGCTTTCCGCCTCGCCGATCGGAGCGGCGTCCCAACTGGGCTTGTCGCCGAGGCGTCGGTACTCGCCGGTCTTGAGGTCGCGAATGCCGATGTCGCCGGACCCGACCCAATCGGTTTCGGAAAGGTAGCGTCCGTCGGGCGAGACCGAGCCGAGCGTGTCGCAGTCGGCGCAGAGTTCGACGGTACGGATGCCGGCTGCGGCGCCGGCTTCCGCCACTGGGTCTAGGCCGGGAACGCGGAGCATCCAGATGGACGCAGCCAAAAGAGGAACGGCCGCAGCGGCCACCCAGGCCCAGCGGCGAGTGGGGACCGGGCCTTCGGAGGATCGATCGGCCGCGGAGGGGTGGGCGCCGCGCCACGTTGCGATCTCGCTCGGGAAGGCATAGACGCTGGAGCCCTTGCCTGTGCCGTGGCGGCGAACGGGCAGGCCGTTCTCTGTTTCCCAGCGGCGCGCGGTTCGGACATCGCGCTCGAGGTAGGTGGCGATCTCTTTCCAGCTTTGGAGAGGCTTCTCGGCGGGGTCGCTGGGGTGTGTTGGGAGGGTCTGATCGGTGTTCATGGCGCTAAGACTAGACCCTGAAACGTGCCCGCACAAGGGGCAAATGCGGTCGCAGGGCGGAATGTCCTCTTTTGCCCTTCCGGGGGGCCAAATTGCCGCTCCATAGCAACGATCGAGTTGCGAAGCCACCTCTAACTTGGAGGGATTGGACTAGCACTAGCCGCCCGGTCTCCTGCGCTCCACTTAGCAGCAACGTTCACGCCACGGGTTTTGGGACCGAACAGACCGCAGTCGCGAGCAGCCTAAGCTCAGCTATGCGAGCCACATAGAGCTTGTCCGGAAATAGGTGTCGCGAAATCGCGTTCGCACCAGAGAACATGAGCGACCTCTCCGAGCACGTCTGTCGCAGGTTACGTTTCGGCGAAGGACACCGTTCCTCTCAGCCTCAGCCTTCAGGTCGATATGCGCGATCGATCTGCCAACCTAGGCCCCAAGAACATCGGCTGCATTCCGGTAATCCTCCGGACGCACGTACACGACATAGCCGAAGCCGCCTCGTCCGTCTGCAATCCCACTGGAGGCGTAAACGTTGATCCGAGCATCCGAGAGCAGTCGGTGAATACCTGCGACCGCTCCCAGGTGGTCGTCCCCCTGAACCAGAAAAGCATTCTGGGGACCCGTGATAACGAGGCCTGCCTTCTTCGCAGCATCAGCCAAGAGACTGGGGTTCTCCGGAAACAGCGCAAGTTGGGTGTGCACGGGACCCATCGGGATCGCGCTGAAAGCCAGCAGATTGATTCCGGTATCGGCAAGGTGGGATAACAAAGCGTACGCTTCACCCGGCTCGTCCTCCACCGTTGTGTAGAAATACTCCACGCCCTGCACTGTGACTGCCATGAAGCCTCCCTATTGCGCTAGTATTCGGCCCTTGAGCCCTTCCGTCTTCGGGAGCGATGCTCACCGCAAGAAGCTTACCGCGTTCTCTTCGTGGTCTCAAGGGGTTTCTCCCCTAGGTGGGAATATCTTGCAGGCACAGAGTGACACTGGTAGACCCGGTCCGGGGTGTCAACAGCACCACCGTCTGGAAGCTTGCGGTATCGGTTATCAACCCTATGTGTGGAACTCACTTCTGCGCAAAAAGCTCAAAACCGGCACGAAGAGTTCCGCGACCGCGAGCCGGACTAACCCTCTTGAAACGAATGAGTTAACGCTCGTCCTCTACATAACTAATGCGAAATCGCGATCGCATGACGTTCCGCACGCGGGGGACGCCGGAACGTTCGTGTCCACCATCACAGACCGCGCAACATGGCGACGGGCACGTCAACGGACCGAGAACTTAACTTTCAAGAAGGTGCGGTCTCATGGGTATCTCGATTCCGTACCGGCATGTGTCAGGTGTGCTTCGACCCCTAGGTCGTCTAGCTTTAGAAACGGACGAAGGGTTGGAGCCTGTCGAGCATCCCGACCACTATACGCGACTATTGGCGGTCGGCCGCCTCGGCAGGCTCTTCAGCGTGTTGGTGAAACGGGCTCGTGTTAGAGTCTGAACGGCAGAGCGTTTCAGAGCGGACAAAGTCTCGTACGCGCCGGCGATGGTAGCCGGCGAATGCCGGTCGGAAAACCAGCGGCACGAAGTAAGAGCGGAGCGACTCAAGGAGGGAGAAAAGTCAGGCTGCACGCCTTTGCGGATCGCCTCGATGAGGCGCTAGTCCTCGAATTTCTCGCCGTTGCGGAGTTGGTTCGCTGTGGCACCGTTTCTGTCCTGCACGTGGATAGCCGCCATCGCTTCCGCCAGTCGCTGATCAAGCTGTTTACGAACTCGCTGTACACCTGGATCCGTCGACGCGACCAGATTCCGCCGCTCGTCCGGATCATCCGTTAGATGGTAGAGTTCATCCTTGTCACTTCGAGCGAAGTCACGTATCAGTTTCCACTCGGAGGTGCGCCAGCATCGCTGGTCGGTGACTTCGGAGTGCTTCTGCTGGTACTCGGCATAGAAATCGTTCTCCCACGGAATCTGCTCTCCTTGCAGTAGCAGTCGAAAACTGCGGCCGCGAACGAGGGCGTCGTCCGCCATCGCCAATCCTGCGAGATCGAGGATGGTGGGGTACCAATCAAGATTTGTGACGGTTTCGTTGACGACCGTGCCCGCAGTCAGTTCCTGAGGCCAGCGCACAACAGCAGGTACTCGGAGGGAGTGGTCGTACATGTTGGCACGAGGACCTTGATTGTCGGTGAGCAGCCAACGGCCATTCCCCTTGTGCCAGATACCGTTGTGGCCAAGATTGTATCCGTGGTCGCTGGTGAAGATGACGACGGTGTTGCGCGCAAGGCGGAGTTCATCAAGCAGGTCAAGCAACCGGCCGACGTTGCGATCGACGCTTGCGATGCTGGCTAGATACTCACGCATCATGCGCTTCGCTCGAGGTATGTCGAGATCCGGGTAATCGGGTTGAGGTAGACGCGGATCGAGATTACGAAACGGTTTCCAGTCGGCGGTGCTGAGGGGGAGCCATGTACGGTCGCCATCGGGCGTCCTATTCTTTGTGTTGGCGTGTGGAGCCCAAAAATGGAGGTTCACGAGAAAGGGCTGCTCGTCGGCGGCATGCTCCCTAACGAATGCCATCGCGGCGTCAGTCAGGATGTCGGGTGTGTAGCCGTTGACTGTTCGTACTTCGGTGCCAAACTCCACTTCGGGATCTTTTGATGTCGACGCGCCGACCCGAAAGCCCGTGAAGTGGTCGTACCCGTTACGCAATGGGTGATAGCGGTCGAGACGACCGAGGTGCCACTTTCCGATAAAGGCCGTTGTGTAACCTGCCCGCTGAAGCACCTCTGGCCAGATGACTAGGCCGGGGTCGAGTCCGTTGTCGGGCTCCCGGCTGGGATTGAGGTAATCGGTAATGCCCAGTTCGGTTCCGTAGCGGCTCGCCATGAGTCCGGCGCGCGATGGGCTGCAGACAGGGGTCGTGACAAATGCGTTGACGAGTCGTACGCCTTCGCGGAAAAGACGATCGAGGTTAGGGGTTCGGGCTTGGGAGTTGCCCCGTCCGCCAATGGTCCAGGCTGCCTGGTCGTCTGTATACACAAAGACGATGTTCGGTTGCGGCGCCGCGGCGACCAAACTCGCCGTGAGCAGCATAGCCGCGCTGAGCCGGAGTCGAATCGAGACCAATAGGGGTAAGTCCAAACGGGGCATCATCACCTCCTCATTCCTCAACCCTACAGCACCGTGGTCTATCTAGCGGTGCTCGGCGCTTTGCGGAAGGGGGAGTTGGAGGCGCTGCTGTGGATAGACATCCTCTCGAATGGAGTCACCGTCGATGAGGCCAACTACCGGCGGTGGCCATCAACCCGCGAATGAACTTACACCGCTCTATTTGCATGAGCCTAAGGTTATACCGATCCGGTCCAGCGCAGCAACGTAAATGGGCGAAATTCGCGAAAAGACGGCACGAAGAATTGCGCGAGCGCGAACAGCCGAACGGATAGAGCGGAAGGGGCTTGGGCTCAATTCGCAGGATTACTAATGGGATATCGCGTTCGCATGCGGAATCCTCTACGCAGAACGATACGCTATACTCGTCCCCGCTTCGACGACCTGGCTAGTGTCCTGCGAGTTGATCAACGCCGAGAAGCGCAGATGTGAGGCGAAGGCCTCCCTAGGACGAGATAGCCCAACGGGCACGTATTCATGAGAGACGAATCGACAACGATTGGCACGCGGTATATCGCCAGCGCGGGGCAATACGAAGCGATCGTCGAACTGAGAAGGAACGGCTGGCACAGAGGCATCTTCAACGATGACACGCGCAACTGGGAAGTCGCGCCGAGCCGCGTCGGAAGTGCCGAAGAGGGTCGGGACTACTGTGAGAACCGCCTCGATAGTCTACTAGAACCTAGGCTGAAGCTTGATTGGAAACAGGTGGGAGGTCTCCACCGCGGCCAAGGCCGAGAGAGAGTGACCAAGTCCGGAAAGAAGACCGCATGATCAAGCAGGATATCGTAGACCGCGTGGTCAATCGCACGGGCCTGAGCCAGACGAAAGCCACAATCGCGGTGGAGACAGTTATCGAGACCATGAAGCTCTCGATGGAGCGAGGCGAGCGAATCGAACTGCGTGGGTTCGGTGTCTTCACCATTCGCCCGCGCAAGACCGGTATCGGTCGCAATCCGAGAACCGGTGAAGAAGTGAGGATCCCCCCAGGCAAGGCGGTCCGGTTCAAGCCAGGTAAGGATCTGAAGTCGATCTGACGGCTACCGGAAGCCCGGAGTTGGTCTCCGGCGGAACGGAACCCCCGCCCACGCATCGGCCTGATACAGGGGCCTGCCAAAAACATCCGTGGCGAACTAGCCCTTCAGCTCTGAAAACCCACAACTTCCCGTCTGCCCTGAACCCTTGCCAGAATCAGGTGGTTTTGGCACGGAAGCGGTCCACTTGTCCGACTAGGGCGTTATGCGTCCAAGTGTCGCTCTTTAGCCAAGCTGAGGGCTACCGTCGGCGGATTGGTGGTGCGAACCCGATATCACAACAGTTAAGTGCGGAAGAGGTTTTAACTCTCTCGTTTTGAGTGGCTTGCTCGCGGTCGCGGAACTGCTTGTGTCAATGGGCCAGCCGCTGTCTCTTTGTCTGTTTAATCTTGTCGCAGTTTGTCAATCTCGACCCGTAGACGAACACTGTCAGTCACCGGATGTCCTGCCAGAACGTCCTCTTCGCGAAACGTGGCCATCAGAATGACCCCGTCGGGCGTGCGGTTGTAGTCGTAGATGAGGTAAATTGTCCCGTCGTCCGCCTGCACACCATCGGGATACGTCACCTTCTCCCGCCCGTCGAGCAACAGCCCACCCTTCCAGGTCTTGCCATCGTCGGTCGAGAGATATGCGGTCAATTGCTCCCGCCTCGTTCGGACATCAAGCGGACCATGTTTGACCAACAAGAGATTACCGGAAAGCAGGCGGCGAACGAAAAACCGGGACGTCGGATGCTTAATCATTGTCGGCTCGACTGGACTCCAGGTTCTGCCGCCATCCCGCGAAAAGCACTCTGCGATGCCCCGGCTGCGGACGAGCATCCACAATGTACCGTCCTTGCGCTCGACAATCATCGGCTCGTCCGGTCCCCGCCTCGCCGGATCGGTGATGTTAGCCGTGCCTCGCAGCTCAAAGGTCTGACCCTGGTCCGTTGAGGCGAATACCCGGCAGCTGTTCTCCGTCTTCCAGACCGACGCAGGGAAGAGCCAGTGTCCGTTCTTGAGCGCCGTCGGCTTGTTGAGCATGATGCCGTCCCCGATACGCCTCGGACGGCTCCACTGCGGCTCCTCGGAATCCGGATTATCAGTGACGATCGACCAGACCCCATAGCGCCCGTCCTGCTGACCGAAACTCTGTCCCCAGAAAACCCACATGCGTTCCTCGGGGTCGATCCAGATGGCCGCCGACATCGCCCGCACTCCTTTGTGGGGCAGAACCATGAGCTTCACATCCGACCAGGATTGCCCGTCATCATCGCTACTCCTCAACACCTGGTAATTGCGCGTGCTCTCCACATCCCTTCCGTAAACGGTCCACAGCCGACCTTTCGCGGTTCGCTCGATGCCGGGGACACCCTGCCTCGTCGTCGGAGGAATGTGACGCGGCCAGGGCGAGCGAATGATGTGCGCCGGCTTTAAGGCCGTATCGGCCTCGGACGAACGATCCCTCCGTTGCGCCGCGTCCTGCTGCGCCGCGCCGACCGTAGACACACCACCGGCCAACGCAATGAGAAACTCCTTGCGAGTGGCCTGTCTCATGACCTGTGATAAGCGCTTCATCCTCACTCTGTCTCGGTCACGGCGCGGAGGTGCGTGATCACCGACCGCAAACGGACCTTGTCGGTGATTGCGCGCCCCGCACGGGCGTCCTTTTCACCGAACGCCGCCATGACTACCGAACCCACTCCCTTGTTCCCTGCCCGGTTGAGCGTGTAACGTTGATGATCGTAGATGATGTAGATTGTGCCATCGGCAGCCTGAATGCCGTCGGGATACGAAGACTCGCGCCCGTCCAACAACAAGCCACCCTGCCACGACGCTCCGTCATCGTCCGAAACGAAGGCCGTCAGGTGCGAGCGTCTTCCATCCGGAGCGTTGTTTCGCACCATGAGCAGTGCGCCAGACCGCAATCGCCTGATGAAGAAACGCTTGTTCGCCGCTTGGCGACCCTCCATGTAAAGGGTGCTGGGTTCCCACGTCCGGCCGCCGTCAGTCGAAACGCTCTGGCCGATCCCCTTCGTCGTCCTCACCAGCATCCAGAGACTGCCATCGCGCCGCTCGACCAGCATGTGCTCGTCCACCCGCGTGTTCGGTACACGGACTTGTCCGATGCGCTCGAACGTCTTCCCTTGATCCGCCGATCGATACACGTTGGAACCACGCTCGTCGCCGAGGTCGTGAGTCAGCATCTCGATCGTGTACGGCTCGAGTTCCTCGACATCGAATTTGACGTTCGGTACGTTGGTGTTGTCTCGCCATAAGCCCACAGGCAACAGCCAGTCGCCGTTTTCCAGGACCGTCGGTTTGTTCAACATGACTCCGTTGGCGATCCGTCGTGGCTGCGACCACTCCGGAGTCTCCGAGTCGGCGTCGGTGGTGACCATCGCCCAGACACCCATCCGCCCATCCTGCACACCGGCGCTTTGAGCCCAGAAGAACCACAGCCGGCCCTCCGGATCGATCCACAAGCAGGGGTCATAGGTGTGAACGAAGCGCCGCGGTTGGATGACCAGTTTTTCGGGCCATGTTTTGCCATGGTCGCCGCTCGTCGCGAGCACGATATAGCTGGACGGGCTCTCAACGCCCCGTGGACTCTTGCCGGCATACCACGCGGCCCAGAGCCGGCCCTTCGTTGTCCTTTCCATCCCCGGCACGCCCTGCGCCCCTCTCGAACTCTTCACGTGGTCCGGTCCGAAGTTCGTGATAACCTGCGGGGACTGCAGCGCCAGATCGGGCAAAGACGATTGTGCTTTCGCCGCGTCCGGACAGATCCATAGACTCACCCAGATGGACACCAGCAGTAGCAGAGAATGTCGGGCCGATGTCTGCATACTTGCAGTTTCCAAGCGGGCCAAGACCTCCCCCATGCCGCCCTCACCGAGCTTCTCGGTGATCTTGTAGTGGGAGATGGTTTGGCCGATCACGTCGGTCCGATTCTACCTCGAAACATAGATGTCGCGAACAACTGCGAGTTCAACCGGTCGATGCAAC